>SMTZ1_10002455_pt1 | contig 18706 bp, 22 predicted proteins | sample DeeMarSWOR136_30_FD_25667 | JGI IMG/M metagenome (IMG submission 25667)
GCTGACCCATCGGATTCCACCGGAAATCCAGATCTCCATCGAGCCCGAACAGATAGTGGTGAAGAGGCCTAATGACCATCGCACGACCCGGTGCTTGCATGGGTTGACCAGGGCCTTGATTGCCAATATGATTACTGGAGTGACACAGGGTTTCGAGAAAAGGCTAGAAATCCAGGGAATTGGATATCGGGCTGACCTGCAGGGAAACGTCCTCCGATTGACCCTTGGTTTTTCACATCCTGTATTGTTTCCTCTGCCCGAAGGGGTTAAGGTTGAAGTTGAAAGGCAGACCAGCATAAAGGTGAAGGGCATCGATAAGCAATTGGTGGGCTCTGTGGCTGCCCAAATTAGATCCCTTAAGCCACCCGAGCCATACAAGGGCAAGGGAATTCGTTACGTCGGTGAATACGTGAAACTGAAGGTGGGCAAGACAAAGGCCTAGAGGGAGTTGGAGTGGTTACCGTTAATCGGAAGATTGAGGCTCGTGTGAGGAGAAGAAAAAGGGTGAGAAGGAGGGTTAAGGGGACTCCTGAGCGCCCAAGACTCAGCGTCTTCCGTAGCCTGAGGCATACCTATGCCCAGGTAATTGTGGATACCACGGGGCAGACGATGGCCAGTGCTTCAACTTTAAGCAAGGAGATTCGAGGAGAATTGAAGCGAACTGGCAATACCGAAGCTGCAAAAAAGGTGGGCGAATTAATAGCCAAAAAATCCATCGAGAAGGGAATCAAGATGGTCGTATTCGATCGCGATGGATATTTATATCATGGCAGGGTAAAGGCCCTGGGGGAGGCGGCCCGGGAAAACGGCTTGATCTTTTAGGGGAGGAAAGACATTGTCTCAGATTGATCCCGACGAGCTGGAATTGGTCGATAAGGTGGTTCACATCAATCGGGTTGCGAAAGTGGTTAAAGGGGGCAGGAGGTTCAGTTTCAGTGCATTGGTGGTGGTCGGAGATCGGGGTGGTATTGTAGGGAGCGGTCTAGGGAAGGCCAACGAAGTTCCCGAGGCCATCAGAAAGGGTATCCAGCAAGCTAAGCGCGGTTTGATTGAAATACCGATCATTGATCAAACTATACCCTACCAGGTTATAGGCCGATATGGCGCCGCAAGGGTCCTCTTAAAACCGGCATCACAAGGGACCGGTGTGATCGCCGGCGCGGCGGTCAGGGCGATCATGGAATGCGGAGGGGTCCAGAATATTTTGACCAAGTGCTTGGGTTCGCACAATCCCTACAACGTGGTTAAAGCCACCTTGCAGGGATTGAGACAACTCCGCACCCCCGAGGAAGTTGCCCAAAAGAGGGGAAAAAAAGTTGCGGAAATCCTTTAACAAAGAGAACAGAAATCCGATGGACAAATCCTCCAACACCCTGAGCATTAGGCTGATCAAAAGCGGAATTGGCAAACCCTTAAAACAGAGGAAAGTCCTCAAGGGGCTCAACCTCAATAGGGTGAACAGAATGGTCACCCTGAAGGATACGCGAGAAATCCGAGGGATGATCAAGAAAGTTTCCCATCTGGTGGAGATTATTGGAGAATGAAGCTGGGAACCTTGAAGCCCCCTAGAGGCTCCAAGAGCAAGGAAAAGAGGGTTGGGCGAGGGATCGGTTCGGGGCATGGCAAGACCGCCTGTCGGGGGACGAAGGGACAGAGATCCAGATCGGGAAGGGGGATTCTTCCCGGTTTCGAGGGGGGGCAGATGCCCTTGCAACGACGTATACCCAAAAGGGGGTTTACCAACATCTTCAAGAAAAAATTCGCCTTAGTAAATGTAAGGGATTTGAACCGATTCGAAGCCAACAGCATCGTTGATGTCGAGGCTCTGCAGAAGGCCGGATTGGTCAAAAAGGTCCATGATGGGGTGAAGATATTGGGAAAGGGGGAGGTTACCGTTCCCCTCACCTTGCGGGTCCATCGGGTGAGCAAAGGAGCTGCCGAGAAGATAGTGGCAGCTGAAGGAAAGATAGAGGTCCTTTAAATTGATCGGTGCTTTTTCGAATATCCTGAAAATTCCTGAGCTCAAGAAGCGCCTCATTATCACCTTTCTGCTCTTGGCCGTTTATAGGATAGGGGTGCATGTTCCCACACCTGGGATCAATGCCGATGCCCTCGCCGCCTTCTTCGAGCAAGCGAGGGGGACCCTGTTCGGCCTATTCGACATGTTTACTGGGGGGGCGTTGGAGAGGTTTTCGGTCTTTGCCCTGGGGATTATGCCCTATATCAGCGCTTCCATCATCATGGAACTTCTTTCCGTGGTTATTCCCTATATCGATCGGCTGAAGAAGGAGGGGGAATCGGGAAGAAAGAAGATCGTTCAATATACCCGTTATGGAACGGTGCTTTTGAGCCTCATCCAGAGTTTTGGTATCGCGATGGGTCTCAGGCAGATGGAATCTGGGGGCGCGGCTGTTGTTACCGAAACCAGTTGGACATTTATCCCTATGACGATGGTTACCCTCACGGCCGGAACCGCCTTCATCATGTGGCTGGGGGAACAGATTACGGAAAGGGGAATCGGCAACGGGATTTCCCTCATCATCTTTGCGGGAATTGTGGCGAGACTGCCTGGTGCCTTTGCCAATACCGTTCGCTTGTTGAGGACGGGAGAACTACAAATCTTCTTAATACTGGTCATCTTTGCCTTCATGGTGGTGGTGGTAGGGTTTATCATTTTTATGGAGACGGGCCAGAGGCGGTTGCCCGTTCAATATGCGAAACGGATCGTGGGACGGAAGATTTACGGGGGGCAAAGCACTCATCTTCCCTTAAAAATCAATACCTCAGGGGTTATTCCCCCCATCTTCGCCTCGTCAATACTGATGTTCCCCTTGACCATAGGTCAGTTCATGCCTAAAGCATGGATGGAAGCTTACCCTTGGCTCAATAAGGCTATCAATAGTTTGGGCGCGGGGACCATCTTATACAACGTCCTTTATGTCGCCTTCATCATCTTCTTCTGTTACTTCTATACGGCTATCGTCTTTAACCCTGATGACGTCGCCGAAAACATGAAGAAGTTCGGGGGATACATACCGGGGATCCGGCCCGGAAAAAGGACGGCGGAATATATAGACCGAATCCTGTCCCGGATTACCTTAGGCGGAGCCCTCTATATTTCGGCGGTTTGTGTTCTTCCAACCATTTTGATTCGAAGATTCAACGTTCCCTTCTATTTCGGAGGAACGGCCTTGCTCATTGTGGTGGGAGTTGCCCTTGATACGGTCCAACAGATCGAATCCCATCTGTTGACGCGACAATATGAGGGGTTGATGAGGAAAGGAAGATTGAGGGGTAGGCGTCGTTGATGGGAAAAGGGCAAGAACCATGAACCTGATAATCATGGGCCCTCCTGGATCGGGCAAGGGAACTCAAGGGAAACTTATTGCGGAGAAGTACCATATTCCACAAATATCAACGGGGGATATCCTCAGGGAAGCAGTTAGCAATGGGTTGGCTCTGGGTCTAAAGGCCAGGGCCTATATGGCTCGGGGAGAGCTTGTTCCCGATGAAGTGGTTATCGGGATCATTGAAGATCGGCTCATGCAACGGAATTACGAAAAGGGGTTCCTCCTGGACGGTTTCCCCAGAACAGTGGCCCAGGCTGAGGCATTGCAAAGGATGTTGGGGAGCAGGGGATTGACCGTTGATCATGTGATCAATATCGAGATTGAAGCCAAAGAATTGATAAGCCGGCTGAGGGGAAGGAGGACGTGCAGCAGATGTGGTGTCATGTATCATCTTCTCTTCAACCCCCCAAAGAAGGATGGAATCTGCGATACATGTGGGGGTTCCCTTTATCAAAGGGATGATGACAAGGAGGAAACCATTAAATCCAGACTTGACATTTACTCGCAGCAAACCAGGCCGGTCATTCAATACTACGCCTCTCAGGGGTTATTAAGGTCCATAGACGGGGTCGGGAACATAGGCGATATTTTTCATCGAATTCTGGAAAAAACCGAATACAGGGAAACCTATGCCAAAAGAGGAAGCTATCCAGGTTGAAGGTACGGTTTTAGAAACCCTTCCCAACGCCATGTTTAGGGTGGAATTGGAAAATGGACATAAAGTCCTGGCCCATATTTCCGGGAAGATGAGGATGCATTTCATCAAGATCCTTCCGGGGGACAGGGTGACGGTAGAACTTTCCCCTTACGACTTGTCCAGGGGAAGGATCATTTACAGGGCAAAATGAGGAGTTTTCTCGGGAGATGAAGGTAAGGTCTTCAGTCAAAAAGATCTGTGATAAGTGCAAAATTCTGAAACGTAAGGGCGTTGTCAGAGTTATATGCAGTAATCCAAAGCACAAGCAGAGGCAAGGCTAAGGGGGGGATCGAGTTGGCACGAATAGCGGGCGTTGATCTGCCAAGGGGTAAACGGATCGAGATTGCGTTGACATATATCTATGGTATTGGCAGGTCTATATCGCGTAAAATCCTGGAGGAAACTCAGGTGAGTGTGGATACAAAAGTGAGCCAACTCACCGAGTCTGATGTCGTGAAGATCAGGGAGGCCATCGACCGGCAGTATAAAGTAGAAGGGGACCTCAGGCGAGAGGTGGCCATGAATATCAAGAGGTTGATGGATATCGGCTCCTACAGAGGTCTTCGCCACCGAAAGTCCCTTCCCGTTCGAGGACAGAGAACCCACACCAATGCCCGAACTCGGAAGGGACCGCGAAGGGCGGTAATGGGTAAGAGGAAAAGGTAGGGGGATTTATGGCAAAAGCTAAGGGTAAAGGAACGAAGAAAAGGAGAGTGAAGAAAAATGTCCCAAGCGGTATTGCCCATATTCAGGCCACCTTTAACAATACCATTGTGACCATAACCGATCCCGACGGGAATGTTATCTCATGGGCCAGCGCGGGGACCCAGGGTTTCAAGGGATCGCGAAAAAGTACCCCCTTCGCGGCACAATTGGCCGCAGGAGATGCCGCTAAGAAGGCAATGGAACACGGTATGCGGAGCATTGATGTTTATGTAAAGGGGCCTGGAGGGGGCAGGGAGGCCGCGTTGAGGTCGCTTCAAGCAGCTGGATTTAAGGTCAATCTCATCAAGGATGTCACCCCAATCCCCCACAATGGCTGTCGGCCTCCCAAGAGAAGAAGGGTTTAAGGAGGTATATCTTGGCTCGATATACAGATTCGCAATGTAGGCTCTGTCGGAGGGAAAGCCTCAAGCTCTTCCTCAAAGGGGATCGGTGCTATTCCGATAAGTGTGCCATCGACCGGAGACCCTATGTCCCTGGGCAGCACGGAAAATCGAGGCGTGAATTTTCGGAATATGGAAATCAACTCAGAGAAAAACAGAAGGTCAAAAGGATTTATGGGGTTTTGGAGCGGCAATTCCGCAATTATTTCAAGAAGGCGGAGCAGAAAAAGGGGATTACGGGCGAGAACTTGCTCATCTTTTTGGAAAGACGGCTGGATAGTGTCATTTATCGCCTCGGTTTTGCCAACTCCAGGAATGAGGCGAGGCAACTAGTGCGACATTCCCACTTCTTGGTCAACGACAAGAAGGTGAATGTACCATCATACCTTATCAAACCGGGAGATGTGATTCGATTGAGGGATAAAAGCAAGAATATCTCCAGAATATCGGAGGCCGTCGATTCCGTCGCTCGACGCGGAATTCCCCAGTGGCTCGAATTGGATAAAACCAACCTAAGGGGAACGGTGAAGGGCCTTCCCTCGAGAGAAGATCTGACGATGCCCATTCAAGAGCAACTCATCGTCGAACTCTATTCGAAATAGACAGTTTATGGCGGAATCGGGAGGCCATGATTACCTTCGATTGCATGAGGTAAAGATCGCCATTGGCTTTTCCCGTGGCCTCTATTCGAGGGGGAAAATATGCAGAGGAATTGGAAGGAGCTCATAAAACCGAAGAAGTTGGAGGTCGAAAAGGAAACCCTGACCCCATTTTATGGGAAATTTTACGCCGAACCCTTTGAGCGTGGATTTGGCATTACTATATGCAACTCCCTTAGGAGAATTTTGCTATCATCTCTTCAAGGGGCCGCCATCACCTCGGTAAAGATAGATGGTGTCCTCCATGAATTCACCAGTATCCCTGGCGTCACGGAGGATGTTACAGATATTATCCTCAACCTGAAAGAGGTTAAGATTAAACTCCACGCTGATGGTCCGAAGACCATACGAATTGAAGCGAAAGGAAAGGGGGTGGTTAGGGCAGGTGATATTATCACCGATGATACAATTGAGATCACGAACCCAGATCATCCCATCGCTACCTTGTCCCCTGATGGAAAGTTGAAAATGGAGATGGTGGTTAAACGGGGGAAGGGGTATGTACCCGCTGAGAAGAACAAGGAAGAGGGGCAGGCCATTGGTACCATTCCCATCGATGCCATATTTTCACCCATTACCAAGGTAAATTACACGGTGACCAATGCGCGGGTAGGACAGATCACCGACTACGATAAGTTAACCCTGGAGGTGTGGACCAACGGATGTGTGCACCCGGAAGATGCCGTCGCCTATGCTGCCAAGATATTGAAGGACCAGCTCAGCATATTGATCAACTTCGAGGAAGAGGATGAGACGGATGAGGAGGAAATAGGGGAGGAACAGGAGCATTTGAACGAGAACCTCTTCAAGAGCGTGGATGAGTTGGAGCTTTCGGTCAGGTCTGCCAATTGTCTTAAACACGCAGACATTAAATTGATCGGGGAGCTCGTCCAAAAGACGGAAGCGGAGATTCTGGCGACCAAGAACTTCGGGAGAAAATCCCTCAACGAGATCAAGGTGATACTGGAGGAAATGGGCCTCAGCTTAGGTATGAAATTGGAAAATTTCCCCGCTCAACCCGAGGAAAAGGCCGAAGAGGAGTCCACAACCCCGAATGGATAAGGAGAGATCACCTCATGCGACATCAAAAAGCGGGGAGAAAGCTCAGCCGTGACTCTAGCCATAGGGTCTCGATGTTGAGAAATATGGTAACCTCGTTTCTCGGCGATGAAAGGATAGAGACTACCGATGCTAAGGCAAAGGAACTTCGGAAAATCGCCGAAAAAATGATCACCCTTGGAAAACGAGGTGGCCTCCATGCAAGGAGGAATGCCCTATCCGTCATCAAAGACAGGAAAATCGTGAAGAAACTCTTTGAAGATATTGCCCCCCGCTTTCAAGACCGACAGGGAGGATATACACGAATCTTCAAGGCGGGTAATCGCCCTGGAGACGGGGCTGTTTTGAGTGTTATTGAGTTGACTACTAAAGCATCTTCCACCGCTAAGGGAAAGCCGAAGACAAAGGAGAAAGCTTCCAAATCCAAATCGGTCTCCAAAAAGAGAGGACCCAGCAGGGAATCGCCCCCTACTGAGGGAGACAAGGGGGGTACATTATCGAGAAAAAAACGCCTTAAGAAAGGGGAAGAGACGAAGTGATCTCGGGTTCCCCCAAGTAGAGGGCAATGCTGACCTCTCGCCTTTTTCATCCCGTGGACATCAAAACTATGCTTGAATTAAGAAAGGTTGGTTTTCGCTATACCGATAACAAGAGAGGTGGTTCCTTCGTTATAAATGGCTTTGACCTCATGGTTGGAGAGGGGGAATATGTGGCCATCTTGGGGAGAAATGCAGCGGGAAAGACCACCTTGGCCAAATTGATCAAAGGCCTGCTCCATCCCTCATCGGGGGAAATCTTGGTTGATGGGCAACCGATCTTCCCAGGTGAGGGAGGATTTCATGTCGGGCTGATCCTTTCCAACCCTGATGAGCAACTCCTTTTCCCCATAGTGGAGGAAGAGATGGCCTTTGGGTTGGAATGTATCGGGGTGGGAAGGGAGATGATACGAAAGAGGATAATGGAATATCTGGGTCTGCTTGGAATGGAACAATTCCTCAGCTTCCCCCTACACTTCCTCTCCAAATGCCAGCAGCAAAGGGTAGCCATTGCGGCAGTCCTGGTCTTGGAACCGAATTACCTCATCATCGACGAGGCTACCTCCGTCCTCGACCCCCGCTGGAAAAGCCGATTCATGTCCATTTTGTCGGAGCTGAATGTTACAAGGAAGATGGCCGTCATCCACTTCACCACCTCCGTTGAGGACGCCAGCTATGCTCATCACATTCTCATCTTGGAGAATGGGGAGGTAACTACCAAATATATCCCCGCTGAAATTTCCTCCCTGAGAAGTAGTTTAACCGAAAAGGGATACTGCCTTCCCCCGGTTGCCGAGCTATCCCTCCTGCTTGAACAAATGGGTCACCCCATCCCCCAAGGGATCCTGACGATTGAGGAGATGGAGATGTTTCTCTTGAGTGCAATGAGGGATTAAGCCTTTCTCGGCTATGGGCAGTCTTGAGAGAGGAGAAAGCCATTGGCCGTTCAGATGAAGGGCAAGAGGGTCCTCCACGCTGTCATTTTCATCCTCCTTGGCGTTTTCCTCTTCATTTTTTTTCTCTATATCGGTTTTCCCTATGAGACCCTTGAGAGGAGAATCATAGGGGAGTTGGAGGCCAAAACTCCCTTCCGTTACGAAATTGAGGAGGTTCGTCCTCATCTTTTATCGGGCTTAACATTTAAGAACGTGGTCATCTCCGCTTTGGTGGATTCGAAAAAGGTTGAGGTGATAGGTATCGAGCGATTTAGGATTACCCTTTCCCTCCTTCCACTTTTGTGGAGAAAAGTCTCCCTTCGATTATGGGGAGAGGTATTGGATGGCACCGTAGAGGGGGAGTTTTCCAAAAACGGCGGAGGGGGCGAGTTAACGCTTTTGGGAAGAGATGTGAATCTCCAGCGCATCCACGTTCTTCGGGGTGTGATGGGGATGGAGATGGCGGGAATCCTGAAGGGAAAAACGACGATTGTCTTTAGGGAGGAAGATCTCTCCGGGCAGTCCGGATCAGCTGAATTTGAGATAAGCGGGGCGATGCTGAGCGTATTGTCCTTACCCGGTATAGCTCCTCTCCGCGTGGGGCGTATTAAAGGCAGCATAGAACTAGAACGTGGAAAAATCATTATCAAGCGCCTTACCTCCTCAGGAGGGGATCTCAATGGCCAGGTGCTCGGAAATATCCTCATCAATTCCCATCTTCCCCAGAGCCGACTCAACCTGAGGATTACAGTTAAACCTTCGGCGAAATTCGATCCCAGGTATCAGGTGCTTCTCTCCCTTTTCGACCGGCAAGGTAAGGTCAAGGGAATTTACCCCTTCTCCTTGAGGGGAACGTTACTTCAGCCTCGTCTAGTAACGAAATGACAATTGGTAGCTGCTGGAAAAAGAGCTCTTCCTCAGATTGCGAGGAGAGGCCAACCGTGGGATTGAATGGAACTAAACTGATAGGAGATAGGCCAGGTTATCCAATACGGTCGTGAAGAAGACGTTCTTCACAATATACCCCTCCGGAACCTCTATTTGGGCGGGGGCGAAGTTGAGGATTCCTTTGACATCGGCCTCCACCAGTTGATCGGCTACGTTCTGGGCTTGATCCGCCGGGGTCGTGATAATCCCGATTTCGATGTTTCTCTCCCTCACTACTTCCCTTAAAGTATCGGAGTGAAGGATTTCCACGGGCTTGCCCAGCTTTTCCGATACCCTTCCAATGATCCTATGGGGATCGATATCGAAAGCGGCTACGATTTTATAGTTTTGTTTCAGGAAATCCTTATAGGAAAAGAGGGCTGAACCCAGATTCCCCATCCCGACAATCGCCATTCTCCATTCCTTATCCGATCCGAGAATTCGTTTGATGTCGAACAACAAATCCCTGACGTAATATCCAACCCCCCTGATACCAAACTCACCGAAGTAGGCCAAGTCCTTTCTCACTTGGGCCGCATTAACTGCGCACTTGGCAGCTAGTTGGGCGGAAGAAACAACTTTTTCTTGCTTAGCCTGCAGTTGCTCCAAACACCTTGAATATCTTGATAACCGCCTAATAGTTGCCTCTGGAACCTTCGAGAACTTCAACACTCGACTCCCTTCACCAGAATTTAAGGTATTTCTACGGAGTTTGGAACCCTTAACCAATAAATTTTATAGCACGTTGAAGGGATAATGCAAGGAAAAAGATATTTTTTTCACAAAACGATTTGACCACAAAATCCTCGCTCCTAGCCCATGTTTCGCCAGTGGGAACTTCCGCTTCGTGAATCGGTTCCAGCCAATTCGTTCAGTATAGGTTGACACGATGCTCATTGTCATGGTAGATGTAATATATTTTATTCGTTACAGGTTTTTACTCAAATATCACATTTCCTTCAATTAGGAAGAGGGCAATTTAGGCAACAGCCTATCAATACGGTAAAGTCCTAAAATCTTCAAATGGGATTGAGACTATGGATATCGGGGCTCGGTTGAGGGAAGTGAGGATCTTGAGGGGAATGTCGCTTCGCAATTTGGCGAGAAAGGTTGGGGTTTCAGCCAGCTTCATTTCTCAAGTAGAACAGAATAAGTGCCAACCTTCGTTGGACACTCTCCAGAGGATTTCGGAGGCGCTGGAGGTAACTACAAGCTATCTCCTTGAACCTGAAGACAATGGAGTATCCGCTCCCAAGGAAGTTCTGGAACTTAGGATTCCCAATCGGCTAAAGTACTTATCTACCTTGGCGGATTTCTTGAAGAGCGTTTGCCAAAACCATGAGGTACCCACCGAAGACATGGAGAATATCCTCCTGGCTGTCGATGAAGCTTCCACCAACGTCATAAAGTATGCCTATCAAGTCGGCCCCCTCAATTATTTCAAGTTGAGGGTTTCATTCGACCGGAACCTGGTCCAAATAGACCTGCTTGACCAGGGGAGGAGGTTTAACCCGTTGGAAGATCGTCATTTCGACAAAGAGAAGTTCACAGGTGACGAGGAGGGTCTTGGAATAGGGATTCAGGTTATGAAAAAGGTGATGGACGACGTTCGCTACCGTTATTCGGCAAACGATGGGAACCATTTGACTCTGATTAAACGGATCTCTCAATCAAAGGGGAATGGTCAATGAAGATCGAGGTTATCGATACCCAAAGAAATGGTATCCATCTCATTAAAGTGGAGGGGAGATTGGATGCCAGTTTCTCTTCCCAATTGGAAGATGAGATTGATACCGTGTTGGAACAAAAAACCAAGAGTATCATTCTGGATTTCTCAGAGGTGACTTACCTGAGCAGCAGTGGCTTGAGGGTTTTGCTCTCCATCAATAAGGAAACGGAGGGCGACGGGGGTCTGGTGCTGATAAACCTCCGGGATATCGTCAAGAAAGTCATCGAAGTCGCCGAACTGGACAATTATCTGACTCAAGCGAAGACGGTAGAGGAGGCTATGGCGATACTGGAGGCCAAAAGCAAGGCGAAATGAACGAACTCATAGGGCCTCAAACATGAATCTAAACCCTTTTCGAACGAAATTTCGTTTTACCATTTCCAGGAAATTGCTCATCTGTTTCGTTATCGTGGCCCTTGTTCCCCTCGGTTTCGTTACGGCCATAACGCTGAGACGCTTGCAGGAGACGATGACTCGGTACAACCAGGTGAAAATTTCCACCAATCTGAAGACAGCCTGGGGTATCTTCCACGCCGAACTGGAAAAGATCGCCGATGGCATCAGAATCCTCTCCTCCCTGCCGGAAATCAAGGAAAAGATCCTTGACCGGGAAACCAGCGGACTGAAGAAGAAGATCAGTGTTTCCAAGCGAATCCTTAACGTCGACCTCATTAATGTGATCGACCGCTTCGGAGATGTTCTCTGCAAAACCAATAACGATCTTGACAACTATGCCCTAAAGTATTTGGTGAGAGAAGCCCTCAAGGGAAAAGAGATCATCTCCACAGAAGTCTTCAAACCGAAGGAGGTGGATATCGAGGATGATATACGGCAAACCTACGCCCAGCAGTTGACGGTTAAGTTCCGGTTTACTCCAAAAGCGAGACCCCTCAACGTCGAAAAGAACCTGATGGGCATGGCCTTGGTGGCTATGGTTCCCGTAATGGAGGAAGAGAAGGTGGTTGGGGTGGTGGTGGCGGCTCAATTTCTGGCAAGAAATTATAAGATCGTGGATAAGATCGTGGACAGTGTGGGCGAGGGAACGGCGACTATATTCCAAGATGACGTTCGGATTTCGACCAACGTCAGAGACCTGGAAGGCCAGAGGGCAGTCGGTACGCGAGTGTCCGAAGAGGTGTACGATCAGGTGATCGAGGAGGGAGAACCCTGGAATTCCAGGGCGTTCGTGGTGACGGACTGGTACATCTCCTCCTATGAACCCATCAAGAACTATTGGGGCGATCGTATCGGCATCCTGTATGTTGGGACCAAGGAGGCCTTTTTTACCCCCCTGAGCCAATCCATTTTGAGGCGCATCTATCTCATCGTGATCGGGGTTCTTCTGTTCACCATCCTTCTCTCTCTGAAGATTTCCAGAACCTTCACCCAACCCATCCTGGGGATTATCGAAAAGACCAAGGTCATGGCCCAGGGGAAATTGGACACCAAGATCGATGTCCGGAGCAAAGACGAGTTAGGGGAATTAGGAGAAGCCCTCAACACCATGAGCGAAAGATTACTGGAGAGCAGGGAAGAGATCCTCACCAAACAGAGGATGGAGAGGGAGCTGGAGATAGCCTACCAGGTACAGAAGAAGCTCCTGATCGAAAAATTCCCCGAGGTGAAGGGGTTGGAGATCGCTGGGGAGTGTATCCCCGCCATGGAAGTCGGGGGAGATTTCTATGACCTCCTCCGGGTCGGCGATGGCTACAGCAACATCGTGATCGGCGATGTGGCGGGGAAGGGGATGCCCGCTGCCATGTTCATGGGGATCGTGAGGAGCACCATCAGAGCCGAGGGGTTTGAGAGCCTAAGTGCCCCTGAAGTCATGAAAAAGGCCAACCGATTGATCTGCTTGGATTCCAAATCCGGCATGTTCGTCACCATCTTTTACGCCATCTACGACGAGGGAAAAAAGCGCTTAGAATACTGCAACGCGGGACATGTCTATCCCATGTTGTACGATCCCAGCTTCCAAAAATTCACCTACCTCAATACCGAGGGGAGGCCGTTAGGCATAACCATCGAGAGCAACTACGAGGCTAAGAGTTGCACGTTGGAATCAGGACAGATCGTCGTTCTCTATACCGATGGCGTGGTAGAGGCGGTGGATGAGAATGAAGTTCCTTTCGGGGAGGACAAGATGAGAGCCATCATTCGGGAATATGCCCATGCATCAGCCGATGAAATCCTTCAAGAGCTGAAAGGAGCGGTTGATCTGCACCGAAGAGATGTTCCCCAGTCCGATGACATAACCCTGATTGTGCTCAGGGTTAAATGACGTCCTCCTTGAGGGAAACCTGGGGGGTTGATCCACGGACGGATCTATTCCTTCCCCTTATCTTCTTTCTCTTCTTCTGAGGCCTTTTTCTTGGCCTGATCCAGCCTGAATTTTTTTGAGCTGTAGGGACTCATGCGGGAGATGAGGTCCCACGGGCCTCTGTACTTCGTCCTCTCCTTGGCCAGCTTCTCATCTGCCCTGGTGATCATTTCCTCCTCGAGTTTCTCCTTTTCCGTCTCCTCCAGATCTAATTTCCTCCCCTCAATTTCCTCCAGCTCCAATGGATGGTGATGTCTCATCTCTTCTTCCGAGATCTTCCCGGTGATCTTCGACCAGTTCATGGGGTAGACTTCGGGATCGAACATGACGGAGTAGAGGTGCCAGACCAGAATGGTCATGCTCGCTAGGATCGCCTCATAGAAATGGATCACCCTGGCCACGTTTACCCCCCAGCTGGGCAAGAAGAGGCTGAAGTACTTAGGATACCAGAGGATAAACCCCGTAACCGCCATGACGAAGGTTCCCCACAAAGCCCCAAAATATTCGATCTTCTCGATATAGCTGTATCTCCCGAATTTCGGTCTTTCTTTTGATATGCCGAGATCGTATCCTATCAATTTAAAGGCATCGAGCAGGTCTTTAAAGGTGGGGATCAATGCCACCATATGGCTCCGTCCCCTTCTGGTGGATATCATGTATGGGAAATGGTAAATGCCGAGGAGCACGGTAACCACTCCCGCTATCCTGTGGAGCAGACCCCTCATGGGGCTGGCAGGAGGATGGAAGAAAATTCCCACCCACCAGGCATCGGGATATTTCAGGGCGAAGCCCGTGATCACCAAGATGGTGAAGCTCGCCGCCAACAGGCCATGTTGAATCCTCTCGTTAACGGTGAGTCTCTCGTAATACTTAACCCCTTCCTTTTTCCTGGCGGCCAACCACTTCCGTATGAAATCGATCCCCCCATGGAAGTACATGAAGACGATCACCAGGATGATCAGGATGATATAGAAGACCCTCACCCACGAAGCCACCTTATCGCCTAAAGTTCCTACTGTCGTTGAGGGCGCAAAATGGACGGGAAACTTGGTGAAGTTCTCCGAAGCACCCGGGTGACAACTTCCGCAGGTTTTTACAAGGTTGGACTTATGGATCATCGACTTCGGATCGCTGGAGGGACGGATATCGTGAACCCCATGGCAACTGGCGCAGTTGGCCGCGACCACGTCTCCCCCTTTTTTGGCCAAACCGTGGTAGCTATCCAAATAGGACTTGACCTTGAGGGTCGATACGCCGTACTCCCGGGTGATCCACTCCGCCCCGTGGCATTGGGGGCAGGTGGTCATGGAGATCTTCTGTTCCGCAGTCGAGGAATCGGGGTCCACCTTGGCCTTGATGCTGTGGATGCCATGGCAATCGGTGCAGACGGGGGAACGTCCTACCCCCCTTTTTGCCGCAAGCCCGTGAATGCTTCCCTCATATTCTTCAAAGGCCTTGGGATGGCATTTTCCGCAGGTGGAGGAGACATTCTGCCGGGAGATCAAGGATTCTGGATCCAGGGGGCCCTTGAGATTGTGGGAGCTGTGGCAGTCACTACAGCTGGCTGCCCCTTCAATACCCCTCTTAACGGCACGGCCATGGACGCTGTCCTTGTAAACAAGCCCTGGTAAAACCCGATCGGGAATCCCCCGGTGTTCCCTCACGAAGGCCACATCAGCGTGACATCGGTCACATGTCTCCTCCAAATTCAAGGGGTTTACCGTGGACATGATGTGGTCTTTGGGGTAGACATAATGGTTGCCATGGCAGTCCGAGCATCGGGCCGAATCCTTCACCCCACGTTTGATGGCCTCTGCATGGAGGCCCCCCTGGTAGACCTTATCCAGATCCTCATGGCATTGGCCGCGCATGACCGGTTTGAGCTCCGGGGCATGCTCTGCTTCCATACCCTCTAGATCCGTATGGCACCCCACGCATGAGATGTCCGCGTGTACGGAGTTCTCCCAGTTAGCCTTATCCACATACAAGGAGACCTCTTTTCCCGATTCGTCGATTTTGACTAAATCCTTGTCGCTGTGGCACTCGAAGCAGAGACTGTCCTCGGCTGCCCAGAGCTCTCCAGGGATGAGGACGAGGCCAAGGGTCAATAACATCGCCATCCATCCCCAAAGCTTACCTTTTCCAGTTGCCATTCAAGATCCTTTCGTTTCTGACTTTTTTACCATGTCAATCGGGAATTGTCAACAGTATTATTAAGTAATACTTAACAAGGTTTGCCCCATTTTTCCACCTTGATTTTTCGTTTAGGCCCTGCCAATACTTCCTGAAAGGAATCTCAGGTTATTTGCAGGCAGTTCTCCAGTTTCTTTGAATTCATCACTTTCTTACTGATAGCATCCCAGCATTGAGGAACCTTTGTAACGTAATTATTTCGTTATGCAGGACCCTGGTTGCCAAACTTTGTCGATCAAACAGCTTGTCGATAATATTTCACTCCTTTTCACCAACGCTGAAGGATGTAATGAGGAAACCTCTCCCGGATATAATACTTTCTTGATAGCCTTTTCCCTATTTCCCTACCCTTCCTTACAATTTCATGATATTTCTTAAGAGCGCTTATGCATATTCCTGGCCGGGATAATAAAAACGGGAAAGGGGCTACGCTGGATGACCTTTTCAGCAACACTTCCCAAAAGGACATGTTCTATTCCTGTTCTACCATGCGTGCTCATAACAATAAGATCCACTTTCTCGTCCTTGGAGAATTTGATTATTTCCTCAGCTTCCCCACCAGATTTAGTAACGATTCTAAATTTAGCCCCATTCTCCATCTTTTTTACATAGTGCTCCTCATATTGATTATTCACATATTTTTCCATATCTTTTTTTAAGTTCCCCTCAGTAATATAAGCCTCCGCAAGTTTCTGATAGGGATTAGTAGGTATCACATGTAAAATATAGAGGAGACCCTTATCTCTTTTGGCAATACCAAGGGCAAACTGAAAAGCATAATCTGATCCTTCAGAAAAATCCGTACAGAAAAGTAGCTTCTTGTATTTTGGATATTCCATCATTTTGCTCCTCCTTATTTTGTTTGGTTTATAGGCCTAAAGGATGGCTTACAAGAAGTATCCAAAAGACCGATTCCTGAAAATTCTCCTTGCCAAATCCATTCTCTGAGCCAACGAAAAATATTTCCGGTTAGGGAAGAATTTTTCATCGGAAAAATCAGACCACTTTGAATTTGGCCTTCTTGAGATCCCTCTTGAGGGGATTTACCTCCTTCGTTTTTACTCGAATGATCAAGTTACAATCCACCCTGCCCGGGGACACATACGTCATGAAACTCACAATGGGGACCTTATGTCTGTCGATGACGTCGACCACTTCCCTGAACAGACCAGAGTGCTGGCTCACCCCCTCAATGATAATAGTCGAGGCCTTCTCCTTTGCCCCCCATATGTTGTTGATAAATCGGACCAAATCGGATTCCGTGGCAATCCCCACCAACTTTCCGTTGTCGACAACGGGAAATGCCCCGATCCTTTTCTCTTGGCCTAAGAGCAGCGCATCTTTAAAGGTAGTTGCAGGAGAAATGGTAATAGGATTTCTAACCATGATATCCTTCACCTTCATTTTGGCTATCAGATAGTGGAGTTCGTAAATCGACAATGAAGTCGCCAGAGAGGGGGAAACCTCCAAAATCATCCTTTCGGTTACCATCCCAACTAGCTTACCGTTATCCACCACGGGGAGCCTCCGGATGTTTTTCTCCTTCATAATCCTCTTAGCCTCTGCAATGGAAATCTCACCGTCCACAGTTATGGGGTTTTTGGTCATAATATCTCTTGCCAACATTTCCTTTTCTCCTCACGGGGGTTTCATGGTTTTTCAAAACGTCCCGCCCCCCGCTTTTCCACCCAAGAATTGCAATTTAATCGTATGCTTGTTAAGCATTACTTTACATTTATCATGCCAACACTTTATAAACGGGCGGATAAAACGTAACAATTTGAAATCATTAAAGGTTTCTCCATCTTTATAAGGAGCCTGAAAATTCAACGAGTTGCGGCCATACAACCAGATTTGCCCGTGGTCCAGAAAATGTAGAATCAATCTAACGAAGGGCAGGTTGCATTCCTGCTACTGTATTTTATTGTGCAACATCGCCTTGCCTTAGTCGTCCCGTGGACGAATTTGGAGATGGTATTATTTCATATTGCGAGGTGGAAAGCGATTTATGGCGAGCACATCTTAAAAAACGAAATCGCTATGAAGACGGGGATTTCTGGAGGAAAAGGGGAAACTAGTTAGAGTGGGGGATCTTCAGTCTTTTCATCTTCCTCCACAGGGTGGCCCGGTGCATTCCCAATTCTTCTGCGGCTTCTTTGATCTTTCCGTCGTGTTTCCTGAGGGTTTCGAGTATCAATTCCCCTTCAAATTCAGCCAAAGCATGGCGTCCGCTACCTTCGCTCTTGAGGTGTGGTTTCTTTCTCAGGTACGTGGGAAGGTGTTCGGGACCGATATGAGTTGTTTTGCATAGAACAAAAGCATGCTCAATGATATTTTGGAGCTCACGGACATTTCCGGGATAATCGTGGTTCAGCAGAATCTCAAGGGCTGGGTGAGTAAAGCCGGCGATGTTTTTGCCCGTGATCCTATTAAAGTGTTCGAGAAAGTGATCGATGAGAAGGGGAGTGTCCTCCCGTCGCTCCCTCAGGGGAGGGATATCGATGGTGACCACATTGAGCCGATAGTAGAGGTCTTCCCGAAAATCACCCGACTGGACGTGGGACCAGAGGTCCTTGTTAGTCGCCGAAATGATGCGCACATTGGCCTTCTCAGTCCTGGTTGCGCCCAGCGGCTCGTATTCCTTTGTTTCCAACACCCTGAGCAATTTAACCTGTGTTCCTTGGGAAATATCCCCGATCTCATCGAGGAAGATGCTTCCACCTTCGGCCAGCTTGAATCGACCGGGTTTATCCTGCTTGGCATCGGTGAAAGCGCCTCGCTTGTAGCCAAAAAGCTCCGATTCAAGGAGGGTTTCGGGAAGGGCCCCGCAATTGACCTTGACAAAAGGCTTTTCCCCGCGAGGGCTCAGATTGTGAATGGCCGTGGCGAAGAGTTCCTTTCCGGTTCCGCTTTCTCCCGTAACTAAAACGGTGGCGTCGCTTTGGGCAATATCCGGAAGAATCCCAAATATCTCCAAAAGCACCTTGCTTTTGGAGATGATATCCTGAAATGAATACTTCTCCTCGAGCTCCTTTTTCAATTCCACAATGGGTGAAAGGTCTCTGAAGACCTCCACACCGCCGATGGGATTTCCGCTTTGGTCCTTCCAGACCGCAGCACTGAAACTGACGGGAATTTCTCTGTTTTGTTGGGTAATGATATTCTTCTCCAATGCAATGATACTCTTTCCCGTTT
>SMTZ1_10005179_pt1 | contig 18704 bp, 21 predicted proteins | sample DeeMarSWOR136_30_FD_25667 | JGI IMG/M metagenome (IMG submission 25667)
CGTGCATTCGCTGAGAATGTACGATGACATCTATCAGTCAATTCATTCTGAGATAAAGCTTCTCAGAACCACGTGGTTTTGGACCGTCATTCTGCTTGAGTATGAAGGTCTTTAACTGTAAAAATATTCCATTATAATATGGTTGATGGGTCGTAATGCCTTGTCTCTGCCGGCTTGGCTATGCAGCTTTAACAGCTTGCTTGTCCCATGACGTATTCCTGAGGTGAGAACACATGAATAAGTCAAAAGTAGCGGTTGTAAAATGCGATACTTACGACGAAAAGGACGTACAAAAATCTGTCGAGGCGGGGCTAGATCTTCTTGGTGGTTTGTCTTCGTTCGTGAAACCCGGTGAAAAAATAGTAATGAAACCAAATGTACTGATAGGGTCAAATCCTGAAAAGTGTGTGACCACCCATCCCGCTGTGTTCAAGGCCGTAGGGAGATTGCTTCAGGGAGCGGGAGTCAACCTATACTATGGAGATTCTCCAAGCTTTGGAAGGCCTGGATTCAACTTGAAAAGGGCTCGTTTGAAGCAGGCCGGTGATGAGCTGGGTATTGAATTGGCTGATTTCGACAAGGGAAGGGCGGTAAGCCATAGCGATTCACTGTTAATCAAGAGCTTTGTGATTGCCAATGGTGTATTGGACTCAGATGGAATCGTGAGTCTGCCGAAACTGAAAACTCACCCTTTAACTAGATTTACGGGGGCAGTCAAGAATCAGTTTGGATGTATCCCCGGCTTCTTGAAGAGCCAATATCACGTTAAATTGCCTGATCCATATGATTTCGCTACTATGCTGGTTGATTTGAATACGCTGATTAGGCCGCGTCTCTGCGTTATGGATGGCGTAATAGCTATGGAGGGCAACGGGCCCAGGAGCGGTAGGCCGAGGAAGATGAACGTTCTATTGTTCTCTAGCGATCCCATTGCACTGGATGCAACAGCGTGCAGAATCATTGATCTTGCCCCCGAGATTGTAACGACATCGGAACCGGGCGAAAAGGCAGGACTGGGCACATATCATTCGGAGAACATTGAGATACTTGGTGAGGAAATAGAATCGCTCGTTGCCCATGATTTCGATGTAATTCGAAGAGCACCTATGCCGGGTAGTGCCGGGCGATTGAGCACCTTCATCAAGAATCGTATATGCGAGAGGCCGAGGATCGATAAGGCAAAATGTACTAATTGTGGAACTTGTGTCAAGATGTGCCCGGTTGATCCTAAAGCTGTTGACTGGCATGGTGGAGACAAGTCTAAACTACCCACCCATGACTATGACCGCTGTATACGCTGCTACTGCTGTCAGGAGACATGCCCCGAGGGAGCCATCTCCGTTGAGACGCCGCTGCTGGGTAAAATCTACTCTCGCATTTAGTAATAAGTGGTTTTGGAGCAGTATGCCGATCAGCAAGGACGCAAGGAACCTAGCATGAATTTAGTACTTGCGAAGGCTCCATACTAAAGAATAACGCCTTTGCCTCTCCGCCTGCTCAGCCACACAGCGAGGGCAACGGAGACCAGCGCCAACGACCCCATTATCGCCGCCTTCTCAGCCAACGTCGTGCTGAGCGCTACTGTGCTCATGGCCACAGCAGGCAGTAACCCAACTCTGACGATAGGCTTTAGGGCGGGATGGGCATCGATGAACTCCGCCACCGGCGGGCTGAGCTTGTAGTACGCTGTTACCAGGGCTGAGCCTACCGGGTTGGTCATTAGGTAGCCATCCCTGAAATCCCTCAGCGTCTCCACATGGCTGTCAAGATACGAGCCATAGGCTGCGGTGGCGATGAAGCAGCCTGCTCCTCCCTCGAAATTAAGGGTTGCGGCGCGGGCAGCTTCCTCGGCCACAAGGGTCTCGGCGTCCTCGGGAAGCAGCCATCCCGCCGCCACCGTGGCATCAGCTGACGCCTGTAGCGCGTCGAGATAGGCAGCTTCGCTCCCGTAGAGCTTGGCCAGCACGCTAGACGAGAGCGGCAGCGTCTGACCGAACAGGGGGCAGAAGCCCCCGCCGCTGCCCGATTCGCCAGACAGGACGCGGGTCGGTACATCTACCGGTGGTGTACGAATGCCCCCAATCGCGATACCGAGCTCGTCACGCGCGATCACATTCCCGCCCTCAAACTGGATCCGTGGCGACGTCGGCGGGGTAGTGCCGTCGACGACCCAGGCCACCAGGTGGTGCAGCGCCGCTAGCAACGTCTCGTGCTGGGGACCGTCGTTGATGGGGTTCGGGCAGCCGATGAGTTCGCCGAGAGAGGGGTCGCGGGGGACCCCGGCCGAGATCGCCAAAATGTAGGCGTCGGCATGGGCGGTTCCGGCCACCTCCCAGGTGTGCACGGTCGCCGAGTCATCCTGACGGGCTGCGATGTAGCCGAGAACCTTCAGGTCGGTCTCGGTCTCGTACATGAAAACGGGCTCGTCCAGATCGGTTCGTATGCGGATACCGCCGCCTGTGAAGAATCCGCCCGGGATAACGGGAGCCATGCTGGGCCTGCCGTGGATGAGGAACCCGTCGTAAAAGTACACGAGCGGGTGCACGGCGTTAACGTAGGTGGTGAGGAACATCGCAGACTGCGACTCCCCAATAGCGATAACATGCGTTGGAGTCAGGCCGCCGAGTACGCCGAAGCCATCGGCAACGGCAATGCCAGCCTGCGTGAAGATGTCGAACGCGTACGCATCGCCGGGGTGCTCCAAGTCGCCGTAGCGCTCGGGGTCTTGGGCCACCAGGTCGTTCACCCCGACCGCCTGAACCGATACGCCGACCCACACGTGGCCAGCCCGCTCGATCTCCTCCGCAAGGTATGCCCAATCAGGACTGGCGTCAGCACCGCTAGAGACGTTCAGCCACTCGACGAGCACGATCCCGCTGAAGTCAGCCGCATCAGGACGGCGGACGATCATCCGAGTGCGGTAGGGAGCTGAGCCAGCCTCGGCGACCTCCCACATGCCGTCTTCACCAAGCTCACCCGCTGCCTCGTATCTGACCGCATCCCCGCCGAATAAGTACTCCGTCTCCGTCCAACCCTCGGGAAGAGGCCCACGGGGTTGGGGCTGGATCACCCCGCCGCCCGTGTCGCCGGGATCGACGATATAGGTGGGCTGCGCGGTCACAGGTGTTGCCACTGCCAGTGAGATGGCTAAGACCACCACCAGAGCTATTGTCATGTGAAGCACAATTCTCTTCATTTCTTCACCCCCGGCGAGCATCTGTGTTAATCAATGAATACTGGTAGAAAAGCGCAATGGGCACCTCGATAAAGCGAGTGTGCCCATTGCAGCAGCGGATAGGCCCACCTCTGATGTGAGAACACTATACTTATATCACTTCGGCCAGCCGTTGTCAATGTAGCTGACTTTTTACCAACCGCGATTTAACTTTACCGCTACATCTACGGAGTTGACATTAGGAGTGCTAAGGGTTACAATTCATCTGATAATAAGAATCATTCTCATTATTGATAAGATGACGGAGAGATTCGCTACCACGCACCGACAATTACTTCTCCAGATCCTGCGCGAGGCTAAGGATCATCTAAATGCCAAACAGCTTTTCCAGGAAGCTGTTAAGAGAGAGCCAGGATTGGTGGACGAGAGACGTCTAGATAAGGCCCATTGCTACTACGAAATAAAAAGGGCAGGCGAACACTATCATTTGGTGTGTACAACGTGTGGGAAAGTGGCAGAATTCGAGAGTCCAGCAGTGAGCCGACTAGTGGACGAAGTGCAGCGCAATAGCGGCTTTGCTGTCACCAGAGCTGTTCTGCACCTGCAAGGTTACTGCCCGGAATGCAAGGATAAGGCAAAGGGGTAGTGATTTTTTTGAGAGCTGAATTGAGCACGAGAAGCATTATCATTAGCGCAGCTCTACCCCCTGCGGGGACTGCCCGTGGGCAAGGGGTATTCTGCAGTGCATGTAGTGCGATACATCTTCGGCACTGCTACAGATCGCGCAGCGCCTGAGCAGATAACGAATATAAGAGTTCAGCAGGAAAACGAGTCCGGCAAATAATCACCTAGCAGGACACAGCGGGCGTCTAAACATGGAAGAGGCAACGTGACAAGCGGTGAAATCGACAAGCTTTGCACGGATTGGCTGAACGATAACTACGGGGAGGGAACGGCCTGCAAATACGTGCCTTACACCCTGGTGATCCCTATGTGGAACCCGCCTGATCTCAATGATGCTCTGGAGACTTTGAGGCAGGTATTGTCCATAGCGTTCGGTGCGGAAGAATCATTTGGGACTACAGACTATCATGAGGCCAGGAGAAAGCTTCGGTTGCGGGATGAGAAGGTCGAGATTCCAGAGGTTTTTATCAAGGCTTTTGCAGGAACTTGAGAGCGAGGGTGAAAGACCTCTCTGTGCTGGAAAAACCATTCAGCCCTACTTTCGATCAATTGGGATATGAAGGAGGATACAATGGTAGCAGAGATTACAGGCCAGGATTTCGACGGCGAGGTGCTGAAATCTGACCTCCCGGTATTTGTCTGTTTCACCACTTCACCCTGTGGCTCATGCTTCGCCCTTTGTCTGGTCGTGGAGGATCTGGCTGAGGAGTATGCTGGAAGGATGAGGTTCGTCATGATCGATGCGGAAAAGGAACCTCAACTGGCAGTCAGGTACCATATCCTTCCCTTACCGGCTGTGCTTCTTTTCCAGAACGGCAAACCCGCGAAAAAGCTTGGGGGATTCCAATCCAAAGCCTATCTCAAAAACGCGCTGAATGCGCTGATAGCAGAAAACGAGCAATCTCAATAGATATCCTGAAAGAGGAGGACACAATGGTGCTAGACCTCACAGACCAGGACTTCGAAGCCCAAGTCCTAAAATCCGACTTACCTGTGGTGGTGGATTTCTGGGCACCCTGGTGTGCGCCATGCCACATGATCGCCCCAATAACCGAGAAGCTATCGGTGGAATACAAGGACAAAGTCAGGTTCTGTAAGCTGAATGTGGACGAGAACCCTCAGACGGCTATGAAATACCAGGTTATGAGCATACCGTTGCTTCTGTTTTTCCAAGGTGGCCAGAAAGTAGACGAGAGCCTAGGGGCTGTCCCCGAGAGCATGATTCGGCCCAAGGTCGAGGCACTGCTGTAGCTAAGGTAGAGCACAAAAAGTCTGGGATTGGCTAAATGAATACTCAAAGGGTGATGGAGCTTGAAACAAGGATAGCTGAGCTCAAGCGCCGCATACCACCTCACTCGATTCCGCCAGCGATGCTCCAAGAGCTTGAAGAACTGGAGGAGAAGCTGGACAAAGCAAAGGAGGCTGAGAAGCAAGGCTGATGCCCAAAAGGGTAGCTATGGTAGGCTATGAGAGGGCCACACTGAGAGGTGTGATCACGGAGTATGCCTTGCCGCGCTTGAATGCGAGTACGGAAATCTAATACAAGAAAGTGCCTATCTCGGGGCCCAGCAGGCAAATTGATGGTTGTCTGGGAGCCGCTCGAATCAGCAACCGGTTGAGCAGACAAACTAAGGAGGCATGTCATGGAAGAATGGGATGTGATCGTCGTTGGAGCTGGGCCTGCCGGGCTTTCATCAGCGATCTTCACCCAGCTCGACGGCTGGAAGACGCTGATCCTGGAAGGCAGTTGGGTCGGGGGGCAGGGAGCCATTGCCTACACAGTAAGCAACTACCCTGGTTTCCCCCCAGGTGACGGCGCCATATTGATGGACAACATGGAGAAACAGGTGACGTCGCCACCGCCCGCCGGCGTGGGGGCGCAGTTGAAGCGCGAGAAAGTGTTGAGGCTAGATGCTGAGAACCTAGTTGTGGCTACTGAGGTGAACCAGTACAGGGCCAGCGCTGTTATCATGGCGACTGGTAGCAGGATGCAGAGACTCGGCATATCTGGGGAGGAGAGATTTCTGGGCAACGGCGTCTCCTACTACGCCAAGCTTGACGCGAAGAGGTTCGCCGGGAAGAGGGTTCTCGTAGTAGGCGGTGGCAACACTACGGCAAAAAGTGCGCTTGTGGCCAAGACCACCGCCAGCGAGGTCATTCTGGTCCATCGCAGGGAATCGCTAAGGGCATATCCGGCTATGGTGAAGAGGTTGCAGAAAGAGGGTATCCAGATCTGCTACAACACCGAGGTCAAGGAGATAAGGGGCAGCGATGAAGTCGAGGCAGCGGTGCTGGTGAACATCAAGACAGATGAGGAAAGTGAGATAGCAGTTGACTGGGTGGTAGTCTGCGTGGGCACGGACGTGGATATAGAGCTAGCGCGTGAAGCAGGGATCGGGATGGCGGGGAGCTTCGTAAAGGTTGATGCGCAAATGATGACTAACAAGCCTGGGCTATTTGCGTGTGGCGAGATCACCGGCTGCGATCGGCACCTTATCACGTCTGCTTCTCAAGGGGCCGCAGCGGGTATGGCGGCCAGCGAGTATCTGGCCCTGGAAAAGGTGAAGAGAGGTGAGCTGTTTGAGGGGGCTAAGAACGGGAAGTACGCCGATGAATACCTGGCAATGCTAGGCTAGCGTAGATTTCGCGCCCAATTAGGTTAACGACGGACATCCGAGGGTTAAGCTAGGCAGGCGACTCTAGAGAATAAAGGTGGCAGTATGACAAAAGGAGAGATAGAGGTTGTAGCTAAAGAGATCAGAACAAGATCCCTGCACTCGTCCTGGGATGAGCTGGTGGGCTTCTGGCAAAGCGTGATCGGTAGCCTCGAAAGGGCCTACCGCGCATCGGTGCAAAGCATAGCAGACTTCCATCAAGTGTCTTCAGGAGACTCCAACGATATGCAGAGAATAGTGAGAGATGAATTAGCCACCGCCTTGAGGGAACTGGCAGGAGGGAGGCAGATGGCCAAGTGGGACGCAGAGGCTATGGGGGAATTCGAGTCCCCACCGGAAGGCAAGGGCGAGACGCCGCAACCCGAGAAAAAGCAGGTTGATTGAGCGCGAACCGCATAGGGTGAAGTGGAATTCTAGCATAGTATGTGAGTGATTTGCCATTTGAAGCAACGAACGTTTACTCTCTTAGGCAACAGGAAGCTCCGGATCCGAAGGGAAAGGAGGAAGCTTGCAGTGACCAAGAATGTTTCAGAAGAAGATGTATTTCAGGCAATAGGGCAGGTGATGCACCCGGCGATCAGGCGAAGCCTGGTCGAGTTGGGAATGGTCAAAGATGTGACGGTGGGGCATGACAAGGTGATGCTCACCCTGGCGCTTCCCATCTTGGGCATCCCTGTCTCTATCAAGGATCACCTTGTGAACAGCCTGCGCAAGGCAGTGGTAGAGCTGGGTGCCGAATTGGAGGTCAAAATAGCGGAGATGAACGACGAGGAGCGGAAGGCTTTCTTAACTATGGAGCAGGAGAATTGGAAAGGTCTCGAATAAAGAAGAACACGATAGCCAGCAACCTAAGGCACCGGGCTAAGCCAAGCAAGAGGAGAGGAGGTGAAAAAGATGCCCATCTACGAGTACCAGTGCGCCCAGTGTGGTGAGAGATTCGAGGCTCGCCAATCTTTTGGGGAGGACGGCTCCCGCTTGAGCTGTCCTAGGTGCAAGACTCCGAACCCCCAGAAGCTTCTATCCACCTTCTTTGCTCGAATTTCAGGCGGAGGAGCGAGTTCCTCGGAGGATAGTTTCCCCACCTGTAGCTCAGGGACATGCGGGCTTCCACCGATGTAGTAATTAGGAGGACAGAAATGGCATACAGAATTACGGATGATTGCATCAATTGCGGTGCCTGTGAAGCGGATTGCGCTAATGAAGCAATCTCGGAGGGGGAAGAGATCTATGTGATCGACCCTGATAAGTGCACAGAATGCGTAGGCAATTTCGAATCACCCAGGTGCGTGGAGATATGCGCTGTAGATGCCTGTGTTCCTGACCCAGATCATGTTGAGACTCGTGAGCAACTGCTCGCTAAGTGGCAAAGGTTACACTCGGGCGAGGCACCGGCGGCGGTCTAGAGCTACTTATGGCTGTCCAGGAAATGAACCAGTGTTTGCTTAATGGGCTCTCTAGCTTTGAGGTGGGCAGAAAACGGGCATCGTTATAGGCTAATGGAGCACTTTCTCTACGATTCGCAAGCTTTCGAGGCCTTTTTGAGGGATCACCCTCATGAAGCTGCAGAGGTGCATTTCTTACAATCAATAGTGAGAGCAGGGACGAAGGTAATAGATGTTGGAGCTAGCATAGGTATCACAGTCGTGGCGATGGCAAAAGAGGTCGGAGAGGACGGCGAAGTCTATGCTTTTGAGCCACATCCTAGGTATTTCACAATCCTAGAGGAAAACCTGTCCAGTAACCAATTGAATAATGTGAAGGCGTTCAAAGTCGCTCTGACAGACCATGCCGGAAAGATTGATTTTTATCAAAAGGAGCTTTCTAGTGGAATCGTTTTTGAAGAAGGCGCGCAGAAGTTGGAAGTAGCCAGTACTACCATCGACAAATTCTTGAATGAACAGAAGGTGCAGGGTATAGATGTAATTGATATGGATTGTGAAGGTAGCGAGCTATTGGTACTCAGGGGAGCTGAAAAGACCCTGCAGACAAATAAAGTCAAGATATTCTGCGAAATTCACCACGATTTCCTGCGCCAATTGGGCCAATCGGTCACAGATATTGTAGAATACCTTCAAAATCTTGGGTTTGAGGTGCATAGTGTTACCCCAGATGAACTGCGGATGGGTGACGAACTTGACAGACCAGAGTATATATACGCCCGGAACTGAGATGGCCAAGGAGACTAGGAGCGAAAGAGGTTCAACAACCGCTAATACCCAGGAGGTGCTGCAATGAGGCGCAACATGGGAGGCATGGACCGAGCCGTTAGATTCACCATTGGCATAGTGATGATGGGCATAGGGTTCGGCGCAATGGATGGGGGTGCCGCTATCGCGGTAGGAGTCATAGGAGCAGTCCTCTTCGCGACCAGTTTGGTAAGATGGTGTCCCCTCTACATCCCTTTTCGGATAAACACCCTGAAGGTATAGCAGCAGGTTGTCGGCCGAGCGTTAATCCAATCGAGGGGGCAGGTCAAAGAGTATCCCACTGTACGGGATGCCGTGCTTCAGCATGGCTGGCTCAAGAGCTTGGAGAGATGTTCTTCCTTGCCGGCACCAGAGTGAGCCTGTAGTTGTGGATAAGGTTTGTTGGGATCGAATGCTGGAGTAGAAAACGCTGTCCCGGACGACAATCCAGCAAAAGGTGCGCTGGATTCCTACCTATAGGACTGGCCGCGCTTTTATTGGTTTCCCCCATTTGCCGAAGGAGATACGCTGGAGAAAGCAGTCCAAGGAGTTTCCCGAAAGGTTGCCAATCCGGTTCATGTGAAGTATTAGATCTATCGCTTTAGCCTTCTCAGGGCCATAAGCTTCCTCCAGCCTTCTAACAGCTTCGGGGTCTGGCTTAGCGTTGGAATCAGCCCAGTGCTGTGCATACAGCAAGGCTATGGCCTCGTCCTCGGGGCAGTTGTCCACGATGCCCGCGAGAAGCCCGGCGATCTCCTCACGATCAAGCCCACTCCTTAGGGCCTCTCCAGTGTGAAGCCAGGAGCAATAGCGGCAGCCATACACCGAGGTAACGGCAAGCATCAACCTCTCCCTAAAAGCGCGGGACACGGTGCGTCCCATCATCACCTTGATGACCATCCGCATGTTTCTTGTTAGGAACCCTACATCAGCGAAAAACTCCCAGCGCCAGGTGCACAGTTCGCTGACTGCAAGCACCATCGATCCCATCATAATTCTTGAGAGGTTGGCGATGTTTCGTGGCAAGAACGCGATACCATCAGCAAACTCCTGCCACCTTCCGTGCGCCATTTCTATGTCTTTACTTCTCATAGCTACCTCCTCCATCCCCGATTTAGACCAGACAGGCTGTATCCGTCCTAACTCAGCAGGACTAGTAAATCACACCTTCTGCTACGAGGTCCGAGAGCTCCTGCTGTGAGAGGCCGAGGAGTTCCTCGTAGACCCACTGATTGTACTCACCAAGCATTGTGCCATGGGTTTTGATGTTCGGTGGGGTGACCGACAGTCTGCAAGGCGATTTGATCAAGGGTTGTGCCCCCAGTACAGGGTGGTCAACCACGTCAAAAATGCCTCGCTCAGCAAGATGGGGGTCACTCCAAAGCTCATCTATGCTGAAGGAGGGTACCGCCGCCACACCCGCCCTCTGCAGGATTTCCATCGCCTCCCGGTCACTATGATTTATGGTCCACGCCTCGATCAGCTTGTCCAGTTCTTCCTGGTTCTGCCACCGGCCAGAGGCATCGCGGAACTTGTCGTCTTTGGTCCATTCTGGGCTACCGATGGCCTCGCAGAATGCGTTCCATTCATCCTCCGTGCTGATAGCGATGCTGAGCCATCTATCCATGCCGTCATCCAGGCAGCGATAGCAGTTGTGAGGTGCCATGACCTCATCGCGGTTAGCCTGTCGAACAGGGTCCCTGTCATTTAGCACAGGTTCCATGAAGGAATCACCGATGAGAAAGGAGATCCCCTCGCGCGCCGAGAAATCGATGAACTGCCCTTGGCCAGTCTTCTGCCTGTAAAGAAGCGCCATCAACACAGCGATACTGATCATCGTTCCGTCGAGCACGTCGTCTCGTCCCAGCCCTTCGCCAGGTGGCCCATCGGTATACCCGGTGAGATACCCAAGTCCCCCGAGGGCGCGGAAAAGGGGACCATAGCCTAACTGCTTGGCTTCAAGCCCTGTGCTGTGGTATCCCACTGCCGAAGACGAGACGTAAATGATGTCCCTCTTCAGTTTGGCAGCATCGGGGTACCCTAGGCCTAACCTGTCCATCACGCCCGGCCGATATGTTTCCACCATCACGTCGGAGATAGCAATCAACCTCTTCGCCAGCTCGACCCCCTTAGGTTCGCCCAAATTGAGGGTTATGCCCTTTTTATTCAAGTTGACCCAGTTAAATACGGGGGTGTCCGTTATCATACCCTCGGGAATAGGTTGACCCGGTATGTAGGCGGCAACGCGCCCGCCCTGTGCAGTCACCCCCGCCCTTCTCGTCATGTCCAGCCTATATCCGCTCTCTACCTTGATGACCTCCGCTCCAAAGAGCGCCAACATCAGCCCCGCCCAAGGGCCCACAATCATCTCACCAAATTCAAGATACCTGACGTTGGACAAAGCCTCCACGTTCATACCTCTTCTAGATCACTCCTTGTGCCGCAAGCGTTGCCAGCTCCTGCTCGGTGTATCCCGAACGCCGGCAGTAGATCTCTTCGTTATGCTCTCCCAAAAGCGGTGCGGCACGCTCGCACCACCATGGTGTCTTGGCTAAATGGTATGGGGCTGTGATGCAGGTGACCTTTCCTAGCTCTGGATGTTCTATCTCAGCAAAGAACCCCCGGGACTTTAGAAGCTCCGATTGCAGGATCTCCCGTGGGGTGAGAAATGGGCTCAAAGCGACCCCCTCCTCCAGCGCACCTTCATGAAGCTCCCTCTTAGTACGATTACCGGCCCACTCCTCCAGCCCTTTCCTCACCTCTGCCGCATGCTCCCGCCGCCTGTCCTGGTTCTGATACCAGTCAGCCTGGGCCCATTCGGGTTCGCCCATCAGCTTCTTGATCCTTTGCCAGAATGTCTCCTCAAGGGACACACACATAACATGTCCATCTTTGCAGGGGACAACACCTGTCTCTGGAACTCGAGGCATCAACCTGCTTACGGTCATACCCACCATGGCATAAGGCAAATGATCGAAAAGACAGGAAATCGTTAGCGCCTCCTGCTTCGATATGTCTATGTGTTGCCCCAAGCCAGTGCAGCTCCTGAAGTACAAAGCTACAAGTGTACCCAACGCAGAGTAGATACCGACCTCATACTCGCCGGCGAACCCTCCCAGCTTCACAGGGGGTCGGTCTCGGAAAGAGCTGCCGCTGGGAGTCACATAGCCCTCGCCTGAGCTATGTATGGAGTTTAAGGGATAGGCCTTGTAGTCCCTGTAGGGTCCTGTTTGTCCGAAGGGCGTTATCGAGGTCATAATTAGCCCGGGCTTGAGTTCTGATAGCTCCTCGTAGCCCAGCCCCAAGCGGGACAGTGCTCCAGGAGGGTTATCTTCAACTATGACGTCATATCCCTTAACCAGCTCCCTCAGGATTCCGCTCCCTTCGGGAGTTGTGTAGTCTAACGTTATGCCCAACTTGTTGGTGTTAAGGTAGAGAAAAAGGCCGCTTCGCTCCTGGTGAGGGATATCATCCGGGAAAGGCCCCCTCCTTCTGGCCTCGTCCCCGATTCCTGGTCTTTCAACCTTGAGCACCTCAGCGCCCATGTCCGCCATTATCTTGGTGCAGAATGGCCCGGCGACCATGCTGCAAAGCTCCAGAACTTTGATGCCACCTAAAGCTGTTTCCACAAATTCCCCTGTCTTCTGAACCGCCACAGAAATGGTTAGAAAGTGCTCTTGAGACTCTCTTTATAATGTCGTACCGAATCTCGGGGTATTTGTCAAGGCTTCGAGCAATTCCCTGGGCACCTAGGGCCTATTTCATAGCTCAAGTACCAAGCCGACTCCGCACTCCACACATTGTTCGGGGAAAAGGCGTCTTATCTCGGATTTATACTGCGTGCAATGACAGGGACATATCAACGATAGACCGTTCAACCTGCCGAAGTCTCGAAATCCATGGAAACCGCCGACAATACTGGTCACTCTCCCGTATCGTGACGCGGCATCGATGATTTCCCCAACGCCTGGATGAGAACAACCAGTAACCACACTAATCCCCACACCGTTGTCCAGCAGAAGAGACTGTTCAATACCCGCAAGCTCGCCGGTGGTGTAGACCTTGTCACAGATGCGAATAGATTCACCAACCCTGATCATTTTCCTTCCGGGGATGCTTCCAGAGAACGATGCTGGGACATAGATTGCAGCATCGCGATTCGCCTCCAAGATATGGGGAAGTCCCGCCGTATGGTCTAGGTGGTCATGCGAGATGAAAACAGCATCGATCGCGCTTGGGTCGAGGCTGAGCTGTTTCATATTGTCGAGGAGTACACGCCCGTTGGCGCCCGTATCGAACAGAATGCACGATATCCCATCTGCCTCCACCAGACACGAGAACCCCCACCCTGACTTCAGTCCCCTCCGCCTTACCTCATTGTCATAGATAACCGTGATTCTCGTGGACTTCCCCTTGTTATTAACTGTCTACATTAACCATCTACCGCCTGCCCAACAACAGCAAACCTGAGAGACAGGCCCCGATGGATTGTAAATCCGCCATCGCTATCTTGCCCCGCTCTCTCAATTCTACCACACAAGGTTGCAAGCCGAAAGGTTCCCCAAATCTTTTTAGCACATGCCTCGCTAAAGGAAGTCCTTTTAGAGCCCCTTTGAATTAATGCTATATCCAATAGAAAGAGAAGTGTAACGGTTTTGGAGCGGTCCCTTCAATTAGAAGCAGGGCTTTCCAGAAAAACACTGCTCTCTGTAAAGGTAGGGGATGGGCCGTGTATCAAGAATACATCGAGGCTGTGAAGTCTGCTCACACAGACGACATCAAAAAGCGTCCGGTCTTCAAGCAGGCGATGGATGATGCCCTTGAGGGAAAATACGACGTGCTTGTGGTACACAAGATCGATAGATTTTCCCTGAAACTACGAATAACGCTCGAGTATTTTGAGAAGCTCGGCAAGGCAGGCATCTGTTTCGTTTCCATCGGGAACTGCGACAGCTATCCCCAAATGGGGACAATGCCGAGGAATATGAAAGAAAGGCTGTCACGGAATTTCGGGAAGATGCGACCCCGATGGGATTCGAGACCACATGCAATATCCTTTTTCAGGTTTCGAGATGAGGCAGTTTCCCAACTCACAGGATTGCTATTTATGGACAGGCGTGGTATCTACCCTCTGCAACAAGATCAATGCTATAAGCAAAAAGATGGGAGCTATTATCCATATTACCCTGTAGTCATTGGACAGGGCTGTGATGATTGCCCCCACAATGAATGACGCAAGCATCATGGGCAGGGCCATAAAGATGATCCCTACACCTAGAAGCTCACCTTCCTTGCCCATAGGCAACAGGTCGCTTTGTATAGCCTGATTGCAGACGGTTATTGCTCCAAAAGTGATGCCCGCAGCAAGCATTACGGGATAGACATAAATAGGCTGAGTAGCGAACCAGGCGGCCGGCATAGTGCAAATCCCTATCAGAAGGCCAATGGACAAAACCCTTTTCATATTCCGAATTTTATCGCCTAACATTCCTAAAACCACAGCAGCTAAGACCATGATTATAGTGAAGACGCCCATCAGCATCAGCGATGTTCCCTCTTCAAGTTTGAGATAGTTCGTAGCATAGAGCACAAAGAAGGTAGAAAATGTCCCCATGGAAAACCATGGGAAACCGGTAAAGAACACAAATTTGGCGAATTCCCTCGCTCCGAAGAAGTCTTTTACTAGTTCACGCAATTTCAACTTGTCTTCCTGTTCGATATCGATGCCCTTTCTCTGAACCAGCTCTATTTCCTTTATGCCAAATGCAGTAACGCAGCCGGTAACAATTATCAAAAATCCGAAGAGGTAGAAAGCATACGCGGGATTTGTGTCCCATAGCGCACCGCTGGCGCCCATGGCCACGATTGCGCCAACTATATTGAAGGCCTGCATAGCGCCACTGGCTTTCCCTCTCTCCTCGGGTATAGTGATGTCTGGCATCAATGCCCAGTAAACTGCATTCCAGATATTGTAGAAAATCGAGGTTATAATAATCGCTAAAGCGAGCAGAGGAAGTGCCCATGCCGGGGCGAGCCCGGTATAGATTCTGAACTTAGCATAGACCGGTTGGCCTTCTTCATAGCTTGATACTGTTAGAGTCTCGGAATTAGCATAGGCCTCCCATTCTGCTTCCTCAAAACTAGGGTCCAGGCTTATTTTCATTTCTTTGATGTCTGTCTCTTTGTAGCTGCCCAGTGATAGATTTATAGCGTATTGGCCATCCCCTGTTGACGTCACATCGGTTACTTCTACAAAGTATCCTTTATTGCTCTCTATGCTGCTTACTCCTACTGTGTTGGCTCCTACAAAAAATGAGGTTAGCAGCATCATTATTCCAGTGAGAGGGATAAAGACCATAAGATATGGCATCCTTCTCCCGTATCTGGTGCGGGTATTGTCGCTCAATAATCCTACTAACGGTGGAAGTATTACTCCTGAAAACCATGCCACTCCTATAACCATTCCAATTAGAAGCGTGGAACCGGTATGCAGTTTCATGGACAACTGACCCACTCCAGTGCTCAGGGCAACTACAATGCCTACTGCGAAGCCACCCGAGGCTAAGCATAAAATCTGTCTTAGCTTGAGCATTACACTAGACTCCCTGACACAACTTTTGCCCGGGATTTTTCCTTTGAAGTCATATTGAGCTGGTCTTTGTCCATCTTCGGTGTTCGTGTCGATAATATGCCCACCGCATAAGATTTTCAACCCCCGTACAAGGACTTGACGCTACAGACCAAACGAGGTACTCTTTTGCCACCTGACGGCGGCGGATTTTGACCCGCCTGGGTGACTGGTTTGACGTGCTCCGTGACAGGTAAAGCAAGTAAAAAGTCGTAGTGATATTAGACTTGGGAGACAAAGAGATGATAAAAGTGGGAAAGCCAGATGCGCGCAATGTAATTGTCATTGATATTGATGGGGCAATTGTTCAACAGAAAAGATTGATAGACCAATATCAACCTGCCGTCATCCCGGTCCAAAAAAATACCCAGGCGCTGCGGTACTGGTGTCGGATGGGGGAGTTGGAACAGCTCAGGCAATTGTTCTTATCTTCCGTTGGAACAGTAAAAGGGAAGGTAATTTTCTATGGTTCGGGTGATTACCACCATCTAGCTTATCTCTGGCTCAGCCTGATTGACGAACCGGTGACTGTAATCCAGTTCGACAATCACACCGACTTCTGGAAAAGTAGCCCGGGACATCTCCACTGCGGAAGCTGGGTGATAAATTCTCTGGAATTACCCCACGTCCGCAAAGTAATCCAATTGGGAATCGATGGAGATCTAAAGCTGAGTAAAGACCTCCCCCTGCCTAACTTCCCCATGCCTCAAGGTCCAATAACCCACAAGATTAGCTTGCTCCGCGAAGGAAAAGTCGAGGTCTACCCTAACTCAATGCACCAGTCTGTCTTGTTCTGGAAGGTACACGCAAAATTGCCTTGCGTGGAATTTAAACCCGGCCTGCTTACCACAAAAGCTTATTGGAAAAACATCCGGGATAACGGCGGTATCGAACTGACATTAGAGAGAATCCTGCCCACCATCCCGACCGATACGGTCTATCTTACGATTGACAAGGACGTTTTAACAGAGTCTGAGAGCTTCACAAATTACCCGGGCTATCAGGGAACTATGACCTTGGACGAACTTCTTGCAGCGGTCTCTTTGATAGGTAAACGCAAACGTATTATCGGGGTGGATGTTTGTGGTGATGGTTCCTATGCATCAGTTAGGGGCTATTATTTCAAGATGTACTATGCGTGGATGAAAGATAGAAAAATCCCGTTGAGCGCATTTTCTTCCCCGGAAAATATCCGCCCGTTGAGCGCATTTTCTTCCCCGGAAAATATCCGCCTGAACGAAGATGCCAACCTGAAGATTCTGGAATTGCTTAAAGAGGCACACTTAAAAGTGGACTAGTACCCACAAAGGCCGCAGATGACATCGTTCAGTCTTTCGACCATCCAGAAGTAAGTCTCTCTTAAGCACTCGAGAATCAGGCCCCTTCTCAATACCCAGTGCGGTATCCTCCTTTTGGGGCGAATTGTGTAGCGAGCGAATCCAGTGGCTCGAGGCAGGGCGGTTAGAAGACACGGGCATGTTTGTCAAAAGTTCACACATCTGAGCACTCCGTTGAAGGAGTTGGTTGAGGCCATCGGCCGATGAGGCACGGCCTTCTGATGGAGGTGCCAGCAGGCGCTCCGAAAGCAGTCAAATTCCGAGCGATGGCATGATAAAGGGGCGCTGAGAGAGGGCATCCTGCCTAGGAGCCGAATCTAAGGGCCGCTAGTGAAAACGGGCGGCCATTTTTCATCTGCAGCTGCGGGGTAGGCGCTGGAATTGAAGAAAGGAAACTTTTAAGGTGGTACAATAATTGGGGGCTAGTCAATAACAACCTTACTTCTGATTTGGGTGTCGAAATCCCATTTAAGCAGTCAGGCCCATCCCCTCGGCAGCTCTGGTGATCAGGATCACTTTGTCTGTAAAGCGCTGCATTGTTGTTTCCTCCTCCGCAGGATGGCGATCTGACATGCCCTCTAGATACCGCACCATTCGACGATGGTCATAGCATATATCTTGGCCGCGTCCAGGAGGTCTTGAATCTCTACGTACTCATTAAAGCCGTGCGCTGCCTCTTGGCTGCCTGGACCTACCACAATCGTCGGAATCCCTGCTTGCCGAATGTGACCAGCGTCGCAGTCGAAAGCGGAACCGTACAGGTTCGCTGGCCGGGAGAAGACAGCCTCGCTCGCTGCCGCGGCAGCCTTGCAGATGGGTTCGTCGGGCGAAGTCTCGAATGACGGCTGGCTGAACAAGGGCACGTATACCTCGGGCGGGTTCTCACGCAGCCAGGGATCGGTCTGCGCAAAGCGCGCTATATGAGCTTGGATCTCCTCGGCCACGCCCTCCGCGGTATCCTGCGGAGGGTGCCAGATGATGTATGTCATGGAGCATTCCTCAGGGATAGAAGCTGCCATTAAGTCCCCACCCTGGATAACCATGGGGAAAAGGACGAAATGGCCAGGACGAGTGAAAGCAGGGTGGCATTTAGTCTGCCCCCACTCCTCCTCCAGTTTGAGCAGAGCCTGGTATACCAAGAACATCTTGTCAATGGCTGATACGCCCACGGCAGCCCCCAGGCCTCCAGCCCTGATCAGTTCACCGCGATTCGAGATGTGCGTTGCCTTGCCCTTTACTTTGACATGCATCAGGACGAGGCCTGGCGATGCAGTATTGATGGATAGCTTATGGGGTGGGGTCGACGGCTCGCAGACGATAGCCGCATCGGCTCTGTAGCCGCGCTGAAGCGCCGCCCCGGTTCCCGCATAGGTCTCGTGGTGCTCTTCCCCAACCACACACTGGATGAAAACGTCCCCCTTTGGGCGGTACCCGGCTTTCAGCAGCGCCTTCATGGCAAAAACAGCAGCCGCGATCCCACCTTTCATGTCGGTGGAACCACGGCCGTAAATCTTCCCCTCGATGATTTCACCGCTCCATGGACCAGCCACTGTCCATTTCTCGGGCGGGCCTGGCGGTACGACATCCACATGCCCGTTGAGGAGCAGGGAACGGCCTCCCCCTTTCCCGCGCCAGATTCCCACCAGATTGGCGCGACCCTTTTCCACTTCCCACAGGTCAGTCTCCAATCCGCAGGACTCCATAACCGGCTTGAGGGCATGGTTGACCAATGTTTCTCCGCTGGTCTCGACCACGGTATCGGTCGAGCTAAAACCTACAGGGGTCGGAGGGACACTTGGGATGCGGACAATGTCGCAAACCAACTGCACTAGCTCATCCTTCAGGCTGTCAACCGCCCGCAGGACATTCGTGCGAACCTTATCATCAATCACGTCGGTCCTCCTGTTGCGTGTGATGGCGGCAACGATGAAATCATCCTGCATCAGGATGTGTGAACAGCGCGATAACAGCCGGAACATGGGGAGCCTGACACCACAATGCCTGACGGCACACTTGCTG
>SMTZ1_10008579_pt1 | contig 18703 bp, 16 predicted proteins | sample DeeMarSWOR136_30_FD_25667 | JGI IMG/M metagenome (IMG submission 25667)
GATGGATATTTAAATTTTAAATGATATGAAAAAATAATGAGTTATAAAATCAAAATGAGTAATCCTCCTAGGAGTATCTATATCCGACAACTGGCGGATGATCTGACTAAGGCGGACTTATTTTATCCCACCCCTTAACAAAATATTGGGAGGTCACGTGGAATTTAAAAACCTTTTAATCGAGATAAAAGAATCAATCGGGATTATTAAAATTAATCGCCCTGGCTCTTTAAATGCCCTTAATATCGAAACATTGGGGGAAATTCGTGATGCTGTTACAGTACTAAATAATGATGAAGAAATCAAGGTTATTATTTTCACTGGTGAAGGTAAAGCTTTTATTGCTGGCGCTGATATCAAACAGATGAAGGGCATGAATGAGGAGGAAGCAAGAGAATTCAGCAGCCTGGGACAAAAAATATTTGATATTATTGAAAATCTGGACAAACCAGTCATTGCAGCCGTTAATGGTTTTGCTCTCGGCGGTGGCTGTGAGTTGGCAATGGCATGTGATATCCGCATTGCTTCTGATAATGCAAAGTTTGGTCAACCTGAAGTTAACCTGGGAATCATCCCTGGGTTTGGAGGGACACAACGATTACCGCGTCTGGTTGGAAAAGGAATTGCTAAAGAAACCATTTTTACAGGTGATATGATTGATGCTCAAACTGCAATGGCCATTGGATTAGTCAATAAAGTTATCCCTTCGGATAAATTATTGGATGTAGCACTATCGATGGCTCATAAAATTGCCTCAAAAGGTCCTGCTTCAATTTTAATTGCTAAAAGTGTTATTAATCGTGGATTGGAAGTTGAACTTTCAAAAGGACTTGATATTGAACGAGACGGTTTTGTGCAATGTGTTGCTTCTGGTGAGGCGAAAGAGGGGATGGAAGCGTTTACAGAAAAACGCAAACCGAACTGGCCGTAAGTTACATAAAGGGACTTGAATTAAATAATTGCCCCACTATATATTTTTTAACTTAACTAGTGCCTGAACGAAAATCCCTGTCTTTATCATTTCAACCGAAGGGATAAATCTGGTTAACCCAATTTTGCGGCTTTATAATGATAACATACAAATAATAACCAAAATGTCTAAGACTTATTTTTGAAAAATACCCTCGCGAAGGTTAGAGTGAATCAAATTTCTATATATTGATAAAAATTATAAACTACAATATATCGTATTTCAAGAAACCTTCGCAAGGGTAGGCTATATTAAATCAACAAAGTTATTCATACTGAACAACAAAATTAGTAACCTTAATAAAACAACTGTTCTTTACTTACATTTCGTATAAGAACATTTCGCTCTACCACTGAATTTAACTTATTAGGTGGCATTGGCATTGTGGCCTCATTAACAACAATTTCATTAAAAACAACTCGTTGTACCCAATTTGTATTGAGGTCTTTGTAAATGTCACCTTTATAATGGGAACTGCCAACTGCTACAACTTCAATATCTGGAGCTGGATTGACAATCATTTTGAATGAACTCTCGCCCGAATCGAAACCGATAAGCGCACATCCCCGGTCATTTGCAACGCTAAGTCCCTTAAATTCAAGCGTAATTTCACCATTCTTAAAGAACGATCCATCCAAAATATTTTTACCAAGATGAGTTGGCGGTTCTGAGAATGCGGCTGCATGAACGATCTTTTGACTGATTTTTTTCAAATCCTGGATGCCATTTCCCCTGGCAGTCGGTTCGGCAAATACATTGCAAAACCCATGAAAATCAATGAAAGCATTATAAACGTGATAAGCTTTTCCTATCGGAATTAAATTGTCTTTGCTATCTTTCAAATTTTCAAATTTGCTATGATCGATACCAAACACCTGATTTTTACCGTCAATGCCATCTTGAAATGAGTAGCTCCAATTTTCCAGTACCGGAATTGCAACTTCAGGCGCATCCCCGAATTGTACGGTAAATTTCACACAGGTCATTTCATCCCCAGCTTTTCCAGCAATTTTAGCTGGAACCCATTTGAGATACAGCCTATAAACATCTTTACTCAAACGTTTTCCATTTAATGCATAGTTTATGCATTCTGAATTCATTATATAAAATTGAGTTTCTTGATAACGTTTTCCTGCTAAATTAAATTCCTGTTCTAAATAAGAATTAATATTTGTTTGTGAATATACTATTAATGGAAACAGTATAGCTTGAAGATAAATGAAAATAATAGGCTGAATATATAATTTTTTATTCATGGCTTATTCCTCCAAAATAAATAGATTTATTTTTTCACATAATTGGAATTTGGTCACTGGAATTTTTAATTTGGTAGTTAGAACCTAAATAAACCTCCTGGTCTTGCCCACCAAAGGATGGACATCAGTACCATAACTATTTATGTTTTATCCTGTTGCATCTGAACTATCTGCTCCAACTGCTCAAGATATTTGGCAAATGCCTTCTTCCCTTTCTCAGTCATCGCACAAATCGTTTGTGGCTTCTTCCCTTTGAATGTCTTTTCAATGGTGATATAACTAGATTCTTCCAATTTTGTCAGATGGGTGCTTAAGTTCCCATCGGTTGTCCCTGTTGATTCCTTTAAATAGGTAAAATTAGCATTTTCGACAGTAATTAAGAGCGACAGAATGGCTAATCGAGTTGGAGCATGGATAATGGGATCCAATTGAAGAATTTTTTCATGCCTCATTTTTCTTGCTCCTGTTTTTGTATTGTTTGTTAAAAATCATTCCTGGTAGTATAAATCCAAAGATAATCATAGCCACCATAATCAGAAATTTATATTCACTTTCTATGTATGCCATCAGACATGCGCCTCCCCACCACACGAGACTACACCATTGTACATATCGCAATTCATAGATTACCCCAGCACTAAAAATAATAATTCCCATAATTATGGAGACGAGCGTGGGAACTAAATTAAACGAATAGACTTTCGTGAGCGGAAATAAAAACAGTATCATAATAGCGGCTATTCCGCAGCCAAACCAAACCTGGTAAAGGATGGTTTTCGTGTAGGTTTTAACTTTTTCTTTTTTTTCTGCCCTGGCTACCACAAAGTATCCAATAAGACCATTAATTACCAGCATTAAAATCATAACTGGCAAATCCAGGTAATTTAATTTGAACCTCTCAAACATGCCAATGGCAAAAGTCCCAATTACCGAAACTATGCCAATAAGGATTAGAAAATGCCCAGATTCAGCGGTCTCCCTTCTAGTTTTTTCAATCATTGATTTAATGATTGAAATTTCCTGCTGGATTTGATCCTGATTCATAACTCCTCCTAAATTAAAAGTCATTGTCATAATAAAGTACTTTGAATTGCAAAGACAGTATAATATATTTTTTTTTAATTGTCAAGTATTTTTTTATTTTTTTTAAAATAATTTGAAAATTGTGGGAGCAGTTGAATGATACTGAGTTCTGTAACCAATTAGTGGTAACTTCTTTTAATAAAAAACGTTGTTTTATTTTTGTAACGCAATAATTTTTTCTTGATACTTTGGCATAATTTTTTTATTTATAAATTAGAACAGCACCTTGAACCCTAAGGCGACGATTTGTATTTTTTTTAGACAATTATTTGGCTTATATTTTTTATAATAAGAGATTATTTTATTAATAAACAAAAGGTCGATCGAGCCTTGAAAATTGAGCATAATAACAAATCTAAGATATGAACAGACTTTTAAATTGGTTAAGATGGTTATTATTTCTGCCCCTATCCATTATTGCCTCACTACTTGTTTATTTATCAATAAAAATTATCACCAGTTTATTGGATAATATTCCACAACTTCAAATATTTCTGATTATTGCAGGAGCAGGTCTCACAGGTTATATATTTGTCACAGTGGCTGTAAAAATGGTACCGAAGCATAAAATCATGTTCTCAATTATAATGGCATCAATCTATGTGATACTTGCGGGATTAATTTTATATGAAAAAATTAGTTATGGTAAAATAGTGCAAATGAATTTGTTTGGAACGATCAGCTTGGTTATCGTCGGTACAATAGCGGCAGTAATTACCTGCTACCAAACTTATGATGATCTAAAAAACAGCTCTGCTAAATCGGATAACTTAATTGATGTTGACGATGATGATTCGTTAATACAAAAATTGGAAGAACAAAAATTTATTTCAGAACCCAACTCAGATGATTTAGATAATCAAGTTTTACAAATAATATCAGAATTCCATTCCGAGACTGGAGAACCTAACAGCATTCAATTAACACAAAATGATTTATTAACAAGTTCCATTGAATCTGATAAATTTATTGATAGTTACCAGGATAGTTCACTTACGGAAAAATTTCAAGAAGATATTATTATTTCAGATCCTAGTTCAGATGATTTAGAAAAGGAAGTTTTACAAATAATGTCTGTATTGAATGCTGACTTAGAAGAATTAGAGAGCAAGCAATTAACAACCGACTACCAATTAATTAGTTCTCATAAATCGGATAAATTAATCGATATTTTCCAGGATAACTCACAATCGCTACAATTGAAGGAAGATATATATATTACCGACGTGGATTTAAGCGATATAGAAAAGCAGGACTTACAACCGACACCAGCATTTAAACCTGGTATAAAAGCACCAAAAAGAAAACCATTAACAAAAGAAGATCTATTGATTGATTCCAGTGAATCTGATAAATTGATTGATATTTTTAATGACGATTCACCTGCACAACAATTGAAAGAAGATACAGATATTTCAGACAAAGACTCAAAAGATATAGAAAAGCAGGCCTTACAATCAACAACAGAATTGAAACCTAAGATTGAAGAATCTAACAGAAAACAACGAACAGAAGATGATCTAATAACCAGTTCAACTGAATCGAGCAAATTAATTAATGAGTACCAGGAGGACTCATTTACACCAGAATTGGAACAAGATAATGGTATTTCATACCTGAATTTAGATGATTTAGAACAGCAATATTCGCAAACAACGGCAGGGCTGAATTTTTTGATAGGAGAATCCAAAAGGAATCAATTAACCAAATATGTTGAAGATTTTTACAAATCGATTGGTAAAGATGATAAAACGGCATTAATTAATACTGAAATCTTTTATCTTTGGTGTATGTTAACGACAGTTTTTAATTTTGCGATAGAGTCAGACCTTAGAAGAAAACTGATTAAGTATATCAATTCCATTGCCAGCAATTTATACCTTAAATGGAAAAAGTTAACCAATTTAGAAGCGACAAAAAGAACTTCCTTTGATTTTAATGATTTTTCTTACTATAATGACCAAATGAAATTGAATAATATCCATTTAAATAGTTCATGCCAAAACACCAAAGCTGAAATTCTCTTTGGTAAGATTGTTTTAACCAAGATCCACGAAAGCATAGGGAGTAGAAAAATTAATGTCGACAGCAAAACCATACTAATGCCAGTTCAAATTTACTATGAATTAAAGCAGCGAGTTATTGAAATCTTGAATAATTCAACTTATACCATTTGTTGTTGATGATTAATCCGTAACCTCATTTTTTTACCTTACCTCGAAGGAAAAATTGAAATGTCAAAAATTGTTTTAATTACAGTTGCCAGTACTGGAATCTGTGCTGAAACTACAATTCATCTTGCCAGATGATCTTATTAACAGAAAGTCTTTTGCAGAAGCGAATCTGGATAAGTTTAAATTGGTTCTTGAGAAAAAGAAAAACACAATAAAAAATCGGGAATCACTTTAAAAATATTTGTCTATAATTTAAGGAGAATGTCAAAATAAATATATTATCCCAAATAAGGAGGAGATCATGCAAAAAGACTTTCATTATTATTGCGTTGGAATCCTCGCGAGGGCAGCAGGATTCAATACCAGGGATGCTTTAATTATTGCGTATGCATCTCAGTATGTTGATGATTCGACAGAAAGCAAGCCTATAAAACTTAAAGATGAAGAAAGCAAGACTGAATTCTTGTTCGATCCGGTACGAACTGCACATACAGGTTTAAAAGCAAGCAAATGGTCAATTCATAAGCGAGTATTCATCCCATTTCATTTTATTCCACCTGAAGGTTTTACTTATACTGAACCTGCAAGTTATTTCTATACACCACCTAACTTTGTTACTAGGTCTAATTCACATTTTGCTAATAAAATTCTTAGAAATGCTTCTAGAGAAAGGAATGAAAAGCGACGTCTCTGTCGCATTGGTATCGCTCTTCACACCTTTGCTGATACATGGTCTCATACGGGTTTTTCAGGTCGGAATTCGAAAGTGGAGAACAGTGTAAAAAACATTCATATATGGGATAGAAATGAATGGCACAAGGAGACCGTGACAGACAAAATCATCGAAAGTATCACCGATATTTTTGCGGGAGAAGTTGGACATTGTGAAGCCGGGTATCTGCCTGATCTATCATTTTTGAGATGGAAATATAAAAATCCATCAAATAATTTAACAATTGAATATGATAATCACAGAAAATTTTATGACGCAGCAAGAATTATCTATGATAAATTGTGTTGCATAAAAAAAGCTTACACCCTTGAAAAAATTCCCTGGAACGATATTAAAAATACTATTTCCGAGTTATTTGCTTACCGAGGTAGTTTAGGAGTAAAAATTTCATTTTTCGAAAAGGTAAATATGTATCTCAACGATGATTTACTTGAAGAGCGGTGTACGAAGTGGAAAGATAAATTTAAACATTATTTCGATCCACCCGAGGCTTATCATTATGATCGCCTTGAATGGAGAGATTTAGCTCTCAATCCAAATAAATTGGATCCAGAATTCAATATCGGCGATACATTGTTACCGGCTAATAGTAAAAATAAAGAAAAAAAACTTGATATACAGGATGAAGAGGATCTGGAAATGAAATGGAAGATTTGGGCTCAAAAATTTGATTATGATCGAGATTTTGGTTTTGCTAAAAAAAATATAGACTGGGATGATTGGGATGAGTCAAAACTTGAAAAAGAAATGAATTTTTTCTTAAAACCATGCTTTCCGGATTCTTTATGGGTTCACTTTCATCGTGCAGCAATGTGCCAGCGTGCCTTTGTGTTACAACAATTACCCTGAATATGAAACAACTGGAAGTGAAACACATGATGCTGTTAAACGATAGGAGTTGAAACGGCTATTGTTATCGTTTGCCTTGAATAAACACGACAATTAATTATGGTGTTTATTCAAAAATGTGAAATTTTAAAACCGTTTTAACGGTTTTCTATGCTACTTTCAGTTGACTAAATAGTGTCTGTCTGGAAAATAAATTTATGTCATTTCGCCCGAAGGGAGAAATCTGTAAGCCCAATATTTTCGTAAAAATCAGATTCCTCACTTCGTTCGGAATGACAGCTTTTAAGAATAATTGATACTTTTAACAATTACAAGGAATGATATCTACATTAACACAACAGAACATCAGCAATCTCACTTTAGAGAAGATTGTTTGATGGCCTTCTCGTAAAAAAAGTGCTCAGCTTAATTCATTGATGTTTTCCTTCACTTTTACTACGGCATTAACTATATCCTTCATATCCTCTTCATCGCCCAACAAAACGAACTGCGGCAACCACAGCGCCTCTTCATAACATGCTTTTTCTGCTTCGAGCAGATGATACGAGTTATAATCTACTCCCAGGTCGAGCTTTTTGCCCCTGGGGCCGAACGCCATATTTTTTAATAGCGGTTGATTATAAAGTGGGATAGAATAACCCGCACTAACAATTATACCTTCTTTTTGCAGGGCTTCAATAAATTTTGATTTGGGAGTATCGTTAAAATATTCCTTTTTATATCGCCAGATGTAAAGGTGAACAGAATTGCTGGTGATTTTAGGATCATCTTTTAATACTTCAATGCCTTCAATTTGAGAAAGCTTTTTGTTTAAATAGCGAGCGTTGGTTTCCCGCTGTTGCTGCAATTCTGGATAGCGATCAAATTGAGCTAATAGAACCGCTCCCTGAAATTCGGTCATCCGGTAATTACCACCAAGATAATAATGTTCATACCACACTCCGCCTTCAACTCTGCCGCAGTTGGCATAAGAACGGCAAAATTTGGCGGTTTCATCGTCGTTAGTTAAAATGATGCCGCCCTCTGCCGAGGTGATATTTTTTGAGGACTGAAAGCTGAACCCACCCGCATCTCCAATAGCGCCGACCTTTTGATGATTCCATTCAGAACCCCACGCCTGCGCAGCATCTTCGATCACCCTTAAATTGTGTTGTTCGGCAATTGAAACAAGGCTATCCATATCCACAGGTCTACCGCCAAAGTGGACAGGCATAATAGCGGCTGTTTTTTTAGTAATTGCTTCTTCAATTTGCTTTACATCAATATTGTAGGTTTGCGGATCAATATCAACAAAAATGGGGATTGCACCGATATCCAGTATTGACGTTGCCGATGCGATAAATGTATAAGCTGGTAAAATGACCTCGTCTCCATAGCCAATCCCAGCGGATTTCAACGCAATTGACAAAGCAATCGTGCCGCTGTTCACACAGACGCCATGTTTCGCCTGCTGATATCCGGCAAATTTGTTGGCAAACTTCGTTACTTTATCACCATGCATACTACCCCACTTACCACTTTCGACAACTTCCGGTTTGGTCTTAATTGGGGAACCGCCGTTGATTGCAAGCTTCGCCATGCAGTTTTTCTCCTCTTACCTAGTTATTGGTTTTCTCATCCTGATTTACTGTATCAGGTATCATAGTAAACGAAAAGGTGGAATAATGGAATTCTGTAATGATGAAGTTAAAAAATCCATACCATTATTCCAATAATCCATTGTTCCATTATTCCCACAAAATTGTTTAATTCAAATTCAACAACCGTTTCACTTCAGTCACTGCGGTTGCAGCATCAGCCGCATAACCGTCAGCTCCGATTTCATCGGCATAACTTTGTGTAACTGGAGCTCCACCAATAACAACTTTCACAGAGTCCCTCAAACCATCATTGTTAATAGCCTCCATTGTTGCTTTCATATTGAGCATGGTCGTTGTCAGCAAGGCGCTCATTCCGACAACCCGGACATTATTCTCTTTAATTGCAGCGATATATTTTTCTGGCGACACATCCACGCCGAGGTCGATAATTTCAAAACCAGCTCCTTCCAGCATCATGGCGACCAAATTTTTTCCAATGTCGTGTAAATCGCCTTTTACAGTACCCAATGCTAATTTCGCGATGGGCTCTATTCCAGATTCTGCAAGACGAGGCTTAAGTAATTTCATCCCGGCTTTCATCGCCCTGGCTGCGATAAGGACTTCGGGAACATAGAATTCATTATTTTTAAATTTTTGTCCCACGACATCCATTCCAGCGATCAATCCGTTATTCAGCACATCTTTTACAGGGATATCCGAATCCAGTGCCTGTTGCACTAACTTTTCAGTATCAGGAGCTTTTCCATTAATGATGCAGTTTGCAATTTCTTGTAGCAGTCCCATGTTTACCTCCAGTTGTTATTTGATGACATAACTTTCATCCAATTCAAAATCTTCTAAAAGATCAATGATTTTAACAATATTTCGATGTGAATTTTTTATCAAAGGCTTGCAATGTGTTTCAATTGTGATATAATTAATATGAACACCGTGCATAATGGCTCGGAATTGACCCTGCCAATCCACCACGCCTTCGCCAACAACAACATATTCCGGTTCTCCATTAGAGCTTTTTCGATAATCCTTAACATGAATCGATCGAATATGTTTTCGAATGGCAAGATAACCATAAGGGTAGGGAATTTCTCCTGTACCCGCTGCATTGGCTGGATCCCAATTTGATTTTAAGTTTTTCGAGTCGATATCATCCAGTATTTTTGCGGTATTAACCCCGGTATCAGCCCAGAAACCTGGCTCGTTTTCTAACAGTAATTGAAATCCATATTTTTCCGCCAGGGCTGCCATTCGTCCTAAAATATGCAATACTTGAATATAATCTGATTGTGGTTCTCTATCGTATCGTTTAAAACCAAAAATAATAACATTACGGGTGCCCAATCTATCAGCCAGCCGAAAACTTTCATAAATATTTTCTTCGATCTGAAGTTTGAGTTGTTCTTCCTCTAGCAGCGATATTTTAAACAGTCCCGGAGAAATTGCAGAAATGTTTAAATCATGTTCCTCTACAACTTCCAGTATCAGGTTAATTTCATCATTTGCTACATAAGGCACCCTGCCAGTCGTCAGGTTCCTAATTTCATAATCAGTAATTCCCCATTCAATTCCATATTCCACTGCTTTCCTGAAATCCTTTGAAATTTCATCGGATACAATTGCTAATCTCATGTTTTATTAAACCCCATCTTAACAGGTATGTCAAAAAGTGTCCAACTCTTTTTGCCAATGGTCACTGGATGATGGACTCCCAAGAGGAAAACTGGACCAGGCGCAGTGTTTTAAATATGTTTGTTCTAGTGTTTAGGGAAGTGAATTAAATGACTGTCCCATTTCATATTTCTTAACTCATATATAATCAATATTAATAATTAGACAAAATAGTTAATTCATTTAATTCACTGTCCTTAATAAATGTTTTCAACTAATTCAGTTATTGAATGTTCCATCTTAACGTCCTGGATTTATGGAGTACTGGATTGAAGCTGTTTATTTCCTAAATTTTTTGTTTAGGTACTAATTTTCACGCCAGGCTCCGCTCAGTAGAAATGGCTCCTTCAGAGCATTTAATCTCACGCTGCAAAGATGCAAAGAATACGCAAAGTTTATATTTTTGTGAAACCGTTGCGACTTCGCGTCTTTGCGTGAAATTAATTATCGACAACACTTCGGTAGATAAATCTTTTTAAACGCCTATAATTGCCTAAGCAGTCACGTTCTTTACAGCCTCAACCAATCGATCCACCTGATCAAATGTGTTATAAATATGCAGAGAGGTCCGAATGGCATTCAAACCATGTTCCCCAATTGGGCGTAAGCGAATATTGTACTGTTTCTTAATCTGGCTGATATAATCAGTATAGCTTTTCCTATCATCCATTATTTTAAACGTTACAATAGAACCTGATAATTGCGGATCCATTGGTGTGAGCAGCTTAATTTTGTCAATTGATACCAGCTTCTCTTTAAAATATTTAGCCAGCGCTCTACCGCGAGCGGCGACATTACCCATACCAATTGCAGCAAAAAAGTCAAGAGATGCGCCAATGCCCATAATGATCGGTGTGTTTCTAGTGGCATACTCAACAATTTTCACTTGTTTCAGGTATTCCAGTTTCAATTCTTCCAGAATATAAACTTTATTGGAGTAAGCCCCGACATGAGTTGGCTGCCAGACATCAACCATCTCACGTCGAATATATAGAATACCAGTGCCTTTCGGTCCACACAACCACTTATGTCCAGAACTGGTATAGAAATCACACCCCAGGTCACGGAAATCCACCGGGATCATTCCCAACACCTGAGCACCATCCAATACAACATATATTCCTTGTTGATGACAAAGTTGCGCAATTTCCTTTACTGGAAAAATCAGCCCTGTCGTACAGGGAATGTGGCTGATCATCAGTACTTTGGTCTTTGAGGTGATATTGGACTCAATGATTTTCAAATTTTCTTCTTTGGTTATACCAGGTTCGAAAAGTTTAATCCGAATACCTTTGTCTTTTTGAACTGCGAGCCAGGGTATGGCGCCGCCCGGATGTTCGTGGGTAGTCATCAACACCTCATCTCCCCTGTTAAGCGAAATACCCCTGGCAATAATATTCATGCCTTCGGTTGCGTTTCTGGTGAAAGCAATTTCATCAGTCCCACAATTAAAAAATTTTGCTGCCTTTTCATGCACACTTTCTACCAGACTATGACCCGTTTCAGAAATGCTTTCCCATTTTAACATCTGAGCATTGATAGTCTCAATCACCTGGTAAGGTGACGGACCCAGACCACCGTTATTCATGTAAATTAGATTTTCTTCTAACGGAAACTGTTGCTTTACAAAATGCCAGAATTTTTCGTCATGAGCATCTATCGATCCCTTATATTGATTGACAACTGCTGAGAAGCTGCCCGATCCTTTTGCTTCACTTGTTAACCAGGGAAGTGTTGCTGTAGCAATAATACCTCCAAAGAGCTTTTTTAAGAAACTGCGTCGGTTATTATAAGAACTGGACATCTTCATTTAAATCTTCCTCATTTTTAATTATTTAATGAATAATAGATATACCTGTTAAGGTTTAAAACTTCATACTGATTCCATCGCTCGGAGCGATGGAATCAGTATATCAAGGATCTATTATACTGAAAAATTAACCTTCAACAAGTATAACTATCAAGTTAAAATCCCAATCTAATTAATATTAAATAATAAGCTTATCATTTTCAACCGCAACCACCCGGGCAGGCGCTCCATCACTGGAATAAATATTCAACGGCAGGGCAATGAGTAAAAATCGGTTCAGATTAATCTGATCAAGATTGGTTAGATTTTCAATGAGAAAACAATCATGTTCCAGCACTATTTGTTGAACCTCTGAAGAAAAAGGAATATCTGCGCCCAGGAAAGGGATTCTCAGGTCATCAACCAGGTACTGAGCTGCATCGGATGTGATTAATGGAAAATCGATATAGTATTGTCCGCTCTCCCAGAAAGCAGACCAGCCAGTATGAATAAGCACTCCCTCGCCGGGTTTAAGGTAAAATGATTGTAAATCTTCACAAGTAATCAAATCCTTTTCTCTTTTCTCTCCGAAGTGGACAACCGTAGTGTAATGTATCAGTTCATTAAACGAAATATGTTCGATCGCCCTAAAATTTGAGCGGAGAAATTTGGGAGCTTTAATATGTGTTCCGCTGTAAGCCGTTAAATCGAGCTTAATAATCGGGTTCCCGCTGTCAGTATCGATCAATTTGGTTACTTTGGGGGAACTGTACCATTTCTCCCGATACTGCGGCATACCGTCATAGAATGGATGTGAGAGATCAATAACTTGCATTTTATGCTCAAGATTTGAATAATCGAAAACTTTGTAAAATCGATTCAAAGTCATTCCTCAGAAATTCATAATCTTCGCTGCGAACCTGACAGATCACACTATACGCTAATTTGTTGTAGACCACAAACATCGCGATCCAGACAGGATAAGGATATTGTAGTTTTTCGTCGAACTCTATCACATAATAAGCTCCTCGCAGCCTGCCAGACTCTGTTAAAGCCACATTCTTAATAACCCTGACTGTATCTGGCGGTGGAAACGAATATTGGATCTCCCTTAAATTTTGTTCAGCCAGACTCTGAGGTGTGCGGGGTTCAATCAGATCAATAATTCCGACCTGTACGATTGCCAGCGTATCTATCATGTCGCGCCGATACATTTCAAGCATTACATTGATGTTATCAAGGATGGACAGAGAAATATCCTGTTTACGCAGCGAATCAATCTTTTCAAGGCAGAACATTTCCCAATCTGAATTGGGAATTGTAACTCCAAAATGATAAACTTTATTGTAGTATTTATTATCGACAACTTTTACCTGTTCTTCAAACTCTGGAATTTCTGACGAAATAAAAACCGACTTATCTGTTTTAAGATAAACCATAATAAAAAGAATAATAGCGAGCAATGCAACAAGAAAAATAATGTGAGCAAAATTTCCCTTAATTAGCGGTCTCATAACAATCCTTCGCATTTAATGATTGACAATGAATTTGAATAATGCTTAAATTTAACAAAAATATTTTTAAAGTCAATTAAAAAATTATAAGAATGACTTGATTTTTATATTATGATTCTCTATTTTACAATTTGTAAGACAACATGGCATTTTGTTTTACATTCCTTCTTCACAGATAAAATGGATTTACCATGAAGAATTTATTCAATTTTTGATTTCTTTGTGTCTTTGTAGTTTAGAATAATTCTGTACATAAACATGAATTCTGAAATTAAAAATACCTACCTCATCATTGCCTTCATTACCATGGGCTTTTCGTCAATGATCAGCCAGATTGTGCTTCTGCGAGAATTGGTGCTGTTTTTTACCGGGAATGAGTTAACACTGGGAATCATTCTGGCATTCTGGTTATTATGGACAGCAGTCGGCAGTGGAGCAATTGGCAGGTTAATAAAATATGCATCCGAACCCATAAAGCTGCTAATTATTTCCCAATTTCTGCTCGTGGTACTAATCCCGTTGACTGTTATCTTTATTCGATCAGCCAGATTGATCTTCTCAATTCCAGTTGGAGAGATTACCAGCCCGATTTTCATTTTGATAATCCCATTGATAGCCCTGGCGCCCGGTTGCATCATCGTCGGTCTTCTTTATACATTAGCGTGTAAACTTCTCTCTCAAATTAGTAAAGAAAATGATTCGTCGGTACCGGGACGTGTTTTTTTATTCGAGGCCATTGGATCGGGTATGGCTGGATTCATTGCCAGTGTTATTCTATTTCGATACCTGGAAAGTTTTCAAATTATCACTATCGTTTGTATTGTCAATCTCATCATCGCCTTTTTATTCTGGATCATTATTAAACGAACGCGTATCACTTTGCTGATTCCGGTTGCTGTTTTATCAATTTTACTAATGTTTATTTCTTTTCCAAAACTTGACCACTTTTCAAATAAAAAAATGTGGGATTTCCTCCAGTTACTTCATTCTGAAACCACTATTTATGGCAATATTGCAGTTACAGGTCTGGATAAAACCATTAGCTTTTATGAAAACGGTGTACTCATGTTCACCCATCCTGATTTGATGTATGCCGAGGAATCGGTTCATTTTGCCTTGCTGGAACATCCCAAGCCAGAGAAGGTGCTCCTTATAGGCGGTGATGCAGCGGGAAGTTTGCCGCAAATTCTCCTTCATCCAGGTATTAATCATATCGATTTTGTTCTGATCGATCCAAAATCAATTCAATTGGCTCAAAGATTTCTGCCAAACCTTGTTGAAATCCTCAAAGACAAACGAATAAAAATCTGGTACAAGGATGGACGACTCTTTCTAAAGCAGACGAAGTTGAAATATGATGTCATCATTGTTAATTTGCCTGATCCACAAACTGCGTTAATTAATCGATTTTATACGCGGGAATTTTTTCAATCAGCTAAAAAAAAATTGACAAAGAATGGAATTGTCAGCTTTTCCCTTACATCATCAGAAAATGTATTAAGTGACGAGCAAACCACATTTTTGAAGTGCTTATTCAATACTATGGATCAGGTATTTGAAGATATCGTGCTCATTCCAGGAAATTCTATTCATTTCATTGGCTGTCTTTCACCCGATGTTTTGACTGATGCTCCGCAGTTGCTTGTTGAACGACTCCAGCACCGAAAATTAGCGACGATGTATATGCGAGAATATTATATTCCGTTTAGAATGTCACCAGACCGCATGAAATACATTAATGAAAAGATGGCACAAAACCAAACGAAAATTATTAATCGAGACTTTCGACCCATTGGTTATTTTTATAACATTATTTTGTGGTTGACCTATTTTAATATCGAGTTTAAAGTGGCATTAAAATATGTCACTCAACTTAATAATGCTATAGTAATTGCGCTGATAATCATAATCCTATCCCTAATCATTATTTGTGTTAGATTATCAATTAAAAAACGATCGCGTGTGAGACCAGCCATTATTTTAACCATTATGACGATCGGGTTTTCAGAAATTTCGCTGGAAATTTTAATCATTCTCGGATTTCAAGCGATTTATGGGTATGCCTATTATCAACTGGCGCTTATCATGAGTGGGTTTATGATTGGATTGACATTGGGGAGTTGGTTTTGTCTTAAATCAATATCAATGCTAAAATCGCAATTTAAAAACTTTGTTACATTTCAAATTATTTTAACTCTCTATCCGTTATTAACGTTCGTGGCACTTGTTATCTTATCAAAAATAATTTTGCCATCGATTCTTATCCAAATTGTTTTTCTGTTTCTTATTGTGGGCGTTGGATTTATCGGTGGCTATCAGTTTCCATTGGCAAACCATCTGATTTTTCAACAGCAAGAAAGGATCGAGAGGATCGGCGGGATGCTTTATGCTTCAGATTTATTTGGCTCGGTTGTGGGGGCGATAATAACAAGCACGCTGCTAATTCCCCTCCTGGGATTGGGTTCTACCTGCCTTGTGTTTAGTATATTGAATCTTGGAGTAATCATTATATTAATGACAAGCTTTTTCCTGTCTAAAATTTAACGGTAGTTCATCATATTTGATATTAGCTAAGGAATCGATTAAGAGAGAATTAAAAATTATTTAAAAATATTTTTTTCAATCTCATATAAAACTTTTTCCAGATTCATTGGCTGTGAAGGAAATGAGTTGTTTGTATGATCATGATAATGATCAGGAAATGTTGGTAATTGTGGATGATGCTTCACATTATCCCAACGACCTATTTGCTGATTATTTTCATCTTGCCAGTGATACTTATATTTTTCCAAAATTGGCTTGTTTTCAATAACAATAAATTCAACAAAGAAAAGCTTTGATCTATCAATCAATTCTAATTTACCCTTAATATAACAGACACTGGAAGAAATTTCTTCAAAATGTAAGTCTGAACTTACAATGATTAAACAATTTGAAATTATATTTTGAACCAGGCGAAAGTATTCTCTGGAATTCATAAAGAAAATCCTTCCAATATTTTATATTTTTTATTCCAGATATCTATACCTCGATATGCCGAATACCAATCAAAAAAGTCATCCTCTTCGTTCAATTCACCCCTTTCAAATTTAGAAAAAAATTCAGTTGATGTCATCTTATATTTCTTTTCAAAATTTTTGCAAGCTTTAGTATAGCGATCAATTTTAAATTTAGCTACTTCAAGTTCCCTTTTAAAACTATCCAGAATTGTCTCCTCGATTTCTGATTCAGCAAAAACATCATTAAAAACCTTATCACGTACTTTCACCAAATCTGCAAAGAAATCCTCGCGTGCCCAATCTCGTTCGTTCTTATCTCTTACCAAATTTTCAGCATTTTGTACGATCTCTTCATTTGTATCATAGCGCACTTTGAGAGGAATGCGAAGAATAATTTCCTTTTTCTTTTGTTCGTATTTTACGAAGACGTCATCTGTAATTCCAAATTTTTTCTTGAGCGAAGCTAACGATGAATTTATCATTTTTCAACTCCATAAATGAGCTTTGGTGTTAAGTTTAATATTCAAAAAAATATAAGCATTTTAATCCATTTTGTCAAGTAAAATGTAAACAATAGTTTTCAACTTCTCTTTTTGATTATTTCAAGTTTCCCGTGGATTCAATAACAGCGCCGTTATCTACCTGAATGATATAAGGCTTTCCTCCTTCTTGCGCGATTGCTTCTGCGATCTGCTCATAATTTTCTGGAGCATAAGCAAACATACACCCCCCACCACCTGAGCCATTGATTTTGGCTCCAACTGCTCCGGCTGTTAAAGCTGCATCGATCATCCGATCGATTTTCGGTGTGGAAATTTGCAAACGATCTCGCAGCTCAGTTTGATGGGCATTCAGTAACGCTCCTAACTTTTGATGGTCGACTTGCTTCTGTTGGAGCAGTTTTTTCGCCTGCCTGGTTAATTCTCGATTGATGATATTTGCGTTTAAAAGCTCAACTTGTTCCTTCAATAAGAATTTTTTATAAGATTCTAAATCCTCAACAGTTATGGTGTGAATGTTCAACTTATTATTTTTGTGTGATAAAACTTCCATTGCCTGTAAAGTTCCGCGTTTAACTCGCACCAGCATGCCTGTTGTATCCTTGGGCTGCCCGGAATCACCCAAAACGAAATGTCCTAATTTAGCAGACAAGGGGGTCTGTCGACCGTCCTTAATGCTAAAATCAATATAAAGTATCGAGCCGAAACTGGCAGCGAAATGATCCATCATGCCGCCCGGTTCGTTAAATTCTAACACCTCTGCCTGATGTGCCAAACGTGCAATTTCATAAGCATCATTTTGACGTTTATCAGCCGCAATGGTGAGTAAAAATTTAATCCAGGCGATGACCAGTGCCGAGGAACTCGACGTGCCTGAATTAATGGGTATATTGCCTCGTACGGTGCAATTATATCCGCAGGGAAAAGTTACATTTTGGCGCAACAGTACATTCAAACTGCTCCGAAAATAATCTCTTTCCGTTAGATATTGAATCGGTTGCGCAAAATCAATCTTTTCCTGGCTTCCAATATCAGGTAGATCCAGGTAAAATTGTCGATCAGCTCTCCTTTTACCAGTGATTGAAATACGGAGATTTATTGCCGCGGTGATAACAGCAAGTCCTAAATAATCCTGGTGTTCACCAAACAGACAGATGCGACCGGGGGCAGAGACGCTCAGTTGTTGGATACCCATAATATGCTCTGATTTTTATTCACATTCATTAATATAAAAAAGTAGGATAAGACAATCAAGTATTATTTAGGGGATTGCATTAAATAACCTGGACATTTTTTGGGGGGTGAGAAAAAATATTTTGAACATTATTGATGATACAAAAATTGAGAGAAGTTCATTTCGATTTTAGATTTACAAATGTAGATTTACGAATTATTTTTTCCTCCAGAATCCTTCTTCTAAAATCACCTCATTTTTAAAAGAACTCGTAGACCATTGCAAAACATCAAAATCTATTGATAATTAATTAGTGTCTGTCTGAAAAGTATCAATTATTCTTAAAAGCTGTCATTCCGAACGAAGTGAGGAATCTGATTTTTACGAAAATATTGG
>SMTZ1_10006277_pt1 | contig 18702 bp, 14 predicted proteins | sample DeeMarSWOR136_30_FD_25667 | JGI IMG/M metagenome (IMG submission 25667)
CCGCGGGATGGATCAATAGTCGGTTATGGCGATTGCTTAGGCTGTGGTCGCCACTACGACCTAGACTTTGGCCCTGTACAGAAGCCGGATGTTTCGGACATTGCTTCGCGCCTCTCGCTGAGGGCGATTTCTTGGATCTTGGTCTTCTCTCAGGGGTTGGGGCTCTCCTGTTACGTTGGCGGGGTTGGGGGCCTCTGGTATCTCATGGAGGTCCGATATGTTGCGGACAAACTCGGTATTCCGCTCCCACCGACGCCTGTTTGGCGGCCCCACGATAGGTATGTTGGAATAGCGCAGATGGAAGCGTTGCTGGAACTGAAGAGGATGTACCTTGATTTTGGGGTGCATGATCTTTCTGCGGTTAAAGATATTTTGAGGTTGCGCGTTGCTGAGGCGCAGAAACGGATTGATGCGCTTGAGGCGGCACGGAGGAGAATTTTGGAGAAATTGGCGAACGAACCCGACGATGGGCAGCTGAGGCAAGAGCTGAAGGTCGTTTCAAAGTCTCAAACGAAAGTGAAAAGGGACGCTAACCTCTCGATTATTTGTCACGAGTTGAAGATTTCTGAGAACATTCCCGTTGTTCTCAATCTGATTCCAAGTATAATCGATTATGCGGTGAACGTTGGTCTGAGCGAAACGAGTGACCAGTGGGTACGCTATCTTAGTGAGAACGGGCGTCTGTCCTCTGAAGTCCGGCTTGAATCTGTTCTGAGCGAGTTCGCGCGCGCGGGGTTAGGCGCAGTGGTCTCGGCAGATGCCGATTCCAGTACGCTGTAGATTGTTGTGAAGTGCTATAGATTGTTATAGAATATGCTTCAATTTGTTCTAGAATCAATTTCCTCAATGGTTTAATAATTCGGCTCGAATTAGCAATGTGAGCGCGTACACTGTTTGTGCAGCTGTATAAGCCCTTTAGGCCCTATGCTGAAGGGAGAACGAGAGCATGGAGTATAATACACCGAAGATTGTGGCCATTGTTCCGGCGTACAACGAAGAGGGCAGCATAGCCAAGGTCATTCTGCGGGCTAAGCGATACGTGGATGAGGTCATCGTGTGTGATGACGGATCCACGGATATGACGTTCAAGATCGCTGAGGCGCTTGGCGTTAAGGTGGTTAGTCATGATGAAAACCGGGGTAAAGGCGAAGCGATGAAGTCGTTGTTTGGAGTGATCATGGCGCTGGATCCTGATATCATAGTGGCTCTCGATGGGGATGGGCAGCACAATCCTGATGAGATCCCGATGCTTGTGAAGCCGATTGAGAAAGGAGTAAGCGATATAGTCATCGGGTCGAGGTACGTTGGCGGGGCTAAACCAAGCGCTCCGTTGTATAGGAGGCTTGGGTTGCATTTGATCAATTTCCTGTACAAGAGCGCTGGAGTGTATACAAAAGATACTCAGAGTGGGTTCCGTGCCTATTCGCAAAAGGCCTTTCAATACCTGATTAATTGTGACGCGGACGGCTATGGAATTGAGGGTGAGCAACTGTTTTTGGCTGCTAGAAATGGGCTGAGAGTAATTGAGGTTCCTGTAAACGTCAAATATGCTGGTTTGGGGCAGACGTCCAAGAAGACCCCAGTGTTGCATGGGGTGGACACCGTATTAACATTGCTTAGGTTAGTTGTGGAGGAACGACCTTTGAAATATCTTGGATCACCTGGGATAATTTTGACATTTACAGGAATAATCTTGGGGTTGTATTTGTTATGGACGTTTAACGCATCCCAGCACTTCAGCATACCCGTGGCCATATTGACCGTGGGAATGCTGACCATCGGACTGTTATCGATAGTTGCAGGAATCGTCTTACAGGGATTCAAGAGATTGAATGAAAGACTGAACAAACTCAGTGAGAGAAATCATCAGTGATCGATGCAAATCGTGGGTGGGAGCGCAATTGCTAGTAACACGGGGTGAGACGATGCAGCCATTTTTCGTAATTCTTGCAAGAGAAGGCAGACATGTGGTAGATAAGGTTAGGGAGTTGGAAGATTTGGGCGTCCGCTACTTGATTGTGTGCGGTGAGAATCTAAATCTTCCCAATGTGATACATCGAGTGGCCAAAGGGAAATACGATGCCATAAACTTTGCTGCACAAAACCTTCCAAAAGACGCGAAAGTAATCGCACTTAATGACGTGGATACACGAATCCGCAACATCGAAGAAGCTTTGCATGATTTTGGGCGGACACGAGCTTCTCTTCTTTTTGCAAAGCTCCGCGTTAAGGAAGGGCCCCAGGTTTTCTTAAACACAATACTTGATCGTTTGAAGAGGCGGATTCAGGTTACAGCGTCTGGAGAATTGATGCTCATACGACGCGACATCTTCGAGAAGATTCTACCGTTGAAGCCGTGTAAGGCAGAGGACACTTACGTTCTGTTCAAGACGTTGGAGCAAGGAGGCAGGGCAGTTTTCTGCGAAAAGTGCTACGTGGAAACAGACAGGACTACGAGTGCTCAGAAGGAGGAAGGGTACAAGAGGAAGACGGTTGCAGGGATCTATCAAGCCTTGTCTTATACGAAGGTTCCGTTTCGTATCAAGCTGTTTTACATGTTGTTACCTTTCGTGTCTCCGGTTCTTTTGGTCTTGGGGAGGAAGGGGTTTTACTCGATGAAAGGCATTATACTTGGCTTCCTAGACTTCATTCGGGGGGATCGGGAAGGTTATTGGGAGCCCACTTACATGAAGTAAACGAACTTCGATTCTGATGAATCTCGTCTTCGTTGTCAAACGACAACTTTACGAAAATTTTTGACATATGTGTTAATGGAGCGGGTAGAGAACAATAAAGGGATCAGATTGAAGCTTTGTTTTGTTTCATTTGAGTACCCGCCTAGAATCAGTGGAGGCGCGGGCACATACGCTGAAAGTCTTGTGAAAGGATTTGAGGCGAAGGGAATTGATGTGCATACAATAACCATGGGAGAAATGGAGATACATAATGAGGAAAACCACGGAATTCTTGCTCCCAACGCATCTCACTGGCAGCGCTATTATTTCACAAAGCGAGCGCTCAGTTTGTCTAGATCTGAGAAGTTCGATTTGGTTCACTTTAACGGTCTATACCCTATTGTTAGGAGTCTAAAACTTCCAACTGTGTGTACCCTACACTGTAGTCAGTTTGCTATACTCAAGACATCTCTTGAGGTATCAAGAAAACTGAAAACAGTAGGAAATATCAGGGATCTAGTCTTGAAACAACCCCTGTTGTGTTTGTTCGATGTCCTTATGGTTCGAGTTGCAGACAAAATCATATGCCCATCCCCCAGCTTAGCGCGCGCGCTATCCTACTACCATGTCGATAATCGGAAGATTCATGTTATTCCGAACGGAATTGATCTCGAAAAAATCGACAGAACAAAGGCCCTTGATGATGATCTTTCAAAAGAATATCCTCTTGCGAAAGAGAATTTCATACTATACATGGGACGACTTGCACCTGTAAAAGGCATAGAATACTTAATTGAAGCGTTCAAAAGCATTCGAAAAGAGTGCACAAACCTTAAACTGGTCATTGCTGGAAGCGGTGATTATGAGCTTTACTTGAAAAGCTTGGCTCGCAATACTAGCGATATTCTCTTTGTTGGATTCATTCGTTCTCCTAACACCAAAAAATTCCTATATGAAAACTCCCTTGCTGTTGTAGTCCCCTCACTCCATGAAACCTTTCCTTTAGTACCACTAGAAGCCATGGCTCACCGCAAGCCAGTAATCGGAACCGATGTCGGTGACCTCCAGTTAATGATAAAACATGGGAAAAGCGGGTTTCTTGCAAGACGAGGAAATTCAGGGGATCTTGCGAAGTTTATCACTCTTCTGCATCACGACTCGGATTTGAGACGAAGAATGGGGAATTTTGGTAGAAAAAAGGTGGAAGAAGAATTTACAGTTGATAGGATGGTCAGTGAGACACTGGAAGTATACAAGTCGTTATCTTAGCGCAATTAGTTGTGCGCGTTTGTTATGTCAAGTGAGAACTGATGTGTGGTGAAGATAATTTGCTTACTCGCCTCACTGGTTACCTTGCTCATCCCTCTTTGGATCTTCCACACAATCTGTACGCAGACGGGGTGAATGAGCAAACACTGTTGAAGACTTTCTTCCTCTTAAGGGCGAACAAGGTGTTATTTAGGGTTCTTAATTCCGGTGGCTCTCATGGGTTTTTGGAAAAGAGCAAAGCTGTTGCGGAATTAGTGCGTGAAAGCGTATTGTTTGAGGATTCGTATGACTACATGCGTAGTCAAAAGCGAGAGTTACTGGACGTTGTGGCAAAATTCAATGAGAAATCCGTTGACAGCGTCTTCATTAAATCGCTTAATGATTTACCGTTAGACAGTGATAATTTCGATATTCTCGTGAGGAAAGAGGATCTACCTGTATTATTCAAAGTGTTGAAGGACTGCGGGTTTGTGGAGGTGACTTGGGTACGAGAGCCGTACAAATGGCTCTTCAGAAGAGTGGAAGGGGCGAAAGGTTACACGGCGATTCATCTTCATACGGCGGTAGCGTGGGGAGGAATAGAATTCGTCGATGTAAAGGATTTGTGGAAAAAGCATCGGAAGAAAGAAGTCGAGGGTGTAACATTGGGCTTGCCTTCCCCAGAACATCATCTACTGACAACTGTAGCTCATGCCTTCTTTGAGAACCGCCAGTTTAGCTTGGGTGATCTTGCATACCTGATTGAGGACATGAAAGATGGTAGCGTCGATTGGGAATACGTTGCGAACTGGACTGTCCGTAACCGCTGGTTTGATTCATTCTCTGGGATGATGAGGCTGGCAGATTACGTACACGAAGAGCTTTTCGAAAGTCCGCTGATTCCAGTGGACACGCGTGAGTTGATCGCAAGGAAAACCGAGAGTGACGGACGTGACCTTGCGGAGAGACTGATCGCCCAGTTTGATGAGCGACGATTCCTCCCTGTGAAGGTGTCAACTACCATAGTTGGCTTTCGGTATGTAAGAAAAGTTCTTACAGACGCCGATCTTTCATTCTCGGACAAATCGGCAATGATATTGCATTTGTTTGATGGCTTCGTTAAGAAGAGAATCCCACTCTTCAAAAGGCACCCTGCTTTCTTGGTATGCTTTGTAGGTCGAGATGGAACTGGAAAAACAACACATGCAAAGTATGTCTGGAAAGAAGTGACCCAAGTAAGCAAAACCATCAGGGTAAAATATGTGTGGTCGCGTGGATTTGGACATTTCCTCCACCCATTCTTAGTCGTGGTAAGACGGTTACTACTGGATAGCGGAGCACCGAAGATATCTCAAAGGAGTAATGCCAGCAGACGAGCAAGCGTGCTGAAACGGGAACCCATGAAATCTCTGTGGGCCTATGTTATGATCACAGATCACCTGCTACATTTGGCGAGAGTACGATTAGCCTTGGGTCTTGGATATCTAGTCATCTGCGATCGCTGGATCATCGATACCATTGTCGATGTGAAGTGTGACTTAGGTAAAACGCTTGGCAGATTCTTAGAGGCGATAATCGAAGGTTTGGCTCCAAATCCAGACTTCACTTTTATTATGGACACAGAAACTAGTAGACTTATAGAGAGAAGACTGAATGTTGACAACGATTTACTTGAACATAAAAGGCAATCATATCTAGAGTATTCACGTAGAAAAAACTCCAAAGTGATTAACACGAATGAAGCCTTGGAAGAAAACAGGAAGAAAATAGCTTCAGTAGTAGTCAGAAATTTTCTCTCTAAAACCGAATAGAGTGTCGACATGTACGGTGAGAAAATTCCAGAGCATAATTCCAGTGTTTTATACTCGATGTGTGAATGCTCCATATACTGAGGGTCACATACAAGTAGTTAGGATGATGACGAAATCACTCTTATTACATGGTGTCAAGAGCATACTTTTCAATTTTGATTACAGCGTAGCCAGGTCAACTATCGAAGACAGACATGTGTGCAAATATCGAATAGACCAAAAGATTCCGTTAGTCACTAGGGATTCGCTCTACAGGTTCAGCGCACCGATCGCTGCATATGCTGTCTCAATGGAAGCACTAAAAACACTTCGGTTCTTCTCCCTCGAGAAAGCTTTGAAAAGAGACAACTACGTGGTCAATATAGTCAACTGCTCCCGATATCCGAGAATGTTTCTAAGAGGCTTGTCAACAGCACCCATAATACTTCACTTCTACATGTCTAACGTACGCCTAAAACCTATGACAAGAATACTTACCGAAAAAGCAGACCTGATTATGGCGTCATCTTACACATTGGCACAATACCTTGAAAAGACAGGTGTTAACAGAGAAAAAATACGAGTTGTGTATCCTCCCATCGACACCGAGCTTCACAAACCTCTTGCGAAGGAGCGGAGTCGAAGCAAGCTCGGTCTGCCAATGGAGGCTGAAATTTTGGTGTACATTGGAGGCTTGAAGCCCACAAGATTTCCGGCAGAGAGAATGCTGAGTGTCATGAAGAAATTAGCTAGAGAGATCCCGGAAGTCAGATTGCTAGTTTTCGCTTCGGCAAACAGGGAAAATGCGGAAAGAGCACAAGAGCTATTGAGAAAGATAAGGCAAGCCAATCTGGGCCGAAACATTGTAGTGTGGGTCAAAGATTTGACGGATACTGAGAAGAACATGATCTACAGTGCAGCTGATGTATTTCTGTTTCCTCACTTTGAAACTAAGACGGCCATCGAACCCCCATTGACGGTGCTCGAGGCTATGGCAAGTGGGGCAGTCGTTGTTGCACCGGAGACTTCGTCACTGAGTGAAATCATCGTCGATGGCAAGAACGGATTTCTATTCGGAAACAGCGATTTTGATGATCTGGCCAAAGTGCTAGCCAACGTATTGTCGAACACAGGGTTAGGAGGCACGATATCGCAACCTGCTCGACAGACGATAGAGGAGAAAGCGTCACTTCTAATTACTGGAGCTAGAATTGTTGAACTATACAGGAGTCTGCTAAGCGGCGAATGTGCGAGTGCACATTAAATCTAGATCAAGGAAATGTAGGTGCAAGGGCTGAAGAAGCGAGCTTTTTGGGAAAAAGTAGGAATCGTTGGACAAGTACTCCCAAAATCGCGCGTAAGCTCGTAGGGAAGAGATCTTGAGGTTTATTTGAGTGAGAGGTTTGATTTGAGTAGATTCAGGATTGGACTCATAGGTGGTTCTGGATATATCGGCTCAGCACTAGCTAACTATCTAAGTGAGGCATTTATGGTTAAGGTTCTTGACAAGTCCCCTCTTCCAAGAGATCTTGAGGGCAAGGTTAAGTATCAAAATTGTGATATACTGAACTACAAAGAAGTTGAACAGGCACTTGCTGGTCTGGACCTAGTTATTCATACAGCCGTAGTGCAGATACCATTGATAACTCACCGGAGGAAACTTGGTTATGAAGTGAACGTTTTGGGAACCCAGAATGTGTCTGAGGCCGTCAACAATGTATCTTCAACCAGGGGTATGATTCTTGCAAGCTCATGGCATGTTTTTGGAGAGAGAGAGTTAGACGGAGTTTTGGACGAAGAATTCGGGTTCAGACCGGACAAGGTAGAGGAGAGAGCACGTCTGTACGCGCTTTCAAAAATCGCCCAGGAAGTTGTAGTGAGGTACTATGATGAGATGTCAGAGAAGATATACGGTTTGATTCGAATGGCTACAGTTTTAGGCAATGGTATGCCGGAGAAAACTGCTGCAAAAATATTCATATCTAGAGGACTTAGAGGAGAATCAATAACACCCTTCAAGCACAGCATGTATCGTCCAATGCTCTACGTAGATATAAGTGATGTTTGCAGAGCGTTCAGAATATACGCAACGAAGATCTTAAGTGGGGAAATCCGTAAGGAGGAGAATAGCCTTGCCCATATCGTCAACTTGTGCTGGCCAAAGCCTGTGACGATAATCGAACTGGCTCATACCGTGCGCGATGCTATAACTAAACTGACTGAGGGAAAAATAGAACCTCAAATAGAGATTGTAGACAAGCGGCAGCCGATCCTTTTTGAGGCTGCAGACAAGCAGAAATTGAGAGTGAATATCGGCAAGGTTCAGCGCTTACTGGGCATGAAGAGACTGAAAGATCCACGGAGTTCCATAGAGAGGATTGTGAAGAAGGCCCTGCAAGAAGACATCAGTCATGTGTGTTACCAATAGCTTTTCGATTTCTTACGATGTGCGCCCACTGCGGACAAGAATGGGGCTGTGGAAATTAAGAGCAATACACGGCAACAATGCTCTGCGCGCGCGTAGCTAAAGACCAGGATATCTAGGGATTGAGAAATTGGCGGTTCATAATTTACTGATTCAACAGGAAAGAAACACAAGCATCCAAAGGAAGAGAATACTATGGATAAGTTCTGTAGTTTTGGACATCACACTCTACAAGACTTCCAGGATCGAGATTTTAAGGCATCTAGCCAAAAGAGGTTGGGATGTCACACTTGTTGCGATGCAATCAGGACAGAGACATCGGTTGAAAAACTCAAGGATGCAGATAATTTCAATTCCTTTAAGAAACAAACGCCCGATTTCATCCGCACTATACCTTCTTACATTGTTATTCGTTCTTCCATTCTACATCGCCAAGATAAAACCAAATTTTGTCGTAATAGGGTCAAAAGACCAATTCTTAAGCATTATCTCAATACTGTTACTACTTCCTTTCAGAAGATTCAAACTGGTTATGGACGTCAGAAGCACACCTGTTTCTACTGGTCGGAAGGCACGTAGCTTTGACGTTCACGTTTCTCTGGCGAAGAAGCTGTTTGATGGAATAACAATCATAACACCATTGATGAAAAAGGAGATATGTAGAAAGTTCTCCTTGGATCCAAGATTTGTTGGAGTATGGTCGAGCGGGGCTTCAACTACTCTTTTTAGATACGAAAAATACGTTGATGAAGGAAGAAAGCTAAGGAAGAAACTTGGCTTGCTCGAGAAATTCGTGGTTCTCCACCATGGGGTATTGGGACCAAATAGAGGAATACTAGAGACTGTAGAGGCCATGCCGTTGATCAGAAAGGCGCATGATAATGTAATTCTCTTTCTGCTCGGAAATGGGTCGGTACTTAATGACTTGAAAGCACTGATCAAGAAAAAGAAGCTTCAGGATAACGTGATTATACATGATGCGGTTGATTATCTAGATGTCCCAAAATATATTGCTATGTGCGATGTTGGGATTGTTCCGTTACCTAATATTTCATTCTGGAGATATCAGTGTCCATTAAAGCTGTTGGAATACCTTGCCATGAAAAAAGTGGTTATTATAACGGATATTCCAGCTCACCGAGAAATAGTTGGAAACAAAGAATCTGGTGTTTACATCTCTTCAACCAATCCTCATGAAATCGCAGATGCAGTGACATATGTATACAAGAATAGAGATAAGCTCAAAGAATGGGGAGCACCAGGACGAGAGATCATAACCAAGAAATACAACTGGGAGAAAGCGGCGAAGGATTTAGAGAATTTTCTATTATCTTCACGAAGAGTGAAGGATGCATGACAGGTGATAGATTTGCGAGGGAAGAGCAGATTCTGCTGCCATCAACCTGTGTTCACCGTAAGAACCTAGTTGTGTTCAGAAATGCGGATTTTGATGCGCTATGAATACGATGATGGGAAACATGAAGAGGGAAAAAATAGTCTGGTTGAGCTTCCTTCCAGCTATCCACGTGCGTGGACTCACCACTACGGCACGTGTAGAGATGTTAAGGCACTTGGCACGAAGGAACGATGTTTTCCTTGTTGGCCCTCATCCAACAATAAAAGATCGCCTTGGAAACTCGGACATACACGTAACCACAATTCCAATCAAAAATCCAACTATGATCTCACGGCTTGTATTCAACTTCATTCTATTCTTTTTCTTCCCCTTCTATTCCATCATACTGAGACCGGATTTCATCATAACGACACCGGATGGAACGATTTTTGGTCTTTTTTCCACACTTCTATTGAAAACATTCCTTGGAGACAGAGGGTTCAAGGTCGTTCTAGATATAAGAACCACGCCTATAGGAACGCGCACACGGGTGCATTTCCCTTTTCAGTTTCATTTCACTGTTTCTATGGCTAGTAAAATGTTCGATGGCATGACGATAATAACATCAATGATGAAGAAAGAGATTTGCCAGAAGTTTGGGATAGATCCAAATTCTGTGGGAATCTGGCCTGTAGGGGCCTTACCCACGCTTTTCGACCCCGAAAGATGGGCTTCTGAAGGAAATATACTAAGAGAGAAACTCGGAGTACTCAACAAATTCATTGTCTTATATCATGGAGTATTCTCTTCAAATAGGGGGTTGATAGAGACTGCGAATGCTTTTCAGTTGGTAAAGCATAAGCACCAAGATATTGTTCTCTTTTTGCTTGGAAGAGGTCCGATAGTACCCTACTTGAAGAAACTGGTTCAGGAAAAGGAGCTTCAGAACAACGTGATTATACATGATGCGGTTGATTATCTAGACGTTCCGAAGTACATTACTATGTGCGATGTTGAGATTGTTCCGTTACCCAATATTTCGTTCTGGAGACATCAGTGTCCACTAAAACTCCTTGAATGCCTTGCTATGAAAAAGGTGGCTATCATAACGGATATTCCCGCTCATCGGGAAATCGTTGGGGACAAAAAATGTGGCGTTTACATTTCTTCAATCGATCCGAGCGAAATCGCGAATGCAGTAACATACGTTTATGAAAATAGAAGCAAACTTGAAGAATGGGGTGCAACCGGACGAGAGATCATAACTAGCAAGTACAACTGGGAAAACGCGGCGAAAGATTTGGAAAACTATCTATCATCTCTGCAAAGAACGCGTATCAAGTGATGAGTGATTCCTTTGAGAAAAGAAGAGGCGATTCTGTTGCCTTTGTGTATCGGATTGGCAATCTTGTTCATTTCATGGTTTCAAAGTTATCCTGTCTCAGTTGACTCATCGGGCGATTATCTCTTCAACCACATATCCCCGTTGTATTGGATAAGTCTGCCAGTGTTGCTTGGAACACTTTCTGTTGTGGCAGCTAAATCCAAAAAAGCTACTTTGAAATGGATAGCCGTTTTGGGAGTTGTGACTTCTATGTACTCAATTTCATATTTCCATTATTTGCTTCCTGGCTCTGATTCGCACTACGTATTAGGTCAAGCGGAATACTTCATCGCCAGTGGAGATCTTAATCCATCTGGGGCTGGGCACTCTTATTTTCAATGGCCCCTTTTGTATACGTTATGCAGTATGGCCACGAATTTGATGGGGCTAGAATTGATGCATTTCGAGTTCATATTATACGCTGTTATAGGTTTCCTCTACGTTACATCGCTATACGGCTATTTTTCCAGAATTGATAAAGATAGTAGCTACGTAGCAGTGATAGCTTTCTTCATATTGTCACCGCGTATGTTGAACTATCAATTTGCGCCGTTTTCACTTGCTATAGGTCTTCTTTTTCTTCTGTTCATGATCGAAAGTTGTGGCACTACAAGTCGTAACACTATGGTAGCAACACTAATCATTTTTGCCAGTATGACATTGATTCATCCATTCGTGCCCGTGTTCTTCTCGCTTTACATGGTTGTGAAGTATGCTCTCAGCAAGGAAAAAAGATACGTAACCCTCTTCATGTTGACATCTATCATATACCTTACAGTATTAGTCTTCTACACATCATACTTCCCTAGAGCTGTGAGACATCTAGTTATGCGTGGACGCGAGTATTCACAGTTTGTCGAGACATTTACTGTAGAGCCAGTAAATCCCATTGACGCTGTAGCTCAGACACTTGCCAGTACAGTCCTGATTGCAACTGCTATGATTTCGAGTCTAGGGTCCATGATTCTGCTCTTAGGTCGAAAGCTTAGGCATACTGATCACGCCATCTTGATCTCTGGAATACTATATGCAGCAGCAGGTGCGCTTATTCCAATATTCGGCTTGCGTACGTTGTGCGAAATTGCCATTCCTTTGTCTTTTGGGCTTTTTCGTTGAGTTCTACGATTTGTCTGATGGCGAGCGCATTCTTTCGCATGTTACCGTGGCTGGTTACATACAACCAAAAATAGGGACCTCTGCAGTCTTTGACGACGGTTATCGCTTCCCTCCAGATTTGGAAACTTATGACTGTATAGTCTATACTGCAGGTTTGGAGAAAAGCCTGCTGATGTGGAACTACTCGGTTGAAACTGAAAATCACAAAATGGAAGAAAACTTCAATATAATATTCAATTCCGGTTCCTCATTCATAGCAACAAATATGAATGCTTCTAGTCACGGGTAAAAAATGAGAATTTGCCAGAGCCGAAATTACTTTTGTAGCATGGATCCTAGATCAAAACTGAATCAGAAAGTTGGTGACGCTCTCGCCTTTATGCATTTGTGTATAGAACTTAACCTCGATTATACGGGACGAGGAAATAGTGAGAGAGAAAACGTGATAAGACTAGCTGTTCCAAACGATTTCGCGCGCGCACGCTCACGACTCTATGTATTGCGTTGTGTAGTTAGCCCAAGCTTGTCCCATGTCGTTCCAAGCGAATTTGGATGAATCTAGCAACGACCATTTTCTTGAGGCTGGTATGGTATATGATATACACCAGTAGCCTTTCTCTCGGTTGTAATCCCAAAAAGCTGTTGCATAAGTTAACCAACTTGAAGGATAGTCGCCAACGTTGTAGTCTTCAGCGAATCCAGTAGTAAAGAGTATCGCTTGGTTCTGGTCTTTAAACTCTTGGTAATCTGCTAACGGTCCCACTTTGGCATCACAGTAGTCACGCACATAGTCATACCCGTCACTACTTCCATATGGCGGTCTATTCAAGATGTAAACAATGTCATCGTAGGGTAATGGGCCGTCACCTTTTATTCTTATGTCTACGCCTCCAGGTGAGATGACTGTGTCATATTTGTAGAACATGTTTAAGAAGTGCATGGAAACTCCCATGACACCAATAGTCACATCTGAAGCTATAGCTCTCCAATCTTCAATGCATTCAACAAGAAATTCTCGCCACTCAACAGACGTTATCTTACCAGACGTAGGAGCGTCCCAGTCAGCAACATATTCACCCCTCGCTGGTTCGTCGCAAATGTTAACAGCATGAGGGTCACAATACTGAATTATTTCCCTTCCGAGATCAATCCAATCTTGTCGCGTCATACCACGATCATTGGGTTCATTATTCAGGATGGCAATAACCCTCTCTGACCCGTATATGCTGATATCATACATTATATAGACTCCACGGGATTCCGCGTAATCCACCAAAGCTTTCATGTAATCTCTGAAAGCCATTCCAGCATACTCTGTGTTAGTTGATCGAACCGGAACGTTGGCTCTCCAGGGAGAAGGGTCAACGAGGACTCTCAAATAATCCCCGCCAGCGTCGGCCACCATGTCTATATGATCATCACAGAAGAATGAACCATTGCCAAAGGCAAGATCCATGACGCACAATCCCCACCAAGGTTTGTCTGTTTCGTAATTGATCATTCCTTCGTTGGGTAAGAAAATAGTATTTGCATGTGAGCTTCTACCAACCGAAATATTCACGCTGAGTAGTACTGAAAACATCAAAACCGGTAAGAAATGTTTCATTTGAATCCGTAGCATCGGACGCAAATGCGCCCCACACATGACCGTATTCCTTCCTTTTATCCCGAATGTGGATTTCTGATCTTTAGTATAAAACTGTTAACTATTATATATTAAGATTTAATAAACCTTTCCGTTCATTTGTTTAACAAAACTACACAATTTCGGACCGGTTGGTGCGCGGAATTGACTAGTCTGATGTTGGCATTACAACAAAAGGTTACGGATTTGACAGAGATCGATTTGTGTACATGACATAGGTAACGCAGCGCGGCTCATGGAAGTTGCACAGATTCTGTAATTCTTTGCTCTGAGCATTGAGTCAGGATGGAGAAAGCTTGGGAAAATATACAGAACATGAATGTGAGCGAATTGATGATAAGATCGACTCACAACTCCATCTAATAACGAACACCATATTGGAAAATATCCCGGGTGTCAAATCAATAGTCCTTGCCGGCGGATTCGGCAAAGGTGAAGGCAGTGTAGAGATCACGCAAGATGGAGAAATTCGGCTTCTCAGGGATTTCGACATAGTTGCCATTGTTGACAAGATTCCCAAAGAAAAAACACAATCGAAGATATATGAGGAGATTAACGAGTCCTTAGGTATACACAACCCTGAGGGTGAGCTTTTTCGATTTTCTGATTTCGTCGTTTGTGTCTATTTTAGGCGTGAGCAAGATCTCATTTACCCAGATGTATGGTTTTACGATCTGAAATCTGAAAGTAGACTCCTTTACGGGAAGGATGTTCGATGCTTGATTCCTTGGGGCCGGAAGGACATACCGCTGTCAAGTGGACTTCGTCTTCTTTACGAAAAGGTGTGTGGGTTGCTTGGGGTATTCTCTTATATCTATATCAAGGCGGAGAAAATTCCAGAACAAAAGAGGAAATTGCTGATCTTTGAATGTTACAAGACATTCATTGAGATTTGCACTGCACTTTCCATTCTTGCCAGCGAGTATGAACCCAAGTACGCAACTCGAGCAAGAAATTTTCCAAGGTTTTATTTTGACAAATTCCCAGATTTAGCTCAGGTTTTGCCTGAACTTCCAGCAATGGTGAAAACGTACACAGATTTCAAACTGAAACCAGACTTTGCCAAAACTCGTGAGCGTCCTATTGAACTGTGGTTCTCTGCCAGAGATAGTCTCGGTGCAGTGCTTCGTGTTTATCTTAGAAGATTTCTTGGAATAACTCTGTCAAAGTGGAAGGATTTGCCTGATCAGGCGAAAATACTGGCACGCCATTACTACAAGCCGTTTTTGGGACCGCTGATATATAAGAGATTGCGATTCTCAAACAGTGTGATGCTCAACCTTGCTAGTGTGCTTTACCAAACTCTTACCAATGTGGAATACTCCTACGTTGTGACTCGTTACACACAGAGAGTTTACTTACAACCGTTGTGCAGAATCTCGATTTCTCCTTCTCTAAAATTCTTTCAGGCAGGTATCATGACACTTTTCTCGCTCAATAGAGACGGAACCATAGAGAAAGACCTTCTAGAAAAGGCAGCTAGAGAGTTACGTCGCTGCATTCCAGTTGATATTTCTATGTTCGATACGTCCGGATGGGAAACTGTGAGAAAGCAATTTCTAAAGGCATATAGCCTTTGTACAGGTTATCATTTCGTCAAGTAGCCATCATGTAGAAATGCACTTGCACTTCGTGCGACGTGCCACTCTGATTCTTTGCTCATTTTCACAGATGAACCCTACGCCATTCCAAAGAGTGAGGAAATTTACAATATGTGGGAGAAACAAGGCACATGGCGATTAAACTACTCGGCATTTATCCTGGGATGAGTAGACGGGCTGAGATGCTATACGCTCTACAGGCACTGAAAGAATTTGATGTCGAAACAATAGTCATAGCTGGGCGCTCTGGGGGCAGACATCGGACAGGTTATAGCCCATATTATGAGGACTATTCGTCTCTCAAAGTTTTTCGCTTATACAAAAACCGCAAGGAAATGTTCTTTGCCCCATGGCTTCACTACAATGAAGCGCTATCATTAGCTCGCGACTTTAGTCCTGATATTATTCTGACTTCACAGCAAACGACTGCACGTCTGGCAGTGAACTTGGCTGATGAATTAGAAGTTCCCATTGTTCCTTGGATCGAATCTTCCGCTTACGAATTTGCGACAGGAAAATCAGACCTAAAAAGGCGGATACCTTTTAACTTGCTTCTAAGCTTGGCTGGAATGCCCCCAACCCGAATAGCTTGGTGGAACTGGATAATTTCCAAATCTAGTGCTATTATAACCTGTAATCCTCAAGACAAACCATACCTGAGATACCTACGCCGTTACGGAAAAACCATACACTACATACCATGGCCAATTGGTCTTGATATGGACTACGCAAGCAAGTTGAGGGCTTCAGCAAAAAAGAAGCAGGGAATATACGCTGGCTCGCTTTTGTCCGCGAAGAATGTTCAGGAGTTCGAGAAAACCATTCCCCAGATCTTCAAGGAAACACCAACAGAGAGATTCTTATTCATAGGACATGGCCCAGAAGAAAAAACTGTAATGCGATTGCATCAACGGTTCGGGAATAGAATACTACATGCAAGAGATATGCCCAAAAAAGAAGTCGCAAAGTTAATTGCATCATCATGGTATGCTTGTACGCCAACGGGGAGATACGGTAGCTGGCAATTTATCGATGACTGTTGGGCACTTGGGACGCCTGTAATAAAAACCGACACTGGTTATGTTACGCATGGTCATGACGGATTGGTTGTGCCTGCAACTGAAATTGTCGCCACAGTCAACCGACTCTTTGATGAGCCCAAATTGTATAATAGACTCGTGGATGGAGGACTTGCTGAAGCAAGTGAAAGACATCCCAAACGTATTGCTATGAAGTTGTTTTCAGTTATTGCAGAATGCATAGACGCGCAGAGGTAGCGTGCGGGGAGTGGTTGGGTGATGCTTTGCGCGCGTGGTATTTTATTAGGCCTACGTACAATACAGAGGTTATCATTTGTCAAGCAAGTGCACTGAGAAAACCACACTGATGATACTGATTGATGCTTTTTCGAAAACATATTTCTCGAAGAAATACACGCCCTTCCTCTATGAGCTCTCCCGAGATGGCGTCTTCACGCATGTTGAACCCCTCTTTGCGTTCAGAGGAATAGAAACAACGATCTTTACGGGATTCTGGCCCAACATCCATAACGTATGGACTGAATTTTGCTTCGCGAATAATCACGTCGGCAGCAGAAAGGATAGACTAATCCGAAAGACAATAGAAGCTGTCGATTTGTTGCCAAGTGATGGATCCAAGGCTAAGCTAAGATACGCTATCGAAAGATACATATTTCAAGAGCCTTCTAAAACTCCGAATCTCATCCCTGCAGCTGCAATGTCATATTTCCAACCATCTCAGCGAAAAGGAATCACCGAACCTGAAGCTGTCGGTGACATAAGAACAATATTTGATGTTTTCCGCAAAGAAGGAGTTCCATTCACTTTCATTGAACCATGGATATGGGGTGACTCAAGGGTTCTAGCCAGAGCGAGAAAGCTAGTTGAACACAACCACAAGCTTCGTTTCTGGTACTTGAAGTTCAACAGCCTAGATCACTTGGGACACAAATTTGGACCTGCACCTTCCGCGTTTGAGGAGGAGTTGAATAAGCTAGATATGTATACAGAAGAAATTGTCAGCTTCTTACAAAGGAAAAGACCAGATCTGGATGTCTTGGTCTTGGCAGATCACGGAATGAGTGAAGTACATGAAACGATAGACGTACTTAAGAACCTTGGCCAACTGAGATCAAAGATGTACAAGGATTATATCGCCTTCGTCGATTCAACGATGATCCGCTTCTGGTTTTTTACGAAAAAAACGCAGCAGGAAATATGCGAACGTCTGCAGCAGATCAAGGGCGGTCACATTCTCACGAACTCAGAGAAAAGGCTCTTGAAGATACCCTTAGATCAGAAATATGGTGAAACGATATATGTGTTGGATGAAGGTTATATTTTTCACCCATGTTTTTTTCACTCGAAATCAATAGTTAACGGCATGCATGGATATGCTTATCCGAAAACTCCTGAGGCCTTACCAACCATAATTGCCACCGGCGAAATCGCAGACAACTTTCAAATGAACAAACAAGTCAAGTACATCGACATAGCACAATCAATTTTGCTGTCGTTGCTACCAGTCTCAACAGCATTTTCTGCTTGACTAGGGAGAATAATAGAATTTCGGATCCAGCTTGCGCGCGACAATTAAACGCTTGGTGTTTGTGGTTATGGAGTCCTTTGATTGCGCCGTAATCGGCGACGTTTTTCTCGACTTAATCGTACAGGTTAATGGTGATTGTGAACGATTCTTCCACGGTGGCACATCATACTGTAATTTTGCTAAAGCCGTATTAGGGGGCTCTGGAAACGTTGCAGCCGGTTTGTCAGCAATTGGAGGGGTAGCTGCCTTTGTTGGAAAAGCTGGGGGCGATTTACTAGGAAAGCTGTACATACAGGATCTTGAGGAGCGGAGGGTTGGCACCAAAATTTTTATTGACAAGAATTCTTTGACAGGGTTGATCATAGTATTCGTAGAGAACGGAAAGGAACGGTCCTTTCTTGTTTTCAGGGGAGCCAACGATAGAATGCTGCCAGACGAAATTGAGAAAGCAGCAAGCCTGATTGAGACATCCAATTACGTTTATTTCTCTGGATACTCTCTTGTGAATGATCCACAACGGAAGGCTATTTTCAAAGCTGTCAACATGGCTAAAGAATTTGAAAAGAAAATCATATTTGACCCCGGAGCATTCAATCTTGTCAAATCAGAAAAGAAACTCTTCACCATGCTATCGGGTCAATGTGATGTTTTTTCACCGAACTTGGAGGAAGCCCGCGCCATAACGAATATTACCAACATCGATGACCTAATCAACACGCTAAGCGAAGAAATCCCGTTGACAGCCTTAAAATGCGACGAAAAGGGATGTATTCTGATCAGCAAAGAAAAAGTCGTAAGAGTGCCAGGCTACAGCGTTAGATGCATAGATCCAACTGGTGCAGGCGACGCTTTCACTGCAGGACTGATTTACGGGTTGTCCCGTGGATTACCACTTGAATCTATAGGTCAACTAG
>SMTZ1_10006089_pt1 | contig 18698 bp, 20 predicted proteins | sample DeeMarSWOR136_30_FD_25667 | JGI IMG/M metagenome (IMG submission 25667)
CTCCTGCTATTATTTCCTCTAGCATCCCTGGCTCTAAGAATCGCAAAATATCTCCTAGAAAACCAGTTAACATTCGAGCTACCCATAAAGCTGATAGCTTTATCTTTACATCTTCTATAATGGGATCACATCCTCAGATTGGCGATATCTTAGGTCATCTAAAATCTTGTATTATTTATTACTTTTGAGTCACTGAAACTGTGGAAATGAAAAAATGAAAGCGATAGTATGCTCAAAATCTGGACCACGTTGCGTCCTTCCACCTTTCTATATTTCTGTTTGAGACTTATTTATTCAAACTATCTCTCAAAACAACTTTTATCAATAGTTCCTCGTATCTTTCTTCGTATCTTTCTTTCTCTTCTATCATTGGCAAATGCCCTGAATTTTCAAAAATGATGAGTTTTTTACCTTTTTCAGCATCTAAAATTTCATAGAATTTCTCAACAAGAACTGTGGGAGTAGTCATATCATATTTACCTTCAAAGAAATATATGGGAACATTGATAGATTGTATTTCCTTTGTAAGATCAACCTTTTTCAATTCCTCCCACATTGCATTCATAGAAAAATGGAATCCTTTGTTTCTGAGAGCTCTAATTCCTTCTGCTAAGGAATATTCGGGAGAAGTTAAGAAGTGCATCACTAAAGCTATCATTTCCCTAATAGGCTTTTCACGCATGAGTCCTCCATAGCGGGTAATCTGCCCTTCCATTTTTAAGAACTTTTTCGGTGATTCATAAGGTGGTGGGCCAATTGCTTTTATTGCCTTTTGTCTCCCTGCATCTCCGGATTTTTCAGCTTCTTCAACAAGAAAATCGTATGCTACTTTTTGCCCTTCATATTCGTTTACAACTTGCGCCACTCCTACATACGCATGTACTTTCTCCGGATATTTGTGTGCAGTCTTAATTCCTATTATCGTTCCCCCTGAATGCCCAACAATGAAAACCTTTTGAGTGCGAAATCTGTTTCGCAAATAATCAATTAACTCATTACAGTCCTCAACAAACCTATCTAACGTCATTGAACCAACTGGGATATCACGATTAAATGATTTGCCAGCCCCGCGTTGATCCCAATGAACAACCGTGAAATGTCTAATTAACTCCGCATCATATTTACGCGAACTTGACATCCCCAACAAAGGCGCACCAGGACCACCATGCAAAAATAACAAAACTGGATTTTTTTGATCTGTACCTCTGATAAATATCCATTGCTTTAAATCACCAAGTGTAATCTCCTCCAATGAACTAATACCATTAGTGTTCTTGATTCTAGTCGAATTTCTCAAGTAGTACTTATGCAACAATAACCCGATATAGAGAAGCAAAAAGAATCCTGCTATGGATACAATAATTAGTAAAAATATATTCAAAGCATTTTTTCCCTTTTTTCAGTAATTATTACTTAGACATATAAATCATGCCTGCATGCATGTCTTGACTAAACAATAGCACTCTAACGAAGTCTAGAACTATTTTCAATGGCACGAAAGAAACATGGAAAATTTATGCGGGTATCGCCCCCCAAAACGCCTTCTTAGGTCTTTGCGGGAACACCCAACAGGTCAGCAAATTTTGCAGGCTAGCTTTCCAAGCATAACCTAGTGAAGATCTTCCCATTAAAAGGCAACTAGCGTGGTGACTAAATGGATTCATAATTTTAGAAGGATGCATGACATTCTTCCATGATAGCACATTTTGTACAGACATTTCGCTTTGTATAAATGTAAATTCCTCCCAGCACACCGAGAAAGCCTATTAACGAAATTACCGCAAATACGGAAAAATTCAGAAAGAACGAAATGACAATCAAGGCAATGGGGATAAACCATATGATGAAAAAATTATATCCCCATTTTTTCGCGTTAACTACATGCTTCTCTAGGTGTGCTTCTTTCCATTGATCTAAAGGCACTAACTTCTCAACAATCGACCCGTCTTTTGTTGTTTCCTTGATTTTGTAGTAACAATATTGACAATGCCATAACGGCATTGCTAAAAAATAATAGATAGTCGAATAAAGTAAATACACCACAGCTGCCCAAAAATTCAGAAAAGCTATCCCAATAGTGCCAAATGCTATCAAAGCTATTGTTAAAACCACTATAACAGCTGAACTATAGAATGGACACTTGGGAAAAACTCCTAAAAATGTGAGTTTAGTTTCTTGTTCCACCGCCATATTCATTCACTACCTGATCAAACATCATATCTATTTTTCTTATCTCAATGATGTAAGCATAAATAGCTTTAGAAATCTATGACGCTATCTAAACAAGCATGGCACTCAACCAATAAGCCGCGCAGTCTTGGTGGATGCTAATGAAAGCGATTGTTTGCGAAAAATATAGACCGCCAGAAGTTCTAAAGTTCAAAGAGGTTGAAAAGCCCACTCCTAAGGACGATGAGGTGCTGATTAAGGTTCATGCGACAACAGTGCATCGGGGAGACTCTAGGATTCGAAGTTGACATAGTCACTCAGTTCCTCGACTCCATCGTTAGAGACGGACACAGCCTCGTGAAGAAAGATGAGGACTACCTCCTTGTTTTAGAAAAACTCCTTGAAAAGTAAAAGAAGCGTTTTGACTCCTTTTTTATCATAATCCAGCCTTGGATGATAACAAGTAATACTCATTCCGATTAGTTGGTTTCTTTCCTTTAGGAGAGTAAGCAATTCTTGGATTTCGTTGTATGAGAGACCGCCCTCAACAGGATACTGTATAGCTGGCATGATTTCTTTGTCCAAGACATCAACATCAAAATGGAGCCAAAGTGGCAAACCCGGATTCTGGAATGCGCCAAGGCTTCGACGAAAGGTGGGTTCAATTCCCTCTTTTAGGATTGATTTGCGTTCAATGAACATGATATTCGACCTTTCAATAGAGTCGAGTTCACCTATTCCGTATGCAATGACATTTTCTTCATGCAGTAACGGACCTCGTCCTGTCATGTAAACGATTTCTTTAGACAAATGCCCTGTCAAGGCCGCTAATTCTAGGTCAGCTGGCTCACCGGTTGTTGAGGTATCAAGAGTGTGAAAATCAGCGTGTCCGTCGAGAAAGAAAAGGTTCACAGGTTGATTCATTACATTGAACGCATCAAAAATCGCCATTAGAATGGCACAGTCTCCGCCCAGTACAATCGGGAAACCATCTTGAGCTAATTCATCGCCTAGGGTTTTAGATAAACTCAGAGATACCTCTCGCCACGCATCAAAATTCAGGACATTTGTAATTGGATCTTTCTTATTTGAAAACTTAGGAATGCGTAAATCTCCCAAATCAGTTAGGTGATGTCCTTTGTGCTGAAGTAAGGAAATCATCCCTTCGTCTCTAAGGGACTGGGCTGGGTTTTCAACTTCAGGAGGCGTTCCATCTCCATTAAACGGAACTCCAATGATTTTAATTTTCATGGGCTACCTCTCTTTATCTCTAATCATCCAAGGAATTTACTAACAGTCAGCTATCTAACCTTACTTAGTTGTGGTCTTATCAAGCACTTGCATGTCTGTTTGTGAATGGACGAGTCGCACCAGTGCGAATGCAGCCTGAAATAGGTTAAACAGGAGCGCAGTTGTGTAGAAGGCGGGTTCTAGATTAGGATACAAGCCGAGTATAGTTAGAACCAATGGTGCTTGAAGTGGGACCTCTAGGCAGAGCCAAAAAAGTACGGATATCACAGGACTGGTCTGCACCTCGTTTTTCACGAGTTCTCTATTCACAGGGTCTCGTAAAGACAAGATAATGACAGCCCAGTTGAGAGAAAAGAAGATGAGGCTAGATATAAACCAGAGGGTGTGATTAGTGACACCATAGAGGTCAAAGCCGACTGGTACGAGAGCGGCGATGATCAACCCGAGTCCGATTATGACCATACCGCGGATCCGTGCAAGTTGGCCTGCCTCAATCTTGTTCTCACGAGCGACTCCGATAAGGGCACCGAAGCCAACAAAAACACCTGCAATTTCCGCTATCGCAACGAACAAGAATAAGTCTATGGCCATGCTTCCACCACTTAAATTATCATCATGTTGCGGCCTGTTCTCTTAATCTCTTCCCCATCAACTGAGTGTTAAACCCTTTTATGTAAATATAGTAATTATCTACGGATGGTGATGTTGATGACGAACCCAGTAATTGAAACCATATACAACCGACGGTCCTGCAGATCCTTTAAACCTAAACCAATTCCAAAGGACATCATCACTGCAATCATCAAGGCTGGCAATCGAGCCCCTTCACAGGGAAGACTGGAAAAAGGCAAGAAGGACCCTCTTTTTCAACCATGGCGGTTTGTAGTTGTCGAGGATACCGAGTTCAAACAAAAACTCGTAGAGACCACAATGCCAATTTGGAAAAACAGTACTGAACAAACCAAGGAGCTGCTTCCCAAATGGTACGAAAAAGCAATGAAGCTCCATGAAACGATGGACGAACCCAAAGACATGGTGTACTATTCTGCACCAGTCATACTCTTTGTCATAGGTCCAGCTGCTTATGCTGTTAGTTGTGCACTTGCCTGCCAAAATATCATGATTGCTGCCCAATCACTCGGACTTGGAAGCTGCTATGTAGGATACGGTTCACTTGTCAAAGGTAATGCTGAAATCGTACAAACCCTCGAGCTAACGAATGATGAACGAATATACGGACCTATCGTACTTGGCTATCCAAAAGACCTCCCTGAAGCACGTGCCATGCTGTCGAAGAAGGAAGAACCCAAGATTAAATGGATCTAGCGTTCAACTTACTTGCTGAATGAAGTGCTTTACTGATGCGATGACAATAAATGGAGTCTACTTTTCCGGTTATCGCCCGAGAAAATCCCGGAAAGACTTAATTGGTTATCGACCTCAAGAACGCCTTCTATTGTTTTTGCGGGTGGTCATGGTTGCCTAGTAATTGTTCCGGGTTGAGGGTTACTCCGAAGTGTTTACAAGTTTGATAAATCCACAGCGGATCCTTGTATACAGTAATATCCCCACCGCATACTCATGGTCTTAGTGATTGGACATTCCGAGCACAAGCACCCTTTCTTTTCTTGAAAGGAGTTGGATTTACCCAAAGTACAATAGACCCGATTGATCTCCCCAGTGTTGTTGTTAGTCGGACACTTGTTGCAAAGGCAAAGATGGACAACGTTTTGCGCGGATCGCTTTTGTTGATCCTTGGACATACTTCCCATCATCATCTGATACTTTTCTTCAAAGGAGGCAGTGGGCCATTTTTCATCAGGCGTTGTCATGTATTTCACCACCATGTTTGTCATTGTTTTGATACGCGATATTTTCGGTGTATCTTTTCTTGTATAACTCAGCGTTGATTAGTTTGATGTATATCCGGTTATTGTTGACTAGAGAAGTAATGAATTACACTTGTCTTCAGACCTAATTTTAATCTCTTTTATCCAACAATTGATTCGCATTTTGCGTCATTAAAAAATTCAATCTGGTCATCCATTTTGGCTGAGATTTTTCTTCTTCTTCAGGAATGGTTCATCAAACCAAGTTCAAATACCATTACAATTCATTTTATGCCATAGTATGTATTTTAATACCAGCGTTTTATTGCATCCACACACCACATTGTGTAAGTGGTAAACATGTCAAAAATCAGGGCAGCGTTCGGTTTAAGCGGTTTAATCGGAATTCTCTGGATTATAATCGGTGCCATCTTCATCGTTTACCAACCCTTTGGCGGAATTCCTCTCTACCTAGGGTTTAGTGTAATTGGTCTCCTAATTGTAATTATTGGAATTCTGCAACTGCTTAAGGTAATTGGTGTATTCGAGAAGACCTAACACCAATACCAAATTAAGAGGGCCGACTAAGCAGGCCCTTCTCTTTTTTTACAATAATCCTTGATTCTAAAAATAGAAGTTTACTCGAATAGAAAACAAGCCGAAAAAGAACGCTCCACTCTGAATCAATTTGAATAGGTAGTTCTCCTTTTGAAGGCAAAATATCAGAAATAGTGTGCATGAGTAGTATTTAGTTTGCCTAAATTTCAATAACGTCGTCAAAATGGTAAATCCTTGACGGATTCTGTATTAGAATTATGATGATTTACACGAATCAATCGGATTATAGACGCCCTATTTGATGAAGGCGCGCGTTATAATATCCGAACTCCTATTCTCCTACTTGGTTGGTTCCATGCAGTTTGATATTCTTATTAAAAATGGGCGTATAATTGATGGCACGGGCAACCCATGGGTTCCTTCTGATATTGGCATCAAAGACGAAAAAATTGTCGAACTCATGCCCGTCATCGAGGGTTCAGCCAAGAAGGTCATTGATGCCAGCGGATATGTTGTTTGTCCAGGCTTCATCGACATGCATTCCCACTCCGATTCTTTCATCCTTCTATCCGGAGAAACAGACTCCTATATTCGTCAAGGAATTACAACCTGTGTGAATGGACAATGTGGCGAAAGCCTGGCTCCAATCCCCGAGGGGCGTGAGGCAGAAGCGAAGAAACGATTTACCGATGTATTTCCCCCTTTTGCAAGCGTAGAAATAACGTGGAATACCTTCTCCTCATACCTTGACCGAATGGAAACTACCTCCTGCTACATCAACACTGCCTACTTTGTGGGATTCGATGCACTGTTATTTGCTGGTCAACCTGGTGAAGAGGATCGCTCTCCCACACCTGAAGAACTTCGAAAGCCAAGGAGATTATCGAGTTAGCCAAGGTGGTTGCCCAACACAAAGGGTACTACTTCTCCCATATTCGGAGTGAGAGTGAATTCGTCATTGATGCGGTAAAAGAGTGTATCGAAATCACTGAACAATCCGGGTGCCTTGGTGGGAATATCTCCCATCACAAAGTTTCAGGGCGTCCGTTTTGGGGGGCAAGTGAAACCACCCTGCAACTCATCGAAGAGGCAAACAATCGGGGAGTAAGTATGACTTGCGATCAATACCCGTATAATCGGGGGATGACAACGCTTCGAACTCTCTTGCCACCGTGGGTTCATGAAGGAGGGCTCGAACAACTATTGGCGCGGATCCAGAATCCAAAGGACCTTGAACGCATTCGAAAAGAGCTCGAGGCGGGAAAAGGGGCGTGGGAGAACTTTGTTCGAGCGATTGGCTATAATCACATTTACCTGGCGCAATGCTTCACGGAGAAGTGGAAACCCTTTCAAGCAAAAAGCCTGACTGAAATCACAGAGATAACAGATTTTGCTGATGAATTCAAGACGCTAATTGGGATCTTAGTCGATGAAAACGCCGCTTGTTATATGACCGTTGAAACGATGGGTGAAGAAGATATTCGCCGCATTATGAAAAGCCGATACCAAATGTTTGGTACCGATGGTGCCGGGATTCCCTTTAATCCCGATTTTGGCGCCGTACATCCTCGATTCTATGGGACCTTTCCCCGCGTTCTAGGCAAGTATGTTCGGGAAGAGCGGTTTTTGATCCTTGAGGAAGCCATTCGAAAGATGACCTCATTTCCCGCTCAACGACTTGGTATAAAGGACCGAGGTTTACTACGTGAAGGAATGTGGGCTGATATCGTCGTCTTTGATCCCGAAACCGTCGCTGACAAAGCGACGTTCAAACAATCACATGCCTTTCCTGAGGGCATTCTATACGTGATGGTGAACGGAACGCTAGTGGTTGAAGGAGACACAATTCATAAGGTGTTCCCTGGCAAAGTCCTGCGCCATTAAAAAGCTTCTAAACCTCTTGGGTTTTGCGAATCGATATATGGAACCGTGCAATTAAAGGCTAATAGACCAAAAGTATAATAGTCCCGATTTGAAGGGTGTCAGTGGTAGGTTAATGACAATGTCTGCTATTCGCCGATTTATGAGTTGGCTGGGCGGTGGACCCGATCTGAAGAAGCTCATCTTCCGTCTTGATGTCTTCTGCCGGAAGCTCGATTTACAACGGAAGATGCTCGAAAAAGAAGCGAGTAAAAGCCGTGAACGGGCCAAAAAGTACCGGTTATCGGGCAATATGGATGCCACACGGATGTACCTTCAACATCATCTGCGGTTCCAAAAATGGGCTCTGAGCGTAGATGCCTATCGTCTCCGTATTGAAGGATTACAAACGCAATTACGTCAAAGTGAAGCCATGGGTGAAGTGGCCAAAATCCTAGGCCAGCTCAACTCTGCTCTTGGCGGACTGAAGAACCAGGTTAAGGTTCCTGAGGTTGCGCAACTCGTTGATCAAATCGAAGGCAACCTCCGTCACTTCGAAATGACCCAAGAAGTCGCTGAAGCGGGAATGGACCGTATGGCCGTTTCCACCGAGGTCACTGATGGCGAAGTGAAAGACGCACTCCGGGAGCTCGATTCAGAAATCGAAGTAGAAACAGGTACTTCACTCCCCGAACCCGAAAAGCGCGTCTCTGAACTAGAAAAAGAAATTGAACGATTAAAGGAGGAGGGCTAGACAAATGGCTAAATTCTGGGAAAAACTCTTTCCGAAAAAACCTGAACCCAAAGAAGACACGATTGCCCGGATTCATCGGGTAACGGACAAACTTGAAGTCCGTGGTCGTCAGTATGAAACGAAGGCCAAAGACTCGAGGATTAAAGCTATCCGTTATGTTCGCCGCGGTGACCGAAAGGCTGCTAAGTTACAGCTTCGTCGACGTCAACGCTATCTGCGTAAAGCTCGTCTGATTGAGCAAGAAATCGATTTGATGGAACGTGGCGTTGAAGCCATCGATCAAGCTCGTGGAGAAACTGAAGTTATCAGCGCCCTAAAAGGCATCGGCGCTGAATTAGAGAACCTACGAGAGACAGCTTCACCAGAGGTCGCACGTGAAGTTATTCTTGAAACACAAGCCCTCATTGAAGAAGCTGAAGCCACTGAAGAAATCCTGGGACTCGGCCTTGAGGATGAAGAAATGGACGCTGAGGTTGATGCTGAACTTGAGGACATCGAAACTATGATCGCCCTCGAAGAAGCAGGTCAACTACCTTCTGTGCCTGAAGGCGAAGAAGAGCTCCTCGAAACCTCAGAGGAGCGACGCGAGCGAACAAAACGAGAACTTGAACGCCTGAAAAAGGAAGTTAAAGAATAACTTACGTACGCCTTCAAATGTTAACCTGATCTATCGGGTGTCTTCGAAACCCTTACGAGATTGTGTGTCTCGTATCTGGGCTTCCACAAGATACAGTTCTTGAGTTAGGGAACGGTACTGTTTGAAGAATTTCTCATCAGACAGCTTCCCTTCCTCGAACTGCTTCTTGAGCAACTCCATAGTGGATTCGATGCTAAACCGTTGTTGCTCTAGCTGGAAGACAGGATCTCGCTCTAAACCATCAGATCGTGAAGAAAACCGAGGATAATACCCATCGGGATATGGATAAGGGCGAGTCCCCTCAGGTTGGCGAGATAGGTCTCCGTCCTCAGGAGAAATTGCGTAATTAATGAGTTGATCCAATTCATCCCGCAGTGAAGTCACATCGACCTTTAAATTTAGAATGCGCAGAGAACCCGAGGTAGTGACCAGGCTGTGCTCCGAGAAGCTTGTTGCTAAATTAATGGCATCCGGGATGTCTGCCAATATCCTTGAGGGTCCACCAAGTTTCAACTCATCATTTTCAATTGCGACTCGTAACCGTTTGCGAATCAGTCCTTCAAGCTCAACATCAGTGATTTCTGCAAGGGCTAATGTGCGGATGACCCTAGTTTCTTTAGTAAAGAACCCCTTCCGCCCCAGAAAGATCAAACGCTTGCTTGTGATGAATAAGATTCCGTTACCCATCCCTTCATTCGTGTCGGTTTTGTTCAGGCTCACAGGATGAATAGCAGCAACGGGTCGTTCATTCTCAATAAGTGGAAGATATTCGATGTGGTCATCGAAGAGTTTGTGCCATTCGGCAATCTGGGTTAGCCGGGCCTCGATGGTAGCAAGCTTTACGTCTAGCTCACTGACAAGATCACGACAATAGGTCTGGTAGTCTGCCACGTCTTCTTGGATCGCTTCGATTAGACCAGCCAGCAAGGGAAAGTCTGTGATGGTCCAACGTTCTGGGTGTAAAAAGCGAATCTTGCTTGCTCGATGCCGTTCGACTACATTCCGTGCACGAAAGAGAATACGTTCTTGGACGCTAGACAAGTCAGATTTAATCAGATCCAGGAGTTCCTTTTCCACATCTGGGTCATGCAGAAAACTCGCTGTTCGTAATTCTCGGATTCGCCATCGTAAAATCCGCAACCGGGCAGCAAATCCTGATAGCAGTTCATGACCTGTTCTAAGCCTGTAGTAAGTCGTCCGATAGCGGCCAACCAGTTCTTGTCGCATATTGTGAATTGGGACGATTCCCTGGGAGCCACAATTTGGGCAAAGATGGACTCGGCGGGTCGCTAACTGGGCGGGTTCATCAAATTCGGTGCAAACCCATTCACCCTCTTCCCGTTTTTCGATAGTGTCCGGTCCGCAGCGGGCACAGGTGTAGAATTCACTGTTGTCCTGACGTGAACAAGGGAGACAAAAGACTTGTCCACATTCTTTGCAGTATCGTTCTGCCATATTGATATGGCAGGAGGGACAGAAACCACTGTTTTTTGGATCCACCGCTGGCTGGGACATGAGCCTTCCGTTTCTTGGAAACCAAATATACTTTTCCTAATTCAGTAAAAAGGGCTCAAACAGGCTTGGAAACGAGTTTCCGTCCGACTTAAATCCTTGCGATAGCGCGCAGCTCATCTTCACAAGAACCCGATTATAATTGATTGATGACGACAATCCGACGGTTCAAGGGGAGTGCAACGTTGTAGATTCGCACCTTGTTCAACTTGACTTTGGGCACTCCGTGGTGTGCGTGTCCATGAACTGCAAGCATTGGCGAGTGTTTTTTAAGCAGTTCTTCGACCCGTCGACTGCCCATTTGGGCGTGGGCTCGTTGAGTTTCACCTTTCAACGTCATAAAGGTGGGGGTGTAATGAGTGAGGAGAATCGAATATCGGCTCAGTACCTTTGCCTTCTCGAGTAAGGAATCGAGAACATCGAGTCTTTTCGCATACACATCTTTTATCCCCTTGATGTTTCGAGACTGCCAAAAAGTAGGTTGGTCAAGCACGCCACGGCTCCCCACAATTGAAACCTGTTTTCCTTGAATGGGAAGTGTCACGAGTTCATCATCTAAAAATTGTATAGTATCCTGTCCCTGCGTGCGCATTGTATCTTTAATGGAATCATAGTCATCGTTTCCAAAACAAGCGAGTATTGGGCACTCTAGTTTGGCTTCTTTCAGCTTTTCAAAGACCGGAGCAATGCTGCCTGGATTTCCCCGATTGACAAGGTCACCTGCGAGGAGTAAAAGATCAGGCTTGGGCAGTTGTCGTAAAGCTTTGATGAACAATCCCTGATATTGGGGCCAATGAATGTCACTTGTGGCAGCAATTCGCAGCCTTGTTTTCTCTCCTTTCATATAATAAAAATCGATCCAAGCACGTAGTTTAACAAACCCAAATAGGCGCCCAGTTTGTCGAAGAAACTAGCTCTGGTTGCGTTCTTCTCTGGGTTCCCTAGTATGATGATTGCTGATAACGCTACACAGATTGACCCTGGAATCAACAACACGATGTAAAGAATTCCGGTCCATTGAAAACCCTGCATATTGGCAATCCATGGTATCCAAAAGCCGATAATACCGATGACGTTAAAGATGGCTGCGGCGATAGCTGCTTTGCGGACACCATATTTTCGGGCAACTGTTTGGACATCACGAAGCTCATCGCCTTCCACATCTTCAATTCCTTTGATAATTTCTCGTCCCTGAAGAACACTAGCCGCGGTTAAGAAGTAGATGAAGATGACTGGTGGAATGAACAAAAAGGTTACCAGAGATCCATAGAAGAGTCCAAAGGCAAAGCTAATCGCAACCGTGAAGTTCCCCCATATACCCATAACCTTTCCTTTAGCTGCATAGGCTAATCCGACAAGCGCAAACAGGCCAGCAATAACAACCGTCCAAAAACCAATCGCTGAGTATGGAATGGTTAGAGCTGAGAAGGATAGAGAGATGAGGACAAGTATTACTGTCCACACCCTAGCTTGGCGCAGTGTGATTTGTCCACTAGGAAGAGGCCGTTCAGGACGGTTGACCTTGTCGACCTCTATGTCGTAGATGTCGTTGACTACGTTGCCTGCTGAGGCGAGAAAAATGTAGGTGAGTGCTGTTAGAAACAAAACGATGATTAGTTCAGGAATCGTCCAGCGGACTAATCCAAAGTTGGTGATGATGAAGTAGTTTGTGGTAAGAATGCCGATTAGGGCAGTGAGGCTACCAAATAATGGATTCGCGGGGCGCATTATCGCAATGAATGGTTTCACTTTCATGGGCTTCGCCTCATCGATGAAATGAGCATTACCGCTTATCGCTTAAATAGGAAACGGCATAGAGGAATAAGGTCAGCGATTACTTTCAGTGACCTCTCTGCAGTATGTCTGTCTATTAAAACAGACTGTCACGAATACCTAAAAAAGAGGTGGAATCCGCATGGAATGTGGGGAAACGGCTTGTCGGATGAAAGTTCGCATTTTAACTTCGAATCGCACCACACGACCGGGTTGATTCAAATCGGATACCTAATACAGAATCATCAAACTCACCCCTTTTCGTTGACACTTCAAGACCTCATCAACCTCTTCGTTGTCGGCCCCAGGGCTCAAGACATCTACTTCAATTTGCTCATACAACTTCATGACGATCACCGCATCCCAGTCATTGTCATCAAAGGGACGCCCTCAGAGGGTCTTGAACAACAAATCTGTGAAGGTCCCCTGTGGCATCTCGACTTAGAAAAGGATGAAATCACATTCAGCGCCTTAGACTTAGGTGGTGGACTGCATCCTTCGCGGCAGATTAGCATCCTTATAAGACTCTTTGAAGAGTTCTATCCTCTCTCTCCTACAGCTCGGAATCTTCTTCAGGTAATTATCTGGAAAATACTTCTGTCGGCTACTCAACCGTCAATAGAGCACCTCCAACATACTCTGTCATTTTATCACCATCATGGTGCTCCTTATTTTGAAATACGCCGCTTAATTGATGCCCTCCCCCATGACCTACTCAAACCAAATTATGACAATGTCGCCTTGTCTCATATCACACATCTTCCAACAATAATCTCGGTTACTGATACACCTACTAGCGTTTTTGCAATGAACCTTCTGCTCATGAAGCTTATTTCACGAGAGGGAAATTCTCTTCCTCCCCTCTTCCTTGTTAATCCACCTGCGCTCTCCCCCAAGCTGGCTTATTGGCTCTGTACTCGTTATGCGGCTTTACAGAGTCCCTTGGTCTTTTTTGAAACGAAGGTCAATCAATCAAATCCAATGATCAATCAGGTTGGTAACTTCATTCTCACAACTGGCCTCGATGCAGTCCTTTCTCCCCTTGATCAAAAACTAACAGAAAATGAACGGCGTCTCCTAAAGCTGAACAGTGACCATGTTGCAGTTCGACTTCGCAGTGAGCCTGCGACCCGGTTTGTTACCATCTTCTAAAGTGAAAACAACGCCGAAAAAAATCACTCCACTGAACTACTTGAGCTTCCCTACTTTTCCGTCAATGCGCGAAACCAGTTCCTCATTGCCTAATCGTTCATACATCGAACGAGCTTGAGCGTAGAGTTCTTTTGCTTGGGGTACTTCACCAATCGCTGCATGATGATCCGCTAGCTCTTCGAGGTTTTCACCCTTCTTTTGAAAATAGGCACTCATTTGGTCACTTGGTTTTGACATCGAATACACCTATCTATCCTGTATGCTGTTATCCTCTTGAATTTACCTGTATCAAGACACCATTAGGGGACAAGTCGGGTTCGGTCCCGTGGAAAAAGAACTGCTTCACGGATGTTGGAGTAACCCAGCATTTGCATCGTCAACCTCTCTACACCAATTGCCAGCCCCCCATGAGGTGGAGCTCCAAATTTAAAGGGCTCAACATAGAAAGCGAAGGTCTTGGGATTCAATCCTGTTTCCTTAAGTTTCTCGACTAACAGGTCATATGTGTGAATCCGTTGACTTCCAGTAGTGACTTCCATTCCTCGATAAATTAAATCGAAGCCCCGAGTTAGCGTTGGATCACTTTCCAATGGCATTGTATAGAAGGGTCGAATGGCAGTAGGATATCGGGTCAAGAAGAAGAACTCCTCGCCTGTTTCTTCTTTCATGCGGTGGTAGAGCTTTTCTTCCCCTTCAGCGGGAATGTCAGAATCTGGAGGAAGGTCAAGCCCCTCATCACGCAACAGATCAAGGGCTTCTCGAACCTCAATCCGCTTAATCGGAATTCTGGGTGCCTTAATCTCAGCATTGAGTTCTTTGAGTTCTTCTGCACAGGTTTTATTGACAGCTTTGAAGGCATCAACAAGCATATGCTCTTCAAGGCGCATTACTTCTTCTTCGTCTTGAATCCAGGCCATTTCATAATCGAAACTCGTGTATTCATTCAGGTGGCGCGGCGTGTTGTGCTTCTCTGCGCGATAGACTGGGGCAACTTCATAGACTCGGTCGAAGCCTGCCACAAGGCTGAGCTGCTTGTAAAATTGGGGGCTCTGAGCCAAGAAAGCCTTCCGTTCGAAGTATTGCACTTCAAATAAGTCAGCTCCACCCTCTGTGGCTGTGGCAACGATTTTTGGTGTGTGAATTTCGCGAAAACCGTACTCCTCGAGGAAGTGTCGCATTCGAGAAACTGTGAAATGTTGTATTTTGAAGAGTTGTTGCGCTTCTATTCGTCGTAAGTCCATAACACGATTATCGAATCGTGTGCCAATGTCTGCTTCAACCTTCCCTGATGTATCTAAGGGCAGAGTTGCAGGGGCAGAATTTACTAATAGAATCTGTTTAGGAATGAGCTCAACACCTCGTTGGGCTTGCTTCTCTGCCTTGACTTTCCCTTTTACCACAACGGCATATTCGTTATCCAGTTTGTCCAGCATCTCAAGGAGTTCAGGAGCTGTTTTAACATGGGGAAGTGTACACTGTACAATTCCCTCTCGATCCCGAACCAAAAGAAAGCTAATCTTGCCTAAGCGTCGAATACGCTGCACCCATCCAGCAACTGTAATATTCTCCCCTGCTAATTCCGGGTTGAGTTCATTGGAATAGTGGGTTCGTTGGAGCATTCCGTTGCTAGATTTGGTCGGTGACTTTGGTTTTGGTGTGATCTTCATCTACTCCTGCGGTTTCTCGGTTGATGCGTGTCTTAAACGTTTCTTTCTCAAGCTTCCGTTTATTTCTTGGAATTGGGAGTAAATATCTGCTGTAACTCTTTGATGAAATCCATTGCCTGAGGTACTTGGAGTTTTGTCACAGTCAATTGAGCGTGATCTATAAATGGTTGAAAGGTTTTAGCTGCAAAACCTGTTTTAACTAACTGCGCTGCATGTAGGGCGGTAGCCAAACGGTCCGCGGTTTCGACAAGCCGCGCTTCAAGGGAGGCACCTTTCTGATAATCTTTCCACGTATCCATTAGGGGTGCTTTAAGTTTGGGTGGAAGATGAGCAAGGATGTTTCGCATTGCGTTATCCTCTGCCTTCTCCTTGGCTTTTCGAAAGTCTGAATCTGCCCGTTGGGCACTCATCGGGATATCACCGATTTCTGCTTCAGGGAGATCGTGAATTAATGCCATGACGAGAAGCCGTTGAATATCCACTGGCTCTTCTGATTGGAGCGCGAAAAGATAGGCGAGCAAAGCTGTGGTGTGTGAATGCGCAGCAACATTTTCTGCATTCGAGAGTGGGACACCTCGAAGCAGCCAGCCGGTTCTGGGAATCCACTTAAGGCTATCACAAATGGTGAGAAATTGGAATAGTGTCATCTCTCACACTTAGGGCTGGTCCTTGAAAAAAGGCTCACTTTTTGGAAAATAGCGAGGCGATTTCGCGTCCAAAGTGTCGGAACACAGATACGACATGTCCCAATGATTCAATCTTGACTCCTGCCCCAATGAGCACTAAAGGTCCAGCGTCTGTGACCACAATAATACCCTTTTCCCCGCGAACGATGAGTTCAAACAATGGTTCGAAAGCTAGTTTCTCCACCGCTTCGATACCTGTCTGTAACAAGACCGCAGAAATCGCTGATAATAAATCTGGATCAATGTTAACACCCTTCGTTGAGCTGAATGCTACCCGTCGACCCGCTTTTGTGACTACTGCCAGTGTTTCAAGTTCCGTATACAAAGTGATTTCGCGCAGATACATTGCTAGTTGTTTGGCTTCTTCTTCGCTCATCGCAAACTGTTGCATTTTATCCCCTCGTAATCCTATGATTTTTGACGGCTCTTTTCACTTCGAGATGCTTCAATTAGTTCAGTAATCTGTCGTGCCATCTCTTCCTTAACGGCTTCTTTTTCGTGCACGTATTCTTCTTCCTCTAGATGTTTGAGGAATTCGATAGCCAAGACTTGTCCATCCTTAATCACTACCCGTGGGGTATATCCTTGGGCGAAGACAGTACCTTCAGGTAACGAATCAATACGCTGTAATTTTCGTGTTTTCATTGTTTTACCTAAGACGCTGGTAGATTCTTCGGTGATGCCAAAGGCGTCGAAACCAATCAACACGAATTCTCGGCGAAAACCTGGAACTGGTTCAAGTTTTTCAACCTGTTCAATAATCTCAGATGGCACATGCGGAACCTGTACTGTTTGACGGTCTGGTGTTCTAGTTGCTGTCACTACAGCTTCTCGATAGTCCGCAGGTTTCGTTCCTTGGATTGGAGTTGGTTTTGGTGGTTCAGCTACCGGCTCTGTGGCTTGCCTCGGCATGGGTGGGGCGGTAGGTGGTGCTTTCATGGCTTCATCAGGCTTGGTTGAGAGTGGTAATCCCATGCACTCCATGAATTTGGCTCCCTCTTGACCTTGGTCCTCAGATAGGATCTTATAAACAAGACCTCGCTGGTCTCGGATGCCAGATGCACGACGGGCTGCAATGAACTTTCTTCGGACAGGGGCATCATTACCTTTCCATATCCAAATTAACCGTTCCTCATCGTCGATGACAATGAGGACTTCATCGTCTTTCATGTGGGTCTTCGCTGGAGCTCCATCGGTGATTTGAACTGTTTCACCGGTGTCAACAATGCGGAGCATCACTAATTCTCTAGGCACGCAGGTCACCAACCCCAACGGACAGAACTACATACTTCTATGTGTTAATAATTGTTTTCTGGGAATGCAGAGTTTACACCTAATATTTAGTGGTCATTAATCCTAACGGATATGCCAATTTAAGGTAAACGCCATGCCATTAGCTGGTTTATTTCCTTTTCATATGGGCTGGTGTGATGTATTTGTCTGGAGCGGCTTCGATGGGCTTAAGATAGGCTTGAAGGGGTTTCGGGATCAGAATGCGTCCGTCTGGTTGGAGGTTATTCTCCAACACAGCGGTTATGGATCGGGTGGTCGCAATCACAGTTGAGTTCAGGGTGTGTACGAACCCCTTTGTTGGGTGTCCACGCGCTTCAGCAAAGCGGGTGTTGAGACGATATGCTTGGTAATCAGTACAGTTGCTGCAGGATACAAATTCTCGATATCGCCCTTGAGAAGGCATCCAGAGTTCCAAATCATAGGTTTTCGAGGCTACCCGGCTGAAGTCTCCACTGGGTAAAATCACGATACGAAAGGGTATGCCTAGTGGTGTCCAGATTTCCTCTTCGATGGCAATCATCTTTTCAATCCAATCCCAGGAATCGTCAGGGAGACAAAACACGAACATTTCGACCTTGGAGAACTGGTGGACGCGGAATATTCCTTTCGTGTCCTTGCCGTGAGCTCCAGCTTCTTTCCGGTAGCATGGGCTATAGCCGGCGAATTTGAGGGGGAGTTCGTCGATTTCGAGAACTTCGTTCATATACTGGGCGGCAATCGGGTGTTCGGAGGTAGCAATGAGATAGAGGTCCTGATCTTCGAGCTTGTATAATGAGTCCTCAAAGGCAGTGATATCTGTGACCCCGCTGTAAGCTGCATGGTTGAGTAAATGTGGGGGAATGAGGGGAGTAAATCCCTGTTTTGTAATGTTATCAAGAGCGTAGAGTGCCAATCCAAGATCGAGCCAGACGATATCATCAATGAGATAGTAGAACCGAGATCCCGTAACCTTAGCTGCACGAGTCGTATCGATTAACCCAATTTCCTCTGAGATAACATAGTGGCTTTTCGGTACATCTTCAAGAACTTGGTATTCAGTCTTTAAGCCCTGGGCCGCTGCAAGGAATTGGTCTACATGATTGGTCCAAACCCGTGGTTTGCCAACATATTTTACAGGTTTCGCTGCGGTTTCATCCATGCCATCCGGAACAGAATCATGTACAATGTTGGCAATGCCCCAGAGCATGTCCATCCGCTGTTTCTCAAGATTAGCAAGTTGTTTCTCTCCTGCCTCGACTTTCTTTGAGAGCTGTTTAGATTTTTTGATAAGGACTTCTCGTTTAGTTTTGTCTTTAGTTTTCCCAATTTCTTTTGCCACTTCATTTCGCTGGCGTTGGAACTCTGCAAGGTCAGATCGCGTTTTTCTCCAAGCTTCATCTAGTTGGATGGCTTCATCAACAACGGTGGAATCCAGCCCTCTACGCCGTTGAGACCTTCGAAGTATTTCGGGATTTTCACGCACAGCAGTAAGTATAGACCAAGCACTCAATTTCTTCTCCTCGGGGAGCACTCACTATTTTACGATTAAAAAACCTTCCCTCCACTCTCAATCCATTA
>SMTZ1_10002459_pt1 | contig 18691 bp, 13 predicted proteins | sample DeeMarSWOR136_30_FD_25667 | JGI IMG/M metagenome (IMG submission 25667)
CAGTTGTTGATTATTTGATCGATTTATTATTTAAACTTGTAAATATTTTATACAATAAAAAGTATTCTAAAAGGAGAATATGGCCCAATGGAAAAAAGTATGCCGTATGTTTAACTCATGATGTAGATCATATTCAATTAAAAACACTTTCAAGATTTATATATAGAACTTATCGGGCATTTAAATCAAATAATGATTTAAAACAAAAATATAAAAAATTGTCAGAATTATTTATGTTATTTACTTTAAAAAAAGATATTTATAACAATTTTGATGAATGGATTAAAATTGAATCAAAATTCGGATTCCATTCTTCATTTTATTTTATATCAAGAAACATTTGTGAATCTTTATTAAGTATGGATAAAAGATATTCGATAAAAAAAAGATTTTTAAAAAATAAAATTCAAGAAATCTCCAAATGTGGCTGGGAAATTGGATTACATGGATATTGTAATTCTTATAAAAAACTTAATTTTGAAAAAAAACTTATAACATCAGTATTAGGCAAAAAAATAATTGGAACACGACAACACTATTTGAGAATAAAAGTACCTGAAACATGGATGCATTATGAGAAAATTGGGCTTCAATATGATAGTTCTCTTGGATTTTCAGATAGATTTGGATTTCGAGCAGGAACTTCATATCCTTTTTTACCTTTTGATGTAAAGAACAATAGAAAAATTGAATTATTGATTATTCCTTTGATTATTATGGATACAGTATTTTTAAATAATAATCATAATAATTCTCTAAATAATATTATAGATGTATTTATTAAATTTAAAAAAATTATTTTCGAGTTCGGGGGAGTCTTAACATTACTTTGGCATCAAGAATATTTTAACGATTTTGAATATCCACATCTTAAACAAAGCTATGAGGAGATTCTAAAAATATTATCCGAGGATAAAGATGTATTTATCGGCTCAGGTAAAGAAATTTACGATGTGGTTTCTGATATAGTTTTTAATAGCTAATACTGATCACTATACATATCTGATATAAGCAATACTGCTTTATTTTGAAGATTTGTTTCCCACTATATTTAATAATTCACCACTACATTTTCTTAAATCAATAAGAGCTGTTCGTTAAAGCAACCACGAAAAATAAATACGAGGTAGTTAGAATGGAGATCAGTATTTTTGGATTACGAGATTGGGCAATAAAACATATTTCTCTTGGTTATGTAGTTGGCCCCTATCTCTCAGATGCGATCCAGGCTTGTAAGACAGCGGCGCATCTTGGATGGGCTAGTACGATAAATCCATTTCATTATGAAAAAGATACAGCTGAAAAAGTATGTTCAAATTATAAACTAGCATTAAAAGCTATAGTGAAAGAAAATATTGATTGTTATCTTTCAGTAAAGGTGTGGGAGCTAAACTATGATCTAGGATTTTTAAAAGAAATACTTGAACTTTCTGAGAAATCAAAAATCCGCATTCATTTTGATTCGAGAGATCCTGAATCTGCAGCTACCTGTTTTAATTTATTTGAAAAAGCACTCTCAATATATAGAAATATAAGTTATACTCTCCCATCCCGTTGGAAACGTAGTATGACAGATGCTGAAAAAATTATAGATTTTGGTGTCCCAGTTCGTTTAGTAAAAGGACAGTGGGATGATATAACTAAACCATTTATAAATCCAAGGGATGGATTTTTGAATTTAATAAATATACTTTCAGGTAGGGCTAAGCATGTGGATGTTGCAACACATGATACTAATCTTGCTAGACAATCATTAATGCGACTTAAAGAGAAAAAAACGCCTTGTCACTTAGAACTACTGTACGGTTTACCTATACGTAATGCCTATATTGCTCAAGCTCTTGAATTACCTGTACGTATCTATATCCCTTATGGCAGGGCATGTATACCTTATGGATTATCTTTAGTTTCAAAACGGCCCAAAATATTATTTTGGATAATGAGAGATTTGTTGTTCAAGAAAAGATTTTTATCGAATCACAGGCTATAGTTAAGCATTTTAATACGAGCAGTTTTGTGATTAATTATATGATTTACAGATTTTATAATCTTGATTGCAATATCATATATCGTTTATACTTTCCTTCTTGTATAAAATAAAGTATAATCCAATAAAAAAATAAAAAGTTAGAATTGAGAAAATATTATTAATTGTTATTCAAATAAACCTAAGTATAGTAAGAAATAAAATGAATTTTGTTGAATCTATAAAAAACAAGAGCTATTCAAGAAACGAGATTCTTTTTATTTTGATCAGCTTAGTGATTAGTATATTTGGAATGATTGTTTATGTTGCTCTAACGAATACATATAATAAAATATTAATATATACTATTGTGTTGTTCATATCACTTATTCTATTATATAAACCAGAGATATGTCTTGTCTTTTTTGTGTCTGCTGCTATGTTTAAAAGTATGCCTATATTATCTAAAATAGCAAATATTGATACAACTATTTTTTTATTACTATTAAGCGTTGCGAGTTTAAATATATATGCGTTTCTTTTTAAGCGTGGATACAAGATTGTACTCGATTTATCCTTATTATTTCTGATACTATTTGCTGTTTGGCTTCTCATAGGAAATTTTTATTCGCTGACACCTGAATATGGGAATGAAAAATCATTCAGATTTTTAGTATTCAACATATTTGTTTTCATTGCCCCAACATTTTTTATAAATGATTTAATGCGAATCAGAAATATTATATTGGCATTTATTATTCTAGGTCTATTTTCTTCCATTATTTCTTTATATACTAATATAAATGTTTTAGAAGAAGAATATACGAGATTAAGCACTTATGGTGCTAATCCGATAGCTTTTTCAATTGGTATCGGCATTGCTTTAATCCTTATTTTATCCTCATTTTCATATTTAAAAAATAATATAATCAAGACTATATTATTATTAAGTTCACCTGCATTATTAATCTCTATGATACTTTCAAATTCTAGAGGCCCTTTATCTGCATTTATAATTGCTTCATTGATTTATTTCCTTATAATTAGTAAATCTAGTATGATAAGAAAATTATTAATAATTATATTTCTAGTTGTACTTATTGGTTCATTTTTCGTAATACTACCAGAACAATCAACTTATCGCTACATGAGCATTGTTGAAGAAAACCCGAAAAATATAGTGAGTTTTGCAAGCAGAATTGAATTGTTGCAGACAGCTTTTAAAACATTTACTCTGCATCCAATTATCGGTGTCGGAACAGGCGGTTTCGCTGGTGTCGTAGGTTTACCTAAACAATATCCCCATAATATAGTTTTAGAAATTCTATCAGAAAACGGCATTATTGGATTATTATTTTTCTTAGGATTTTTTATTCTTTCCATTTTATATGCTATAAAAATACTTAAGCATAATAAAATTGAATTGGGGGGAGAATTAATGATACCTGTGTTTTTAGTGAGCATAATGCTCATTATAGAGGCACAGTTTAGTGGGGATTTAAATGATAATCGAATCTTATTCTTTTTTTTAGGAATTATTTTAACTATTTATAAAAATGTAAAGAACGCAATCTGAAATTGTAAATAATATATTTATACTATACTTAGCATATGCGAAAGAAATATATTAGTTTAGTCGCCCTTTTATATAACCTATAGGCGTTAAAAAGAGAAAAATATGAGAATTTGTATATTGACTTCCGGGCACAGCCCTTTTGATAGCAGAATTTTTTACAAAGAAGTTCTTTCACTAAAACAGAAATATAAAGATATCGTAATAATTGCTCCTTATGATAATAACATAGAAGTCCAGGGTATTAAGATTGTCAAAATTAATAGTAGAAAAAATTGGTGGAATAGGTTTTGGCCAATGATACAATTATATTCAAAGGGGCTGTATCAACATGCCGATGTTTATCATTGTCATGAACCAGATTCTTTATTTATTGGATATCTTTTAAAAAGGAGACTTCGTTGTAAGCTAATATACGATTCACATGAGTATCATCCTGAGGCATTTGCTGAACATATGCATTCTAGCCTTAGTTGGATTGTCAAAAGAATTATTTATTTTACAGAAAAAATTATTGCTAAGAAAGCTGACTATATAATTACTGTAAATGATTTGTTAGTAAAAAAATTTGAAAGATACCAACCAAATGTTGTACTAATTCCAAATTATCCTAGGTTGGAAATGTTTAATTTTAAAAATGATAATATTCATAAAGATATTGATTTTATATATATCGGTGAACTTTCAAGATCCAGAGGTAGTTCAATCATAATTGAAGCATCCCGAATTCTGAAAAAAAGGAATATGAATTTTAATATTTGTTTTATAGGGGGATTTAGTTCTTTAGAATATGAATCAGAAATAAAATCCCTGATAGATAGATATAAATTACAGGAGCAAGTAAATTTTATTGAATGGATTGAACACAGTAAAGTGAATTCAATTTTGAGAAGAGCAAAAGTGGGTTTAGTTATACTACAACCGAATGTCTATCGATATACTGTATGTGAACCTATCAAGCTATTTGAGTATATGGGAAACGGATTACCTGTGATAGCAAATAATTATGATATGGTTAGAAATATTATTCTACCAAGTGAATGTGGAATTTTAGTTGATCCGACCAATCCAAATGAAATTGCTGATGCTATGGAAGAGATACTAAAAAATCAAGAAAAATGGATTAAAAGAGGCAAAAAGGGTATGTTATCGGTAAAAGAAAAATTTAATTGGAAGATATATGGTGAAAAACTTACAAAGATTTATATGGAGTTAAATAATAATAATTAGTTTAATAATTTTTGTGATGAAAAAGTGAGTTAGACCTCATAATCTAAACAGAATATAGCTAATTTATAGTGTATTGGAGTTATAGTAATTTAGATTTGTTTAAAATCCTTCTTGAAAAGGTAGTTTGCTAATATTTATAAGCTCGATCATTTAGTATATATGAAAGTGAAATTATTTAACCTTATAACTTCTAAATTTTAATCTATGAATATTCAAAACCGTCCTTTTATATCTATTGTAATACCCTGTTACAATGAAAAAGAGTTCATTGGACAATGTCTTGATTCAATTATAGATAATGATTACCCCAAGGATCTATTAGAGGTCTTAGTTGTAGATGGAATGAGCTCAGATGGAAGTAGAGATATAGTTAAAACATATATTGAACGACATTATTTTATAAAATTATTGGATAATCCTAAAAAGATTACGTCTTGTGCCTTTAATGCAGGTATTAAAATTTCGAGCGGTGATGTAGTTATGCTAATGGGATCACACTCAATTTATAAGAACGATTATATTTCACAATGTATAAAGTATTTACTTGAATATAATGCAGATAATGTGGGTGGTATTATTAAAACGGTTCCAGGTAGTAAAACACATACAGCTAAAGCAATTGCTCTCTCATTGACCCATCCATTTGGTGTGGGTAATTCAGCTTTTAGAATAGGTGCAACAAAACCACAATGGGTTGATACAGTATTCGGGGGGTGTTATAAAAGAAAAGTTTTTGAAACAATTGGGTATTTTAATGAGAATTTAGTTAGAAGTCAGGATATGGATTTTAATATCAGACTAACGGCAGCTGGTGGTCGAATTCTTTTAGTACCTACTATTGTATCAAAATATTATGCTAAAAAAACGATAAAAGAGTTTTTTAATCACAATTTTGACGACGGACTATGGGCAATATATCCACTAAAATTTGGTAGCTCTATATTCAAAATAAGGCATCTAGTACCTCTGGCGTTTGTTTTATCAATATTTGGGGGTTTAGTATTATCACTCTTTTGGATTTTGTTCTTATTTTTAGTCTTAGGAATTTTATCAATATATCTTTTTACTAGTCTTTATTTTTCATTAAAACTAGCATTAAAATCAAGAAATTTAAGATATCTCTTTATATTACCAATTATTTTTGCATCTAGACATTTTGGTTATGGTTTTGGTTCATTATTAGCACTTATAAAAATAAATATTTAGAGTGATTGATATGAAATATTATTTTTATAGGGAAGTCATCTAATTATATAATATTAAATATCCATTCATATTTATAAAAAATCTCGAGATTTATAATATTGATATAGAAATCACCATAAAATAAAAGTCTTTATTATTTACAATATATTCAATTGCGACTAATTGCACCCAATTAAATATCAACTTTGAGTAATAACTAAATACTAATCCTTTAACCAGATATATTTGGAGGTTTGAATGTATTATATTTTGAAAAGAGGGATTGATATATTTTTGTCGCTAATTAGTCTTATTTTTCTTTCCCCATTCTTTATCTTTATTGGGCTCCTAATAAAATTAGATTCTGTTGGGCCTGTTATTTATAAAGGTATGCGTATTGGAAAAGGAGGCATTCCCTTTAAAATTTACAAATTTAGAACGATGGTTGATAACGCAGATAGGATTGGAGGACCATCAACAGCTGGGGATGATCCGCGTTTAACAAACGTAGGTAAGTGGTTGAGGCGGTATAAACTTGATGAGCTACCCCAACTATTTAACGTGTTAAAGGGTGAAATGAGTATCGTGGGTCCAAGGCCAGAAGTTAAACACTATACGGATATGTTTAATGATAGAGAAAAATTAATTTTAAGTGTAAAACCAGGAATCACGGATTGGGCATCAATATGGAATCCGGATGAAGGGAAAATACTAGCGGGTAGCAAAGATCCAGAGAAAACATATATGGAAAAAATTCGTCCCCATAAAATAAATTTACAATTGAAATATGTTAATGAGCATTCTTTTTGGATAGACTTAAAAATCATATTTGATACTCTAAGGATAATTGTATTGAAATAGAACTAAATATAAGAATCACCAAGTAATTTAAGGAGACTTTCGTGCGTTATTCTAATGGTTTTCTTGAACAATTATACCAAACCATGCTTCGTATTAGATATTGTGAAGAAAGCCTGGTTAATCCCATTTTGGATGGTCGAATTAAATGTCCCGTTCATTTGTATAGCGGTGAAGAAGCTATTGCCACAGGAATTGGAGCAGCATTGAACAAGGATGATTACATTTTTGGAGGTCATAGATCCCACGGCCACTATCTTGCAAAAGGTGGTGATATGAATAAACTAGTGGCAGAAATTTTCACCAAGGTAGAAGGATGTTCACGGGGACGAGGAGGATCCATGCATGTTATTGATCCTGAAGTTGGAATGCTTGGTTCAGCCCCTATAGTTGGAGGTACGATTTCTCTGGCACTTGGGGCAGCACTGGCATCGTCAATCCGCAATGATAGCAGAGTTACTGTAAGTTTTTTTGGAGATGGTGCTACAGGTGAAGGAGTTTTGCATGAATCTTTAAATTTTGCTGCATTAAAAAAATTGCCCATTATATTTGCTTGTGAAAACAATTTTTATTCTACACATTTGAATATTCGTGAGATAAGAGTGAAAGAAGATATTGCAAGTTTAGGCATAGCATTTGGTATTCGAAATTATAAAGTCGATGGAAACGATGTTCTAAAAGTATATAATGTAGCAAAACAATCTGTTGATCTGTGCAGATCTGGAGGCGGCCCTGTTTTAATAGAATTTGTAACGTATCGACTTCGAGGACATGTTGGGCCCGATGATAACATTCAGGGCTCACATACTGATATCAGACCTAAAGAAGAATTAGAAAAATGGTTAAGTAAGGACCCTATTACAAGATTTGAAGAGAAATTAAATGATAAAAGCTTACTACCAAAAGAAAAAATAAAGGAAATTAAACATAAAGTAGAACTTGAAGTAAAGAGTGCAATTCAGTTCGCCGAACAAAGTCTTGAACCCAAGGAAGGAGATATAACAAAATATGTTTTCTCAGAATAGAAAATTGACATATAGTTTAGCGATTAATGAAGCCCTGCATCAAATAATGTCAAAAGATAAGTCGGTATTTTTGATAGGACAGGGAGTAAAGAGTCCCTGGTATGTGGGTAACACATGCATGGATTTATTAGAAAAATTTGGGGAAAAACGTATTATTGACACGCCTGTATCGGAGAACGCAATGACCGGAGCAGCTATTGGAGCATCCCTAACGGGTATGCGCGCTATTATCGTCCATCCTAGAATGGATTTTATGCTGTACGCTTTTGACCCAATTATTAACCAGGCTGCGAATTGGTCATATATGAACGGTGGTAAATTATCAGTTCCAGTTGTTATCTGGGGGATAATTAATCGTGGTGGTGAGCAGGCTGCCCAACATTCTCAAGCGCTACAGGCTTTATTAGCCCATATCCCGGGCCTTAAAGTAGTAATGCCGTCGAATGCCTTTGATGCTAAGGGGCTATTTATTGCGGCTATTAATGATCCTAATCCAGTTGTATTTATTGATGATCGCTGGTTGTATAACACTGAAATGGTGGTTCCTGAAGATCTCTTTGAAATAGAGATAGGCAAGGCTATTATAAGAAAAAATGGTACCGATGTGACTTTAGTTGCTAGTTCATACATGGTGGTAGAGGCTCTGAAAGCAGTTGAAGAATTAAAAGAACAAAATATTAAAGCAGAGTTAGTAGATTTGAGGACGATTAAGCCATTAGATGAAGATACAATCTTAAATTCAGTCAGAAAAACCGGGCGGATTGTAATAATCGATGGGGGATGGAGATCATTTGGGGTAAGTGCGGAAATTGCAGCGGTTGTCTCTGAAAAAGGATTTAAATATTTAAAGACATCAATAAAGCGCGTAACCTTACCAGATATTCCTGCTCCGGCGAGCAATAGTCTTGAACAAGTATATTATAAAAAAGCTTCTGATATCGTAGAAGCAGCAAAATCAATATTAACCTAAGCTAGTCTAATAAAATTTTTATGGATAGAAAGCGATAGTATTATAGGTAAGTCGAGTAAAATATGATTGGGGCAGCTAGATAATTTGCTTTAATGCGTATAAATGAAACAAATTGTTAAATAATGGAGAGAAATATGAAAAATTGGAGAGTAAAATTCATTGACTATTCATACTGGTATAATTTAGAGAAAAAAGAAATAGATGCGAGTATTGTGAGCTGTCTTAATCGTGGTCAGCTTTTACTTCGCGAGGAGGTCGAATCTTTTGAGCGAAATCTTGCAGAGTATGTTGGGACAAAGCATGTTGTAGGTATAAGCAATTGTACAGATGCTTTAAGATTATCATTAATTGCAGCTGGTATAAATCCGGGTGATGAGGTCATTACCTCTGCTCATACTTTTTCAGCAACTGTTTCAGCGATTGTGCAGGCAGGAGGTACTCCTGTTTTAGCAGATATTAAAAGTAAAGATCATTTGATTGATATTGAATCAGTGAAACAGTTGATTACACCACAAACAAAATTTATAATACCCGTTTCCTTAAATGGACGTGTTGCCGATTTAGAAGAAATAGAATTGTTAGCAGCAGAAAAAGGTTTAACGGTCATTGAAGACTCAGCACAGGGATTAGGTGCTTGCAGAAATGGACGAATGGCTGGGAGTTTTGGATTAGCGGGATGTTTTAGCTTCTATCCCGCGAAAACATTGGGTGCATTAGGAGATGCAGGGGCTGTATCTACAAATTCCGCAGAAATGTATGAAAAACTGTTATCATTGAGAAATCACAGCAGATCTCCTGATGGTGATATAAAAATGTGGGGATTTAATTGTAGAATTGATAATATTCAAGCTGCTGTTTTAGATTTCAGGTTAACACAACTTAACTCTTATATAGAAAAAAGAAGACACTTAGCGAAGATGTATCATGACGGACTTAAAATAATCAAGGAGTTAAAACTACCACCTGATGATCGAAATGATGATCGTAATCGAGATGTCTACCAAAATTTTGAATTTGAAGCTGATGATAGAGACGATTTACTAAAATTTCTAAGATCTGAAGGTATTGAAATTATTCTCCCGTGGGGAGGAAAGGCTATTCATCACTTCAGCGCTTTTAGAGGTAAAAAATCACACCTGACGATGATTGATAATGTTTTCAAAAGAATAATGACCTTACCAATGCATATTGCACTTAGCAACGAAGATATATATTATGTAATTGATAGGATCAAAGAATTTTATTCTTATCGTTAATATTTCTTTACAATCAGGTAATTTTTGGAAGGATTTGAAGAATTGCATACCATTTATAATTTTCAAATAGATTTCATTTGATTGATTTAGCACATTTTGGCAATGATAAACTGTATAAAACAATTAAAATATAAAAAAGGGATTATGTATATTGGATAGAATGGAGTGGCCTAATAAAAAAGATTTTGCCTTTACTATTTTTGATGATACAGATTGGCAAACAAGAGAGAATGTTAGAGAAATATATGCATTGCTGAAAGATTTTGGTTTCCGGACTACAAAGTCTGTTTGGCCTGTTAAAGGTAACGAAATACCTCAAATTGGTGGTTCCACATGTGAAGAGCCTGAATATCTTAAGTGGGTAAAATGTTTACAAAATGATGGATTTGAAATTGGTTATCACAGCAACACTTTTCATAGATCACTTCGTGATGAAGTAATATTCGGTATAGAAAAATTTTACGAATATTTTGGTCACTATCCAAAAACAATGGCACAACATACTGACTATCGAGAATGCGAAGCCATTTATTGGGGTAACTATAGAGTTACACCTGGTCCTCATGAGTGGATCTATAATATTTTTACTAGGGGGAAACACAAGAAAATATTTACAGGACATATTGAACGGAGTAAATATTTTTGGGGGGATATCTGTAAGGAAAAAATTAAATATGTACGAAATTTTATTTTTTCTGACATCAATACAATTAAAGCATGTCCAATTATGCCATATCACGATCCAGAGAGACTATATGTTAATTTTTGGTTTGCATCTTCGGAGGGAGCTAATGTTAACTCATTTAACAAGTGTCTTTCTGAAAAAAATCAAGATCGTCTTGAAGAAGAAGGTGGCGCATGTATCATGTACTCCCATTTTGCAAGCGGTTTTTATAGTAACGGTAATATTAATTCCAGATTTCAGTTCCTTATAAAAAGGCTCAGTAAAAAGAACGGTTGGTTTGTTCCTGCATCAATATTACTTGATTATATTTCCAAAATCCGAGGCAATCATATTATTACAAACAAAGAGAGAAAACAACTTGAAAGAAAGTGGCTTTTACATAAAGCTAGAATTGGTAGTACCTAGTATTAGCTAAATAAATCTTTCACAAAAAAATGTTTAGAATTTATGATAAGACAATAATAACAATCATCTTCATCATTCTCAAACTTACCTTCACAAAAATTTTTACAAAATTAGTTTTATAAAGAGCTTTTAACATTATTTGGTATAATAAGTATATGAATTTAAGATAGTTTTGACATGAAGCTTATATGTTAGTTTAATATATACAGGCAGAGAGGAACACAAATTGAAACTTGAATATATTGAAGAAATTCGATCTAATATTTGGGATAAGACAATATCACAATTTGACACAAAATTTCTATTTCATCAATCTGCCTGGCTTAAATTTTTAGAAGAAACCCAACCGGGTAAGGTATTGAGATTTAGAATCGTAGATGGTGGAATGACTATGGGTTATTTCGTAGGACTTTTGTTAGAAAAAAGAAATATAAAAATCTTAGGTAGCCCTCTTCCTGGATGGACAACCGATTATATGGGACCCATAGTAAATAAAGGATTCGATTATAAAAGTTTTATTTATTCTTTAGTAAATACTTGTAGAAATTTCGGTATTCAACATATAGAACTTAATAATCCATTTTTGGATAAAGGCATAATGCAAGAAATGCATTTCCATTATCATGAAGGAATTACTTATCTAACTCCTCTGTTTAAAGATGAAAACTTGATGTGGGACAACCTTAAAAGCAATTGTCGAAACAGAATAAGAAAGGCGCAAAAGAATGAATTAATTGTAGAAGACTGCATTGATCCAATATTTATAAATGAATACTACGATCAGTTGAATGAAGTATTTAAGCATAAGAATCTTGTACCTACCTATTCTATTCAACGGGTGGAAAGCTTATTTAAAAATTTAAAACCCGATTTATTATTCACGCTTCGAGTTAAACATAATGATAAGATTATTGCAACTGGAATATTTCCGCATGATGATCGTTGCATTTACTTTTTTGGTGGTGCAAGCTGGAAAGAATACCAGAGCCTTTGTCCAAATGAGATATTACATTGGACGGCTATGACGCGTGCTGCAAAATTAGGTATTGAAACCTATAATATGTGTGGTGGGGGATCATTCAAACCTAAATTTGGTGGACTTAAAGTACAAGAATATAATTATTGGAGGAGTTTTACAATTAGAGCTAGATTCGGAAGGCAAGCTTATAGATATATTTTTTATACAAAGCAAAAGTTAAAAGGTATTATTAAGAATTTTTTATGAACATTTAAAAACAATAAGAAATGAAGATTACCTATTAATATTACATTACAATTTCTTCACTATTTCATAAAAAATGTAGGTGAGGACTATTTACTAAAAATTTTGCCACAAAATGCCGTGATGAAAATATGATAAAATTTATATGAAATGTCGAAGATCAAATAATGTTAGATTGAATTCAAAGTAATTATACAATTAGCAAACTACTACGATGCATATCAAAAAATTATTGTTTTATATGAAGTAGAGCACATCTAATTAATAAATAAATTATAACTTTATAATATTTAAAATCATATAACTTATATTTATAAATGATAAGAAATAGGTTCAAAATTAATCAAAAATTAAAGGTCTTAATTGCTAAAATAAGTAATAAACGTTTCATAACGTTTATAGACTTTCAACTAATGTTTATTGCTTATCTTGTGTCTTTTATCCTAAGATTTGATTTTAAAATTTCTTCAGAGTATTTAAGGATTTTTTTCATAACTTTTCCATTGGTTTTAGCCATAAAAATTGCAGTCTATATTATATGGGACATTCATCGTATTATTTGGCGATACACGGGTATTAGGGATCTCGTATTAATTATTAAAGCTAGCACTATAAATAATTTAATTTATGCCCTATTATTATTTCTACTTTTTCAATTTGAAGGTTATCCACGTTCTATAATTATTATTGATTGGTTTCTATATATTATGTTGTTAGGTGGAGTACGATTGCTCTATAGGTATTTTTTAAAAAACATTAGTAACGAATATAAAGATAAAAAAAGATGCTTAATAATAGGATCTAGAGATGCAGCTGAAGCATTAATTCGATCCATGTTAACTAATGAGATTAAATATATACCCGTGGGTATCCTTGATGATGATCGCAATAAGTGGAACAGATTCATTCATGGTATTAAAATTTATGGTGCTATTAAGGATGTCTACGAAGTAGCAAACAAGCTAGATGTTGAAGAAATAATAATTGCCATAACTTCAGCCACATCTACTGAAATGAGACAAATTTTAAACCACCTTTCGTCATGTGATGAATTAAATATTAGGTATAAAATAGTACCGGGAATAAATGAAATTTTATCTGGCCATAAGTCTCTAACGGCTATCCGTGAAGTTAAGTTTGAAGATTTAATAAACCGTGAATTAGTGGTTACCGATCAAATGGTTGTAAGGAAAGAACTTGAAAATAAGGTTGTTTTGATTACAGGTGCCGCAGGATCAATTGGATCTGAATTATCACGTCAAATTGCACATTATCAACCTTCCAATTTAATTTTAATCGATCGTAATGAAAATAATCTTATGTACTTAGAAAAAGAATTAGAAAGTAATATTCCATCACTTTGTTTTCATACGCAAATTATAGATATAACTGATGAATTAAAATTAGAAAAAATATTTAAACAGTACACGCCTGATTATGTCTTTCATGCTGCAGCCTATAAACATGTTAGTTATATGGAAAAATCACCAGATGAAGCCGTAAATAATAATGTCTATGGAACTTATCATGTAGCAAAGCTGGCTGAGAAATATAATACTTTAAAATTTGTATTAATATCTACAGATAAAGCTGTAAATCCTATAAATATTATGGGATGTTCTAAAAGACTGGCAGAATTATGCATATTAAATTTGTTCAAAAATTCTTCTTCAAAATATGTGATAGTTAGATTCGGTAATGTCCTGGGTAGTGAAGGTAGTGTAATTCCAATTTTTAAAAAGCAAATTGAAAATGGTGGCCCTGTTACAATAACACACCCCAAAATGAAGAGATATTTTATGAGCATTCCTGAGGCGGTGAGATTGACGTTACATGCAGCTTATTTGGGTGATCATGGTGATATCTTAATTTTAGATATGGGGGAACAAATATCCATACTTGAAATAGCAGAAAATTTAATCAAACTGTCGGGATTTAAACCTCATAAAGATATAAAAATTAATTTCACAGGTGTTAGACCTGGAGAAAAATTGTATGAAGAATTGTGGAACTATAGTGAAAATCCAATACCCACGCCCCATCCAAAAATATTTAAAACTACTAATCTTTGTTCAGAAAATAAGTTTGATTTTTCAGAATTTAACGAACTTATCAATATGTCCCTAAAACATGATGAGAATCAAAAAATTATTAATCACATGAAGAGACTAGTTGGGACATTCGGTCAAGAGACTTTTGTAAAAAAGAGAAAAATAATAAATGATAAAGGTTTTTCCTAATTAAAAATATTTCAACGTACCATTTTTTAAAACTATGTTTGTATTAAAAGTATGAATTCTTGTAATGATTTATAATAAATATTGCTATACTTTATTTATCACTAACACTATCTATTTAATTAAATTCATTTTCTTGCTATCTTCAAAATTGCCCGCTTTTATTTTGTAGAAATATGTACCGGATATTAAATTATTGGCGTGAAAGGAAACTTCGTGATAACCAGGTGGCATCTTCTCATTTTCAATTAGAGTTGTCACTTTATGACCTAAGATATCATATATCACTATTTTCACTTTTTCAGATTTACTCAAAGAAAATCTTATATTAGTGGATGGATTGAACGGATTAGGATAATTCTGATAAAGAAAATTTTTGATAGGTACTTCGCCTTTATATTCCCCTGGATCTTCATCAATGGGAGCAGGATCAACCCAACCCGCCAACCGCGCCATCATATACCAATACGCCTTGGCCTTGATATAGCAATTATATCCATGAGTATGTGGACAGCACGTGTGCAGGCCAGCATTGCATTCTGCTGGCAAATTAGGCATTGGATGGTCTCTAACCCAATCTTCACACCATGAGCATGCATAATTATTAGGATAGAAATTACCATCAGGGTCCCAATTTTCAATATCTGCAAAATCATAAAGAATTTTATTATTTTCTCTGCAATATTTTCTGATCATATTATTGTTTTCACGTAATTTGCTATATGAAGGATAACCGTCTGATGGCCCGGTTATATAAATGAATCTCATATTCGGATATTCATTTTCAAAAATATTCAATGTGTTAAGGTATTCATTAATATAATCCGTTAAATCTTTACTACCTGCTAATTCTCCACAAAAAGCAAACATTGAAAAATCGAATAATCCACTCGAAGCAAATCGTCTTACCTCATTCCGTCCTTCCTCGCTAGCCCAATAATCTTCAGGATGCCAGCCGCAAGAACAAATGCGATGGCCACCATTATCTGGGGGCAACATGGGATCGTGTTGAAATGTACTAAAAGATATTGTGTATTTTTCCGAATCTACATTTTCATAAATATATTTTAGCCCTGATATTATCTGCATACCGTGTGAGGTATGCCCATAATGCATGGTTAATGTTTTTGCAGAATCCAGCCACCTGTCAGGAATTAGATCAAAATTTTTTACCGCATTGTGATCAATAATTAATCCTTGTGCGTATGTATTCGCCGTAAGAATTGGAGTAAAAAGTAAAAAGATCACTGAGATTATTGTATACATTAGATTTTTCATCTAATCATCTCCCTGGTTGTTTTCTACAGTATTAATTCTAAAATATCAATCTATGATCTTTAATATACCTGTTCAGTTATATGTTTCGCAAAAATTATATTTAAAAAAATTTATTGGGAATACTGGTTATGCTGGAGTCGTATGATAATTATTTTAATTATTTAGCATACCATCATTGACTTTGATTGATAATTTTTAAATATATATAAATATTTATAGTTCAATTGTGACCTACGTCATTTACATTTTCAAAAATATTTTAAAAGTTATCTCAAAAATAAGTGGGTTTGGGAAATACGAAGATCAAGATATGTCCTTTTTTGAGTGTTCTTAGAATATTTATGGAATGATGGAGTACTGGAGTATTGGAGTATTGAACTATCAGTCACCCCATCACTCCAGTACTCCATTACTCCAAGTGTACACTAGTGGAATTATAATATAAATTACTACCACGCTTATGCCTAAGAAAATATTAATCATAATTTGGTATTTATGGAGTTTTTCTTTCTGCCTTGCGCAAACGGCTTCAAATTCTGCCGGTACAGCCAGTAATCTTCTTCTCAGATTTGGTACCAATGCGCGTATTGCTGGTCTGGGTGAATCATTTACGGGACTTGTCGATGATGAAAATGCACTTTACTATAATCCTGGCGGGTTATCTGACCTTAAATTTGGAATGGTGAGCCTGAATCATACCGAATGGTTCGAGGATATTCGTATTGATAATATTACCTTTGCCTATAATTTTAGTCAGCGCTTTGGTTTGGCTGCTGGACTCTCTCACATGTGGATGCCGGCACTACAAGGAAAAGACTATCTCGGTCAAGCAACAGAATCATTTAATGTGTCAAGTAGCATCCTTCATATTGGCCTGGCGTATAAAATTGTATCCGGGTTTAATTTTGGTTTAGGAACAAAATATTTTATCGATAACCTTGCTGGTTATAGTGCGTCTGGATTCGCTTTTGATGCCGGGATGTATTTTGAAACATTTATTTCAGGACTCTCGGTAGGATTAGCTGTCCAAAATCTGGGTGGTAAAATAAAATATGATCAAGAGGCACAGAATATACCGCTTTCATATCGCGTTGGATTAGCTTATAAAATTTATTCCGCTGATTTATCCATCGCAGCTGATGTGGTTAAATCTCTTGATACGGAGTATGGTATAAACGTAGGTGCAGAATATGTTTTCCAAAATCAATTTTCGTTGCATGTGGGGAATAAGTATTTCTTCAACGGTACCTTAACACCTTCGTTTGGTGCTGGCTTTCACCTTAAGAATCAATATCACTTATATTATACATTCGCAACGTTTTCTGATTTGGGCGGTACCCACCGCCTGGGTTTTGCCTTCCATTTTGATACACCTGCTACAAAAAAGTGGAAGCGCAGCTTACAGATGCCCGGAGTACCAATAGAACTAAGACCTCCATCCTATGTATATGCATCTATTAAAGGTGAAGAGCTAATAGTAACCTGGGGATATGTCAAGGGAGCTACCTATAACGTCTATGCACGCCATTCGTCACAAGAAGAATGGCAGAAAATAAACAAGACGCCTTTAAAATCAACAACATTGAAATTCAAAAAACCAACAACAAAAGGTCAATTATATTTCCGCATAACATCAATCATGAATAACAAGGAAAGCATTAATTCCAAGGAAGCAATTCTAAATGTACAATAAAAATTATCAATATTTTTTCTTTTTTCTTTTTTCTTTTTTCTTAATCAATATCGTCGGAGCCCAAACCACCCACTGGCGCCTCATCTGGGACAAAAATGCAGAAGAGGATACTGTTACATATTATGTTATTTATCGTAACGAAAACTCTGCACCTTCCATCGGGGATTCTATTGCCAAGGCTCAACATCCCAGTAATCCAGCTCAGGATTCTGTAGTATATTTGGATAATCAAATCACCCGCGGAATCCACTATTATTATAGTGTAGTTGCAGTTGATTATAAAGCAAGACGCAGCAATTTTTCAGAAAGTGCTCATGCAGCTATTCCGCAAATTAGATTCAGTTCTCTAAATTTGCAGGCTGATGCAAGCGTCCCGATTGATTTGAAAAATGATCAATATGTACGTGATCCCGATAATAGCTATAGTGAATTGTCATGGAATGTTACTGGGGGTAACCAAATTTCCGCACAGATCGATAATGATACGAAAATAGTAACATTTACAACTCCCGGTGATACGAATATTCAAGAGGATTTCGAGTTTACTGTAACAGATCCTGATGGTTTCTTTGACATGAGATCAATAACTGTATCCTTATCAGCCGCACCCGCACCCAATCAAAATCCAACAATTAACTCAATCCCTATACAAATGGCTACAGAGGATCAATTTTATCAATATACCGTTCAAGCAACAGATCCTGATGGTGATCCATTAACATTTACTCTATCAGAAAACCCCAATTTTTTAAATATTTCAAGAATCGATAACAATTCAGCCAGAATAAGTGGTACACCGGGAAATGCTGATATAGGTCAGCATAACGTATCAGTAATAGCAAGCGATGGAAATGGTGGAAATGATAGCCAGTCATATACGCTTATAGTTCAAAGTCAGGCTTCTACTGATATGGTAAGCTCTGTGAATATTACAATTTTTGGTTCAAGCATCGTAAAAATTAACTGGACAACTATAGAGGATACTCGAGATAAAATAATTTATGGAACTACTACAAGTTATGATTATGAAACTCTCACAGATGACAATTACGCTTCAATCCATGAACGTATATTACGTGAACTCTTACCTAACACAACCTACCATTTT
>SMTZ1_10003789_pt1 | contig 18689 bp, 15 predicted proteins | sample DeeMarSWOR136_30_FD_25667 | JGI IMG/M metagenome (IMG submission 25667)
GCCGTCAAAGGGTTAGATGATGGCGAAAAAAGTGATTGGCGTGATCAAACTGCAGGTTCCGGCGGGTCAGGCAAACCCTTCCCCCCCTGTTGGTCCCGCCCTGGGACAACACGGGGTTAATATCATGGAATTCTGCAAGGCCTTCAATAGCAAAACGCAGGGACAAGAAGGGATGATTATCCCGGTCGTGATCACCATCTATACGGATCGATCCTTCAGTTTCGTGACCAAAACGCCACCTGCAGCCATCCTCTTAAAGAGGGCGGCGAAGATCGCCAAGGGATCTGGCGAGCCCAACAGGGAAAAAGTGGGTAAGGTGACGAGGGATCAAATAAGGGAAATTGCCCAATTTAAGCTTGCAGACTTGAGCGCAATCGATATGGAGGGGGCAATGAGGATCATCGAGGGGACGGCCAGAAGCATGGGGATAGAGATCGTTTAAAGGGGCTCTTTATGGCGAAAAAGGGAAAAAAGTATATCCAAGCGAAGGCGAGCTTCGATCGGAATAAAAGGTACGATCTTGGAGAAGGGTTGAGGCTTGTCGCCGAATCCTCTTATGCCCGTTTCGATGAGGGCGTGGATGTGGCTATCAGGCTGGCCGTCGACCCCAGAAAGGCTGATCAAATGGTGAGGGGAACGGTTCTCCTTCCCCATGGAACGGGGAAAACGATTCGAGTGTTGGTATTCGCTAAGGGTGAGAAGGAGAAGGAAGCCAGCGATGCTGGAGCCGACTATTCGGGCAGTGATGAGTTGATAGAGAAGATTTCGGGTGGATGGCTCGAATTTGATAAAGCCATCGCCACCCCTGATATGATGAGCTCCGTTGGAAAACTCGGGAAGATCCTGGGACCGAGAGGCCTTATGCCCAATCCCAAGGTGGGCACAGTAACCTTCGATATTGAGAAAGCGGTCAAGGAGATCAAATCGGGAAAGGTAGAATTTAAAGTAGAGAAAGCTGGCATCGTACACGTGGCTGTGGGAAAGATTTCGTTCGGGGTTGAGAAGCTCCTGGAGAATATAAAGGCCTTATTGGAGGTCATCATAAGGGCAAAACCTCCCACGAGTAAAGGCGTCTATTTGAAGAGTATTGCCCTATCGACAACGATGGGCCCTGGGGTAAAGATTGATCCCATGTCCGTTCGTAACGTGATGAAATTGCGCTGATATCTGACGGGGGATTAGAGGCGTGCATAGGAAGGAAAAGGAGCGGGTTGTTTCAGAGCTACATCGGAAGCTGCAAGAATTGAGGGCCGTAATTGTAACGGATTATCGTGGATTGAACGTGGAGGAGATCACTCGTTTGAGGAGACAGTTGCAGGAGGCTTCCGTTGAATACCGGGTAGTGAAAAATACATTGGTCCGTCTCGCATCGAAGGAGACAAGTGTTGAGCGACTCTCAGACCTCTTTGTTGGTCCGACAGCAATGGCCTTTTCGAATAACGATCCCCTTGCTCCGGCGAGGGTCCTTTTAGAATTCAGCAAGGATATACCCATGCTGGAGATAAAGGGAGGCCTCGTCGAGGGGCGGGTGGTCGGACCCCACGAAATTGCGGCTATGGCTAAGCTTCCAGGAAGAGAGGTTTTACTGGGTAATCTTTTGCGACTACTCAAGGCCGGACAGTTCCATTTGGTAAGCGTCTTATCCGCTCACATCAGAAGGTTTGTCCAGGTATTGGAGACGATTCGCATTACTCGGCAGGGCGAGGAAGAGGCTGAGGTTGAGGTTAAGGAAGAGGCGGAGGAAGAGGTTAAGGCTGAGGTTGAGGTTAAGGAAGAGGCGGAGGAAGAGGCTAGGGCTGAGGTTGAGGTTAAGGAAGAAGCGGAGGAAGAGGCTAAGGCTGAGGTTAAAAAAGAACCTAAGAAGGAAGAGGCATAGGAAAGCCTATGGGAAGAGCCTGCGAGAATTCCATGATAGGAGGATGAAACGATGGCAGGGGTGACGAAGAAGGACGTTATCAAATTCATTGGAAATATGACCGTTTTGGAACTTTCGGAATTCGTCAAGGAATTAGAGGAAAAGTTTGGGGTGAGCGCTGTTACTCCGGTTGGTATGCCCATGGCTGCTGCTCCAGGTGCTGCTGAAGCCGCACCGGAGGTGGCGAAGACGGAGTTCGACTTAATCTTGACGGGTTTTGGAGACAAGAAAATTCAGGTGATCAAGGCCGTTCGCGAGCTTACCAATTTGGGTTTAAAGGAAGCAAAGGATTTGGTGGAGGGGAACCCCAAACCTGTAAAGGAAGGTGTTCCCAAGGAGGAGGCTGAGGCGGCTAAGAAGAAAATCGAGGAAGCGGGAGGAACCGCGGAGGTCAAATAGTCTCCTTTGGTTCTGCCAATGAAGAGAAGAGACACTTTTCACTCAATAGGTGGGGAATATTTATGGCCTCTCTAATACACAACGGCGAACATTTCAGGAAAAAATTTGCAAAAATCCACGAAGTCCTCGGGATCTCGAATTTAATCGATATCCAGCTGGAATCTTACGACAAATTCTTACAGACAAACGTAGATCCCGATAGAAGGGAGAACATCGGCCTTCAGGCGGTCTTCAAGACCGTTTTCCCTATAAGGGATTTTTACGAGACGGCATCCTTGGAGTTTGTGGGTTACCGATTGGGGGAGTCTAAATACGATGTAGATGAGTGTCTGCTGAAGGGGATGACCTATGGGGCTCCAATCAAGGTGACGTTACGGTTTGTGGTCTGGGATGTCCACGAGGAAACGGGAGCGAGAAATATCAAAGCCGTGAAGGAACAGGAGGTATATTTTGGGGAGATTCCCCTGATGACCGAAAATGGCACATTCATCATTAATGGGACGGAAAGGGTCATCGTGAGCCAGCTACACCGTTCCCCCGGGGTCTTCTTCGATCGGGATCAGGAGAAATTGACCGGGGGTAAAGTCTTTTATTATGCCCGAATTATACCGTATCGTGGCTCGTGGATCGATTTTGAATTTGACAACAAGGATATCCTCTCCGTACGCATTGACCGGCGGAGGAAGTTGCCGGTGACCGTCCTTTTGAGGGCTCTGGGTTATACGAGCCAAGAATTGCTGGATTATTTCTATGATAAGGAGGAGATCTTTGTCGAAAAAGGGAAATTTTATAAGAAGGTCTCCTATGATCTCCTCATGGGTCAGAAGGCTACCCAGGATATCATCGACCCCAAAACCAAGGAGTTCCTTATTAGAAAGAATCGCAAAATCACCAAGGCCATTGTTAAGAAGTTGGAGGCGGCGAAGATCCATTCCATTCCCATCGATTCCAGCGATCTCTTGGGTCGTTATCTGGCCGCCGATCTGGTGGATGGGGAGACCGGGGAGGTCATCGCTGAATGCAACGAGCCCATCGAGGAGAAGACCCTGGAAGAGATTAATAAGAAGAGAAAAATCGAGAACTTCAACATCCTTTTTATCGATCATATCACCGTCAGTTCCTCCCTTAGGGACACTTTGGTGGCTGACAAGCTCGGGATGAGCCGGGAGGAGAAGGAGAAATTGGCCAGCACGGAGCCGGGGAAGCCCCCTGAAGAGAAGGAAACGGAAAAGGCTATCGTAGAGATCTACCGAAGGTTGAGGCCGGGTGATCCCCCTACCTTGGAGACGGCGAGGAACCTGTTCTATAACCTCTTCTTCAACCCAGACCGATACGATCTTTCCAAGGTAGGGAGAATGAAGTTAAACCTCAAACTCGGATTGGATGTGCCCTTGGAGGTAACCGTCCTGAGAAGAGAGGATATCCTCGAAGTGGTCAAGTATTTGATCAATTTGAAAGATGGACGGGGAACTGTGGACGACATTGACCATTTAGGGAATCGTAGGGTGAGGACAGTGGGCGAACTATTGGAGAATCAGTACCATATTGGGCTCATCAGGATCGAAAAGGCCATTAGGGAGAGGATGAGCCTGCAGGAAGTTGAAACGCTCATGCCCCACGACCTGATCAATTCCAAGCCTCTTTCAGCGGTTATCAAGGAGTTTTTTGGCAGCAGCCAGCTGTCCCAATTTATGGATCAAACCAATCCCCTTTCGGAGATTACCCATAAACGGAGGCTGAGCGCCCTTGGACCTGGTGGGTTGACGCGGGAGCGTGCCGGATTTGAGGTGAGGGATGTTCATCCAACCCATTATGGACGGATATGCCCCATTGAGACCCCCGAAGGACCGAATATAGGATTGATTACTTCCCTCAGTACCTATGCCCGGGTGAACGATTATGGGTTTATAGAGACTCCCTATCGGGAAGTGGTCAAGGGAAAAGTAACCAACAACATAAAGTATCTTTTCGCCCTCGAGGAAGAGGATGCTGTCATTGCCCAGGCCAATGCACCCGTCGATAGGTATGGGAGGTTCACGGCTCCCCTCATTTCCGTGAGAAAGGGGGGGGAGTTTATTATGGTGAAGCCAGAGGAAGTGGATTATATGGATGTTTCCCCGAAACAACTGGTCAGCGTTGCCACTGCGCTCATTCCCTTTTTGGAGAACGATGATGCCAATCGGGCTTTAATGGGTTCAAACATGCAGAGGCAAGCCGTTCCTCTCATGCGGACCGATGCTCCCTTGATTGGAACGGGAATGGAGACCATTGTCGCAAAGGATTCAGGAGTTACGGTCATCGCGAAAAGGGATGGTGTGGTTGAGGACGTTGACGCCTCCAGAATTGTCATCCGTTGCGAGCATCCTTCCAAGGGCGATAACGATTCAGGCGTGGGTATCTATAATCTCATCAAATATCAACGGTCAAACCAGAATACGTGTATTAATCAGAAGCCCATAGTCAAGAGAGGCCAGAGGGTTAAGAGGGGAGAGGTTATCGCCGATGGCCCAGCGACGGATGGAGGAGAGCTAGCCCTTGGACAGAACGTCTTGGTCGCCTTCATGCCTTGGTGCGGGTATAATTTCGAGGACTCCATTCTCACCAGCGAGAAGGTCTTGAAAGAGGACGCATATACATCGATTCACATCGAGGAACTCGAGTGCGTCTCCCGGGATACTAAATTGGGTAGAGAGGAGATTACCCGGGATATTCCGAATGTGGGGGAAGAGGCATTGAAAGATCTCGACGAGAGTGGAATTGTCCGGATTGGGGCAGAGGTAAAACCGGGCGATATCCTGGTAGGCAAGGTAACCCCTAAAGGTGAAACTCAGCTTTCCCCGGAGGAGAAGTTATTAAGGGCTATCTTCGGCGAAAAGGCTGGGGACGTTAGGGATACCTCCCTTACGGTTCCCCATGGTATAGAGGGCATCGTTATCGACGCGAAAGTCTTCGCAAGAAAGGGCGTGGATAAGGACGAGAGAAGCAAGGCCATTGAGGCCCAGGAGAAGACGAGGATCTTAAAGAATCAGGCAGATGAGATACGAGTCATCAGGGATAACATCAGGAAGAGAGCCGCAGAACTTTTGGTGGGGAAGAAATCGGTGAGTCGATTAACCGAGAGTAAAAAGAAGGTTATGCTGGATGAAGGTGACACGATAACGGCAGAGATCCTTTCCCGAGTCCCCTACGAAAGGTTGGCGGAGATATCCGTGAAGGGAGACGAAGGGGTTCAAATGGAGGTTCAGGAAGTTCTCAGTAGCGGGGATGCGCAAATCAACTTGGTAAGGGTCATTTTCGACGAGAAGATTGCCAAGGTAAAGAGGGGTGATGAGCTGCCTCCAGGAGTCATCAAACAGGTAAAGGTTTATGTGGCGATGAAGAGGAAGTTGGCCGTTGGTGATAAGATGTCAGGAAGACATGGAAACAAGGGGATTATTTCCCGGATCCTTCCGGAGGAGGATATGCCTTTCTTGGAGGATGGAACACCCGTCGATATCGTCCTGAATCCCTTGGGAGTCCCGTCCAGGATGAATGTGGGGCAAATTTTGGAAACCCATTTGGGCTGGGCCGCAAAAGGCTTGGGCTGGAAGATTCAAGAGTTGCTCGAGAAGCATTACAGCGTGAAAAACTTGAGGTCGAGAATTAAGGCCATTTACTCGTCAAAGGAGATCAACGCCTTTATCGATACGGCGACGGATGAGGAGATTCTGGAGATCGCCAAACGGTTGGGCAAGGGAGTTTATATGGCTGTTCCCGTCTTCGATGGTGCTTCGGAGACTGAGATAAAGGAACATTTGGAAGAAGCGGGCCTTCCCATAACAGGTCAAATTACGCTGTACGACGGGCGGACTGGGGAACCATTTGACCAGAAGATAACCGTTGGATATATTTACCTGCTTAAGCTCCATCACCTGGTAGATGATAAAATCCATGCTCGATCCATCGGCCCCTACTCATTGGTTACACAGCAACCTTTGGGTGGAAAAGCACAATTCGGTGGCCAACGGCTAGGAGAGATGGAGGTATGGGCCTTGGAGGCTTATGGATCTGGGTATTCGCTCCAAGAGTTCCTAACAGTTAAATCGGATGATGTGGCCGGAAGAACGAGAACATATGAAGCCATCGTAAAGGGCGAGCATATTATGGAGCCTGGACTTCCCGAATCATTCAACGTCCTGGTAAAGGAATTGCAAAGCCTTGGCCTGGATGTGGAACTCATAGAGGACAAGGCAAAAATGAAGCAAGGAGGGTAACTTGGAAGATTATCTCAATTTTTTCGAAAAACCGAAAAGCCCCTTGAGTTTCAATGCAATACGGATTTCCATTGCCTCCCCGGAAAAGATAAAATCATGGTCCTATGGTGAGGTAAAAAAACCGGAAACGATTAACTACAGGACCTTTAAGCCGGAAAAAGACGGTCTCTTTTGCGCAAAGATTTTCGGACCTGTTAAGGACTATGAGTGTAACTGTGGGAAATATAAGCGGATGAAACACCGGGGAATCGTCTGCGAAAAATGTGGGGTTGAGGTCATTCAGTCGAAGGTGAGAAGGGAACGAATGGGGCATATCAGGTTGGCCAGCCCGGTAGCCCATATCTGGTTTTTAAAAAGCATTCCCAGCAAGATTGGAATTCTCTTGGATCTGACGCTGAAGGAGTTGGAACGGGTATTATATTTCGAGGCATACATCGTCATTGACCCAAAGGATACCCCATTGAAGCCAGGTGAACTCCTCACCGAAGAGAAATATCGAGAGGTAAGGGAGAAGCATGGGGATGCTTTCATAGCCGGTCAGGGGGCTGAGGCCATCAGTGAGATGCTGCAGAATATCGACATTAATGAGCTTTCGGTGAGACTTCGTGCTGAAATGAAGGAAACCTCATCCGAGACCAAGAGGAGAAAATCGGGGAAAAGGCTAAGGGTCGTCGAGGCGTTCAGAGATTCCAAGAACAAGCCCGAATGGATGATCATGGAGGTTATACCGGTAATCCCTCCAGACCTAAGACCCCTTGTTCCTTTGGATGGTGGGAGATTTGCGACCTCCGACCTCAATGACCTTTACAGAAGGGTTATCAATCGAAATAATCGGCTCAAGAGGCTCCTGGAATTGAGTGCCCCTGAGATCATCATTCGAAATGAAAAACGAATGTTACAGGAGGCCGTTGATGCCTTATTCGACAATGGCAAGAGGGGGCGGACGATAATAGGGCCTAACAGAAAGCCGCTGAAATCATTGAGCGATATGTTGAGGGGAAAGCAAGGGCGATTCCGTCAAAATCTCCTGGGGAAAAGGGTCGACTACTCCGGGAGGTCCGTCATTGTGGTAGGACCGGAATTGAAACTTCATCAGTGTGGGATCCCTAAGAAGATGGCCTTGGAGCTTTTCAAGCCCTTTATTTATAACAGGTTGGAGCAAAAGGGGTATGTGACCACTATCAAAAGCGCCAAGAAAATGGTGGAAAGGGAGAAACCCGAGGTGTGGGATATCCTGGATGAGGTAATTCGGGAGCATCCGGTGTTGTTGAACCGAGCCCCGACTCTCCATCGGTTGGGAATTCAAGCCTTCGAACCCGTGCTGATTGAGGGGAAGGCCATTCAACTCCATCCATTGGTCTGTGCGGCCTTCAACGCTGACTTCGATGGGGATCAGATGGCCGTCCACATTCCCCTCTCAGTGGAATCCCAGGCGGAGGCCCGGATCTTGATGATGTCCACCAACAACATCCTTTCTCCAGCAAATGGGAAACCCATTATCGTTCCCACTCAGGATATCGTATTGGGGATTTATTATATGACCCGAGAGGCACCAATGGCGAAAGGGGAGGGAAAGATTTTCTCTAGCTCTGAGGAAGTCAGGATTGCCCATGACGCCAATGCAGTAGACCTCCATGCTATGATCAAGGTAAGGATGAATGGACAATTGGTTGATACCACCGTTGGCCGCGTAATCCTCAAGGAGATTATCCCAGAGGAAATCCCCTTTGAATTAATCAATAAGGTGATGGAGAAAGGTGAGTTAGCTAGCTTAATCGATTACTCATATCGACACGCCGGGGAAAAGAAGACGGTGATCTTGGCGGATCGATTAAAGGATTTGGGGTATAAGTATGCAACTGTGGCGGGAGTCTCCATCAGTATAGATGACATGCTGATTCCCTCCAATAAGGAGAATCTTTTGGACGAGGCTAACGGGGAGATCCAGGAAATCAGAGATCAATATACTGAGGGACTGATCACCGATGGTGAACGCTACAATAAGGTCATCGATATATGGGCCCAGAAAACGGAAAAAATCGCCGACGAAATGCTCACGGAGCTGGGAACGCGAAAGATCGTGGATGAGGATGGCAAGGAAAGGACGGTTCAAAGTTTCAACCCCATCTTCATGATGTCCGATTCCGGGGCAAGGGGAAGCGCCCAACAGATTCGTCAGCTTGCGGGGATGAGGGGGTTGATGGCCAAACCATCGGGAGAAATCATCGAGACCCCCATTACTGCGAATTTCCGTGAGGGATTGACCGTACTCCAATACTTTATCTCAACCCACGGCGCCAGAAAGGGGTTAGCAGATACCGCGTTGAAGACGGCTAATTCTGGCTATCTTACCAGGAGACTGGTTGATGTTGCCCAGGATGTGGTGATCATTGAGCAGGATTGCGGGACCTTGGACGGCATAAGTATGACTTCGCTGGTTGAGGGGGGCGAGATCATAGAGCCGATGGCGGAGAGAATTTTGGGCAGGGTGGCCCTGGAAGATATTAAGCATCCATTTGAGGAAAGGGTCATTGTTAAGGCAAATGAGGAGGTTGATGAGGAGGCCTGTAAGGAGATCGTCGATGCAGGTATCGATAGGGTGAAGATTCGGTCAGTGCTCACCTGTAAGTCCAAGAGGGGCATCTGCGGGCTTTGCTACGGAAGAGATTTGGCCAGGGGAAGATTGGTAAGTATTGGGGAGGCGATTGGAATCATCGCTGCCCAATCCATTGGTGAACCGGGGACCCAATTAACCATGAGGACTTTTCACATTGGAGGCACCGCTAGCCGAAGGGCGGAACAGACCACCTTGGAATCGAGGATTGAGGGAACCACTCGGTTCATAAATATCAAAAGCGTACGTAACAAGGATGGGGATTTAATTGCGATGAATCGAAACGGTGAGATCGCTATCCTCGATAAGGAAGGCCGAGAGAGAGCACGATACTTAGTAATTTATGGTGCCAAGCTTAAGGTGGTAGATGGCCAGAAGGTGAAGGAAGGAGATTTATTGGCCGAGTGGGATCCCTATGCCATCCCCGTTCTTACGGAGGCTGCGGGAAGGGTAAAGTTCGGCGATATCATCGAGGGTGTGACTATGCAGGAGCAGGTGGATGAGTTCACCGGTCTCTCCAGAAAGGTCATCGTTGAGTCAAAGGACCCCGAATTGAGGCCTCGAATTTCCATCAAGGATGAAAAGGGGAGAACGTTGAGTCTGCCCGAATCAAGCTCCCAGGCCCGTTATCTCTTACCCGTTGGAGCGAATATCTTCGTCTCAGAAGGGGATATGGTCAAGGCGGGGGATATTATCGTTAAAATTCCGAGGGAAACGACGAAAACTAAGGATATAACGGGTGGCCTCCCGAGGGTGGCTGAATTATTCGAGGCCAGGAAGCCCAAGGAATTCGCCATGATCAGTGAGATTGATGGATCCGTTTCCTTTGGAAGAGATACCAAGGGGAAGAGAAAAGTCGTCATTACCCCAGAGGTGGGTGAACCGAAAGAATACAGCGTCCTCCGAGCCAAACATGTCAGTGTACATGAAGGCGATTTCGTGAAAGCGGGTGAGCCGTTGATGGACGGGCCATCAAATCCTCATGATATATTGAGGGTCCTTGGCACTCAGGAGTTGGCCAAATACCTGGTGGATGAAATTCAAGAGGTATACAAGCTTCAAGGGGTAAAAATCAACGATAAACATATTGAAGTCATCGTCCGCCAGATGCTCAAGAGGGTTCGAATTCGTGAAACCGGGGATACCAACTTCTTGGTTGATGATCAAGTTGAAAAATATGTTTTTGAGGAGGAAAATGAAAGGGTCTTGAGAGAGGGGGGAAAGCCAGCTATCGCGGAACCCCTCTTTCTCGGCATCACCAAGGCCTCCTTGATTACCGATAGCTTCATTTCTGCCGCCTCTTTCCAGGAAACCACAAAGGTTCTCACCCAGGCGGCCATAGAAGGTAAGGTCGACCACCTCTTGGGATTGAAAGAGAACGTCATCATGGGAAGACTAATCCCCGCGGGCACTGGGCTATCCCAATTCAAGGGGATGCAGCTCCACGTCGAATACCCGGAGGATGAAGAAGAGATGGTCCGAGAGGGATATTAGCTCGTCTTATTGAATCGCTCTGAGTTTTTCATTTGCGATCTTTGCCTGTTGCGTATTCGGGTGTTCCCTTATTACCCGCTTCAGCAGCGATTGGGCAAAAGTTTTATCTCCCAATTCTAGCCAGCAGAGGGCCTGTTTGAGCATGGCCGAAGGGATCTTATCACCTTTCGGGAACTTCTTGACCACATCATCATAGGCAATGATAGCCTTCTCATAGTCCTTTTCCGAATAGAAACTTTCTCCGATCCAAAATTGGGCATTATCAGAAAGTTCGCCCTTGGGATAAACGGCCAAAAATGCCTTAAATTTCTCCCTGGCAGCTGCAAATTCCTTCCTCTCGTAGGTTTGCTTGGCATTTTGGTAGAGGGCTTCCATGGCATCCTGGGATGAGGCTTCTCTTTTCGAGGGGGCTTCTTTTTGGGGCTGAGCCCTAGAGGCCTTGGAAACCTCGTTGAGCTTGGCCTCCATTTCCTTACGAGCCTTTTCGGCCCTTCCCTCCAATTCATTCAAGCGGACCTCAAAATCCTGTCTGAACGCCGTCAATTCCTGCTGCGGTTTTTGGAGGTATTCCCTATTCTCCTCGATTCCATTTTTCAGGATTTGGATTTCCCGCTGAAGGGGTTCCAGCATAAAATCCAGGTCTGCTTGACTTTTTCGGATTTTCATGGAGGATTCCGACCTCAATTGTTTCAATTCCTTTTGAACGTCGATCATTTGGCGGTAAAGGGAATCGATATCCTGGCGCAAGTAAGCTGTTTCGTCGGTGGTAGCACATCCGAAAAGGGTGACAAGGAAACCCGCTACGAGTGAAATGCGAAAGGATCTTTTCTGCTCCATCGTCTTATCCTTTTATGGGCAAGGAATTACGTCATATAAGTTGGGGAACTGGCCTCACCTCGACAAAATGATGAAGTGCGACCTTCGGTTCTTCGCCCAGGCCTCCTCGTTTTGTCTCGGGTCTACAGGCATCTCCTCGCCATAGCTGATGGTCGAGACTCTATCCGGCGAAACCCCTAATGAAATGAGATATTCCTTAGTGGTGTTGGCCCTTCTTTCCCCCAGGGCCAAATTATACTCGATGGTTCCCCTATCGTCGCAATGCCCTTCAATCTGGATTTTAACCCGGGAGTGTTGAAGCAGAAGGTCCGCATTTTGCGAGAGAATCTCCCTCGCTTTTGGTGTCAGATCATATCGGTCAAAAGCGAAATGAATATCGTTCAGCAGCGATGATTCCAGGAATACCCCCTCGATCCCGGGATATTCCTTCTTTTCCAAACTGGCCTCCAACGACTTTTCCTCGATTTTGGCCCTTTCCGCCTCCTCACCGGGTTTTCCCAAGACCCCTTCCTCCGCCTTTCCCGTAACCAATGGTTCCTCTTTTACGGCCTTTTTTGCACAGCTCACCATTACCATGAGAGAGAGGATAACCCCTGCAACGATACAGAATCTCTTGACCATGACTAACCTCCTTTTTGGAATGTTTGTGTTATCGATCCATTCTTGGAGACCAGGTTGGGCTTGATTCCTCGCCCCTTGTAGCGGTCAGCCTACGCTGATTTGCGCCATTGGCATTCATGACATAGATATGAGATCGGCCTTCCCTGGTTGAGCTGAAGGCAATGAAACGACCATCAGGTGACCAGGTGGGGCTCTCGTTGTTTCTGGAATTTTCCGTTAGCCTGCGAGTCCACATTCCATCAGGGCTTATCGTAAAGATCTGGAAACGGCCATCCATACGACCGCAATACGCAATCCGATCCCCTTTTGGCGACCAGGAAGGAGAGGCATTATAGGAGCCCGAGAAGGTGAGCCTCTTTATGTTTCTCCCTCCTCTATCCATGGTATAAATCTGGGGTGAGCCCGCTCGGTCCGAAACAAAAGCGATTTTCCTTCCATCCGGTGACCAGGTTGGAGAAGCCTCACTACTCCAGCTCTTGGTCAACCTCTTAGGGTGGGTCCCGTCGCGGTTTATGATAAAGATCTCCGAATTTCCCTCCCTTCGCATCATCAGCGCCATTTCGTTTCCATCGGGGGACCAAGCCGGGGCGGCATTCAATCCGGGATGTGTGGATAACCTAACCTGCACCGATCTGGCGAGATCAAAGAGGTATAGATCTGGGTTCCTCTTGATGTACGTGGTAAAGGCAATTATCCTTCCGTCGGGGGACCAAGCCGGGGAGAGGTTGATAGATCCGTTGTTGGTAATCTGTCTGAGGTTATGTCCGTCGAAATCGACGATATAGATCTCCTTGTTTCCCGACGTATTCGATACGAAGGCGATCTTCGTATCGAATATCCCCTTTTCCCGCGTAATCAAATACGTGATCTCATTGGCGACGCGGTGAATGATATCCCTGAAGTTCTTGGTACTCCCGGTGTACCTTTTCCCGCCGACAAAAGCCTTGTCCACGAGGTCGAAGAGCCTAAACTCAATGGTAAACTCCGTTCCGCTGGAGGAGTATCCACCCGTAACGAGGGCCTCTGCCCTGCTCCCTAACCAGCTGCCATAATCGGGAGGATCGGCAAGTGCGTTAGTCTCCCGGGGAAATTCACTTCGTGGAATTATTTCAAAGAAACCCGAGATTGTCAAATCGTTGGTCGAGATTTTCAGTATCTCATGTCCCAGATTGGGTTGAGATCCCTCGACATCCTTGAACTGCGCAACCGCGATGGGAAGGGGTTGTAGCTCAGGGGATTCGATATCGATATAAACCCTGGCAACACTCACTGTGGCCGAAATAAATGTGCAGAGGAGACAGATTAACACGAATATCACTCTTACACCCATAGCCCGGTACCACGAGATTTCAGTAAAAAACTCCCCCAGGGTTAAACCGGATTCCTAACTCCATGATGTCTTCCTCCAATCCCTCCGGGAGGGGAGGAAGGGGATTGGCCTTTTTTATTGCCCGCATGGCGGATTCGTCATAAATGGAGCTCCCGGATTTCTCCTCGAACCAACTTTCCAATATACTCCCGTCCCGTTGAACTTTGATGACGATAACGGTTTCAGGGTCCTCGATCTCCTCCAAGAGACTGGGCGGCAGGATCCATTCTTCCTGAATTCTCTGCCATACTGAATAATAGTATTTTTTGAGTTTCATATCAATAACGGCCTTCGATGGCTTCGGGGCGATTTGGACAACGTCTTTCGTGACCTCCGGTTTTTCCTCGACCTCCACTTTCTTGCGAAGTCTCTCCAAGGCCGATTCCATCCTTCGTTGAACCCGTTTTTCGGATATCACGTCTTTCCTTGCCGGTTTCTTCTTGAGGACAACCTTTTCCCTCGGTTCTGGCTTCTTCGCTCTCGCTGGTTTTTTCGTTACTTTCGTGAGTTTCTTCGTTGGCTTCTCGGCGGCCTTTCTCGTAACCTTTGCCTTGGGTGGTGCTGGCTTTGGGGCGGCCTGAGTAATGAGGGTCACGGGGTAGATAGGGACGTGAATTTTGCGAGCGGAAAACCAGGGCAAGAGCGCCAGCAGTGAGAGCACGGCTAGATGGATGAAGGCCGAGAGCATGAGCATGATGGTGATGGGTTTCATGCCTGATCTTTTGCGCGGCTTGGTTCGGTCTTTCTCAGCCAAGGGATACCGAAATCGGTGAAAGGATAATACAAAAATGTGGGGGATTGTTTCGAGCCATTCCCCCGATTCAGTCAAAAAACTATAATAAGGGGTTTTTTCACTAAATGCAAGGGGGAGAAATCCTTCTTAAGCCCAGTGCGACTGAAGAGATTCCGCCTAAGAGTGAGATGAAAAGGAAACCAACCTTGAATAAATAAGGAGTGGGGAAAGCTGAGGGGCCGAAATTTGGTGTTGAAAAGATAATGGCATATTAATTGCTAGATTTCCCCTTGGCATCATTATCTCTGGGATAAGGGAGGAACAGGGTTTGGACATAAAGAAACTTCAATATTTAAGGGATAAACAATTGGACGAACTGAGGGATCGCATCACGGCTTTTATACAGTTGACAGACCGGACCTCCTTCATGTGTGAGCCAGATAAGCAAAGCTGCCTCGATATGGATTGCCCATTTAGGCTGGAAAAAGACGGCCATCGCCACTACTTGTGCCTCCAAATCGAGGATTTGATGTACACCCTCGATAGTTGAACCAATCGCTCACCTTTCACGACCCCCGATTTTATCCCCAAAAGATTCACAGGCTCGTGTAATTCGCCACGAGCACATCTCGATTTCCCAACTACCCCTTAATGTCTCGAAAATCCGTTTGAAAAATTTTCCTTGTGAAGACGGGAAAAACCAGTAAAATCATTCATTGAAACAACCTCAATCGGGGAAGGTCTCATGGAAATTGGTGTGGATGATCTCAAGAAGATGAATTCCCGTCAACTCTTGGATCTGCGTCAGACCCTCGAAAAGGCCCGAGATGATAAACTAGGGCAGTTAAAACAGGTTGAAGCTGAACTAAAAGCTACCATAGAAAGGCTAAAGAGGGTCCAGTCGGCCTATTACGAAACGCTTCAGAAGGAAGAAGCCTGGTCGAGGGGAAAGTAAGACTCATTTATGTTGTCTGAATTATCCCTTTTTGATATAAGGAGTTGGGTAAAACTTGGAGTTGAAATTCAATGCTTGCCAAGGTTTTAAGTAGCGCTGTCTTCGGCATCAACGCATATACCGTGGAAGTAGAAGTCGATATCGCCAAGGGACTTCCAACCTTTTCCACCGTTGGTCTTCCCGACGGGGCGGTAAAGGAGAGCAAGGATCGCGTCAAGGCGGCCATCAAGAACTCCGGTTATGAATTCCCTTCACGAAGAATCACCGTCAACCTGGCCCCGGCGGATATTCGAAAGGAAGGGGCGGTCTTCGGCCTTCCCATCGCCGTGGGGATTTTGGCAGCTATAACAGGAACCGGATATGAGGGGACGGTACATTCGGGAGGAGCTGGCACGTGACAGCGAAGTCCTCCATCCGCGGGTGGGGGAGGGTTTTATAAATCCGGCGTCCACGCATGGAAAGTCCTGTGCCTTACCCCGGGAGATTTCCCATGTGCCCTGGGAGGTCGCGTGCGACTGAAATTGGCTGAGGGTTGAGGATCAACCCTGACCGCATGGGAGAGCTCAGCAGAGGGCATAGTAGACGTCATGTAGGCGAAGCTAGTGAGGCACTCCAAGGCCGAAAGGCGGAGCGAACGGATATGCCCGGAGCCGTGACGCATACGTACGAAGGCCCGAACGGTATGAGAGGGTTGCAAGCAGATTGGACAATAGTCATTACACCGGCACAAATGTGTGGTGGCTTGTCTGAATGAGACGAACAAATTGACTGTTGCGCCATCGCGACTGAACACCCGGCTGGTACCTGAGGGCCAGAGTAATCTACGGAACTGCCTTGGTACGTGATCCGTATGCCGGGTGGTGTGGGAGGAAAGGAGTCGTGAGACTCCTCCCCATCCCGATTACCCTTCGTAAGGAGCGACACGTGAATTATGAAAGAGCCCCGTACATGCGAAATCTGGATATCCGTTTGCTAGTGTCCGGCCACACCAAACATTTCCTTCGAGACTTGCACTGTTCGCTTCCTCACAACATGGTTCTCGGCGTTTTCGTTGTTTTCAGCGTTTCATTCGTTGGCATGGTCTTGATGGCCCCGAATGGCCTTATAAACGGCGACGCGGCTTTATATGCGCAGCAAATTGAAGAATTAAACTTGCAGTCTCGCACGACACATATTGGATATTACCTCTTGGGAATCGTCTTCACACGAATCCTGCCATTGCCGGTCGATTACGCGCTTAATATCATGAATTGCCTACTCGCCGCGTTATGCGTCTGCCTTGTATCTTCGATAAGCTACACAATCACGGGAAAACTGATTCCTGCCATCGTTTCCTCAATAGCCTTGCTGACATACTCTGTCTTTGCTTTCAATGGGACCTACGCAGAGGTCTACGTTCCGCAACTTTTTTTCTTTCTCCTTTCAGTACAGATGCTTCTATGGAACAGGCCTATCTTTACAGGGTTATTTCTGTCATGCGCCTGCCTCATTACGCCTAGTACGCTCCTCGCGCTTCCGTTTATTGTGCTCATACGCCCGAGAAAACGAGCGGTCTTTCTCTGGGCCGTGACATTCACTGCCGTCACAACTGCTGTTTTGATGCCTGTTCTGCACGATTTCTTGTTCGGGCCCCGTGGTTTGCTCAAGACTATGGGGACGTCGCTGGGGCTGGTCGGCGCTGCTATGAAGGAGATGAGAGAGTTATCTTTCTTTTGTCTGTTCCTAGTCTTCATTTTGGTAGGCGGGCTCAATCTGTTTTTTTCCAAGAAGCTAAGGTGGTTGGGCGTCACGCTTATCGTCCTCTGGCTGACGCATTTCATATTTGGTGAGAAGTTCGGGGATGTACCCGTTCAATTACCATTGTATGCAATGCTTTGCGTTGTCTGTGGGCTAGGCTGTCGCACTCTTCTCGGCTTCTCTCAAGGAGGACGACTATTACGCGCGAGCACGATCTTCCTGTTTGTTTTGGCCGTACTTGTATCGGGCTCAGTAACGTACCTACGTCTTTCAAAGGTTACGGAAGGAATCCGCGAATACCGCGATACTGTGTTTCTGATGCACAAAACCGCAGAGCCCAACTACTTGCTGGTTAGTGACTGGTCAAGGGGCATACTTTTCGAGCACTATATATTCCGAAATTCCTATACTGGAAGATGGATCAACACCGACTGGCTAACTGGCCAGTGGGGAGAAGAACGTAAACGCCTAAGCTGGGCTCAACTACAGGACTGGTTGGCGGCCAAACGGCAAATTTGGCTACTTGACACACCGATGCCAGAGGTTGCCTCCAGTCTCCAGAAAAAGCGTTACACAATCCGGCCCTTTCGAAATATCTATGTTGCATCTTATGCGCCATGATTTGATTGGAACACCTCGCCTCTCTATCGAGTCTTTGACGATAAACTGGTGCACTCTGAACAAAGCTCTGGGGAGGCTAACAAATCGCTCCAGCGGACAGCCAAAGCGGCCGCTGAGCTTCACCGTTATGCGGTGATAATGGTAAGAAATCAATTCTTACTTAAAGGAATAGATATTTTTAGTAGGGTTTTGCTTGTTTGGTTTATCTTTGTGTGTATACCGGTGAATTTGGCCGGCAATTCCGGTTTAAATTGACCACCGATTCCGGGGGAAACTGTCCAGTAACCGGGGCGAAGGGGCGCTGGGATCTTCACAAAATTCATCTTGTCCCTGAAAATAAGAACTGCTAGGATAGTCTCGTTCTTTTGCTGCGATTTCAAATCGTCAACGGAATGGGGAGTGCCCCCTGATCCCGTTACAGGTGACGCATGCTTGCCAAGGTTTTAAGTAGCGCCGTCTTCGGCATCGATGCGTATACCGTGGAGGTGGAGGTTGACATTGCCACGGGGCTTCCCGCTTTTTCCACTGTGGGTCTTCCCGACGGGGCGGTCAAGGAGAGTAAGGATCGGGTCAAGGCAGCAATCAAGAACTGCGGTTATGAATTCCCTTCACGAAGAATCACCGTCAACCTGGCCCCGGCGGATATTCGAAAGGAAGGGGCGGCTTTCGACCTTCCCATTGCCATAGGGATTTTAGCGGCTATGGATGTGATGAGGAAGGATAAATTGGAGGGATTTTTCATCCTTGGCGAACTCTCCCTTTATGGGAAGGTGAAGTCCATACGAGGGACCCTTCCCATTTCAGTGGCCGCGAGAGATTCAGGCCTTCGTGGGGTCATCATCCCCGAGGAGAACGCAAAGGAGGCCGCTGTGGTCAAGGGGATTGATGTGCTCGCCGTCAAGAATCTGTTCGAGGTCGTGGATTTTTTAGAAGGGAACCGAGAGATTCAGCCCACAATAGTTGATCCGGAGGAGATCTTTTCCGAGGAGTTGAGCTATCCCGTTGATTTTAATGAGGTAAAAGGGCAGGAACATGTCAAGCGATGTCTGGAGGTAGCTGCCGCGGGTGGGCATAACGTGATCATGATCGGACCTCCGGGTTCCGGGAAGACCATGTTAGCTCGGAGAGTTCCCACTATATT
>SMTZ1_10004489_pt1 | contig 18686 bp, 21 predicted proteins | sample DeeMarSWOR136_30_FD_25667 | JGI IMG/M metagenome (IMG submission 25667)
GAAATTATGTCTCTATAGGTTATAGAACAAGGACTACCTTAATAAGTGTTTTCTTCCCTTTATACGCGGAATGTTTGGAGCTCATTACATCATTTCTTTGTAATTATATTATTCGATTTCTGATGTAAGTGGTCATATGATTCGTAGATTTAAACCAAAAGGTTTTGTTATAATCAAATGATAGTATCAAATGATGAAAACTGGAGAAGTGCTTAAACTCCTGAGACTCTCCCACTCGACACTCTACCGCTAGCTCGCACGAAGTCATTTGAACCATATGGCTCAAATTGCATAACCTAGATAGCGATTCTTTAGAAATTCTAAAACTGCCAAAATACCCTTTGCTGTTATCAAGAGAATTGCAGGGACTGAAGGTAACAAGTAAAAAATATATTGAGCAGTCCGTGGCAACAAAAAGAACAAGCCATACTGGGTTGCAAACCAGAATACTGGGAGCTGTTCTATATGCTCTGCTCTGTTTTTGCAAACTAAGTATATAATATATACGCTTGCAGGAAGAGCTAAAGGATAAAGGTAAGGATTAGCATTAGCTATACGTTTATGTAAATGCTGACGAAATACAAAAGGCTTGATATTAAAAAGCCAGCCCTCTGGTCGACTAGCGATTGGCTCCGTATATTCAGTAGTGGGTAAATTCGCATGCCACATAAGATAAAATAATGTAGAATCGAACCACTTGCCAATACCTTCTATAAGAATAATAGGCAAAGAAATAACTAAAAAGACCGCCAGAGGAATGATTACGAATAATCGAATATGTTCCCATTCCTGTATGTAGATGAGATACATCACCACTCCGCAAATAGAAAACACAGCAGCAAATTTCACACTGCAAGCCATTCCAAAAAGTATAGCCGATAAATAATACTTTTGATATACGAAGGCGAGAAAGGCAAATGTAACGAAAAAGGCGAGATAAATGTCCAGCATAGCAATGCATGACATGGCATTGTTAAGCGGGTCAATAAGTAAGAATAAGCCACTTAATAGGCCCACTTTCTCATTGTAGACCTTAGTAGCAATTAAATAGACAAGAGGTGCGATGGTACTCCCACAAAGGGCACCTATAAATCGCCAACCAAAGGGATTATCACCGAAAATAAGAATCCCCAGGCCTATCAGATATTTTCCAAGAGGTGGATGCTCAGGATTAGTGTCGTGCCCTGTGGATATAAGCGATTTTGCTGCTTCAATATAGAATCTCTCATCGGACATTGTTTCTGGAGGAAATGGAACTCTAAGCATTCTTACTACATAAGCGATGGTAAACAAAAGAAGAACTATGAGGAATGGTTTATACGCTTTCAGGGTATTGAAAAAAGAGGGCAATTGGAATTCCATTGATAACCTTTTTGTCATAAACACCACTCAGGGTTCAAGTTTTTGCTAAACTCCTACAATACATTCGATATTAATACTAAAAAATCATCAAAAGACGCTAAAACATATATACCGAAAAATGTTTTAAACATCAGGAATTTTATTATTTTAGGAGAACAAGGCGAGTGATAGATGATGGTGACTGCTGAATTAAAAAAGAATATAGAAGACGAATTGAATGCAGTTATGGAACAAATACCTGCAATTGAGGGTCTTATCGCTTTTAAACCAAAAGGTGAAATTCTAACTGGACAAACACTTACAGAACTGAACCACAATGAAATTGTGGAATATTCGATGGCTATTGTTAATGGTGCTAGTTCGTTGGGCAAGGTAATAGATAAAGGTACAATCGGCGAAATTGATGTTGATTGTGCAAATGGATTTGTTGTTGTCATAAACTCTGGAGATGTTGCTCTTACAGCGCTGGCAGGACAAGATGCACGTCCCGAATTGGGCTTAGTCAGATTAAATCTAAAAACCGCCCTAGAAAATATAAAAAATTTGTTGAAATGAAGTTCAACACAAAATCAGTTATTTTTTGTTTTTATTTTCGCCAATTAACAATTTTCGGCGTTCTATAAAGTTTAGAGTGGGTAGTTATCTTTCTTTTTCTTTCATGTTCTGAAGGGGCTATAAATGAAATCGATTTCTATGAGAAAAACCGATTTTTTTAAAAAAAAGTGCGAAGAGATTTATTATAACTTTCAGGTGTCTTCTCTGTATTTTCTTACTTTTATCCCGACTGCAATCAATGTGATAATTGTAAATATACTCACAGTTAGGGTACCTAAACATAAGGGCTGTACAGTGGGCTCTTCTGTTGTTGCATTTGTCTGCTCTGTTGCTCCAGAGATTGTAAATTTGCAATCACCATCGCCCTTTTCTCCAATCAAAGAGATTATGTAAATATTGTCTGGTGATGTGTAATCACTAGGTCTGAATGATATTCCAAGATCCTCTCCGGCCTCTTGAGCATCATCAGTAAGAAGTGCGTGTTCGCTGGTGGCTTCTAAGACATCATAAATATCTTCTCCACCGCCCTCCTCTAAGAATGGATAAAGTCTCATCTGGTACATATCAACTTCTTCTGCTACATCTAATTCTAACGAGATTGTGTTGCCTGTATAACTTGATGCATCAAACCAAAACGCATAATAAGTATGAATAGTCTCTCGGTGCTCTATTAAAACATCAACTGAACTGTCTGGTTTTATTTTTTCTGCTAAAAAGACGTATGCTTCTTCCTCGCCACCTGAATCATCGTCGTCATTACGTACTTTGATTTTATATTCATCATCTTTATCTGCTTTGAATGTGATTTTCTCCAATATTCCAGCCGCCCTTGTAGATGTTATTGACGCTTCGTTGTCATCAGGTTCGAATACTTCAAGATCGTAATCTGTGTCTGTGTCTATAAATGGTCCATACACAAATACAACATATTCTCTGCCCTTATCTAAATCGTATTCAAAGGTTTTACTATCTCCAATGTCTGATGTAGCTTCATAGGGTACGCCGACTGCGCACTTTCCACTAAACTTAGGTGAGTCCATTGTCGTAATAGTGTTAGATAGAGAATTTAATTCGGCACTGGTTTTCAATGAGGGTGAACTAATCGTTAGCAAAGCAACTAAAACAAAGGTAATTAGCAAGACTTTTTTTGTATTCATGTTTTCACCCATTTTTAAATCGAACTACATCCTTATATATCTATCATCAGTGTTTCCTTGATCCCGTCTACGACCTCCAAAAGTCTTCGAAGAGCATGATTACAACGATTTCAATCGTGCATTTTTCTTGCACGTTTTACTAGTATATCTTTTTTCTTTTTATTTAATTCTCTGTTAATCTAAAGGCCTTAACAAAACAATAAGCTATCACCATTTAGAATGTACTCTTTTAATGATGGTGACTTTTACACGAAAGATATCTTAATTGCGGTAATTGTGAGAGTTAGTCAGATGGCTATTGAGTATTTTGTAGCACGTTTTTGTTGCGTCAGCCACATAAAATTAGTAAAAATGATTCATCAGATAAAAATTAAAAAAAGAGAAGGAAATTGGGATTCTGCTGTACCAGTAATTTGGAATGATTTTTACAAAGGAATTTCTAAAGTTGAAAATCCGTTTCCATGTCAGGGCTGCCGTTTGTATTGCTTCCATCAAACCATACTTGCACAGTTAAGACATCACCGCTTGACCAACTACCGCCATCTTCACGTGCGATAATGATTGAACGACTAGTTCCTGCGTCTATAACAAGATCAGTGGTCGGTCCTTCACCTCCATCATCATCGAGTAATTCGTGCGTAATTGCGTCTGTAACAGTATGAGTATTTACTGTAGCACCGTTTTGTTCAAGATCCATTTTATCAATTTCAAGGCTTGATCCGCCTGTATTTGACCATGTAAGTTTGACACTATCAGAAGTGACTATTTCGGCATTAGCAAGCACTAAATTTGCTTGGGTGACACCACCGATTATCCCCTGCGTATATGCAAATACGGTAACGCTTGCGGCTACGGCTATGGCTATCAATAGGATCACTGCAATTACTGGAGATCTCCACCTTTTTGAAATTATGAGGGTTTTTGGTCCTCTTATCACCTCTTCTTAATCCTTGTAAGTTCATAATTCCAAAGGCTTACTTATCTTTGGAAATATAGACGAAGAGGTGATTAAAACTTCATGATTAATTAGTTCAAAGTATGCATAAATATTTTGTGGTAATGTGTGAGACGAATTGTGAAGAACTCAAAATAAGATTCTACCAAGTCTAAATCTAAGATCAAAGTTAAATCTTGGACGATTTCCTACAACGGTTTCAGAGTTATCCGATTTAAAAAATTCAACAGCTCTGCAATGTCAGATGAAGTTACCTGAACTTTTCATGCAAAAAATAAAAAAAAGAGAGAGTTTATTTCTGTAATACCCGAAGAAAACGCTTCGAAGGGATGACTGTTTCAAATGTAGCCTCACAATCAGAGTTCGAAGGTAGCCGATACAGTACCACTGTCTGTGGTTAAAACTATAGTCTCTGTTGACTCGTAGGAACCACTAGAGAGATTGATCTCAATTGTAACGCTGCTTCCTGCACCTACAACAATACCGGTATCAGTTCCACTATCACCATCGGTGTCGTATAATTCTGCGGTAATTGCATTTCTAACGTCACCAACATTTTCACCTGTAACAGCTACTGTCTCAATAGTAGAGCTTGTCCCGCCTGTATTTTGTACTGTGACAGTCATAGTATTACTATCTACGAGTTGGGCATTAGACATCGCTATGTTTGCCTGAGTGACACCACCGATTATCCCCTGCGTATATGCAAATACGGTAACGCTTGCGGCTACGGCTATGGCTATCAATAGGATCACTGCAATTACTGGAGCATTTAGTTTAATTTTTTTGAGCCTTAGAAGATTAAAGCGCTGAAGAGTTATCGATGAACATCGTTATTAACCCTTCAGCTGTCAAACTCCTCTATAGTAATCACCCCACAGCTTCATTATATTTTTTTTGGTGATGTTCCTAATTTGTTATGAAAAATTCAGACTAACTTAATAAGATCCGTAAAGATTGGAGTTAAAAATGACAATTTTCGCAAGATTGGTGCTCTTCGAACCTTTCAATTGAGCGTGATTTCAAATTTAGCGCTAAGGATGCTCAATCATCTAAAGCCTTATTGGAAGATCCTTCAGATTGTTTTTTGCTTTACTCTTTCGATGGAAAGATTAACCATTTCATCAAATGATCTCGTTTCGGCAAACTGATTCGTGAACACTATAGAGCCAGTATCTTTGCATAAATTAGGACAGGAAATACTGTCACTAATACTCAAAAGCTTTTTGTATCTAGTTAACCCTTCTGCATCGAGGGATATTAAGGGGCGATATATGGGGATTTTTACGCTAGTATCAACCAAACTATAGATTTTAGATTTTTCGGGGCTATCTAACAGATCACCTGTCACTATGCCTTTCATGTCAAATTGTTTACATAAATGCTCTGCAATTTGGAATTGTAATTTCCTGCAAAAAAGGTATAATGATTCCTTAGGAATCAATTGCTTCAATTCTTCGAGGATTGCTGTAAAAGGAACTAAAAATACTGAAAATTCAGAGGGAATAAATGTTTTTAGCGCTGATAAATAAGGAATTTTTTCGGGAAGATCACTGCTATTCAGCGAATTATGGATATTAAAGATTATAGGAACAGGCTCACAGCCTCTTTTCATTATTAAGAAGGCTGCAATCCAGTCTAACTCATCACACGAGATTATAATCGCAATTTTTCCCTGAGTGCCAGTAGGCATACCTCCTACTGCACTTATAACTTCATGATATAAGTATGCCATTTCATGTCTAATTTCAATAAAAATTTGCTTGTCAGGGGTATTTAAATTTACAGAAACTCCCTTTCCAGACATTTGATCGAGTACTGCCTCGCCAGCCTTAATAGAGATATCCTCTGAAGTAAAGGGATGTGTACCAACTCGCCTAGTAGTAATTCTAAAAGAATTGCCTGCATCTAGGATTTCTTCTGCGACCTTTCTGGAAGTTTTACAGATCTCATCTACATCTGAGTCAACTATTATTGCTGGGCTTGTCGAAACAACTCCAAACACGCTCGAAACAGTTTTGCTTATCGCTTTTGGGTTTTTACCATATATGTAGATCCTACCACCTTTGCGAATGATTTCTTTTACGTCAAGTTCTTCTTTTTCAAGTTTTTTTCTGATGTTTTTTGTAAGTATGGTTTCCATCCACTTTCTAGTTTGTTTACCTTTAATTCCAATTTCTCCAGAACATCTCACAATAACAACATCAAAGTTCATTAAATCACAAAGATAGTTTGTTAGATAAATTTCATAACAGTAAAGAAACAACCTCTAAAAGATTTTGATGAGAAACTAGTTACGTTTTTATAAGTGTCTCGCAAGAAGACCCTCCAACGTGTTGGGGGGATGAAGTGCGTGTTTTCACTTTTACAACAGTCTACAATCTTTAAATAGGTATTTGCACCTAGAGAGTAAGTAGAATTGAGCTGAGGTCACACTCGCTAGTTCTCAAATTACCATCAAGTTCAGGGCAGGGACTGTCCGTAGAGCCTGTTTGACATGCTCCGCTGGGAGATGAATGATCCAGGAAGCCATTCAACTTGTTGGATGGTAGTTCACGATACAGAATTTGTTACTGTATGAAGGTTTAATACTCATCAAACGAAATACAATATGATATTCTGGAGGATAAAAACCGATGAAAATCGAAGCTATATTGAAGGATAATAAAGTTTTTACGATAGACAAGGATCAACTCCTTTCAGACGCCTTAGAAAAGATGGAGAAGAATGGAATTGCGCACATAATTGTTACTGATGACGATAAATTGGTGGGGATCATTAGTATAAGAGACATTGCGGATAGACTAGGTTCAACTAAAACCGAGAGAATAAGCCCAGCAGGACTCCATATTTCCAGTGCTATGTCTACAAATTTAATCACAACTGAATCGGATATTGATGTTGAAGATGCAGCGAATCTAATGTTAAAAGAAAAGATTGGTTCTTTAGCCGTGACAATAAAAACAGATGAGACAGAAGAGCTAGTTGGAATAATTACAAAGATGGATATGGTACGACTTTGCTCAAAAGTTGATACAATCCAAGTTAGTCAAATTATGACACAAAATCCCTATTATATAAATTCGACAGACAGGGTAATTCACGCACGCAAAATTATGTTTGAGAATAGAGTTAGTACTCTGCCAGTTTTTGAAGAAGGTGAATTAGTAGGAATTGTAGATTATAACTCAATTGCTAAGGCTTTAGCAAGGTTCAGGGAAGCCACCCCTAAACACCACCAGAATGAACGCATACGCCATTTTTTAGTGAATCAAGTTATGAATACGGCACCTCCTTCTCTGAAACCAGATGCAACAGTATCTGAAGCCGCAGAATTCATGTTAAACGAAGGATTAAAAGGGATACCAGTGTTTGATGAATCTGAGGACCTAATAGGGATTGTGACAAAAACAGATATGACTGAATTAGTTGCTAATAAATTTCAAACAGATTAAAGACTGATAAAGGTTCAAATCGTTTCTTATATATTTAGAGAGTTGTGGAAAGGATCTTGTTTGCAGACCTCTCTTAAAATCATCAATGCAAAAATTTTTACTCGCCACGCTCTTTTAAGTGGCGGACTTGTGATAGAAGATGGTGTAATAACAAAGATAGGGAAAGAACCAAAACTCCCACAAGTTGACACAACTCTAAATCTAAATGGTCAGTTAGTCATACCAGGTATTATTGACGCCCATGTTCATCTAAGAGATTTTCAATTAGCATATAAGGAAACCTTTCTGACAGGTACAAAAGCTGCGGCTATGGGCGGAGTGACCACCGTCCTAGATATGCCAAATACTAAGCCACCAACAATCAATGCTATACGATTACAAGAGAAAAAACAACAGGCCAAAGACAATATTTTTACCAATGTTGGATTTTTTTCAGGACTACCTGAATCAATAGATGATATAGAAAATCTAGTCAGGGAAAAGACTGTTGGATTTAAAATATATCCCCATATGCCTATTTCTTCAGTAGATTTAAATGATGATAATGTGCTCTTGGAATTTCTTAAAGTGGTTTCATCATATAATCTTCCTATATGCATTCATCCTGATACATTCAAAGGGGATCAGAAGCAAATATCGCTTCTTATTGATGAAAAAGAACAGATTAGTGACTTTTTAAGAACTCACGACACACAATCCGAAATAGAATCAATAAAAAGATTTTGCAATCTCTCATTAGTATCTAAAAACAAATTGCATATTTGCCATATAACTACGAAACAAAGTTTAGAAACAATTAAGGAAGAACGGGGATTAAATCCACATATTACTTGCGAAGTATTACCACATCATTTATTGCTTTCTGAAGACGATATATTCAAATGGAAAAGTTGGGGAAAAATGCTCCCTCCACTCCGTTCACAAACAGAGGTGAATGGGTTATGGGAAGGGCTAAGAAAGGGTGAAATCGATATTTTAGCTAGTGATCATGCACCCCATTCACTTTTTGAGAAGTCTAAGTCTTTTTCAGAAGCACCCTCAGGCATACCTGGAGTGGAAACACTAGTACCATTAATGATGACGGAAGTATTACGTGACCGTCTTTCACTAGATCGCTTTGTTATGCTCACAGCGGAAAGACCTGCACAGATATTTAATCTTGGTAACACCGGAAAAATTGAGGAAGGATATATCGCAAATCTAACCATAATAAACACAAAGATCAGAAAGAAAATAAATCCAGATGATTTTTACTCAAAAGCGAAATTTTCTCCATTTAAGGGATATGAAATCCGTGCTATTCCCTCAATGACAATAGTAAATGGGCAAATAGTCATGCAGGATGAGCAAATACAAGAGAGTGCAAAAGTTGGAAAAATTGTCCCCTAAATTCGTTGTAGATTCAATGCTCGGACGTTTGGCACGGTGGTTAAGACTTGTTGGACTCGATACACTCTATTTTAAAATTGTGTCTGACGAAGAATTGCTAGAGAGAACTCGCAGCGAAAACAGATTCTTACTTACAAGAGATAAGAAATTACATCAGCAGGCAATAAGAGAAGAATTAAACTCGGTATTGATTCCTGCAAGTTCGAATAGTGAAGTATTAGCATTCCTTTCAAAGACTTTTAATATACAATTTGATATAGATCCATCCAGTTCACGATGTCCACTCTGTAATGGTAAAATAACCTCCGTTGAAAAAGAAAGTATTCGATCAAAAATCCCGTCTTCAACGTTCACAAGATATGATCAATTTTGGCAATGTATTCAGTGCAGGAAGATTTATTGGATTGGAAAGCATTACGAATCGATGAGGAAGATAATTGAAGAGATCGGCTCATCTATTTAAACTAAAAGGTTTCATAAAGATGCAGGCAAGGTGAAGGTGAGTTAGAAATGTTTGAGCTCCAAGATGGAGAATATCTCATAAAATTGGCTAGGAAATCTATGGAATCATATCTTGAAACTGGTAAAGAAATTAAGCCTCCTATAGATGCACCTGAGAAGTTAACCCGGAAATGTGGTGTTTTTACATCACTTCATACTTTAGAAGGCAATCTTAGGGGATGTATAGGATATCCAGAGCCAGTTTTTCCATTGATAAAGGCTACAATAGGCTCAGCGATAAATGCTGCTACTAGAGACCCCCGATTTCCCCCAGTAACTCGTAAAGAACTGAATCACCTTCTAATTGAAATCACAGTTCTAACTCCTCCAGAAAAAATCGAAGTAAAAGATCCAAAAGAATATCCAAACGAAATTGAAGTCGGTAAAGATGGATTAATAATTAAAAAGGATTTTTTCTCAGGACTTTTACTACCACAAGTTGCGGTAGACTGGGACTGGAATGAGGAACAATTTCTGTCACAATGTTGTGTTAAAGCAGGATTAACTCCGGATGAATGGATCTGTGATGAAAATGTGGAGATTTCTAGATTTCAGGCAGAGGTTTTTGAAGAAACCAAGCCAAAAGGTCAAGTTGTTAAGAGAACTTTAAAACAGAGATGACCATGAAAATTCCCAGCTTTAAACCAAATATGCGACCAAAAATCTATTTTGCACCATGCGGCATTGGATTAGGTCATGCTGGTCGCTTAATTACTATAGCTAGGCAACTACGTGACCTTGGCGCATTTTGTTTCTTTTCTACTAATGGAGAAGCAGTAAATTTTGTAAAGTCCTACAATTTTCCTGTTGAAAGAGGACCTGCAATAAAATATTATGAATTACCAGACGGTGCTCCTGATTTTGTAAAAACCACAACACGACCAATAGTGCATATCTCAGCCATGTTTAGACAAATTTGTAAAGAAATAAGATTAATTAAACGCATCAATCCAGACATCATTGTTACAGATTCTCGTCTATCCACAGTTATTGCATCATGGCTTCTTGGTCGAACTTGTCTTCTTGTATTGCAACAACTGAAGATTATAATACCTCATATAACAGAGCTTTCAAAAATTAGAAAAATTCTTAAAAAGTTGTTAGAATACGGCCTTGTAGCATGTCTAAGTGTAATATGGCGAAGAAGCCAAAAAATATATGTTCCTGACTTTCCCTATCCATTTACGATAGCAAAATCACAGATGCATGTATATTCTTCTTTTTATAACCGAGTCGAATTCATAGGTCCTTTAATCGATATAACTCCTGAGATGCTCTTTGAAAATTCCAGCGATCTCGCTATTAAACGTTCTTTTAGTTTAGATAATCGCCCTCTTATCTACTGCGGTTTAAGTGGGACAATTAGAGAGAAGAAAGTGATTACTGAAAAACTGAAAGAGATTTTTCAATCATTTCCAAAAGAATTTCAAGTTTTTATGACAATTGGAAGTAAAAACTTTAAACCAATAATTTGTGAAAATGTTAAAATTTACGGCTGGATTGAAAAGAGAACGCCTCTTTATAGAATATGTGATATGGTAATCCATAGAGGAGGGCACAATACAACTTCAGAATGCATATATTTCGGAAAACCAATGGTTATCATCCCCGCACCAGCCCATACAGAAAAAATAGATAACGCGCGCTCTATCAACAATCTTGGTCTTGGTCTAGTCATTTCTCAGTCACATGTATCCAAAAAATCACTTTTGAATGCAATAAACACTATTTTAACCACGGCCTCTTTTGGGAACAAAGCAAAGGCAATTAGAAAACAGGCTCTAAAATTTAATGCGGTTCAAACGATAATTGAACACATTTTCTCATTCTATAGCTGAAACGTGTAAAACAAATGCATTATTAAATAGTGAACTACTCCACTTGGGGGAAGGGAGTTTCCACTGAAAAATTAAAAAAAAAGGAAAAAAATCATCTTAAGGAAGCGTTACTGTAATGTCTTGGCTACTTGATGAATCTAGGTCAGCTAATGAAACTTGATCAAAATAGAAGATTATTGTTAGTTCGTCACCTGGGTCTAAGAAATTGGGAAATGCATCGGCATCGTAGAAATCAATATACGGCGGTCCGCCTTGACCTGTAGGTCCAAAATATAAATAAAACGTCTCTTGCGTTCCAGCTTCTATTGTCCACCATGAAGATGGAGGATCGTCCATACCTAAATTATAATAGGCACTTCCTCCTTCAGCGCTAAGCTCAATCCAATAAACATCAACATCATTTGTGCCAATATTAGTTATATTCATGGCTAATTCTGCGTATCTATTTGGATTTGGAAATAGATTGAGAATAAACATATCGCCTAGTTCACTTGTTAGTTGTAACTGGAAAAACTCGAACACGCCGTTATTTATTGAAATCAAATCCTTTTGATTAAGCCTTTTTTGATACCAAATAAAGGTATTATTGCCACTCCATGAATCCCCACTCAGATCTATTTGATGATTGATTCCTTGAAGGGATGTACTGGCCCTAACACTTGGGTCATTTGATAAATAGGCTTCAACAGTACCAGTAGAATTATTTAATACTACACGGTAAAAAGAATTGCCTATTGTTCGCTCTAATAATGTTAATCTAGTATTAGCAACATCAATAATAGGATCTGAGTCCGAAGGGTCAGCGTCACTTTTATGTCCAAAGTTATAGAGTGAAATAACTTTTGTTGCAATCTCATCTGTAAGGTCTTGTAGTTTATCCTCTGCTAATGCATCCTCTAAATTGAATACGTACTGTTGCGTAGTTAATGTAACCGATGAGAGAACAAGTACACTAAGTGCCATTACGGTAAGAGTTGATACCCATTCGTGTGGCATTTCAATCTATCCTCATATTAAATTTCAACATAATAATACAATATTTTTACGGTTATACTATTATAAGCTCTTTGAGCAGTTATCTGCGTTTCACCTTCGTAGACAGCCCAGTTAGCGCCTACGTTGTAATTTGATTCTACAATTGTCAGATTTACAAAGTTAGAAGTAATTCTTGGTGATCCAACAAGGGGAAAACTATTATCTTCATCAATTAGTCGAATAGTATAGATGTAGAGAGTCTGAGTATCATCATCTATGTAGAGTCTTGGTCTATATTCCAAATAGACATGGTATATACCAAATGAAGGTCTTGTATAATTAATTACGGCAATTTCGCTATTCGTAGCTGTATCATTAGTATATACAAACTGGCTAATAGCACCAGTAAAAGAACGGCTACCTTGTATAGGTAATTCGGACATTGAACTCCTTAGTCTATATCTTAGACTACCTACTGTTCCAATCGTCAAATACTCAGGACTTGGGCCTCTTATCTCTAGAGATGCATTCGTTCCTTCGTCAAAATGAAGTGACCCACGATCAAGTGAGAACTGTGTGACTCTTTGTCCACCTACCCCATCGTGTATAGTAGCTCTGATATTACTGTCGGCTACATAAAGATCGTTAACTACATTGTTAACGGTTGACCTATCTTGAAAATCTGTGACGAGAGGAGCTCCTACAGAGTATGCTACTGTAATACCTCCGACCATAATTGCCGTGAGTAGTATTGTTGCTACAATAGGGCTAACCGCATCTTTACGTTTAGTTAGTCTCAATTTTGTCACGTCACTCCTTTTAAGCATCATAAATTTGTATTCGTGTGATTACACTACGGTGGCGAAATTCAAAGCCTCCAGTAACCTCAAAATCGAGTGTGAGTTTCTGGTATACTCCATCAACAAGTGCATATAGATAAACTTGATCTTGGTGTTGAATATTGGTCGTAACACTTGACCATGCATCGCGTGTGATTTCTACACGTTTCACGATTATTTTTGTGGATCCAATTTCGGGAAAAGAACCAACATTGTATAATTCAATTAAATGTAGCTCCACATCAAGCCGATCGATTCTCCCGCTGCCTGATTCGTGAGCTCTAATTATGATCATGGGGCGATACTCCAGGTCAACAGAATAGAGCGATAATTCTGGACGTGAATATACGATCCTAGTAACATCCATGTTTTGATCAGCTTCTTCGAAAGCCGGATAAAGCCCAGCATCGCGTGCTCCTTCCGTCACATTTAAAATTGGATACGCATCTACCGCTCCAGTTATAGCAGTGCTAGAATTTATCGCAAGATCGCCCATTGAACTCCGCACAACATAAGACATTCTTCCAAGATCAGGTATACCAGAAGCATCATGACCTCTGATTATAGCATCTGGATCTAGGTCGGAAGGATCAGAAGGAAGATCACCAGATACCAAGATAAGACTGAAATTACTACTACTCGTGTAGTTCAGTAAACCATTTTTGAATTCAAATTGAGTAGCTCTTGTAGCACCATCACCTTCATGTGTCACAATTTTAATATTTCGATCAAGTTCATAAAACTGATTTTCTACATCATTTACTTCTGATTTATCCTGAAAGTTTAGAACAAGAGGAAGCCCCCAACTATAGGTGAAAATGACTCCTGTCATTAATATACTGAAGATTAATATCGTTGAAATGACGGGGCTTACTCCTTTTTTACTTTTCAGGAATTTTTTCATTGCTATCCTCTCGTGGAATCATTTCTTCGATGCATTCGATTATATTTGTATCATTTGGATAAAGCATGTTTTAATTATATGTATTTAACCGCCAGGGGGAACACTGGCAGTGAAACTATCTTGTAAGATCGTATCTGTAGATTGCATAATAAAGACGAAATCTACGGACCATTCTTCCGCGGTCCTTGTCCAATCTTCATAACTTAAAGATCCACTGTAGCCTAATTCTTCGATATAGGCATTTATTCTATCGGTCCAATCGCTCAAATAAGATACAGAATCATCACGTAAGGCACGTTCTCCAGCTTGTTCGGTTTCTGCTTTTATGTTTGCAAATACGAAGTATATATCCTCTGTTTCTCTTGGAGGTCTCTTCGTGGAAGCGTCCGCAAGAAAGCCTCCTACTGCGAACAGAAGAATGCAAACTATGATAGCAGACAATAATAGGACTTGTCCTTTTGAAGATCTCCGAAAGCTTCTCATCATTATTCCTCAAATATACCAAAGCTGAAATTTTATGTATCTTAAATCATCAATATCGCTGGTATCACCTATACGTACTACATAATTTACAATGGCAACCGATTTATCAGGAGGCGGTGATTCTCCATGGTTTACAGAATCTTCAAGTGTACCATCCAAACTATCTCTAAACACAGCTAGGTTAAATCCTGTGTCAGAGGGTAGCATCTCTTGTAATGCTGCTTTAAGATTATCATCATCATCTCCATCATCAAAGGCAACCCAATCCTTTAACTTTCCTGAATCATCCAAAGCGGTTAAAGCGCTTCTTCCTCGCTCCTTAAGATCCTCTACTGATTGCGACTCATAGGCTTGAACAGAATAGAACTGAAAAACTGAGAATGCAAAAATGATCATAATTACAACAGATACTATTGCCTCAAGAGTATGAATCTGACCCTTCTTTCCGCGAATTAGAAATTTTATTCTCATTCTTTCTTACCCTCTCATTAACGCCTCCAATAGCATACTGTGGCTTCGAAAACCATCCCTCTTACAGAAATATATTTATGGATATACTCAGTATAAACGGCGCTTTCTGTAGGAGAAACACCGTAAATTGGACGAATTTGATCTGTGGGTCGCAAGTCGCCATCGAACAGAAGTGGAAGCGCAATAAAGTTTACTCCGCGATTGCCATCTCCATCTTCAACATTTAAAATAACAATGATTGGATCTACGGAAGGTATTGACCCGAGATTTGCAAAATTGCCTGATATTGACCTAGAGAGGATCGTATCATTCTCTCCAATGATGATATTGCAGGTTTTTGTGCTAATAGGGGCAGTGTTTCCGCTTTCCCAGGAGTGTAATTGTGCTTCTTGCGAAGTAGTTTGTAGCAAAGTTGCATTTACATTGATTATATAATCTGTAGGATTGTTATCGTAGAATAAGACTCTATAATCCCAATTTCCTGCTTCTGATTGTGCCATACCAACGATTGTGTAACGTCCCTCTGCTCCTGGTGCACTTAAATCATTAACAATTGTAGTCGGATCGCCATCATTATCAAGATTATAATGATCAGTAGATCCGTCTGGTGCTACAACATAGAGATCTAGATCAAAATCAGAATCTGTATCATCAATTAGTTCGCCATTATCAGTCACATTTAGTCGAACCTGTAATTGATTACCGACTGTTTCATTATAGATGTTAAGCATTACAAGTGAATGAAGTCCAAAGTAAAATCTTTCACCGTATGGAATGTTAGATGCATTTTGTGCATTAAAGTCAGTAGGAGAAATAAAAATATGATGTGAAGAATCATAATAGGGATCTTGTATCCCATATTGTGTTTCATCGATAATTGGAAGATAATATAAGGATTCTGAATCTAATCGAGCCAATGCATTGGGGTGAAGGGCATAGCCTGGAGAATTTGAGCTAGGATTCGCTAAGCCTAATGCATATCCATTTGCATTCTCTAAATTACTACTACTTGTATCATCCCAATCGAATCCACCATCATTGGCTAATATATAATTTGAGAGAGTGCTGCCTGCAATATAAACGTGGTCTTGAGTTGTTTGTTCAGTGATAGCAGTTGTAGAATTTATTGCCATTCCCAATACCTGAGAAAAAGCAATGAGGAAAATTGATAGAGCGATAGCAAAATCAACAGCTTGCATCTGTCCTACTCTATCTTTGAAAAATCTCCATATGACAGATTTAAATCGACTTAAACCCAATAACACCGTTCCTCCGAATTATAACTTTGAATTGATATCTAAATCTTTGATCACTTTGTTACCCATTACAAGTTCCTCAAGGTAACTCTTGATTTCTCTAAGTAAAGATTCAAGCTCTACGAGAGCCAATCCTTTTTCCAATAAAGCTGTAGATCGATTCATAACTTCTTCAGCTTCTTTAATTTTTCCGCTAGTTAGTTTTTCGAGTTCATTTCGGATGCTAAGCATGTATTGTTCTATTTTCTGGATATTTTCACTATCACCTGTTTTCATTTCTGTCAAGAGGGGAAAGACTTTCTCTTTAAGTTCATCAATAATTGATGAATCCATTCGAGGAGATCTCTTGATTTCATCATAAATTGCATTAATTTTTTCATTTCCTTCAATTTGAGAACGTAATTCGTTTTTTATTATTCTTGGAAGTTGTCCTTCAAGTGCTTTTGTCAAAGTTTGAGTAACTAATGATTCGAGCGAAGTAATATCTGTTGCTTCTGTACTATTTGTAACTTTTTCTTCTTCTTCTGGAAGACGGTTAATTAACTGAACAATGAGGAAACCAATTTTCTGCATTTTCTGACTTATTTCTTCCATCTTTTCGTTAAGGCTTTGCAACTCTTCGCCGATTTTAGTCATTCAAATGTTGCCTCCAAGTAAGAATGTTTAAGCGAGGCTAATGCCCAGTATTATTACCGCACGGAAGATTATCCACCCTAAAGCAACCAACAATACGCTATGCTTTAATCCAGCGCGTAATTCTGCTTCACCCATTTTTCCAGCCACAAGACCACCGAAAAATCCCTCTACAACTAACATATGTAAGAAAAGAGTATTCATGTAGTCTATATCAATGGCTAGAGCAAACATACCTGCACCTGCTTGAGTAGCCATCGGACCGAAAAAGGTAGTAATTAAAACGATACAAACGAATAAGAAAACTAAGAAAGCAGCGTATATGATGAAGATGTAAGGTCTGATCTGCCCTGCGCGTTCCCTACGAATCGTTAATAACTCAACGACATGGGTGTGTGCTGATTCGAATACATCCTCAGCAGCGCCTCCAAATCGCTCCGCTTCTAGAATTAGAACAGATGCCCTTCGAACTAGGGGTGTATCCGCGGTCTCAGATAAAGCTTGCATCGCTTCTCTAAAGGAAACTCCCCACGAAATCTTCGCGGCCATCTTTTTTAATTCAGTAGTCAAGGGACCATATTCTCTTTTAGAAGACTCTAAGATAGCTCTGGGCAAAGATAATCCAGTTCTTTGAGCATCTGAAATATCTCTTAGTAATTGTGGAAGATTATTATCGATTCCATTCCTCCATCTTTGATCTACGAAATAAGCTGATGCTGGAGGAGTGATAATAACTAGCAAACCCAGGATGAAGAAGTCTGTTGGGGTCATTATAGCAGTAAACAATAGTATTGCCTGAATATAAAGACCTAATAGCGGCAAAACGATACCTACAGCAATTATTAAAATTCCTACAATAGATGAAATTGTCCATAAGTACTTTATTCGTTCTTGTGAAACTTTTGGCATTCTTCATTCACTCCTATTTCATTCAGCTGGTTGTGTAGAATCTATTAAAATAATAAAGAAAGCTTCAAAGACGGGGATTAATACATACACCAACAAAGACAACAAAACAGTTGGTGGGAGTCCAAAGCCGCCTGCGCCGCCACCAAGGGCGCCCAGAATACTGAACATAATCACAAAGAACAATGGTCCAACAACCGCTGCCGTCAAGTACAACTCAGCAAAAATTCCCAATGACTCAATATACTCTCTTGTTTCAACTTCTTTGTCACGCATTAAAGTCTTTGTCTCAGTTGCAAGATATCTATTCAGGTCGCCTCCAGATGTAATCGTGGCGATCATGCCTTCCAAAAACGTCGCAAATTTTCGGGAAGGTGAGCGTTTAGAAGCTTCTTGTAGCGTTTTAAGAATATCGTATCCAAAGATCTCTAAATCACGCGCAATTGTTCTCGCCTCTTCAGATAGAGCCATTTCTACATCACTTGAAGAGAGAGAGAGAAATATTTTATCTGGGGGAACTCCTGCACTTGCCATTGCTGCCATATAACTGGCAGCAGCAGGTAGAATTGAATCAAGTGTTTTCTTACGGCCAGAAGCCATGAGAAAAGGGTAAGCGTAAAAGCCTAGAAAAGTGATAATCGCAGAGGCTATAGCAAATATAATAGGGACAACGTAAGACTGCCAAAATGTCAGCCATAATATTGTAAATAGACCCAAAAAAGCCCATAAAACCACAAACGGTACAATAAATCCTACAATAAGTGCAATTAATGATGAAAAAAGAGCAATGCTAAGGTAAGTTCGAAGGCTAGTTTCAATACTCGCTCTTTTTAAAGCTGCACCAAGACTTTGAAATCTGTTCAAATATGGTTCTACTAATTTACCAAATTGTAGGTAGGCGATTTTCTTTAACTGTTTACTCATATTAAACGTCTCCTACGTTAGACCTCTCCTGGCTTTTTCATAGGTTTCTTCAGGAGCTGCCACATATTCACGAATTACGTTTG
>SMTZ1_10002461_pt1 | contig 18684 bp, 14 predicted proteins | sample DeeMarSWOR136_30_FD_25667 | JGI IMG/M metagenome (IMG submission 25667)
TCAAATAGAAAGTGAAATAACGTTCCAACAATTATGATAAAAAATATACCTATTATTTCCCACTGTAATATTTTATTCTCCAAATTTTCACCTTTAACTATTAAACAGATTTAGTTTTGTTTAACTTTATAATAAAGAAAAAGTTTATCTATGTTATTTATAAAAAAATTTAGTTAAAATTAGTTGTGTTTTAAATCTATAAATTTATTCTAAACTGTACCTCATCTATATTAGAATTTATTACAATTAGATTATTATTTCTTAATTTAAACATAAAAAATGATTTCATTTTAAATTGTAAATAAATTAGATCATATATGAAAGCTGTGGTATTCGATGGGCAGAATTTAATGATAAAGAATGTAGAAGATCCCAAAATTAATGATTCACAAGTTTTAATCCGTGTTAAGTCTGTAGGTATTTGTGGAACTGATTTGGCGATCTTAAATAAATCCTTGGCCACACCTACACCGTTAATTCTTGGTCATGAATTTTCAGGCGATGTAATAGAAGTGGGAAGTGAAGTCGATAAAAAATGGCTTAACAAGAGGGTTACCTCAGAAATTAATACCAATATTGATTTTGATTGTTATTATTGTAAACAGAGTAATTATACTCAGTGTTTATCCCGGAAGGCACTAGGAATCGATATCGATGGTGCTCTTGCTGAATTTATAGCTGTAGAATCTTATTTACTTCATGAAATCCCTGATTCTATTTCATATGATGATGCCACATTCATCGAACCATTAGCGGCAGCTTATCAAATATTTGAGGTAATGCCATTAGATAAAAACGATAAAGTAATGGCGATATTTGGTCTTGGAAAATTAGGATTATTAATAACACAGGTTGCACTTCTGAAAGGTTTACAATTAATTACTGTTGATGATTCTCAGAAAAAAATTGATTTAGCTAAACATTTTGGAGCACATTATCAATTAAATAGATCTGAAGGGGTTCACATTCCTAGTGAAATTAAAAATCTAACTAACGGTCTAGGTGCTGATATTGTACTAGATGCAACAGGTAATCCTGATGCATTAAAAGATATAATCGATTCATGTAGAACTCGTGGAAAGGTTCATATAAAAAGCACACATGGAGTCAATGCTAAAATTAACCTTACAGATATGGTAGTCCGTGAGCTAACTCTCTATACCAGTAGATGCGGACCTTTTGATAAAGCTATTGAAGGATTGGAATCTGGAAAAATCAAGGTGGATAAATTGATTTCTAAGAAATTTGAATTAGAAGATATTGAAGAAGCTGTAGCTTATTATAATAGAAGCCATGATCATATCAAATCTATTATACATCTATAATCTCGATAAATGCAGAATCTTAAACTAAATTTCTAATATCTAGTCATGGGTTAAGGATTCTAAACATTGAATTTTTTAGAGAGATATCCTTATTTATTAAATATAGTATAAAAAACATTAAATTATTTTTAATTATCTGGGAAATAATGATCGGCTCTAACTTAGAGTCAAGTGAAAAAAATTTTAAAAAAGAAGTAATTAAAGAAGAAATCGAATTCCAATACTTTTGGTATCTTATTATGCTTTTTACAATCTATTTAATTTCATTAATCATTCCAGCACTCTTATTTATGACTTATTTAATCCTTTTTTTCTTACCACATTTTTTAGAAACTACTGATTTTATCTCACTTTTTACTGAAATCAAACCTGTTGTAGCACTGCTTTCTATGCCCTTGGTTTTTATTGGGTGCTATATATTGCGATCACTTTTTGTAGTATTAACAACACGGTTCTTTTGGAGGTGGAGTGAAAAGAAGGTGCCAACTAGAGATGGAATTATCCCCAGAAATTTTACAAGTAGAGTATTACAGCACTACCATATAAGAAGCTTTGTGCTTAAATATGGTAAAAATCTTATTATGAAAGGCCCTTTTCCGTGGTTTTATAATTGGTTTCTTAATTTTATAGGAGTAAGTAAAATTGGGAAAGGAACTACCATCGAAGAAGCTATAGCTAGTGATAGGTATATTGATGTTGGAAAAAATTGCTATATAGGATTAAATTCAGCTATATCTTGTCATGCAGTTGATGGTATTTTCGGCAATATTTCCTGTTTTGAAGTTAAAGTAGGTAATAATGTAACTAGTGCAGGAGTTAATATAGTTGGTCCAGGATCAGAGGTTCATGATAATTCTTACTTACTTCCTTTAGCTTCAGTCGGTAAGCATAATATAGTTAAGGGAAATAATTATTATTGGGGCATTCCTTTCAGAAAAATATTTAAAAAAAAAATTATGCAATACTTGGATATATCCCCTCAAGATTTAGAGAAAAACGAAAATATCGGAAAATATGCTGATCAAAACTTGATAAATACAAATGAAGTTGAAAAAGGCTTAAATAAATCTGAGGAAATCCTCGAAGAAGAAGATATAAATGAAAATTCGCAAGAAGAACCTGTTGATCTAAATAGTTTAACTGAACAAGATTTAAAAATCGATTTTACTTCAAGTAGTGCAATTTCGAGAGTAAATATCAAATTTTTAGTTTTTTATATCCCTATTTTTTGGTTATCTGGAATGGTAATTATTACAATTTTTTATACGTTCATTTTTTTCGTTAAAAACTGGATTCTAATTGCCTTTTTTATGCCAGCAATGTTAATTATTCTATGGTTCATATTTATTATGAGTTGTTTCTTTTTTAGTAAATTATTTTTAATTTTGATAAACCTTATTCATAAACCAAAAGAAGGATTATTCAATGCTGAAAAAGGTGATAATGATTTCGAATTTTGGTGTCTACGCACTGAATTAAAGAAAATTGTTTTCTGGCTTATAAGAAGCTGGCCCTTGCCATGGATGGATATATTAGCATTCAAATGGTTCGGAATAAAGATGACCCTTTCAAGTAGTCTTTATGATACTTGGTGTGACGGTGAATTCATTGAACTTGGACGGAGAGATTTAATAGGACAAGGTGCTACAATTATGTCATCAATGGTGGTTGGAAAATATTTAATAATTAAGAAAGTTATTGTTGAAGATTATGCATTGGTAGGGGGATACACAGCAATTGCACCTGGGACAAGAGTAGGTAAGGAATCAATAATAGGTGCTATGAGTACAACTACTTATAATCAAAAAATTGATCCAGGTTGGATATATATGGGGATTCCAGCTTCAAAATTCAAACCAAACAAATATGCAGAATCCAATAGAGAAATTCTTATAAGAAAAGACGTTGATGAAGAAGAGAAATTTGAGGTTGAACATGAAGTCAATGTAGATGAGGATAAAAAAAAACATCTTGCTTGAAAAACTATATAAAAATTACACATGACCTTTGTGTAATCATTAACTTAACTATTTTGAATCAATTCAATTTAAAATTAAAGATTATTGTTAAATCATTGAATTTTTTTAGAAGAAATAACTTAATTACTATAATAGATATATTTCTAAAATTTGACATTATGGCAACTATAGAGAATCAATCAACTGAAAACACTTCAGAGAATCAAATTCCCCAAGAAGAATTTAAAATCCAATATTTCTTGTTTTTAGTTATATTTTTCTCTATCTATTTAACCTCATTAATATTTCCAGCTTTTCTATTTATGGCTTATTTCTTTCTTTATTTCTTACCCCATTTTTTAGAAACCACTAGTTTTTTCGCAATTTTTACTGAAATCAAACCACTTGTAACACTACTTTCTATGCCCTTGGTTTTTATTGGGTGTTATTTAGTTCGTTTATTTTTTATTGGATTAACAACACGGTTCTTCTGGAGGTGGAGTGAAAAGAAGGTTCCCAGTAAAGATGGAATAATACCAAGGAATTTTCCGAGCAGAACTCTTAATTATTATCATCTTCGAAGCTTCATGATAAAATATGGTAAAAATTCATTTATTAAAGGAGTCTTTCCGTGGTTAAGCAATTGGTTATACAATTTTGTTGGTTCAAGTGTAATTGGGAAAGGCTCAACTTTGGAGGAGAGTATATGTAATGAAAAATTCGGTATTGTTGGAAAAAATTGCTATTTTGGTGCTTCGTCAGCATTAGCAACTCATCTGGTTGATGGAACTTTTGGGAATATTAATTACTTTCATGTAAAGGTTGGAGATAATGTTACTGCTGCCGGAGAAAATCTGGTAGCAGCAGGATCAGAGGTCCATGATAATTCTTACCTACTTCCCTTAGCTTCTGCAGGAAAGCATAGCGTTTTAAAAGGAAATAACTATTATTGGGGGATACCTTTAAGGAAAATTTTTAGAAACAAAACTATGGAATATCTTTCTTTAACATCAAAGGAATTGGAAATAAATGAAAATGTAGCAGGATATAGCGATAAATTATTAATAGAAAGATTAAAAAACGACAAAATTCTCGGACATTCTAATGAAAACCTCGAAAAAGAGCAAGTAAACAATAAAAGTGAACAGGATAAACTTGAGGGGAATAATTTAAAAGAGAAAAATTTGGCATTAGATTTCACTACTAGTAGTGCAATTTCAAAAGTGAATATAAAGTTTCTAATAGTATATATTCCAATATTTTGGTTATCTGGTATGTTGGACATGACAATATTTTATACATTCACATATTATATTAGTAATAAATTTTTGATGATCTTTTTCCTTCCAACTATGACTATTATTCTGTGGTTTGTTTTTATTTTAGGCTGTTTCTTTTTTAGTAAATTATTTTTAATTTTAATAAACCTTATTCACAAACCAAAACAGGGTGTGTTTCGAGCGGAAATTGGTAATACTGATTTTGAATTTTGGTGCTTACGGACTGAAGTAAAAAAGATTGTTCTATGGCTTATACGAAATTGGCCCATTCCATGGATGGATATACTCGCTTTTAAATGGTTCGGGGTAAAAATGACCTTGTCAAGTTCATTATATGATTCTTGGTGTGATGGTGAATTTATTACATTTGGAAGAAGAGTATTAATAGGACAGGGTACTACGGTCATGTCCTCAATGGTAGTAGGTAAATATTTGATAATTAAAAATGTGATATGTGGTGATTATTCTCTCGTCGGAGGACATTCTACTGTAGCACCAGGTACAATTATAGGAGAAAACACCTTTGTAAGTGCATTATCTACTACTGTTTATTCTCAAGTTTTAGATCCAGGGTGGATATACTTAGGGATACCTTGCATTAAGCTTAAGCCAAACAAATATGCTGAGTCCCAAAGAGGAATCCTAATAAAAAGAGACGTTGATAAAGAAGAGAAGTATGAGATTGAACATGAAGTTAATATTGATGAAGATAAGAAGGATCTTGCGTGAAAATTCTAATTAATTTTCAGTTTAAAATGTATCTTAAGAAAAGTCTTTAAATTTTTGCAGGTAATTTCGAACTCTTGTTTATTCTTGTAGAATAAATTGGATCTAGGACAATCCTTATCAAGTTCACATTTTTCTTCATTTATATCATAGATCAGTGGGTAAAATCTACATCCTTGGGGTCGATATTTATAAATATTACAACATTTAGAATTATTATCAAAAAATACACAATGCCCTTCAATATTTTTTAATTGAAGTTGGTTATTATCATTCTTGAATACGAAATCTCGTCCTCTTAAACTTTTAGAGGATTCTCTTTTTATTAATTCAATATCATTACGAGAGAGAATCATCTCTGTATCTAAACAGCACTTTCCGCAATTCTCACATAGAGATTTCATAGCAAATTTTTATTTTTTATTAAGACTTATAAGTTTAAAAGGAACGGAAATATCAATTTATGTATTATAAGTATCAATTGCTTTTTAATTGAATAAAATTTATAATAAATAGATTAGAAACAAGATCAATTGATAAAAATGAGTGAAGATTCTGAAGATAATAATTCATCTAATCAGAATGAAGTTCTTAAAGAGGATGTAAATCTTCAATATCACTTATATATTTTAATATTTGCAGGTATTTTTTATTCTTCTTGGGTAATTCCTGGTATCTGTTTTTTCGTTTATCTGCTTCAGTTTTTTCTTCCTAATGTTTTAGAAACTGCAAATATTTTGTTTGTTTTTACCAAGGTCAAACCATTACTCACTTTTTTAATCATGCCTTTAGTTCTTATAGGCTGTTATCTATTGCATTTATTTCTCTTAGGTTTAGTCACAAAACTCTTTTGGATTTTTACTGAAAAAATGTCCCCATCAAAATCAGGTATAATCCCGCGTAATATTCGTAGTAGAGCAGCAAATTATTATCATATAAGAAGTTTCATGATCAAATATGGGAAAAATGCCTTTACAAAAGGAGCTCTTCCCTGGTTAAGTAATTGGTTTTTCAATTTTGTAGGTTCTAATAAGATCGGAAAGGGTACAACTTTAGAAGAATCATTAGTTAATGATAAATTTGTTGAAATAGGATCCAATTGTTATTTGGGTGTCAATTCTTCATTAGCCAGCCATTTGGTCCAAGGAATTTTTGGAAATATCTCCTATTTTAAAATCAACGTGGGTAATAATGTCACTTCTAGTGCTATGACTCAAATTGGTCCAGGATCAGAAGTTCATGATAATTCCTATTTTCTCCCACTAGCATCAACAAGTAAGCATAGTATTATTAAGGGAAATAATTACTATTGGGGGATTCCATTAAGAAAAATATTTAGAAAAAAAATTATGGAATATTTGGATGTGTCCCCTCAATATTTAGAGAGAAATGAAAATATCGAAGGTTACAAAGATAAGGAACTTTTGACAAAGTTGAAAGCAAAAGAAATATCGAAAACTATTTCTGAGAATATATCTGTAAATGAAAATCTCATTAGTGAATCAGATGAAGAAACGATTGATATCAGCAATTTATCAAAAGACGAATTATCACTTGATTTTACAACGAGTTCAGCTATAAGTAGAGTTAATATTAAATTCCTAGCAGTATACTTACCAATCTTTTGGGTTGCTGGATTAATTGTTTCAATATTTTGGTACTGGTATTTACTCTATGAAAATTGGATTCCAATCTTGGCATTCCTTCCCCTAGCTATATTTGGATCCATTTATTTTTTTATAGTAGCTTGTATTCTTTTCTGCAAATTATTCTTAATTCTCGTAAATTTGATACATAAACCTAAAGAAGGTATTTTCAAGGCTGAAATCGGGGATAAGGATTTCGAATTCTGGATGTTAAGAACTGAATTGAAAAAGATAGCTTTATGGTTTATGCGTAACTCTCCTTTACCTTGGACAGATGTATTTGCGTTGAAATTATTCGGAATTGAAATGGATTCATCTAGTCATCTTAATGATGCGTGGTGTGATGTTGAATTCATAAAATTTGGTCGAAAAAATCTAATTGGTCAAGGAGCTAGTATCATGTCATCAATGGTAGTAGGAAAATATTTAATTATAAAAAAAGTAGTTTGTGATGATTATATAATGGTTGGTGGGCTTTCAACTATAGCACCAGGAACAATAATGGGAAAAGAATCGGTAATAGGGGCATTATCTTCGACAACAGTTAATCAAGTTTTAGAATCCCTTTGGGTATATTTTGGTTTCCCAGCAATTAAATTAAAAGAAAATAAATATGGAGAAGAAAGGAGAGACGTAATATTAAAGCGTGATGTAGATAAAGCTAAGAAATTTGAAATGGAACATGAGGTAAATATAGATGAGGATAAGAAAGATTTAATTAAAATTGAAAAAGAGATTGAAAAATCATGAGTGTACCTAATACAATGCGTGTTGGACCTTTTACTCCGACAATTCTAGCGCGAAAAAGATATTTGATCTTTTACTTTTTTCTTATTTGGGCAAGTATAATTCCACTTCTCTTAGAATTTTGGATTTATTGGCAATTGCTTTGGAGCTATTCGAGACCTGTCCATTTTTATACATACCTTCCGCTTCTGGCTTTTCTAATGTATGTAACAATCGTCTTTGCTGCAATATTTTTTACAAAAATTTTATTACTAATAATTAACGTCATTCATAAACCAAGAGAAGGAGTTTTTTTAAGGATTCCAGCAGATAGAGATTATCGTTATTGGAGTCTTCGTAATACAATTAAGAGATGGCCAGTGTGGCTTGCTCATAGATTCCCCTTTCCGGGAATATTAGATAATATTTGTTTTAAAATGTTTGGTGTGAAAACAAAAATCTCTAATTCTTTATTCGAGGGATGGGTAGATACAGAATTTATAGATTTTGGCAAAGATGTGGTTGTTGGGCAAGGTGCGATTGTCCAATCTGCTGTAATCATCGGAAATCTTTTAATCATTAGAAAAACTATAATTGAAGAGGGAGTTAGAATAGGATCTCACTCAATTATAATGCCAGGAACTCATATAGGTCATAATTGTATCTTAGCTGCGAATTCAGTTACAACAGTAGGTCAAGAATTAGAAAAGGGTTGGATATATGTAGGAATTCCAGCGAAAAAGTTTAAGAAAAATTATTTTTTCGAAGATGGTCTTGAAGAAAAATTGGGTCATGTAGAAGATGTAGAAGCTTTACGAAAAAAATATGAGGAAATTTATACAAAAAGGTATGATGAATTAACTTATAAAGAACGTAAAGAACTTAAGAAAGAAAAGAAAGAAAAAGAAAAGAAACGATTCGACCTTGAGGAATATGATGATTATGAAGATGGTTTTAATATTTAATAAATCGTTTTTAGGATTTTTAAATATCTTTCCTTTTATAATTTAATTTTTTTTTTCAGAATTCTCTTATAGACTACTTTAGTCAGAGGTATGTATCTTGATTCCTTCGGGATAAATATATATAATGGATCATCAATAATTTCAGGATTGAAGCCTTCTTCTTTGAGTTTTAATTTTTTAAATTTAAAACTATGAGTAGTTGTAAGATTTGTTTTGAATCGAAGAAAAATTGGTATGGCATAAGGGGCAAGATTTTCTGCTAAGAGTTTGGCCAATTCTTTGAAGTTAAATTCGCTAATCTTGGATATTGGAACTATTGCAGCCATACCCGCACGTCCATCCGTATTTGGTATTTTAACTCCGTATACAGAAGACATTGAAATTTTGTTAAATATATTAAGCACCTCTTCGACTTCAGATGTAGAAACGTTGTGTCCTTTCCATCGGAAAGTGTCTCCTAACCGATCTATAAATTGAGCATGATTACATCCCTGATCCAGCATTAAATCACCAGTATTAAACCAAACATCCCCCTCTTTAAATAAATTACGAAAAAGTTTTGCTTCAGTTGCCTTCTCATCAGTGTATCCCCTGAATCTACTTGTCTCCGTACTTTCAAACATGAGTAGGCCAACACCTCCAGGACGAACTCTTTTAGCATATCCTCTCTGGTTTCTGACTATTTTCTCCTCTTCATAATCGTATTGTACAATGGCATGTCCTCCAAGAGATAAACCACAAGTACAATCAAAATTTAATAAATTAGCAAATCCTCCATTTCCTTCTGATGATCCATAAAACTCTCCTATAACGGGGATATTAAATCTTTTTTTAAAAGCAACCCAAATTTCTGGTCGAAGACCATTTCCAATCACCACTCGTACAGGATTGTTTGAATCGTCATCGCTAGGGGGTTGATTCATTAAATAACGGCACATTTCTCCAACATAATTAAAACCTGTCACGTTGAATTTACGAGTATCCTCCCAAAAATGACTAACGCTAAATTTTCGAGCCAATGCTAAAGCACCTCCATTAACAAATACAGATGACCAACCGGTCATTAGAGCAGTACCATGAAAGAAAGGGAGTGGGATATAAATAGTATCATCTGGAGTAAAATGGGCAATTAACGTCCCAAAAGCATATCCTGGCCCAATTACTCGGGAATGTGTTAGTAATGCTGCTTTAGGTAATCCAGTTGTACCGGAAGTAAATAGATAAGCGATAACATCTTCAGGTTTTACATCGGTCGTAGTGTTTGGATTACTCGCAGGGAAATTTTTTACTATTTGAGGAAGATCTACAAAATTTTCGGGTAGTTTCATTTCTCCACCATCATGTACAAAGCAAAGTTGATTCGCATCAGTTGAGTTGACCTGAGATTTAACCCTATTATATGCTTCATAACATTCTTCACCTACTACAATTAATTTTCCAGGGGTAAGATTTAAACTATATATGAGAGTTTTTTTACGTAAATCAGTATTGATTAATGAAGATATTGCTCCTATTTTGGCATTTGCGGAATAAACAACCAAAAACTCTATTCGATTTTTTATTAAAACTTTTACTATATCCCCTTTTTTCAAGCCTAAAGAGATAAAATAATTTGCATATTGGTTAACTCTATCATTAAATTCTTTATAGGTTAGAACAGTTTCTTCAAACTTAATAGCGGGATTATCTGGGTATTTTTGTGCGTTTTCTTCAAGAATCAATCCCCATGAAAGACTATTTTCTGCTGATAACTTTCCAAGTTCCAAAAGGAGTGGACCATATTTTTTAGCCCATTCTTGAAATTTTTTATTAAACTCTTGAACGTCAATTAGATTTGAGTCTTCGGATTTTGATTCTTCTATCATATTAACACCTATTCAGTTCTATTTAGTAGTTGAAAAAATAGTAAAGAATTCTTTTAAAAATAAATTGATTAGAAATATTAGAATTTTTCTAATTATAAATCTTCTAGTTATTTACAAACAAGATATTGAATATAATTAATAAGTATTATAAAAAAAAAAAAGAAAAGAGGATTATGGAAAATCGGATTAATTTTGTTTTTAAATCTTATGATCTTAATTTAATGAGTTTTTAAAAATCAAAGAAGTCCTATATCTTTCAAAATACCTTCCGTCAGATTATTATAATTTATTCAAAAGGAATTTTTTATTTATATCTGAATTATGGGATGTAAAAAAAATGGGATTTTTATAGAATCAATACATCTTATTCTATAGGTTTATAGATGGTGAACAAAAGTACTATTGGTGCTATTTTACTAGTAATTCTAGGGTTCAGTTTAATTATTATTCTCCCAATTCATTTAATTTCAACTGAACTCTCATCATACAACGGTTTTGATGAATCTTGTTCTTTTATCTATAATCCAAGTTCACCAACTCCAGCTGATTCATTATACATTAATGTTGATGAAGGTAATATAGAAATAAGATATATAAATCCACCAGTTGATTATCTTGTGCTGATAGAAGTAAATATTGTAATGGTTGGATCAAAATTAGGTGGGAAATCATATACTGATTATTTAAATTTTTCATGGTATAACTCAAGTTCTCCAACAAATTTCAGAATGGAAATTATATCAAATGACTGGTTTAATCCATTTTTATGGTTAACTAAAGAGGTTGATATTACTGTATATCTTAGGAAAGATATTGTTTTTGATATTATGACAAATTTAACGAAAGGAGATTTTGAACTAACCGTTCCTTGGGCAGCTTCAATTGGAAACTTAGTAACAAATGTCTCAAATGGAAATATATTATATGATTTTGAGTACTGCTTGATTCAAGGGAACATTAGTGGAAATATCAATGAAGGAGATTTAATGTTTAAATCATATGATGTGGAATATATTCAAAAAAGTAGTTGGGATATAAGTGTCGGAAAGGGGAATGTAAACCTTGAAATCTATCAAGATAGAGATACAGGAGCTAATATTACAAGTTTAGTAAAAGTTAATGAGGGAAGGGTATTTATCCTTTATGATGATTACAGTGCTGATATCGGTGCTCTACTTGAAATTCCCTATGGAGGTGAATTCATGGATAAAAGTGGATTTCCTGTTTGTATATCAGGAATTCCTATTCTGGAGTGTACGCTTGTAGATGGTTTTGTTTACTCCCATATTGAGCCAACTACATATGAGGGTATTGTTTATTTTATATCACATGATTTACTAACAAACATCGTTAAGCATTATTACAGTATAAGGTTTGAAATCCTAGAGGGATATTTTAACATGGAACTGACAAGTATACCCTCATTATTTGAATAAAATCATGTTAAAAATTTTTTAATTTTTTTATTGTTTCTTGGAACAAGAAATTGAACTAATGTGCATGGTAGATATTAGACGAAGTAAACTGTTTTAAATACTATTTTGAATGGAAAAATTTGCCAACCTATTAAATTCGATACATATATATCTAAATTTCGTGCAGAAAAAGTAAATATAATGGGACAAATTTCCTCAATTATAAGTTTTTGAATGTTATAGTATATTCCTTTTCTTAAAGTGGAGTTTGTCTCTTTAATTCCTTCTTCTATTAATTCATCTAACGCACTAACATTAAAATCGGTCCAAAGAGTCCATTTTGAATGATAATCAAGCATACCATTGTGTGGATCGTTATAATCATACATCCACATTAATGTTTCAAGTTGAGCCGGTGCACCACTCCAAATTGGTTGACATGATACATTGACTCCAATTTGTTTAAGATTATCTGGAAAAGGAATTGGTGATAATTCAGTGTATGGATTCCATGGATAATAAGATAAATTATATCTTGCAAGAGGGGATTCATTAGTTACTAATTGTTCCCATTCATTTCCTGCTGTAATATTATCATTTGCGGTTAGGCCAGCTGTTCCAGGCCAACCTTCATCAATTAAAATTTGTCTTGCTTTTGAAATGTTATAATAAGCAATGTCAATACCAGTAGTGTTAGAGTAAGGGATACCCTCTGGTATTGGGGATCTAGCTGTTATAGAGTTAGGAACTATTTCAAGTATATTAGAATAGTTAATTGCATAAGATATTGCCTTTCTCATTGTACTATTAACAAGTTTAGGATAAAAAAAAACATAATAATAACTTATTGTCGGCTTTTCTTGAACTGTTATTCCTGGAGCACCTTTGATCAGTTCGATATATCGATCTGGATAGAACCTTATTAAATCTTTAATAAATTCTCGGTCTACCATATGAATTTCTCCTGCTAAAAGCGCATTCCATAAAATGTTAATACGATTAGTAAAATTAGTTGGAGAATAAAATGTTAAAATTACCTTATCCATTTTAGGTTTTGTTCCCCAGAAATTTTGATTAGGAGATAATGACATATTGACATCAGGTTCATAACCATCATATGTAAAAGAACCGGTCCCAACTAAATTATCAGTGTGTATATTTAAGGTTTTATCAGCCGGGGTTGATGTTGGTGATAAAATACTTGTAGTAGTATGAGTTAATAATTCTCGGAAAGGTACAAAAACATCATTTAAAACAAATTTTACAGTATAAGAATCTAAGACTAGAGTTTTATTTACAATCCAGCGCCCATCTGGTAAAAGAAATAGGTAACCCCACCAATACATATATGGATCTGATGGATCGATAATTTGAGTAATTCTATCGAAGTTCCATTTAACAGCTACAGCATTAAATGGCGTTCCATCGTGGAACATGACATTTTTTCTAAGTGTGCATGTGAAATTTAGGTAATCCGAACTCCAATTTCCATCTAATGCTAGATTAGGAAGAGTTTGAGATTTACCATCAATATAAATATTATCAAATAAAGTCTCGGTAACATGATTAATTACTATTTCTTCTGAAAATCTACTATAGATAAGAGGGTCAATTTCTTCAATAGATTGGGTTATACCTACTTTAAGAATACCTCCTTTCGGTGTCTCACTAAAAATAAAAATTCCACTTATAATACCAACTATAGCTAGGCTCGCTATTAATCCCCCTACTGCGATTGTTTTCTTGAATTCTTTAATATTAGGAAATCTTCTTTTAGAAGAAGCTTTTTCTGTCAATTTAATTATTTAAGATTTCACAGTTATGTATAACATAAAGATTGATTGACTCTATTTTTAAACTTTTCTGTTTATGATAATCAGATTTAAGATATAATTGTATCAGAATCTAAAAAGAAGCAAAAAGTTAAAAAGAATATGAAAAAAAAAAAAAGAATGGAGGAATAGGGATTTGGATGTGGTCATTCGAGAAGCCATTATTCTAATCTTTTTCCTCCTTGTTCTATATTTTTATTTAAAAATTTCAACCCTCACTTGGTATTTCTCTCCATTAATCTGCTTCTAACTCAATTCATAAACTTCAATGGAGTCAACTGGCCATAAATCACCATAAAATGGATCATATTTAGGATGAGTTTCTTTGAAATCAGGCTTAAAAAGGGCTATTGAATGAAGTTTTACCATTCCGGGTGCACCAGCAGTTTCGGCAAAACCGAGCTCAACTGCACGTTCTGTTAATGTTCCATAACAAATACCGTGAATATTAATCGAGATATAATAATACCACATATCAAATACATTTGGTAACTCTGCTCCAGGTTCAGGGATAATAAATTTAGCAACTACTTTGTAATCGAGATATCCGTCTATTCCATCACCTAATACTGCTTGAGGTTTATCTGCCAAACCATAACAATAACTATTGAAATCACTCCGGAGATATACAGCTACAGGAGAATTCTTTACATCTAAATGCAGGGTTATTAAAGCAGTTCCATCGTTTAATGCTCGCTCAGTAACTGTTCCAGTAATTACTGTAACTCCCTCTACCAAACTATTTTCGTATATCATATCAAATTTGATATAAGGGAAATCTGGTAAACCAGCTTTAGGCCAAGGTAACCCCATCTTCATAACTAAACCAGAATAAGGGTTCCAAAAGTCATAAAAAGCCCAATTTTTTTCGCCCCACGGGAAAGCAGCGTAATTCGGATCTAACCAATCATCTAATGGTCTTTTGGTTACATTACCTGAGCTTGCTTCAACTACTGGTATAAAACTGAAAATAGCGAACATCAGAAAGGTTAAGAGAATCAATTTAGATAGGTTATTTCTATTCATTTTTTTCATCCTTTTTTTTTATTTATTTTTTCTTTTTTGGCAAATTTGTGTCAATTGATTATTATGCTTACTCTTTATTTTTAGATTTGACTTCGGAACTTATCTCAAAGTTCAAATTTTTTTAATTCATTTTTTTTATAAATTATTCGAAACTTTGAACAAACTATGAAGTTTAATAAAATTTGAATAAAATGATAGGTAGAGAAATATATAATTGGAGATTTTTAATAGTTCAATTAAACTATTTAAGCTCGACTATCATATTTATATATAAACATTTCTACATGAAAGTATCAATAAATCGTAGTCTTAAAGATAATATTAAAAATTAAGATATAATAGGTGTTTTTATAAATTCTGTGCGAAACTTTGATTCTTCAATCATATTAACACCTATTTAGAAATATTAGAATTTTTCTAATTATAAATCTTCCAGTTTTTTATAGATTTCTTTTACATGCAAGTAGTGAGATTTATATTTTTTAAAAAGTACCATCTTATACGATTTACACAAAAAATTAGAAAAAAAAATAGATGAATAGAAGAATATTATTGGCTTAACTGTCTCCATTCGAGAAATACTATTCAAATAATAATACTTTAAATTGTTTTTTGATTAAAATTCCAAATGTTATAGTGAATACGCTAAGTATGAAGTATAATCCGTATCCATGGATAGCTGGTTGACTTTCGCCACATTTATTATTTTGGAAATCATTTCCAATACAATCTTCTTCTTCTGTACATACTCCATTCCCAATTAAGGTATTTCCTATAATTTGAGTATAATTAGATATTTTTAAATCAATCCCTATGCCGTTTTTATTTATTGTATTTTCAATGATAAAGTTAAAATTACTATTAATTATCCATATCCCCCGTAATAAATTTTCATTAAAAGTATTTCCTTCAATTGTGTTGTTATTACAGTTACCATTTATTTTTATCCCCATTGAATTATTTTTCGCTATGTTTCCAGAAATTAAATTATAATTACAATCATACTCGACTGTGATACCCGATGCAATACTAAAATAAGTTAACGCCGCAACCCCATCATTACACATGTTTCCTAAAATGGTATTATTGTTGCTCTCAAAACTTAAAATTATTCCTACATTATTTCTAAGAACGGTATTTCCTAAAAGCTCATTGTTATTACTAAACATCAAGGTTATCCCAACCTCAACATTATCATTAACAATGTTCTCTGAGATCGTATTATTATTACAATACTTGAGGTATATTCCACACGTCTCATTTGACGAACAGTTATTATCTATTACAACTCCATAACTAGTATTAATCAATTTAATACTTGCGTCTTCAAATCCGGGACCTGTATTAGTAAATGTACAATTTTCGATTCTAAAAAATATATCTGAATTCCTAATTGAGATACAGTATTCTGAACCTCCTCCGTTAATAATTAGATTTTCAATGATATAAGGATTATTCAAAGTACCTAAGCCTGTACACCATGGTTGACTAACCGCCCAAGTCCAGTTGTGTGCACCAACACCAGTGGCAGTAGCGTCAATCTCAAATGGAGATATTTCCCAGACTTCAGCACTTTTTAGTATAAAGTTTTTACTTATATCATCATTAAGATCTATTTCCTCAGTTAGATTTCCATTCATTTCACCAACCATAAATATAGAAGATATAAAAATACTGCAAAGGAAGAAATAAATTAGGATCTTTTCTTTACCTATGTTTAAACTCATTTATTTGAACCTCTTTGTATTAGATTGTTGTTATTGATATTTATTATAAAATTTTATTTTTAGATTTAGATTCGAAACTTATCTCAAAGTGCGAAATTTATTAATGAATTTTTCTGTCAAACAATTCGAAACTTTGAATAAAGTGCGAAGTCTCAAGAGACTTAAATAAAATGTTTGAATAAGGAGATTTGTAATATTTCAATTAAATTATTTAAACTCGATTGTCATATTAATATATAAACACTTTTACATGAAAGTATTATAAATCAATATTTTATTGATGATATTAAAAACAAAGGCATGAAAGGTGGTTATGTAAAATTTGTGCTAAAAAGATGAATTATCCACCACAAGAATTAATTAATCCATCTGGCATCGATAAAAAAGACTTTGAATATATTATTTTGTGGATGTTAAATAATAATGATGTATGCAATTGGTCTGATTTTTTAGAGAAACCACTAGAGATCAGTTTAGCTACATTATCTAAATATATGAATATCTTAATGTCAAATGGTTATGTGGAGAAAAAAAGCAAGGGAATTTATATGGTTACTTCTGAAGGGAGAAAACGATATAATGATTTAAGATTTAAGGATTCTTCTGAGAGAACTCTAAGATTTCCCCCAGAAATTATTTTGAATAAAAGAAATTATGATCACATTATCCTCTGGATGCTTTTTAATAATGATTATTGTAAATGGGCAGATTTCCTTGAGAAACCTCTCTCTATTAATCATCATTCCCTATCCAAGAATCTAAATCTTCTTTTAGAAAAGGGATTTGCAGATAGTGAGAACATGGAATACAGAATTACCAAATCAGGTGAAATCTACTATAACAAAATGCTAAAAAAATATCATTTAGATTATCAAACGGTTTTAGAAGAGGAAATAGAAAAAATTGAAGATATCAAGGATAAAGTAAAGAAGTTTCTTAGCAGGTATGAAATTGAAGATAATGAGGTGAAAATCATATTTTTAGATTTGAATAATCAATTAGATTATGCAAAAATTGAGAATGCACTTCCATCTAAAGAAGATTTTTATAAAATATTATTATTTCTATCAATAAATCATCCAAGTAAATATCCAGAATATATATCACCTGAAAATTTTTCACAAAAATATAATATTAAACTTGTAACACTTAACTTTTTTGTTCAAAACATTACAGAAGAGAATTTATATCCTATACATATCTTCAAATTGGAATTCAATGGAGATAAAACATACTATTTTCGAGAGGATGGGAGAATTGATAAAATGCTGCATTTAATTGTAGATGAAAACATTATTAACTTCAGCTATCTTAATAAACTACAACCAAATATTCCAAAGGAAGAAAAAGATTTACAAATAGCAGAGCTATTAGAAAATATTCTAAATGATATTTGTGATAAACTTTTTGACAGAAATATAAAACCCTCTTTAAAGAAATTCATAATAGAATATCTTAACTTCCTATACTCCAAATTTCAAAAAGAATCTCATTCAGATAAATTAATTGATAAATTCAAAGGATTGGCATTCCAAAATTTAATCAGCTTAAATTTGGATGATTTTGAGAAAATTAAAAAAAAAAAAACTGAATTAACCTCTATTTTATTGGATTTTCCTAAATATGTAATTTTGGATGAAATTAAAAAAAAATTGAATAAATATTAAAATTATCTATTCGCACTTTGCGAAAAGTTTCGAAGTTAAATCTAAAAATGACTTGTTGATATTATATAATTATTTAAGAGAAAAATGAAAATAAAATGAGATTATCAGTAGAAGATACAAGAACTGGTAAGCGAATAAAGTTAGATGTAAAAGAACATCACATTATAGAGCGCATTATAGAAATTGTTATTAAACATATGGGCTTTATAAGCTCAGAACAACGTTCTTATGCATTAGTCTTCAAGGAGAAAGAATTACCAAACACATTAACTATTAAGGATGCAATCCATAAATTTGGTTTGAAAGAATATGATATTTTAATGCTATGGACAAAAGTAATCGGAGGTTAATAATTTAAATTTCTTTACTTCCCAATAATAATTATTTCATTATCCTCATCAGTGTTTTTATCTTTCTCTTTTTCATCTTTTTTAAAAATTTTTTTCAGTTTTTCTATTGAATTATTTTTAAAGAACTCAGCAGCTTCAATACAGATATCATATTGAAGTGGATCGTCAGGATTTGG
>SMTZ1_10002462_pt1 | contig 18682 bp, 14 predicted proteins | sample DeeMarSWOR136_30_FD_25667 | JGI IMG/M metagenome (IMG submission 25667)
TCAAGGGTATATCAATTGTAAGTTCATAAAAATGGGAGGATTTCGTATGCAACAAGTATTTGATCAAATCACCCAACTGGTGGCTAGTTATGTGCCAAATTTATTGGGCGCGCTTGCCATTCTGATCCTGGGGTGGCTTTTGGCTCTTATTATTGCTGCTATTTTCCGCGGTATATTGCGCAAGAGTTCCCTGGACAAGAAATTAGCCAAGTGGATCGGAGGGGAAGACCGGGTAGAAGAAATACCGGTAGCCCGTTACGTCGGTAAGACGGTTTTTTACGTCGTTCTGCTCTTTGTTTTGGTAGCTTTCTTTCAGGCTCTGGGATTAACCATTATTACAGAACCACTGAATCAATTGCTTACGCAGGTTTTTGTTTTCGCACCACAAATTTTGGCCGCGGTTTTATTGCTTTTTCTGGCCTGGATTCTTGCCAGTTTTTTGCGCATGATTATTACACGTCTTTTAGATGCAGTGAAGCTGGATGAAAAGTTGATTGAAAAATCCGGGATGAAGGCTGAAGAACGTATACCGTTATCAAAAACTATCGGTAATGCCGTCTACTGGATCATATTTCTGCTGTTTCTACCAGCGATTCTGGGATCTTTACAGTTACAGGGATTAATGGGACCGGTTCAGGGAATGGTTGATGAAATTCTAAAGTTTCTGCCCAATATTTTTACAGCAGGTTTAATAATTGTGGTGGGATGGTTTGTAGCCTCGATCATCAAACGCGTTTTATCAAATGTGCTGGCAGCAATAGGCCTGGATAGACTAAGTGAAAAAGTAGGTCTGGCAAAAGTTTTAGGAAAGAAAAAATTATCAGAAGTTTTGGGATTTGTAGTTTATGTGCTGATCTTAATTCCCATCATAATTTCAGCATTGGAAGCCTTATCTCTAGAAGCAATTACCGCACCTGCAACCAATATGCTCAATATGATTTTATCGGCCCTACCTTCCATATTTGCTGCTGCCTTAATCGTTACCGTCTCTTATGTGGTTGGTAAAGTTATTTCAAACTTAGTAGCCAATTTATTGGATAATATCGGTTTCAATCAATTGTGGATGAAATTGGGACTGACCAAGGAAGAAAAGGAAAAGAAGAAAGCTTCGGATTTCATTGGTTATCTTGTACTATTAGCAATATTGTTTTTTGCGAGTATCGAAGCTTTGCGTATGCTGAATTTCGAAAATGTTGCAGAGCTGGTTTCACAATTTGTGGGATTTGCAGGGCAGATCCTGATTGGTTTGGTCATACTCGCCATTGGACTGTTCCTCGCCAATTTGGTATCGCAGAAAATCAAAGAAAGCAGTGTAACACAGGCAACTTTATTAGCACTGCTGGCCAAAGTTGCCATATTAATTCTTGCCGGTGCGATGGCCTTGCAACAAATGGGCTTCGGTGAGGATATTATCATACTAGCCTTCGGATTTTCAATTGGTGCAATCGCTATTGCAGCTGCAATCGCGTTTGGTATCGGAGGTAAAGATATTGCAGCTGAGCAGCTTAGAGAATGGACAAAACAGCTTAAATCTTAGATAAGAAAATTAAAGCTGGAACAACACTTCGCTCTGGATGTAAATCGGGCTTTTTTAAGGAAAAGGCCCGATTCTTTTGCATCCTATAATATGATATATAATTAGATTGGTTTAATAAAACTATGAATCCATCAATAATTTTAAAAGATATTCTACCTCTCATAGAAGGTATAGCCAGCCAGATAAGGGAACGCTATACGTTGCTGGTTATTAACAGTTTAAATCACATTGAGAAAGAGATACAGGATCTGGGAAATGATCTGCAAAGTAAATCCGGAACTGGCAGCCAGGTCAGTACCAGATTGAGTAGCATTGGAGGATTCCTACAACGTATTTCAGAGTGGATGGAAAATACTACTGATTTAAATCCGGATATTTATCAGAATGAGTTTAATGAAGGATTGCGGGAACAATTTGTTGAATTATTTCAGCAATATCCAGAGGAGATAAAACTTAATATTCCCGATGAACATTGGATTCTGCTGCACTCGGATAGTTATCTAGCAAAATTTTTAAAGATATGTTCCTATACACGACATCCCCTGACCTATATTAGATACAGGAGAGGCAATATCGCTAAAGTGAAAAGCACGCTAAGACGTCGCTTGCGACTACGGATGTTTTTAGAGCGTTATTTATCCCTCCGATTTTATCACTATCTATCGATTGAGTTCCAGCATTTTTACAGACTCTATGCCGAACTGTTGATGCAATTGTATCAAAGGTTTGAAAATTTTGAATATGAAACCTTACTTATCGGCAAATTCGAACAAAATAGCGATTATTGGCAGGCCCTACAACAGGTTGAAATAGATGAGGTTGTAAATAATTTACCTGCATTCTTAAATGAGCACAGAGAACGTATTAAAGGTTACATAAAAGATTGTGCCCAGCGTTTAGAGGAATTTAAAACGGAGCTGACTGAATACTTTAATGCTGCTTGGGAGCTGGGTGGTACCATTTTGATGCCTCAACGAAAATTTTCTGCAAAAAAAAGTCACAAGCTGAGGAAAAAATCCTGTGCGAATATAAAGCGTATATTTAGTGCCTGGCAATTACATATCAAATCCCTGTTGGCAGAATGTCAGAAAGATATTGAGCTAAGTGTTTTTCAGTATCGGGCAGCCGAATTATGCCTGGATACTGAAACAATCGTCGCGCAAAAATCGCAGAGTAAAATACTTCCAATTATTACAGAGATAAGAAATGTGTTATTGCAATCGCAGGAAAAGTTTAGCGTATTCCAGAAAGAAAATCTAAAAAGTACCATAATTAAAGAGAACAGGGCGCTGTTGAAAAGCCTGAGACAAGATAAGTTACCTGAGCTTCTGGATGCACTTTTTAATGCCCATTTAGATAAAGCATTTTGTGGATTTCGGGATAGATTGCTTGAAGCAAGTGATCAGTTAAAAGAAAAATATACTATTATTACGGATTATAATATTGAGCAAGTACCCCCAAAAACTAAAATTAAGGATATTTCGTTGAAAAATTTGGTGGAGGGAGAAATTACGGCACATGCAACGACTAAATATTCAACACTGTTGCAAAAACTTCAATCTGATATAGAGTCCTTATCACGTAGTATCTCCAGCCTGGATCAAATTGTTGAGTTTAATCTCGATGCTGCTTTAGATCTTTTGAAGGAAGAAAAAAGAGAAGAAACAGATGACGAGGTACAAAAGATTGTAAAGGATGGGCTTGAACGGACGCAGACGATATTGACGGATCTAGAAGAGCGCTTTAATCAAAGTATTGATATCAGTACCACAAAACTTAAAGAGCTAACCTTTGAGCTGGAACAGGAAGTTCAGGACCTCAGCGATAATGAAAAGATTCTGGAGCTAAATCTAAGGCTGGCGCGTGCGCACTCCAAAGAAAGAATACTCCAAGTACATGGAATAGTATGGGGGAAAATTAAAAATTTTCTGCCGCGGATTTTAAAATTTATTGCTAAATATGTCGGAATAGCCAAAATCAGTTATTTTAAGGTTCGTAAGATATCCGGTTTAGAGCCAATAAGCGGTGATGTGGACCGGATAATATATAAATATCTGCTGGACTTGGATAGAAGCATTAAAGCCATGCCCTATATCTATCGCAGGCTGTTCCAGATTACACCTTTAAAGGAAGAGCGTTTTTTCTTCGGCAGATCGAAAGAGCTAGCAACGGTACAGGAGGAATTCGATCTATTCAAAGCTGGTTACCCACGATCGATTGCTATCATCGGTGAGAAGGGAAGCGGAAAAACAACTTTATTAAATTTTGCAGAAAAGGATACTTTTTCGGAGTTACATGTTATTAAATTTATCATTACCCATACCATCCTGAACGAAGAGGAACTATTAAAGATGTTTGAGACAGGTTTTGGACCTGAGAAATTTTCATCCTTTGATAACCTGCAGCAAATTTTAATGCAAAACGATAATAAACAAATCATAATCATAGAAGATATTCATAATCTTTTCCTGCGTGTTATAGATGGTTTTGATCTAATGGAGAAACTACTGGCACTGATTTCAAACACATCGGATAAACATTTATGGATTGTAACTTCAGGTCTTTACGGTTGGAATTACTTGAATGAGGTAGTAGATATTTCAAAATATTTCAAGTGTGTGGTTGATCTCTCCGGTTTAGAAACACAGCAAATAGAAGATCTTATTATGAGTAGGCATACAATTAGTGGTTTTTTATTGAGATTCGAAGCTTCAGAAGAATATGTGAATAACAGAAACTTTAAAAAGCTGGCAAGTGAGGATGAGAAGCAAAAATTTTTACGCAAAGTCTTTTTTGACAAATTGACAAAAGAATCGGACGGAAATATACGCACAGCATTATATTATTGGTTGAGTGCAATCAAAAATTTTCAAGAACAGGAAGTTATGGTAAAGTTGAATTTTGAATTGGATCATGCTTTTTTATTCCATTTACCCAATGAAGAGATCTATACACTCGCTGCTTTTATTCAGCACGAATATCTTAATGGTGATGAATATGCCAGCATCTTTCAGTGTACGGTTGCAGACAGCCAACTGTTGTTAAATCGCATGCACAACAGGGGATTCCTGAATAAATTGGGTAACGAATACCAGGTACATCCGCTTATGTATCGTGCTGTTGTCAGAATTCTGAAGTTAAAAAATATCTTAGTTTAAATATAGAGGATAAAATGTTGATACGTCATATGCTGTTTTTTTCTTTATTGATTATAATTTCGGGTGTACTCGCTCAGGATACAGCCGTTCAGTCCTTATTACCCCAGATATCAGATCAAAATCAGGATAGTATAAGACAAGATAGCGTAATTTCAACCACGGGAGAGGAAGGAATAAAAAAATCCCTGAATAAAAGGGACTGGAACATTACAGTAAGCAAGATTTTCTGGAGTATTATACTGATTAGCCTGGCCTTGTTGTCTATCAGATATACCACGAAAATTTTAGAGACTCTGGGGGAGCGATGGGCTTATTTGCGTCTGCTCATAAAACGCTTAATTCCCATCTATCGCATTACAACGTGGACCATTGTTATTTATATTGTCATAGCATGGATCATCGCACCGCCCATTGAAACACTGATTGCTGTGACTGCTTCGGCAGGAATTGCGGTGGGTTTTGCTTCCCAGGATATTTTAAAGAATATTTTCGGTGGCATCATGATCATCTTCGATCGGCCATTTCAGGTGGGTGATAAGATTGAGATCGGGAATCACTATGGTGAAGTGGTTCAGATTGGTCTCAGAACGGTTCGTATCGTTACTCCCGATGATTCTATGGTTTCGATTCCGAATAGTGAGCTGGTTAGCCAGTCTGTTTCAAATTCAAATGCCGGTCAATTTACCTGCCAGGTGGTTGCTGAATTGTTTTTACCCGCAGATATTGATTTGATACAACTCAGAAAAATTACCTATCGAGCGGCAGCCGTTTCGCGTTTTGTTTATTTAAAAAAACCGATTGCAGTTATTATCAAAAACGAAATACATCAGGGTCGATCACTTCTAAAAGTAAGGCTGAAAGCCTATGTACAGGATTTACGTAACGAATTTGCTTTTTCCAGCGAAATGACCGAACTGGTTATCAAAAATCTGTTACACAAAGGATTGGTCACACCGGAATCACTGGCCAGTGTAGGTGCTGCTTAATCTGATTTGGTTTGTTTCCTGAAATCTTCACGAAGCCCAACCCGCGTCGCCTTCATTTACCCTCGTTTATCCAACTTTTTTCCAATTTTTACAATTTCTTTGTCAACCTCATCAATTTTTACTAGAAAATCGGTCAAGGACTTATCAGTAAAAAATGTAGCATCTAATTTTTTCAATTTATAGACCCGATGTACTAAAGAACCCAGCTTTTTTGTCAAGTCATCACGCTCAGTATTTAATTTTCGTATTTCAACTTTATTCTTATATTTTTTAGCGTATTTTTCAGCTAATTGATATAGATCATCGAGAACAACCGCACTATAATCATACGCTTCAGATGCACCTTTTTTCACTATTTCAAAAATATCTGCAGCATATTTAGAAGTTTTTTCCGCTATCTCAGTTGCCAATACTGCAGCCTGTTCGCCTGCTTCTTTAAGGCCACTTTCAATTGTTTTTATGAAATCTTTTTCCTGAGCTTGAACCCTTGATTTTTGGCTCTTCGTTTTTCCGCCTTTTTTCGCCTTTGATGCTGTTTGCTTTGACTTAGCTTTTGCTGATGATTTTTTTTCAGCCATTTTTTCCTCCTTTTGGATTTGGTTGAAATTTAATTTTGAATTCTATTTAATATAATCATAAGAAGTACAATTTAATTTCCATTGTTTTGTTTATCCCATAGTACATGATTAATCTTCATTAGATTTTATCCTAAAACTTATGATAACCAAGAACATCCACAAAATATTATTTTCCAGATCGAAATAATAACATTGAAAAAAACCTGCAATTAAAATGCTGGCAATGCTCATAGCTATACCAAAAAGAGATTGTCTCTGGCCTTGAGAAAATGATAAACTATAAATCCGCTTTATCATCCAATAAAGCCATAAAATCCACATACCAATCCAAGCCAAGGCTGCAGGAATACCGTTCAAAACAGCAATATGTAAGGCATCATTATGTGCATGTGCCATGGTGTCATAAAATCCTGGCACTTTATATTTTTCAGCCATTTCCGGGAAATAGGCTGGTCCAATGCCATGCCAGATATGATCTTTGATCAGTTTAACAGATGTGCTCCATAAATTTAACCTGCCCTCGTTTTGAGACATATCGAAGATGCTGAGAAATCTCGTGTTTAGGTCGGGAATAAAAATTAACAATAGGACCGATACTATTATGATGGGAATGATTATTTTTAGAATTAATTTTTTATCGTGCAAAATTGATCCAACAATCAATACTGCAAATAGTGCAAGCCAAGTACTACGCGCATAAGTAGCATATAGGCTTGAAATCAATAAAATCATGGCTGCCAGATATAAGTATTTATTTCTGTTCCATTTCTTTTCATTTATAAAATAAATAAAACAGATAAAATAGATCATCAACTGATTACCTGCGAAAGTTAGATAAAAATTATAAAGACCGACAGCACGATAATAATTACCTAAGCTACCTAATTCGTTTCCCAGTATAATATCAACACCTGTTAGAAATTGATATATAGCATATACCGACACAATAGATCCAGATATTATCAGAGCATTCAGAATCTTTTTGGCATCTTGAGAAGATAAAGCAAGTGATGACAGAATTGGAACACTAAGAAGGGTCCATTCTACGTTGATAAAAACTTTTAAAGAACGAAGTGCATCAGGACTCAAAATAGCAGATAATAAACCCAATACTAAATATATTGACCAAAAAATAAAAACAGGGTGTGCTTTAAAAGGTATTTGTTTTTCTTTTACTGCTAAAATTATCGTATATAAAAAAATTATGCCTAAAAAAATTTGCATTAGCCATAAGGAAAAGGGAATACTGATGGCCCATAAAATATATAAATAGGTTAGAGTTTTATTTGTCATACTTTTGAGTACATCCTTTATAAAGTCCGGACGAATGTATTAAAAATTTCTGTTACGGTATCTATATGGATCTTATCAATTTCTCCATCGGGTGCGACGATGGTGTATTGTTTGTCGGATAAAGGTGCAAATTCTATAAGATCGTTTTCTATACGATAAAATGCCAAAACCGGCACATTAAAACAGGAAGCGATATGAATTAACGAGGTATCAGGTGATATTAAAAGTTTAAGATGCTGTATAACATAACTAACATCAAAAATACTTTTAGTCGGCGGCGATTTGATAACGTTTCTAAATGAATTTTCAATAATTTGTTTTTGTTTATAATGTTTGGGCATCGCAATTATAATCATAGCTTGTTTCACATTTTTCAAAAATTCAATCCATTTATCAAAGTGCCATTCTTTAGTGTTATTAGAAGCGCTTAAATTGATCGCCATGACATCCTTTCCTTTAATATTTTTGGCAAATTGAATCACCTCGGGCGAAACGGGGCCATCGGGTATATATGGCAGTAAATCCTTTTCTGTATAAGAAATTCCTAAATAATCAAGCAACATACAATTCTTCTTGATCATCAAGACTGGATCATCAAAACGTATCATATGATGAAAGAAACCTTCATGCAGTGGATGATAGATACCGACACGATGTTTTGCTCTGATTCTTGCACTTAGATATAAAAAGGTAACCGAGGGGTGGTCTTTTGGATTGAATAAAAGATCAAATTCTTGCTCAAATATATATTTTTTTACTGCTCTGGTGGGATATTTTCCGTTGATTACTAATTTAATGTTCTTGTCATATTTCAGGTAATAAGCAAGTCGATTTACACAGACTATCGTAATTTCCATTTCTGGATTAACCCTTTTCAGTATTTTTATTAATGGTGATAGAACAATAATATCTCCAAATCCTTCCCGGGCTAATATAACAATTGAATCTAAATTCCCTTGGGATCTGACGTGACTACTAATTTTACCATAAAAATTCCTGATAAAATTGATTGTTAAATGCTTTTGCTGTTTCTTTATATTGTCGATGATGGCTTTAAATTTCATTTACTCTCTCAATAGAAGACTGGAAATTAAAGATATTAAAAAAAATACCAAAATTTTAATTAAAAAAGAATTGCAGTTTTGTAAGATTAAGATAGAGATCATTTTGAGCGATGAACTCCTAAAAAAGATAATTTCCTTAATCAGCTTTGCTTTTTAATGCCGCGTTTTTTATTATCCATAATATTTTTTACATACTATTTCCGTGTTTAAAGTTATGAGGATATAAAGAATGTTTAAATTTATAAAAGTTTTATTTCTGATTCTTACACTTGTTTCTCTTTTATATGGCCGGGAGGAGAAAAGATCAATGTTAAATATATTAATTATTACTGGCGGACACGATTTTGAAGCTTCATTCTATGAAATTTTTGATAGCTTTGAACATATACAGTATGATACCATTTCACAACCAGAGGCAAATCAGGCCATGATGTTTAATCAAGTTGGAAAATATGATGTTTTGGTCTTTTACGACATGTGGCAGCACATCACTGAGCAGGAGAAAGTAGGCTTCTTAAATTTACTGGAAAAGGGTAGAGGTATTGTTTTTTTGCATCATTCGCTGGCTTCATATCAAAATTGGGCGGAATATAAAAACATAATCGGTGGGAAATATGTACTTAAAGAAAGCGATGACCAGGTTAGTGCTGGTTCTACATACAAACACGATCTAATTTTACACGTTAAAATTGCTGACACCACACATGCAGTAACTGATGGTTTGAAAGATTTTCAGATTAAAGATGAGGGATATAAAGGTATCGAAATTCTACCGAGTGTCCAGCCTTTACTCACTGTGTCCCATACTGATTGTGCTGAGTATGTAGCCTGGGCCCATAAATACCAAAATTCAAAAATCGTTTATATATTATTAGGACATGACCACCACGCTTATCAAGAAGAAAGTTATCGTAAATTGATACAAAACGCCATTTTTTGGGTTGCTGGGAAATCGATATAATTCATTTCTAGATGTCATTGCGGTGCATGCAGGAATCTCATTACGGGGAATCACATTATTGCTTTCTTTTATTGAAAGATAAATGGCTTTAGATAGAACTTCCGCAAAAACGAATCAGGCCACCTTTGCCCGGGATCTCGGTTTATTTGATGCCACTATGATTGGCATAGGGGCAATGATTGGTGCAGGTATATTTGTCTTAACCGGAATAGCAGCGGGTGAAGCTGGTCCAGCAGCTATTCTGGCTTTTGCCTTAAATGGTCTGGTTACCTTGCTTACCGCCTTCGCATATGCGGAGCTTGCTTCTGCAATTCCCCGCGCAGGGGGCGGATACTCCTTTGTTCGTATGGCTTTTCCCGGAGCAACGGGCTTTATCGCCGGCTGGATGCTATGGTTTGCCTACACAGTGGCATGTAGCCTATATGCTCTTGGTTTTGCGGGATACTTCTGGGAGTTTTTTATTAAGTACCTTCCAGATATAACTACACCGCTATTGCAGGTAGTTGGTGAACATTCAGCTATCTTAATCATAACCATTCTTATTGGTACTATGTTCGTACTGTTAAATGTTCGGGGCACTGAAGTAACCGGCAAGACTGAAAATATCCTGACTCTATCGAAAATTGTTATATTATGTATTTTTATATTTTTTGGAATAAAGCAACTGTCTGAAACGACAGACTACACCTTCACTAACCTGATGCCTTTTTTCCCAGCCGGTCTTGGAGGTGTTTTGGTCGCCATGGGTCTCACCTTTATTGCTTTCGAAGGATACGACTTAATCGCAACCGTTGCTGAAGAAATCAAAAATCCTGAAAAAAATATCCCCAGAGCTACCTTTATTGCATTGGGAATTACAGTGCTTATATATTTACTGATTTTATTTGTATCTCTTACGGCATTGCGTCGCGGCGATGAACCTACCTGGCAATTTTTAGGCCGATTTAAAGAGACAGCCATTGTTCGAGCTGCGGAAGATTTTATGCCTGCTATTGGAGTGGCGATTATTGTCTTTGGAGGTTTACTCTCAACAATGTCGGCACTTAATGCGACGGTTATGGCAGCTTCCCGCGTTGCCTTCTCAATGGGTCGGGATTTGTGGTTGCCGAAAAAAATTTCACAGATTCACCTCAAAAGGCGAACTCCTCACGTAGCAATTTTCACAACCGGTGTTATCTTGTTGAGCATGGCACTCACGCTGCCTATTGAAGCGGTGGGTTCTGCTGCGAGTCTTATCTTTCTTCTTACTTTTGCACTGGTTAATTTATCGGTAATAGCCCTGAGAAGAAAATATCCCGAAATTCCAAGAAGATATCGTGTACCACTTTATCCTGCAATTCCCGTATTGGGATTTATCCTGAACGTATTTCTGGCTCTCTATCAATTTAAATTTCAGCCCATAGCCTGGTATGTCACCGCAGGGTGGATTGCTTTTGGACTCCTTCTTTATTACGCTGTTTTTGAAAAAAGAGCGGCTGTTTTAGAAGCTCAGGTTTTGTTACCTGGCTCTTATGGTCCAGAAGCTGACCAGGAACAATCGGTAATCATCGCTTTATACAATCCCGACAATGTGGAGCAACTTCTCAATTTGGGGTATCCGGTTGCTAAACAGCGCAATATACGACTAATAGCTATTAGTGTGGTGGAAGTTCCCAGACAAATCCCCATTCATGAGGGTATGCGCTTTGCCCATCATAAGGAATCTCTCCTGAACAAAGCGAAAAAGTATGCTTCGGAATCTGGTTTTAATCTGAGTACAGAGGTGGTAATTGCTCATAATGCCTCTGATGGAATTTTAGCTGCGACTGAACGCCATCGTGCCAGCCTTTTATTAATAGGGTGGAAGGGTTTTACCAATGCCCGAGATCGTATCTTTGGTGAAGTTGCAGACCGCATCATTCGCTTTGCACCTTGTGATTTAATGGTGGTGAAAATCGAACAAACAGGGGATATGGGTAAATGCTTGTTGCCCACCGCAGGTGGTCCGAATGCGATACTGGCATCAGATATTTTGAATGCAATAGCAAAAGAAATGAAAATGTCCGTAACCGCCGGCTATGTTTTAGCAGAAGATGGTGAGGATAAAACTCAAGAAATAGAAGCTGGCGACCAGCGTATGGATGAAACACTGATGCATCTGGATCAGTCTGTAGTAAAACAAAAAAAATTAATTAGATCCCAATCTATTGCGGGAGGAATCGCCAAAGCAAGCCGAGAATTTGATCTGGTAGTGATAGGGGCTGCCAAAGAACCCTTCTTTCGTAAAATGTTGTTTGGAGAAATACCGGAGAAAGTGGCCCGCTATTCTCCCACTTCGGTATTAGTGGTAAAAAAATATGAGGGGATCGTTAAATCTTTGTTAAAGAAGATAATGGGATAAAAATAAAAAACCTGCATAGTTAGGTATGCAGGTTTTTAATTATTTCTATCGTAGCTGTATATTAGCGGACGGCATATAAGACAGGATTTTCTTTCAATATTGAAGCAATTTGGCCACGTATAACAAGGTTAGTTTCCTTGTAATAGTCTTTAATCAGATTTTTCAGGACCCACACATTGTTGATCTTGTAAAGCGCAACCAGTGCCAACTGTCTCACTTTCTCATTCTTATGCGAACGGTAGATATTGTAAATGGTATAAACCTCCTGGTTAACATTTACTTTGTCACCGTGTAAGATGATGCTTTGCATAGCTAGGATCTTTAGGCTATCGTCGTTCGATCTTAAAAACCTGAGCAGGTTATCGTTGTAGCCTTTCCAATCCATATCCTCTTCCTGTGCAAGGCCAATACCGATTACAATGCTAGCCAGAAGGGGAACAAACAAAATTTTTAACTTACACATTAGGTACCTCCTTTCGGCTACTTTAAAATGTGCATGATTCTTCCGAACCTACTTTTAAATACGTTACTTTAAGGAGAAGTGTTGCATTATAAATACAAAACAGTTTTATACATAGCAGGTACTGGCTTTTATTCCTGTTTTGCAGATAAGAATTATATTGTAAATTATGTTATAAATCCCTACTCTTAATTTTAATAATATGAGAAATAATATTTGTTTTGGAATTGAAGGTTGGTGTGCTATTATCACTGAGGACTTCACTCTTCTCATGAAGTGCTTAACAACTTGCTGAAATACAATGTCACTTTATGACTTCTTAAAATCTTTGGGAATCACAGCGGGGATACATTTAATGCTCCACAGTTCATTCCGTCGGATACGTGCTGCATTTCCGGGTATTAAACCGGGTGATGTTATCAATACCCTGAAATTGTTGGTAAATGGTAACGGATCTTTGATTATACCTGCTTTTACTTACTGTTTTAAAAAAAATACAGGGAGGAATGAAATATATGACCAAAAAAGATCCCACAGTAAGGTTGGAGCAATTAGTGAAGTATTTAGAAATACAAGAGGTGTGGTTCGCACGGCATCACCAACTCATTCCTTCTGTTTGTGGGGAATTGTAAAAAAATATATTGATAAAAGTAATGCTCCCATCAGTCCTTTAGGCGCCGGTAGTGTTTTGGAGTGGCTAGCTCAGCAGCAGGAAGCCTATATTTTATTGTTAGGAGCGGATTTCAAGGCTTTAAGTTTTGGGCATTATATCGAGATAAAGGCAAAATTACCCTGGATCAGCTATTCGCCCTGGGAACATTTAGGTGTAGAACCGACTGCTATTTCGACAAACGGAGAACAAAAACTGATTGAAGTACCCGGCTGCAGCAAATCCTATAAGAATTTTGAAACATTTTTGCTTCAGGAGCACCAGATCAGTACTTTTTCATATGGAGAATTACATGGCTATTATTTGTCGCTACAAAAGCTGCTAAAAGATGGCCTGTCGTTTTTTAGTACTCATCCAGATAAATTGCTTTGTGATTTTGGAACATGCCCGGCCTGTGATAGTAGATGGGCCTATTATCTGGAACAGTTAAAAAAGAGGCAAACATGAAATAAGCAGCTGTTTCTCAAGTCCTAAATTATTTCTTATTATAAGAATTACTTAGTTCCTGATATTTGCTTCTTAATCTTATGGGAAAATACTATTCATAGCGTAGTGATACGACTGGATTTTTACGAGCAGCTTTAACTATACGATATCCCACGGTTAATAATGTGAAAAACATAGTAAGAATAGCTGTAAAAATAAATGTGCCTACATCAATACTTACTGCATAGGGAAAATTCTGGAGCCATTTTTTTACTATATAGAAAGCAGCGGGCCAAGCAATTATATTCGCAATTATGATCAGAAAAATAAATTTTTTGCAGAGCAGAAATACGATAGAACCAACCGTCGATCCCATTACTTTTCTGATTCCAATTTCCTTTGTACGTCTTTCAGTTATAAAGGAAGCTAATCCAAATAGACCAAGACATCCGATAATTACAGCTAATATGGCAAAGGTTCTAAATATACTGCCCAATCTTTCTTCAGTTTGATGTAGACTGGCAAAATATTCATCGAGAAAAAAGGAATAGTAGGGGTGATCCGGAAACATATCATACCACTTGTGCTCGATGGTTTTCATAGTCTTTGAGATATCATTGCCATTCAAGCGAATAGTGAGCCTGCGTGCTCTGTTTTCAATGGCCCCCTCAGTACGTACATATTCAATAAACGTTGGTTCAACCACCGAATATAGGGTCCTCTGGTGAATATCCCTGAATACCCCGATAACTGTCTTTTTGTATATTTCTGTTGAAAAAGGGGAGGGTATTTCAATATTTTTACCTATCGGTTGATCCCATTCCAATTTTTTAGCGGCTGTTTCATTGATCATCACAGCGTCTGTGGCATCCGTTGTTATTTCCTTTAGAAAACCTCGTCCTTGTGTAATTTCAATTTCAAAGGTATTTAAGAAATCATGATCGATATAAAAATTTTGCATTCTGAACCCCTGGCCTCCAGAAAATCCCTCTGGGTACACATCGACGTTAAACAAATATATTTCCCCAGGAACCATGGTGGAAGCTCCGGCGCTCACAACACCTTTAATATTGAGCAATTCGTTTTTAAAGGATTCAAGCCCAAAGCGCACATCGTCATTCTGAAGAGCAATAACTAATAAATTATGCGTATTGAAACCGAGATCTTTATCCCTCATAAATTTCTGTTGCTTAAAGATAATAATAGTAGAGATGATTAAGATGATGGAAACAGAGAATTGAAAAATAACTAATATTGAACGAAGCAATGCATTCTGTGATCCTTTTTGATCATTTCCTCTGAGACCTGAGACAGGGCTCAATGCTGAAAGGTAGAAAGCAGGGTAACTACCGGCGAAAAATCCAACAAATAGGACTATTGCTAGAAAACTAACAACCAGGTAGGGTATCTGAAAGTGAGTTATGGAGATTTCCCGATTCGCGAGGATGTTAAAATAGGGTAAAATAAGCCATGCCATTGCGATGGCGATTATCGATGATATTATGGTGAAAACGAAAGCTTCACTATAGAACTGAAAAACCAGTTTCTTTCGCTCCGCTCCGAGAACTTTTCGTAATCCAATTTCCCTTGATCTGCTTGATGAAAAGGCCGTTGCCAGATTTATAAAGTTTATACACGCTATAAGTAATATTGCTATGGCAATTGCTACTAGAACATAGATAATACGAATATCGCTGTTTGTACTTAATTCATACTCAAGATGAGAAAGTAAATGTATACTTTTGAGAGGTTGCAGAAATGTTTGTAACTCAACACCCATTTCCTTTAATATAGGTCCGAGATAAGTTTTATTAAAGTCGGTCATTTTTTGCTCAAATTCTTCATACCTGGTATTTTTCTGTAATAACAAATAGGTTTGAAAGCTGCCGCCTCTCCATGAACCTATTCTGGGATCGTATTTTATAAACGTTGAAAAAGATGCAAGAACATTAAAAGTAAAATGTGAATTTGGTGGAGGATCTTTCACAACACCCGTAATTTGATAATCATGTTTGTTATCCCATTTTATTACTTTTCCCACTGCACTCTCATTCCCAAAGTACTTGTGAGCTGTTTTTTCTGTTAATACCATGGTGAAAGGAACTTCCAGTGCCGTTTTTGGATCACCTTCAATTAAATCAAAAGAAAACACGTTAAAGACAGATTGATCTGCATAAAGTACCCCTGTCTCAAAGAATTTCTTATCTTTATAACGGAATGCTCTTCTAACGGTGGGGCTAAATCTAACTGCATCGACCACTTCAGGAAAATCTTTGATCATGGTCGGACCAATAGGAGCAGGAGCCAGTGCAAGTTCTACTGTCTTGCCCATCGATGTTCTGCGGGATACTATGCGATAAATATTATCTGCATTTTTATGGTAACCATCATAAGAAAGTTCATATCCTATATATGAGAAAATCAATATACTGCACAATATACCGAGAGATAGCCCGAAAATATTGATAAGCGAATACGATTTATATTTGTAAAATTTACGAAAGGTTATCTTTAAGTAGTTCCTTATCATCATTAGCTCGAGGTGATTTTAAGGGACATAATAAAGTAATATATTTTTGCAGATTAATTCGAATTCCCATTTCACTCTGTTAAGATCGGCTTTAACATGCGGATTATAATTGCTTAGCAATCCTGGCCTGCATTAGAGCAAGGGTCACCGCATATCTAAGCCTATACAGAGAATAAGTAGCTCCTGAAACCGCGTTTACAGACATCATATTTTGCTGCTCTAGCTACTGATTCTCCAAAATAGGATATGCTATAGCCGGCGTGGTTCCGGTGACACTCATTTTCTTGCAATAGGATTCATCTTCCTGCTTACCTGTTCCAGATTTATGAATTTCATTATAATCAATAGATATAATTCTTTCATCTTTAATTTCGATTTTGACCCAATGTCTGTAATCGTAAGCATCATAGGGTGATTCTCCAATATAAACACCGTTTTGACATCCGTCGGCACTAACGGGTAAATCATAATTTGAAATCAACTGTTTGAATACCGTATCAATTTTGTCGATCGGAGAAGTTTCTATAATAAAATGTAGATTAACTAAACTGGCTTTAAAATATTCATCATCGGGTTTGTATGCTTTAACTTCTTCTAGACTATCCCTGTGCTCAATACAGGAATGATTTGATATGATACAGATAAAAATAAATAAAATACTATTAATTGTTTTCATTTTTACACTCCACTTAATAGCTTTACCAAAGCCTATTTTTTACACCAAACCATCTTGGAACACTATTAATATATTCCTGGTAAGCACTACCATACTTATCGAGACAATACCTTTCTTCAACGAGTGCTTCTTGATGTAAGCAGAATACTAAAATTAGGCTAAAAAATATAAATAGCCATGAAGCAGTGGCAATACCTGAACCGACACAAATGAAAAAAGTAGATAAATACAAGGGATGTCGTGAAAATCGATACAATCCTTTGGTAATTAACTGATCCGGAGGCGTAGTAATGAAATCATAAGTTGCTATCGTCATCAGTATAAAACCTATTATGAAAACAAGAAATCCAACATAAAACCAGATTGTACCTAGCCTGAAGGGTAGAAAAATAGAATAGATCAAGGTTAATAACCAGATAAAATTAGCTATGATACCTATATATCTCTCAAGCATGTTTCGTCTTGCCTCTTTAGAGACATGACTTCTTTCCCAGCTACTTTTGTTTATAAACGCTATTGCCAGCATCTGTACTATAAAAACACTCATGAATATCCATGCGTTCCATATGCCTATTTTAAAAGCTGGTATTAAAGACATTACAGCACCTCAGCTTTGATTATTCACATATTGAATAAATATTTGATCAATAATTTAATGCGCGTTTGATATAGGGGGAAACTGTATTTTTTAACCGATCTCAAAGAAAGTGGTTTACCAGTTATAATTGCCTCGGCGGCTAAAAGTCCACTTAGTACAGCCGGTCCAATACCTTCTCCCATATCTTTAGTTGCCAATCCAGCAGCGTCACCAATGAGATATACCTTATCAATTTGCACCTTATCTATACTGTCTCTAATATAATAAATATAACCTCTGGCATTATCATGATAGTTTATTACCAGTGAACGTTGTTCTAATTCTTGAACAAAAAGTTTCCATTGATTTTTTATATTATCCTTTATGGCTTTTAATTTCCCTGCATAGCATCCGATCCCGATATTCAGATATCCATTACCTTTAGGCACATACCATGAGTACCCTGGGAGCTTATTGTGAAAAAACCAGAGATGACAATTCCCATCCTGATAATTATAGGGAAATTCTTCCTCCAGCGTCACAATTAATGATTTTTTGGCCCGAGGATTAATTTGTCTGAAAAAGGTTCGAAATACGGGACAATGCGTACCGCCTGCTGCAACTAAATAGTTACAATAATATTGATCGTCAAGAACGTAATACTCACCATCTTTTTTTATATTTTTGACTTCATGTGTCTGTACCGCAACACCGCATCGTTTCAGAAGCCAGTGATCAAACTCATGTCTGCGAATAGCATATTGCTGAACATTTATTTTCAATTCTTTGTTATATAAATGGATATGAAATTTATTGAATTTCATAAGACTAAGTGGATAGTCTTCTACATCAATTTTCAAATCGTTGATTACCTGGAGTGTTATCCAGCCTGCACATAATTTTGTCCTGGGAAATTTTTGTTTGTCGAGAATTAAACATTCAATATTGTTTTGTCTTAATTTCCATGCACAAGAGGAACCTGCGGGTCCACCACCAATGATGATTACATCGGAAAAGATCATATTTTATCTTTGTTGAGTTATTGGTATCTGAAGGTTTTATACTTTAGATTAGCCGATCATCAGCTGATGCGACAATTCGGTTGCTCCCTACCTGTTTTTGTCATTACAATTTGCCATAATTGTTGACTTCGTGATCTAAAGCCACCTGCACTGCAGAGTAAATAAAACCGCCACATGCGGTAAAAGCGATCACCATATTTATCTTTGAATCTGGGCCAGGCGCTGTTAAAATTTCGATACCAGATCATAAGAGTTTTATCGTAATCTGGCCCTATATTGTGCCAATCTTCCATTACAAATAAGCCCTCCATAGCTTTAGCTATCTGTGCTATTGAGGGCAACATACCATTGGGAAAAATATATC
>SMTZ1_10002464_pt1 | contig 18679 bp, 15 predicted proteins | sample DeeMarSWOR136_30_FD_25667 | JGI IMG/M metagenome (IMG submission 25667)
AATCTGTAGATGGCAATACAGCAGCAGCACATGTTGCTTATGCATTTAGTGATGTTGCGGCGATTTATCCAATTACACCATCATCTCCAATGGGTGAAGTTGTAGATGAATGGTCAGCAGAGGGAAGAAAAAACATTTTTGGCCAAACCCTTAGAGTCCAAGAAATGCAATCAGAAGGTGGTGCCGCTGGTGCAGTTCATGGTGCCCTTAGTGTTGGTGCATTTTGTTCTACTTTTACCGCATCACAAGGTCTTTTACTAATGATTCCAAATATGTATAAGATATCAGGAGAACTAATGCCTACTGTTTTTCACGTTTCAGCCCGTGCACTAGCCGGTCAAGCACTTTCAATTTTTGGTGATCATCAAGACGTAATGGCTGCTCGTGCTACAGGTTTTGCAATGCTTGCCTCTTGTTCAATTCAAGAAATTATGGATCTTGCTCTTGTTGCTCATCTTTCAACGTTACGTGCAAGTATACCCTTTCTACATTTCTTTGATGGATTTAGAAGCTCCCATGAAATTCAAAAAATCGAGATGATTGATTATAACGATATACCATCAATTGTAGATTGGGAGGGAATAAAAAAACATCGTGAGAGAGCAATGAATCCAGAAAAGCCACATCTCAGGGGGACGGCACAGAATCCAGATATCTATTTTCAATTAAATGAGGCCGCAAACAGATTCTATCTAGAGGTACCGAAAATTGTTGAAGAAGAAATGAAGAAGGTAAGCAAGCTTACAGGTCGCAAATACAATCTCTTTGACTATATTGGAGCACCAGATGCAAATAGAATAATTATTATGATGGGTTCAGGTGCAGAAGCTGCTGAAGAAGCAGTTGAATATCTTAATAAAAAAGGGGAAAAAGTTGGTCTTATAAAAGTTAGACTCTATAGACCTTTTTCAGCTCCTCATCTTATTGCTACAATTCCTGATACTGTGAAAAGGATAGCAGTACTTGACAGAACAAAAGAAAATGGATCCTTTGGTGAACCATTATATGTTGATGTATCAGCTGTTTATCAACATCAAAAAAAGGATATGATAATTGTTGGTGGACGGTATGGACTGGGTTCAAAGGATTTTACTCCATCGATGGCAAAGGCAGTTTTTGAAAATCTTAAAATGAAGGAACCTAAAAACAACTTCACAGTTGGAATTATTGATGATGTAACATTTACATCTTTACCTATAACAGAAGAAATAGATGCAACACCCGAAGGTCTTGTACAGTGCAAATTCTGGGGACTTGGAGGAGATGGAACAGTCGGTGCAAATAAGGATGCAATTAAAATAATTGGTGACAACACTGATATGTTTGTGCAGGGTTATTTTGCATATGATGCAAAGAAATCTGCAGGAATTACTGTTTCCCACTTACGTTTTGGAAAAGTCCCTATTAAATCAACTTATCTTATAAAGGATGCTGATTATATTGCATGTCATAATCCTTCATATGTGGACAAGTATAATCTTCTTGAGGGAATAAAGCAAGATGGAACATTTGTACTCAATTCTCCTTGGACTCTTGAGGAAATGGAAGAAAAACTACCAAATTCTCTAAAGATAATTATTGCTAAGAAGAATTTGAAATTCTATTCAATTGATGCAGTGAAAATTGCTGAAGAAGTAGGGCTTAGTGGCCGTATCAATATGGTCATGCAAGCTGTATTTTTCAAGTTATCAAAAGTTCTACCAGTAACTGATGCTATTACTTATTTAAAAGAAGCAATTGAAGAAACCTATGGTAAAAAAGGAAAAGATATAGTTCAAATGAATTGGAAAGCAGTTGATGCCTCTCTTGATAATATTAATGAAATCTTATATCCATCATCATGGGCAAGTTTAAAACCTGAGAAGATAAAAGAGTCTGATGAACCTGATTTTATAAAAAACGTTATGCGACCTATGAACAGAATGGATGGTGATAAACTTCCAGTAAGTGCTTTTACTCCAGCAGGAATATTTCCAACCGGAACTACAAAATATGAAAAAAGAGGAGTGGCAATTAATGTCCCAGAATGGCAGATCGACCACTGCATTCAATGTAACCAATGTGCTATGGTTTGTCCGCATGCTGCAATTAGACCAGTTCTTGTAACAGATGAAGAGTTAAAAAAAGCGCCAAAGGGTTTTGAGGCAAAAAAAGCAGTAGGAAAAGGTGTTGAAAATCTTTTATTTAGAATACAGGTTTATCCAGAAGATTGTGTCGGTTGTGGAAATTGTGCTGATATATGTCCCTCTAAAGAAAAAGCTCTTATCATGAAGCCATTTGCAACTCAACAGAATCAAGTTCCAAACCAAAAATATTCAGAAAAAATACCTATTCGAAGTGGAGATTTTGATAAGTTCTCAGTTAAAGGTTCTCAATTCCAACAGCCATTACTTGAATTTTCAGGAGCATGTGCTGGTTGCGGAGAAACACCCTATCTAAAACTTATAACACAACTATTTGGGGATAGAATGATTATTGCAAATGCAACAGGATGCTCATCTATTTGGGGAGGATCTGCACCGTCAATTCCTTTTACTGTTAACAATGAAGGTCATGGACCTACATGGGCAAATTCACTTTTTGAGGATAATGCTGAGTATGGTTTTGGTATGGTTCTTGGAACTACACAGCGTCGTAATAAGCTTGCAGATTTGATTAAACAAGCTATAAAGGAAAACAAGGTTTCCGGCGGAATAAAAGAGGCATTTGAGAAATGGCTTGAAAATAAAGATAACGCAGAGGGTTCCAAAGAATGGGGAGACAAAATAAAAGCACTAATTAAGAAAAACCATACTGATAAGATCTTAGGTCAAATCTGGGAGAATAGGAATCTTCTTACTAAAAAATCTATATGGTCTGTAGGTGGTGACGGATGGGCTTATGATATAGGATATGGTGGTCTTGACCATGTAGTTGCTATGAACGAAGATATCAATATCTTAGTATTTGATACAGAGGTTTATTCAAATACTGGCGGGCAATCATCAAAGGCTACACCAATTGGATCAGTTGCCAAATTTGCAGCATCTGGTAAAAAGACAAAGAAAAAGGATCTAGGAGTTATGGCTATGACCTATGGTTATGTCTATGTCACATCTGTTGCAATGGGTGCAAATAAAAACCAGCTTATGAAAGCATTAAAAGAAGCAGAATCCTATCCAGGACCTTCACTTATAATTGCATACTCACCCTGTATAAATCATGGTATAAGAGCAGGCATGGGTAAAACACAAAACGAAGAAAAAATAGCAGTAGAATCTGGCTACTGGACCCTTTACAGATATGACCCAAGACTTGCCAAAGATGGAAAAAATCCTTTCCAACTCGATTCAAAAGAGCCTAATGGTACACTGAAAGAATTCATTACGGGAGAAGTAAGATATAACTCTCTTACCCGTACATTCCCTGATGAAGCAAAGCGTCTTCATACCTTACTTGAAAAGGATGTTAATGAAAGATACAAGAAATATAAGACAATGGCTGAACAATAAATTTTAAATTTTTGTTTATTAACAGAGGAATCTGGAAAAAAAGAATTTTTGGGATGGGATGTACCCTAATAAGAATTCTATTCCAGACTCCCCCAATACCGCATAAATTTTTTTATATATAAATTATTTGTTAAACTTAATCAAATAATAATAATTGTACCATAAAAATCTAAATACTTTATAAATTTTTATTAAGAGTTAAATTGTAAAGAAATTTGTTAAAAATAGCATTATTTATTTAAAAAATAAATCTTTAACATTTAAATATCTTATATTTAATGTAAAATATGAATTGAGGGAGGACTTATATGAAAAAAAATTTGTTTAAAAAAACTTTGGTAATAGGAGTTATAATCCTATTTTTTGAAGTTAGTACTGTATCGGCTATATAACTTAATGCTGATTCAACCAAAATAATTGAATATATTAAAAATTCTAATCCTGATATGCAAATATTTTATTCAACTGATGATTCTGAAATATCACAAGATTTACCTAATTCACCTTTAGGCTCTAGGGAGGCAATAACGATACGAAATGAATTCGGTGCTGGAGGAAATTCAGGATGGGCATCTGATGCCTTGTTTAAATTTGATATATCTTCTATTCCCTCTGGTGCATCTGTAATAAGAGCAACAATGTATTTATTCAATAACAAATGGACAAGCACCAATCCTGCAGGCAGAATGTTAAATGTTTATAGGATCACAAACGATTGGAACGAAAATACCTTTACAGGGAATACTGCACCAACATATCATCCAGTTACAACAGCCTATTCACCAGTACCAGCAACGGTAAATGTTTGGATTCAGTGGAATTTAACAAGTGATGTTAGGGATTTTCTATCTGGAACTACAAATTATGGATGGAGATTGAGAGATGATAACTATTGGGGTAAACCTGATATACCATTAACTCAAGTTAGGTCAAAGGAGTTTGGCCAAGATTTAAGCCCTTATCTTGAAATAGAATATATTAAAACAAGAAGTAGAGATATTTCAAACCAATTTTTCTTAAAATTCTTAGAACGCTTTCCAAACATATTTCCAATACTACGACAACTGATTGGATTTCAGTAGTATAAATCCTCTATTTTTTTCTTTTAACTTTCAAATACCACTTTTACATAGAAAAATTTATATCCTAAAAGATACAAATTATAATAGGGGTCTGGTTTGGAAATAAGATTTAATTCTAAATTTTGTGAATTGTAACATTTAAATATTCAATATCTGATGATAGTACCGGAGGAGGAATGAAAATATAAAAAAAAATATTGATAAGGTTTTAACCGTTACAATCATTCTTTTGTTTCTTTGCATAAACGCCTTACCTTCAACTGCACAGACAACAAGTGAACAACAATATTTATCATTACAAAATTATATTCATTATGTTGGTGGGACAGGAGTAGGAAACTACACAAAGATACAAGATGCAATAGACAATGCATCTGATGGGGATACTGTCTTTGTCTTTGATTATTCTTCGCCATATATTGAAAATATTGTAATTAACAAGTCCATTTACCTAATTGGTGAGGATAAATTTATTACTGTTATTGATGGCAATTACAGTGGCAACGCTGTCGAAGTTTCTGCTGATTGGGTAAACATCAGTGGATTTACAATACAAAACGGAAACAAAGGAATTTATATGAATTCAGACTACAACACCATCACAGATAACAATATCTTAAAGAACAATTATGGTATAGAGCTTTATAATTCCAACAACAACAATATCACCGGTAACAACATTTTCTCTAACAACAGAATTGGCATATGGATAAGTGATTCTAGCACCATCACCATAGGTATTAACAATATCTCGAAAAATGAATATGGTATATGGATTAGTTTTTCTGACAATATCACTATCAATAAAAACAACTTTATCAATAATAAACAATATGCTTTTTTTGAAATATATTTTATACGATGTAATAATATTTGGGAGCAGAATTATTGGAATAAACCACGGACATTTCCAAAACTCATTATTGGAATATTAGTCATAACACTAAATCTGTATAGTTATATTCTATTTCCATGGATTAATATTGATAGGCATCCAGCAAAAGAACCATATGAAATATAGATATTAAGAACAATTCCCAACGCTTGAAAGAATGATAAATCTATTGATATATAACTGTGGTTAACAATCCAATATATTAATGTAACCTTTATATATTCATTTTCAGATTATTTTATTTAGGGAGGCTAGAAATAATGAACAAACAAAGTAGTTTGTTTAATAAAATTGTAATATTTTGTATAGTTTCATTAATTATTGGTATAATTATTACACCAATTATTAGTGCAAACATCAAAATAAATGAAAAAATTGTTAACGAATATGATTTAAAGGACAGAATTGAAAATAGGTTTGGATTGAAATATGTTGAAGAAGGATATTTAATAAAAAATAATTTGATTGAAAAAGATACAAATCCAGTAAACACTTATAATAATGGACCTGGTGAAATAAATCCAATTTGGATTACAAAATATGATTTTGGATATTTTTATACTATAAAGGCTTATAATGGCTATATTTATGCTGTTGGAAAAAAATATTATCCTGAGGGGGAAAATAATAGCGCAATATTGGCTAAGTTTGACATTACTAACGGGGAACTTCTTTGGATTAAATCTTGGGAGGGATTCCATCCTTGTACACAGGCATATGATTTGGAATTCCTTGATGATTCAATATATGTTGTAGGTTGTACTGGTCCACCTGGTTTTGTAGGATGGTGGATAGATTCTTTTATTTGTAAATATAATTTAAATGGTAAACTTCTTTGGAGTAAGTTAATTAATGAAACCACATTTGATAATTTCAATGGTGTTAAATTATATGATAATTATTTTTATTTATGTGGGAGTAGATCCGTTAGTGATGGTTTGAATGCTTGGATTTTAAAATATGATACTGACGGTAATAAAATATGGGGTAAAACCTATAAAGTTCTTGGTGCATGGTTTGGTGAGTTTTTAGATCTTGAAATATATAATGACTTTATCTACACTGAAGGACAAACCAGTTCCTGGGATAATTCTGAGCAGGATGTATTAGTTGCTAAAATCTCTTTAGATGGAAAACTAGATTGGAAGAGAGAATGGGGAGGAAATGGTCCTCAACTAGGGGCTAGAATACATGTAATGGATGAATTCATATATGTTTGTGGTTATGGAAAAGAAGAGAGTGTACTTTGGGGAGGACATGATATTCTTTTAAAATATGATCTAGATGGAACTTTAGAATGGGATACTACTTCGTTATGTTCTCCTGCTACTGCTATTGATGTTATAGCATATAATGGATCCCTTTATACAGGTGGTGAGTTTTTACGCTTTGAATATGATTACGATGCAGTATTGTTTAAGTTTAATGAGGATTCCAGTTTGATTTGGTATTTGACATATGGTCCTTATGGTTTTGCAAGTATAAATTCCATCGAAGTTTATAAAGACTTTTTGTATATTTGTGGAAACATTGGAGCTGAAGACTTCATAATGAAATACGATGTTGATCTTTTTTCAGATAACAATAAACCTGCAACTCCCAGTAAACTCTCTGGTCCAACAGATGGAAAACCTGATGTGGAATATACTTATTCAACAAATACCACAGATCCAGATGAAGACCTATTAAGTTATGATTTTTCATGGGGCGATTGGAATATAACAACTGTTGAATGGTATGATTCTGGAGAATCAGTTTCTTCTACATATAGTTGGGATGAGAAAGGTATATATGATGTCAAAGTAAGAGCAAGAGATGAGTATGGTTTTGTTAGTAATTGGTCAGATCCAATAAAAGTAAATATTCCAAGAAACAAAGCAACTTATTATTCATTTTTCTTGTGGTTTTTAAAACGTTTCCCAATACTGGAAAGACTGCTGAACCTTATTATATAGGTTTTAGCCGTTAAAACTAGGTCATTGCAACATTTATATACTCATATCTTGATGATAATATGTTGAGGGAGGAATAAATCTTGGTTAAGAAAATCCTCGTAATAGGGATAACAGTACTATTTCTTGGTATTGGAATTCAACCAGCAATAGCAGAAATACCATTATCAAATGATAGCGAAGATGAAGAAGAATGTGATATTTGCCCAAAGCTTAATAATATTCAACTTTTTAAAATAAAGAGTCTGTTATTAAGATTAGAGACACTTGTTAATGAGTTATCAGTTATATCTAAAAAAGATCCTATAGTTGAATTGAAATATCAAGAGTTTTCAAAAAGATTTTCAGTTTTAAAAGAAATTAATATGGATTATATGTTATATTCTTTTTATTCACTTTGTTTGTTATTCCAATTTATCATGATTTCCCTTTGTTGGATGCAATAATGGTTGTTATATATGCTTTAGGACTTCCACTAAACTGTGATTGGTGGGATGCTCCTCCGCCTCATCTAAAAACTATTTATAAATTAAAATTATATAGGAATATAGATTATGTATAAGAAAATCCTAACTGTTGTAATAACAATCCTTTTTCTGGGAACCTGTATTACTCCGTCAGATGCAATAGATACTATAGAACAATCATCTATACCTATATCTGATAAGACTATAATTACTGTTGATGATGAAGGTGATGGAGACTATACCTCAATAAAAGATGCATTAAGCCATGCATATCCAGGAGTTACTATCGAAGTTTATAGTGGAACATACTATGAAAATAATATTTATATTGGGCTACCAGGACTTACCCTCAAGGGAGTGCCCCAAGAACTGGGTAGCGGGAATGACACAGGAAAACCAGTTATCACCTCGGAATTGAATTCATATAACTATATTTTGAATATGGGCGGTGACAATGTCACCATTACTGGTTTCGTTATCATTGACAGTACAGCGCCAAATGTCATGACGTTCCCCATCCGCATTATGGGGGGTAGCTGCACATTTGCAAACAACAATGTTAATGGAGGGATGTTTACGCTGTCGATTGGAGAAGACCTTAACCATCCTAATCATTATTCATTAAACACGCGTGTTATTGGAAACACGTTTTACAAAAACAGTATAGGGATAAGCTATAGTGGCAAGTACGGTTATATTTTAAGGAACAACTTCAGCTCGTGCAAGCAACAAGCAATCGAAGTATATGGTCAATCAACCTCGAACGATATCAGTTATAATAGTCTTCGTAACTGCTCCACTGGGATTTTATATTACAATGGCTCTAAAAGTATCATATCCCATAACTTTATCTCTGCAGATACTGGTATCGAACTTGTAGTCACCGATGCGGAAAATATTAGTATAATGATGAACCAGGTTCAACAATGTGGAAAAGGAATCTACTTGAGATATAGCCATAGCTTGATAAAAGTGCATCAAAATAATTTCATCAATAACTTGCTTGATATCAGATTTGTGCGGTCTTTAGAGTTAAAATACAATTATTTGTCTCATCCGATTTTCAATGAAAACTATTATAATTCATGGATTAAGTTTGGACCTAAATGGATACGAGGGTTTATGATCCTTTTTTGGATACCAATATTGATCCCAGAGATATGGTTTGGCATACCAATCTTCATACCATGGTTCTATCCAGATTTGAATCCATCAAAAGAACCATACGACATATAGGTTTTTAGAACAATTCCATAAGTCCCTTATATTCGTAAAACTACCTTCAATATTCAAACAGTTAAAAACATCCAATCTTTTTTTTAATTTATGTAATTAAAAAAAAGTGTAAAATATTTAATAAGATTTTTTATCGGATTTCACAATTTATTTTTCAAAATTAATAACAAAAAATTTTAAAAATGTTTTAAATTTGCCTGTTAAACTTTAATAGTCTAATTTGATTCAAATTTGTAGGTGCACTTTTTGTTTAAAAGGGCGGAGAAGATAGGAGATATTATTAAAAGTTCTAAAGAAATTCATATTGTAACCCATATCGATGCAGACGGTATTACTGCAGGAACTATAGCATATCAAACATTGAAGAGATTAGGAAAGGAATTTTCTATTGAGTTTGTAAAAGATCTTGATAATGAAATAGTTGAGCGTTTAAAAAATGAAAACCACGAACTTGTATGGTTTACTGATCTTGGAAGCAGTATCAGCACTGATATACCTGAAATCAATAAAATAATTACAGATCATCATGCTTGTCCAGATAACTCAAATGAATCTTTTCATCTAAATCCTCATCTTTTTGGATTTGATGGAAGTTTTGAAATAAGTGGTGCTGGAACAACATATCTTGTTTCAAAAGCAATTGATAAAAAAAATATGGATCTTACTCCACTTGCAATAGTTGGAGCATGTGGTGATCTCCAAGATAGAAGATTTAGAAAACTTACTGGAATGAATAGAGAAATACTTTCAGATGGTGAATCGATAAATGCAGTCAGGCCAAAAATCGATATTAGATATTTTGGTAGAGAAAGCCGTCCAATTTATAAGATGCTGCAATTTTCAAGCGATCCAATAATTCCTGGTCTTACCGGCCGTGAGCAGGCCTGTATTGGTTTTCTGCAAGAATTAGGAATAACATTAAAAGATGGTGATAATTGGAGAAAATGGATTGATCTATGTAAAGATGAAAGAAGACTAATAATTTCAAACATCGCCCAGTTACTGCTTACCAAAGGCTTTGGTCATAAAATCACGAAGCGGATAATCGGAGAGGTTTATATTTTAGTAAATGAGGAAGAAGGAACAGAGATACACGATTCAAAAGAATATGCTACACTTTTGAATTCAACAGCAAGATATGGTAAATGCGAGGTGGGACTTAAGGTATGTCTAGGTGACAGAGACAAATGGCTTGCTAAAGCAAGAAATCTACTTCTTGGTCATAGACAGAATCTTGTTGTGGGACTTCAGTTTGCAAAGGATGAAGGAATTATAAAAAGAAAGCATTTGCAGTATTTCCATGCAGGAAGTGGCATACGTGATACTATTGTAGGAATTGTTGCAAACATGCTGCTTAACTCAGAGGATGTTAGCAGTGATTTACCATTGGTTGGCTTTGCAGATAAGGGAGATGGAGAGGTAAAGGTATCTGCACGCGGAACAGAGGAACTGGTTGAAAAAGGTCTGAATCTATCCCAAGCAATGAAAAAAGCAGCCTCTGCACTTGATAGTATTGGAGGCGGCCATGATATAGCTGCAGGTGCAACTATACCAAAAGGTACAGAAGAGGAATTTTTAGAAATACTTGAAAAAGAGATAAAAAATCAGCTTTCAAGTAAAGCTGATGTCTTGTAAACCTTTACGGCTTCAAGTTCAAATACAAGGGTCGCTCCTATAAATCTTACTTCTGGTGCATCAATGTTCATTGCTAGTCTTGCATGGGTTTCATTAACTGAGATTACCTTGAAATGCATTGATCCGTAAAAACTATCTATGCTAAATATGTGACCTTCCTCAATTATAGAACGCATTGTGAAGTGTGTATCATTTTCCACGATAAAAACAATGGTCCAGTTAAAGAAAGGAAGCATAACTGATGACCCATTATCAGGTATTAGTTTATAGGTTACATTTTCATCTGTCACATTTTTAATTATTGCATTTAGTACTCCTTTTTGTTCAAATGCCACTTCACCATAGTCAAAGATTGCACCCTCCGTCAAATTCAAGTCTGGAAAGCTTCCTACCAATGCCGTTTTATTTTCAGAGATTTCACTTTCAATCACGCTTTCTAAGGGATAGGCCCCCATTCCGAACATCTCAGCCATCGATTCATTCCAAATACCATAACCATCCTCTGGTGGAATGGTAATTTCCTTTGTATTACTCTCCTTCATACCGACGAGTCCCTCTAGAAAACCAGGTATAAAAGAATTTGAATAATTCTCATATCCTTCAGGAGGATAAAATTCATAATTAGGATCTACAAAAACCTTCGCAGGTTCATAAATTTGACTCTCATTATAAAGTCCCCATTGCTTTGCAACTTCCTCTATATTTGTATCAAAAACGGTGCCGTTTAAAAATTTACCAGTGTAATTAACATCCACACTGTCACCATATGTTATTGCTCCACCAACGGGAATTTTACCATTTTCTTCTTTCTCTTCCCCGAAAAGATTCTTAAAAATATCATTTCGAATATTTTCATCAGCCAGAATATATCCTGATATTGCTATAACGATTATAACTGCTAAACCAATTGTTGCTATTTTTTCTAGTTGCATAAAAGAGCTGAATAAAGTAACAATATATTAAGCTACCTCTTATTTCTTGATATAACATGTTCAATTACATACCTAATATACTTAGCAGCAAGTAATGCAGTTTGACCATTATCATATGGTGGACATACCTCAACAACATCAAATCCAATAAGCTTTGAAGAAAAAGCCTCTATACATTTTACAATATCAAATGGGTCCAAACCAAAAGGTTCAGGTGTACTAATTCCAGGAGCAAATGAGGGATCTAAAACATCAATATCCAAAGTAAGGTAAATCTTTTTGTTTCTAAGATAGCCCCTTGCTCTAGCTAAAGCTTCTTCTATACCATTTTTTTTAATTTCAAAAACATCAATATAAAACAAACCTAATTTTTTTGCATCGATGAATTCTTCTTTTTCAGCAGATCTGATACCAAGTACTACAATATTTTTTATACCAATATGATCAACAATACGTCTAGATGAACAAGCATGGCTATAGGGGGAATTTTCATATTCCTGTCGAAAATCAATATGGGCATCAAGTGAAACAACTGAAATATCCTTAGAAAAAGCTTGAACAACTCCTGGTGTTATTGAATGTTCACCACCAATTGCAATAGGGAATTTATCTTTTAAAAGTATTTCGGATACAAACCTTCTAACCCTCTTTATCATCCCCTCAGGAGTTTTATCCTTAATATCAAGATCTCCATAATCATGAAACTTGGCTTCTCTTAAATCAAAACCTGATCTAATATTAAATGTTTCAAAATTCCAGCTTGCTTGTCTTATTTCTCTTGGTGCTTTACTTGCACCAAATCTAAAAGAAGAAGTCTTGTCATAAGGAACCCCAAAAATAACAAACTCTGCATCATCAAAATTTGATTCTGCATCTGCAAAATAATTTGGAAAGTTCATATAATCAAAAAATTATAATTTATGCTCTTGTTATTTTCTTTCTACCAAGTGCCTCAAGATAAGATACCTCATTGCCAGGTTTCAGTTGATCCTTGAATTCATCAGGAATTTGCATTTCAAATGTATCATATGTCTCCAAATCCATAAGCTGTACATTGTCACCCATTAAAGCAAGTACTTGTGCATTTCTTTTATCAATTATTGGAACATTAATCTTATGTTTTACTGGATGGACAACACTTCTCTTCTGTCCATCAAAAATGCCTATCGCATCAATTCTTGCCTTTGCTTCACCATGTTTTCCTGGTTTAGAAGTAGAAATACTTAAAATCTTACATGGTTCATTATCAATAATCATATATCTATTTACTTTTAAAGTTCTTACTTCAGCCAATTGCTTCATATTTTATTCCTCTGGTACTCTGTACACAACATCGTGTTCTCGGACCCTATCTTTTACCTTGATGCCAACATCATCACCAGGCTTAACTGATTTGACAGGGGCCCTATTAATCTCCATACTATCAATCTTTTGCTTAAAATCTGTAGTTGCACCGACGATATGAATTGTATCGCCTACTTTCAATTCTCCATTTGTAATTTTTATGGCAGCAACACTAACATTAGTGAAGAAATGCTCTACAATACCAATCTTTTCTTCAACCATTTTTAAATCACCGACCATTAATATAATAAGAGATACTTAAAGTGTCTTAATTCTTAACCTTCATCAATAATTTCATAAATTCCTTTTTTTCCATGTTTTGTACAAATAAATGCTTCCCATTTTTGATCCCAAGTCATGGAATTCCCACAAACAGGGCATGCTAAGCTTTCTACAATTGTTCTATGTTGTTTTATACGTGTCTTTAAAACTTCAGCCTTCAATTTTTTTGTCGGATTAAGTGAATCCATTACATAAACAGTACCCTCTGAAGGTAAAAATGGGGTATTATCTTGCGCCATTCTTTTTCTTCTGTAGGCTTTCATTTGCTGCTTATATTTTTCCATCATTGTTTGTCTTCGGCCCATAATATCATCAAAGTTTTTTCTAAACCTGAATAATGCTTGTCTTTTATAAGACCTTTCATTATATAGAAAAGCAAATGAAATTAGAAGAACTCCCATTAAGCAAGGAAATTATTGAAATTCTCAAGGAACATGAAATCTCAGAACTGTATCCTCCACAAGCAGAGGCCTTACCCTATATGTTAAATAGAAAAAACATGGTACTTTCAATTCCAACAGCTAGTGGGAAAAGCCTTGTTGCATATTTAGCAATAGTAAATAGACTTATTCACGAGAGTGGAAAGGCTCTCTATGTTGTACCGTTAAAAGCCTTAGCTCGTGAAAAATATGAGGAACTAAAGCTTTTTGAAAAACTTGGATTAAAGGTTGGGATTTCTACAGGAGATCTTGATGATTCAGACCCAAGGCTTTCCAGATTTGATATTATAGTTTGTACTTCTGAAAAAGCTGATTCTCTTTTAAGACACAAGGTTACTTGGATGAATAAAATAAAAGTCCTTGTTATTGATGAAATACATTTGATACATGATCCAAGTCGTGGACCAACTCTTGAAGTAATTATTTCTCATTTTAAGGCATTAAACCCTGGAACTCAAATAATTGCTCTTTCTGCAACAATAAAAAATGCAACGGAACTTTCGATTTGGCTTGATGGACAGCTCATTCAATCGGACTGGAGACCGGTTCCTTTAAGAGAAGGGGTATTTTTAAAAAATGAGGTTAAATATGATAATGGAGAAATTGTATGTATTGATAGCAAAGAGAAAAAGGCTTTAGAAGCACTTGTTGATGATTCAATAAAGAAAGGTGGTCAGGTTCTTGTTTTTGTCAATACCCGTAGATCAACAGTTTCTGTGGCAAATTCACTAGCAAACATTATTGAAAAAAACTTATCAGATAGTGAAAAGAAAAATCTTGAAAAACTTCTTTTATCTATTAAAAAGAATTTACCGGAGATAACATCGGTTGATAAAAAACTATATTTTTGTTTAGAAAAAGGTGTTGCTTTTCACAATGCTGGGCTTTCGAGTAGACAGCGAAGAACTGTTGAACAAAGTTTTAAGAATAGAATAATTAAATGCATCGTTGCTACACCAACTCTTGCAGCTGGAATTAACATTCCTGCTCAAAGGGTAATTATTAGAGATCTGTGGCGTTATGATCCAAATTTTGGTATGCATCCTATTCCTATTTTTGAATATAAACAGCAGGCAGGAAGAGCTGGTAGACCAAGATATGATAAATTTGGTGAAGCAATTTCTATTGCTAAAAACGAAGAACAGAAGGAGAAGATTTTTGAAAACTATGTCTTAGGTGAAAATGAGCCTATTTTTTCAAAGCTTGGAAGTCAATCCGCTCTAAGGATGCATCTACTCGCGGCAATTGCTACAAATTTTGTTGATAATATGCAAGGCATTTACAACTTTATTGATAGCACTTTTTATGCTTATCAATCTGATACCTTTGCCTTAAAAGATGACATTGATGAATCAGTTGATTTTTTAATTAGAAATGGTTTTGTCGAGCAAATAAATAAGGATAAATATATATCAACATTGCTTGGCAATAGGACTTCCTCCTTGTATATAGATCCATTGTCTGCTTTGCTTTTGAAAAAGGCTCTTGAGAAATCATGTGATAAGGAACCCTCACCGTTATCATTTATCCAAGCAGTATGTTCTACTCCAGATGTTCGTTCCCTATACCTTCGGAGTGGAGATACATGGGTTGAAGAGAAAGCTGAAAGACACCGAAGTAAGTTTTTAATTGATCCACCTGAAGTATCAAACGAGGAATATGAGTGGTTTTTAAGTGACCTGAAAACAGCTTCTCTTGTTGAGGATTGGATTGAAGAAATTCATGAGGATAGAATCATTACAAAATATAATGTGGGACCAGGAGACATTCATAACATAGTTGAAATGGTACAGTGGTTACTTCATGCATCTAGAGAGTTTGCAAGAATGTATAATTTTGATTGCCTTGTAGATTTAAGTGATCTAATTTTAAGGGTCCAGTATGGCTGTAAAAAAGAGCTTCTCAATCTTGTTTCCCTAAAAAATATTGGTAGGGTTAGAGCTAGAGCATTGTTTAATGAAGGTTTTAAAACAATTAATGATTTACGTGGTGTTCCTCTTAAAAGACTTGCTCATATTAAAACAATAGGTGAAAGTGTTGCTAAAAGTATTAAGAGTCAAATAGGAGAAAGCGATAAGGGGGAAGATAAAGAGCTTAGTGAATTTATTGAAAATAATGATTATGAGGAAATATGATAAAGATAATTGGTGCAAAAGGATTTATCAAAGATATTGATGATTTTTTAAAAAAGGTTGAAAGCTTAGCAATAAAAAATAATTTAGCCATTCAAGTTTTTAATGCTGATTTGATTTATGGTAAGGATCATATAATTTCAGCAGTTGAACATGCAAGAAGAGCTATTGAAAGAAAAACAAACACAACGAATTCATTTGAAAAAGAAATTTTACTTTATGCCTCTGGTGAAAGACAGTTGAAATTAGGAATTCCAAAAATGGGGGTAAAAGAGGGCAGTGGAAATATTGCATTTGTGTTTGTAAACGATAAAAAAAGTGAGATACCAGAGCAAATAACTAATAATTTGTTGAAATTACTAAACTTAAATCTAGATGATAGGGTACTTGAAGGAAATATAGATACTCTCAGAAAGTTTGGAATTAATGAAGACGAAATTTTAACTGTTACAGAAGATAAATACGGTTATTTAATTCTTGAAAGAGTTGCTATGGTTGACATAATTAAATAAGCCCGCATGAGGTAGTTTGGATATCCTGGAGGCCTGCGGAGCCTCCTACTCGGGTTCGAATCCCGATGCGGGCGTGATATTATCATGCACGGTAATATATTGACGTGATTAATTCCGAAGAAAAAAACAGTTACAACTTTACTAAAGAACCTTTTCAACAAAGATTTATATATCCATGGGTCTTTATTTTTTTATAAAGGGGAGGAATCATATGCAAAAAAGCTTAATTAAAAAAGGCTTAGTATTTACGATTATAATTCTGTTTATTGGAATGGGTATTACTCCTTCAACTGGCACCGTGTTAGAAAAAACATCTATCTTATCTTTTGATGGTAATACATTGTATGTCGGTGGTAATGGTCCTGGGAATTACAGTAAAATAAACGATGCTTATAATGATGCAAACCCAGGTGATACTATCTTTGTTTATAGTGGTACCTATTACGAAGAGTTATGGATAGAAAAGACTATTAATTTAATTGGGGAAGAACCAGATACAACATCAATTATTTACAATAGTAAACATACAGCCCCATTTAGGATGGAGGCCCCATATATTGTAATTAGTGGATTTACAATATATAATCCAAATCCTAATCTTGTTCGTTATATATCACTTAGAAATGAGGGTCATCATGCTCTCATATCAAATTGTATATTCTACAATAGTCCACTCCACTTCGATGATGGTACCTGTGGAATATCTATTGTTAATTCATCTTATAATATACTTTCTAATTGTACGTTTTTGTATAACGATGATGAAGGTATTTGTTTAAACGTTGGAAGTAGTCATAATATTGTGGAAAATTGTGTTTTCTCTAATTGCTGTATGGGTATTGAATTTTGTAATTCATCTCATAATTTTATTAATAATTGTATTATGAAAGATGGTACTCATGATGGTATCGCTATTATCTATCCAGATTCAACAAGTAATAACAATATAATTACAAATTGTAATATTTATAACAATGAAGATTTTGGAATATATATTGCAAATGGATGCAACAATGTGATATATAATTGCTCTCTGAATAATAATTTAGATAGCGGGATTTCGGTTGGTGGAAAAAATTCCTGTAATAATCTTATAGTTAATAATAAAATCAGTAACAGTACAATGGACACATTTGGTGGAGGATTACAACTTGGTTGGTCCTGTCATAATAACACCTTTTCCAATAATCATATTTCAAACTGCAATAATGGTGTATATATTGAGGATACTTTCAACACAGATGATTGCAATGATAATCTATTTTATCACAATAACTTCATCGACAACACCAGGGGTGCATATGACGAATGCGAAAACATTTGGGACAAAGGTTATCCCACTGGTGGGAACTACTGGAGTGACTATACTGGTGTAGATAATGATGGAGACGGTATCGGAGACACTCCATATGATATATCTGGTGGGGATAACAAGGACTTTTATCCTTTGATGGATCCTTGGATCAAGGATGAAGTAACCGTAGAAGCAAGCGGACCTTATTATGGACTTATCAATGAACCTGTGCAGTTTTATGGGCTTGCAATTGGAGGATATAAACCATATAAATGGTATTGGGATTTTGGAGATACCTATGCATCAGATGAACAAAATCCTACACATACATATACCGAGGCTGATAAATATGATGTAGTTCTTACTGTAACAGATAGTCATAGTAACTCCTCAAGTGATACTGCTTATGTATGGATACAAGAAACAAACAACCCACCTAATACACCAACTATTACTGGTGAGACCAATGGAAAAGTAGGTGTCGAATATGATTACGATTTTGTAACAATAGATACTGATGAAAACCCTGTATGGTACTTGGTTGAATGGGGCGATGGGACCTCCAATGGATGGATTGGTCCATACAACTCTGGTCAACAAATAACCCTAAGTCACACTTGGTATAGAGAAGATACATTTACAATCAAAGCCAAAGTAAAAGATCCTTATAACGATGAAAGTGACTGGGGAACTCTTGATGTTACAATGCCAAGAAACAAAGTATTACACAATTCAATGTTTTTAAGATTACATGAAATATTTCAAAATGATTTTCCAATTTTGCGATATATCTTTAATATAATTTTAAATTTTTAGTTAACAGAAGAAAACACCAATAAAATGGTCCCATAATTGAGACCGAATCCCGATGCGGGCGTAAAATTATCAAGAATGGTTAATATTAACATAAATCCACATATTCCACTATCCCCAATCTTTACAATACTACTCTCTGTTTTAAATCTTGTAATATATTCATATAGTT
>SMTZ1_10009175_pt1 | contig 18666 bp, 19 predicted proteins | sample DeeMarSWOR136_30_FD_25667 | JGI IMG/M metagenome (IMG submission 25667)
AGATAATTGGTAATGAACTTGTCGGACGGTTTTTTCTGGATCGTTTTGCTGGTTCTCACCACGGGAACGGTTTGCGCAACCCCTATTTATGATATTTATGATTTGGGTACCATCGGCGGCCCTTGGAGCAAAGCGTGGGAAATCAATAACCAGGGGGAAATTGTTGGTGCGGCGTATACAGATGAAGGTGTGGAACACGCTACATTGTGGGAAACGGGTTTGCCGCCAGTGGATTTAGGCACATTGGGCGGGTCGACAAGCCGTGCACATGCAATAAATGACAATGGGACCATTGTAGGATATAGTGATACCGGCGGCGGTGCACATCACGCTTTTCTGTTACAAGATGCCCTGATGACAGATTTGGGCACGTTGGGTGGCAGTTCAAGTGTTGCATGGGATATAAACTTCAAGGGCAACGTTGTTGGCTGGGCCCACACCGATTCCGGATTCTATAACGCAACTCTTTGGGTAGATGGAATTGCAAACAATCTCGGCACCGCGGGCGGAGATTATAGTATTGCTTATGGGATTAATTCCTGGGATGTTGTAGTCGGTGTTGCTGAAACTGGAACGGGATCCGATATGGCGGTAATGTGGCAAGATGGTCAAATAAATGAACTCGGCACTTTGCCTGGTGGCAGCTGGAGTACCGCTAGGGCCATTAATGACAATGGAGAAATTATACTTTGGGCAGATACAGCAGGCGGTGATAATCACGCTTGTCTATGGGTGGAAAACATCATTGCTGATATTGGAACTTTCGGTGGCAGTGATAGTTGGGCATATGACCTCAATAATAATGGACACGTTGTTGGCTGGGCTGAAGCTATTGACGGAACGTATCAAGCATTCCTGTACGATGGATTTCAAATGCACAATCTTGGAACGTTAGGTGGCCTTTTTAGCGCAGCGTATGGAATTAACGATATCGGAGAAATTGTTGGTCTGGCTCAGACCAGTTCCGGCCAGATGCATGCGGTCTTATGGACCCAAATTCCAGAACCCATCACAGTAATCCTGTTAAGTCTTGGTATCCTTCCGGTTGTCCGAAGGCGATATCGTGTGTAATCAAATGTTCCTGGGAATTGATACAATCAATGTTTTGAAATTGCAGAAACACGGGCATCTCTGGAAAAGGCAAAAGAAATGGTTATTTCAAAGAAATTCATGTTGGTTTTGTGTATACTTTGCCCGATGACCGCATCCGCTCACGATTTGGTCCAGCCGGTGTGGAGGGAGCAAGATGGAACCACCTATCAGCGCTGGGAATTTGACACCAATGACAACCCCGTCGTATTAACCAACGCTTATGGCCAGGCAACAGCGACAATTACTGTCGGCGAGTATGGTTCAGGGTGGAACTATGATCTGGGCCTCGGTACACAGATTGGTATTTGGGACATCGGTGGCACCGACGGTAATATTGTCCTTGATATCGACAACCACCCAGAACCGCTGAGGTACAAAGATATCTGGCTTCAGATAACCTATTATACTTTCGGCGGCCTCGGCGACGTGCCGACAATTACCATACCAGAGGCAACGTTTCTTTCGAGTGAAACACATGTAATTGAAGAGGATCCTGTTTTCCCAGGCAGCGGTTGGTTTCTCAACCAAAGCATTTGGCGATTGGAGCCAAATCCCTCTAATGAACAAATCACTTTGACAGGGGCCTCGACTGGCTCAACGATTGATCAGATAGTTGTGGACACCAAATCCGTGACCGCAGAGTGTATAGTAGATTTCAGTGAGCTTGCCGCATTCTGTGAACAGTGGCTTTGGTACGGTTCTGATTTAAAATTTGATTTGAACAATAGCGGCCACGTAGATTTTAAGGATTTTAGTATTTTTGCAAATAGCTGGCTCTATCTTTGTCCCTGGTGATGATCAACGTCGTTGGGAATTTTGAATGCACAGTGTTTCCGGTGGAATTAATATGATTTTGCTCACAGTTATTGATGAGTTGTAGTCCTGTAAACTCAATAACAACGCTTGAGGTAAAATAGTAATCTATTTCTTTTCAGCAGAAGAGGCACGAGTTTTGACGCGCCCATTGACAATATAAAGCAAACGTGACTTAGCTTACTCGAATCATAGTTGCCCAATAAGCTACTGCTGATTTAGATGCCGAGGTTGAAAATGTCCACAATCCTCGCTCTTCCTATGAGCAGTAGAATGTCAATATTCTTCGGTAAATTCATGTCTTTGTTTTGTCTCCAATGATGCCAAATCTGCTGAATTATGAAGGTATCAAACCTCAATTTCCTGCCTGAAAACGAAGATTTAAAAAATTTTTTACCTAAAAATCGGATATATAATACTGTTGTCTTTACAGCGGTAAACAGATGTTCAAGACGTTCATTATTTTCCGAGATTTTTTTAAGTCTTTGATATTACAAGCTTTATGGATTTGCGTTTTTTGCGATTTTACCCGCTATTTAGGCTTTTGGTTATAGGTTGGTTGTACGGTTTATTCTCACCCGTTACAGACACAAGGCAAAGGAATTAAGTCAACCCCGACAGTAAAACCTGCAATGAAAGGCTTGTATCAGTTGTAATTTCAAACTGCATCTGGTAACATAACACAATCTGAAGACTTAGCAGTTTATTGAAAATCCCGGTTATAGCCTCTGCGTCTAATATATTGTAAAATGATGTTTCGCTGAGATTCGATAAACCGTTGTTTTTTAATACAATACTCATAATCTTGCTGAAAGAGCAGGATAATGGCTTTAAATATGATTAATCACAAAAATGAAAATTTGACTGCCTGTTTTTTGTTTTTGACCGGTATACCCATGATATTAGCTGGGTGTGGCAACGATTTAGACCGAAATATGGATCTTGCAGATTTACAGAGCCCCAATCCCACAGTCCGGGTCATGGCCATCAAATGGGCCGGTGACAATAAGCTGTCGCAGGCAGTGCCTCAGCTAGTGGATCTTTTACAGCATGAGGACAGATCAGTGCGTTTCTATGCTATCCAAAGTCTCAGGCGAATTACGGGTACAGATAATGGTTTTGATTACAAAGCCAATCCAAAGAACCGGGCGGCGGCAGTTCAACGCTGGCGGGAATTCGTTAAGTCAAACGAATAGCCCTATTATGAAAAATGATACAAAAAACCAGAAGAGTTCTATGGATACTAAGATTGAATTGCACATGTGCGCAAATCCGGATTACCTCTGCGTAGCTCGCGCAGTTGCTCGCCAAGTTGCACAGATAAGTAGACTTAAAAAAAAAGAAACCGAACAGATCACACTGGCCGTGGTCGAGGCCCTGACGAATGTGATTCGTCACAGTTATGGCGGACCATGCGACAAACCTATCGTTATTAAATTTAATAAGATCAAGTGTCCCGATGAAAAAAAAATGGCCTTGGAGATCGTAATTCGTGATTTTGGCAAACGAGTTGACCCAAAAACCATTGAAGGACGCGACCTCGATGAGATCAGGCCAGGCGGAGTTGGCGTGCACATTATGCAGTCCGTCATGGACAAGACCGAGTTCAAGCAAGCTGAAGGTAGTGGTATGCTGTTGCGCATGATAAAGTATATAGAATAGATTAGAAAATCAATATTTAAGGACAGTGAGTATTAATCATGACAAATGATACTAATGATCCCAGGAATGTAATTAAAGCAATCCGAAATCATGACCAAGATGTGATAATAGAACTGGCAGGGGAAATAGACATGAAATGTTCTGCAAAGATAAAAGACAAATTCAAAGAAATCTTCCAGCAGAAACCGCACAGTGTTATCGTTGACATGACAGAGGTTAATTTCATGGATTCAAGCGGATTGGCTGTTTTAGTTGTGGCGTTGAAGCGGTCCCGGATAAATAACAGCGCACTAAAACTCGTAGGTTTAACAAAGGATGTCCTAAGCATCCTCGAGATATGCAGACTGGAAACAATATTTCACATTTTTGATACTACCGATGAAGCCTTGTCAAAATGAAAGATTCCGATTCCATACCAGAGACTCCTCCAAAGACTAACGGTTCGCACAGATATGCAAACTCGGCACGGTTTATAATAAAAGCTGTGTGTAAATTCATTTCAATGTTGGGCGGTATGTATTTATTGCTCGGAGATGCAACCTCTGTCGCTGTAAAAGGACTGCTCATATCAGACCAGCAAATAGGTCGCAGTTCACTATTTGCTCAGATGGTTCGTGTTGGTGTAAGAGCGATCCCCATCGTGTTTCTCGTTCAAATGGCCATAGGAATGATAGTTCCTTTGCAGATTTTCCCAAAGTTAGATGAGTTCGGCCAGGCCGAACAGATCGCAACCATAAACGCAATTTCCGGTTTTCGAGAATTTGGGCCCCTGATGACCGCTGTTGTACTCTGTGGTTTTGCAGGCGCCAGTATCGCCGCTGAGCTCGGTACTATGGTAACCGCTGAAGAGATCGAAGCTCTCGAAGCCTCTGCCTTAAACCCGGTTCGCTTTTTGGTCCTGCCCCGCCTGCTCGCAACAATTATTATGACTGTAATGTTAACTGTGATCGCAGACGTGGTTATTATCGCCAGCGGCATGTTAACTGCTTACAAACTCGGAATTGACCCAGACATCTATATTCAGCTGACTTTTGAAGCTGTTGGCATTAGAGGTTTTGCAACCGGATTAATCAAGGCCGCCGTTTTTGGGCTGTTGATCGGTTTGATTGCATGCTTTCTTGGACTTGCCGTCAAACCCTGGCAGGGAAGCGAAGGTGTTGGTCACGCTACAACAAATACTGTTGTCTACTGTATTGTCGCCATTATTGTCGCTGACGCCGTCTTTACTTTGATTTTCTATTCGTATGGTTTATTCAATTAATATGCACAAAAGAATGGATAAGGGCTATGCCTGAAAATACTCACAAAAATCCTGTCATTGAAATACACCAGCTGGTAAAAAACTTTGGCTCCCAACGGGTATTGGATGGTATTGAACTCAACGTATATCCCGGCGAAATAATGGTCGTTATGGGTGGCAGTGGTTGTGGAAAGAGTACACTGTTGCGACTCCTCATTGGCCTGCTGACCCCGGATAAGGGAAGCATCAGGTTATTCGGCAAAGAAATTACCACTCTGTCGCAAAAAGAACTTAACGAAATCCGCAAACAGTTTGGTATTCTGTTTCAGTCCGGAGCTCTGTTCAACTCCCTCACTGTCGGCGAAAACGTTTCTTTATTATTGAAAGAGCATACTAACCTCGACGAAGCCACTATTGAAATAATGGTAAAAATAAAGCTGGAGCTTGTTGGATTGCGCAAACATGCCGATAAAATGCCCGCGCAACTCAGCGGAGGTATGAAAAAACGCGCAGGCCTGGCCAGGGCCATCGCTCTTGACCCAAAAATCTTGTTTTACGATGAGCCTGGTGCAGGACTCGACCCTGTCACTAGTGCCGAGGTCGACCAACTGATCATTGATTTGACAAAGAAACTTTGCGTTACAAGCGTAGTAGTTACCCACGAGATGGACTCCGCTTTTACAATAGCTGATAGAATGTGTATGTTGGATCAGGGGAGAATTTTAAAAATAGGTTCACGTCAGGAATTTGAAGCTTTGCGTGACAGCGATCCCAAAAAATTACACAGCCAAAAGGATAAGCTGATACACCAATTTTTAAGAGGTGATGCACAAGGCCCTATTACTGAACGTAAAATATCCCGCGATTATGAAGATGACCTTCTAATGGTTAATGTAAAAAATGAGAAACAGTAAAATGTTTTGTATTTATTGACACTTATTATGGAATAAAGATATGGCAAAGAAAACCCGCAATGAGATCGCAGTCGGCATAACCTTCTCGATTGTACTAGTCTTGACGATTTATCTCGTGGTAATGCTGGGTGATTGGTCCAGTTTGTTCACAGCTAAACAACAAATCACTGTCAGAGCCCCCTACAAGGTCGGCTTAAAGGGCTTAACCAAAGGCAGCACTGTAAATCTTGGTGGCGCCAAGATTGGTACTATTACCAAAACTGCGATCAAAAAAACGAACCTCAATTCGACCGACAACAATGATGTCTATGTGTTCTTCACCATGAAGATACTTCAACAATACCGATTGAGGACCGATTGCGTACTCTTGCCGCAAAGCAGCGTCCTGGGAGGACAGGTCGTATTGTCCATTGAGGATTTAGGGCAACAAGGTAACATTATTAATGACGGTCAAACTGTCGATTTACTACTCGCTGACAGTGTAATGGACGCATTAAAACGTGAATTTAATCCGGACGACACTGAAAGCTTTTTTGCCCAGATGATAAAGGATGTTTCCGGAATAACTGAAAAGATACAGGAGACGACTGTAAAGGCAAATTCTGCACTGGAAACTGCACAGGCAGCGATAAAAAATATCAAAGAACTTATCGAAGATGAACGAATCGACTCGATTATCAGCAACATCTCAGAAGTTGGCGTCAACCTCAAATTGACCACCCAAGAGGTCCACCGAGCCCCATGGAAACTCCTTTATAAACCAAAACAGAAAGAGTATAAAATACAAGCTCTTATTGATTCTGCCGGCGCCTTTGCTGCTGGCGCTGAAAGATTGGACAATACTGCTATGCGTTTAAATAAGCTGGTAGCTGTATCTGATGGCAAATCCCAGCTTGATATAGACAAGATCGAATCAATGGTCTCCGAATTGGAAGCTAGTTTCGAACAGTTCCAAAAAGCTGAGAAAAAATTCTGGGAAGAGCTAAAGTAATACTCGCGAGGATTATACTATCGCAGCTGCAAAATTGATTATTTCAGGACCGAAAGAAACCAGGCAGGTATCGCTTGATGCAAAAGGCGCAACATTAGGGCGGGGCTCTGACTGCGATATAGTACTTGAACACAGCAATATTTCACGCAACCACGCCAGGATTTACCAGGACCCTTTCGGACGCTGGATTATCGAAGACCTAAATAGCCAAAACGGGGTATTGATTGATGGCACACCTATAAAAGCGCACGCCATTTTGCCGAACCAGAAAATCAATATACGTCCCTTTACCCTATCCATATCACAGGAATATGAACGACAGATTACCCCGGATTCACCAATTCACACTAATGTTGCAGTTATAGACAAAGGCCTAGAAGAAGAAGTTGTCTCATACGAGGCTGATCGAGACAGCGTTCTATCCGCTACGCTCATAAAGAGTCTAAACGAACTCACTTCCAACCTGCTCGAATTGCAAAGCCCCTCACAATTATATTCACAGGCCTCCGGTTTCCTCGCTCAAATGTTGGATGCACTCGTGGTCTTCGTCCGGTTGCCACCAAGCTCTGAACCACTCCCTAACTCTCCCCAGATCCTTGCCCACAATTTCGGTAGAGTAACAACAGATCAATCCGCACCACATACCTCCAACATCCATCTTTCCAAGCGCGTACTCAATGCCGTCCGTTCAACAAATATCCCCATAATGGCAAGAAGCGGCCCATCAGCTGGCATACAGCTCGTCTTGACCATCGTAGATGAGGTCACACCCCATATCGTCTTCGCTGCTCCGATAAACGATTTCGATGGAACGGTCGATGCCATTTATTTGGACATCCTCGAAAACAAATCGCCAAAGGAAATGTTTGACTTCGTCGAAGCCATCGCCCGTCAGATATCCTCTGCTCAAAAAAGCCTCATTTTCTTACAGGCAAAAGCTGAAAGACAAAAACTCGACCAACAATTGGCTCTCGCCCGCAACATCCAGTCCAAACTCACTCCGACAGAACCCGAGGGCCGCTTTGATGTTGATGTGGCCGTCTGTTACGAACCTGCAATGTGGGTAGGGGGAGATTACTACGATGTTTGGGCTTTGGAGGATGGCCGGATAGCCTTTGCGGTTGGTGATGTTTCAGGAAAAGGACTGCCCGCTGCTATGATAATGTCTAACTTACAGGCCGCCCTCAGGACTACTATGAATTTCTGCACGGGACTGTCCACCGTCACTGAATACGTAAACAAACACTTATGCCAAAGCTTACAAGATGAGATGTTTGTAACTCTCTTTCTCGGACTGTTCGATCCTTCGATAAACAAACTCTCATATGTCAACGCAGGCCACATCCTACCTCTCATCATGGAACCCACAGCGACTGCCAAACCATTAGGTAAAGCAACGAATATGCCGCTGGGCATCTTTACTGGCTCTTACGAAATGGCTGAAGAAATCCTTCATCCCGGCACCGCTCTGCTGGTTGTCACCGATGGCATCACAGAAGCCGAATCACCTGACGATGAAAGATTCAAAATGGAAAATTTAAGCAGTTTAATGACAAAATCTCAGGCTGCTTCTGCTAAAGAGCTTGTACAAGCCGTCATAAAAAGCGTAACCGCTTTTCGAAAAAAACTCCCCCAGCATGACGACATAACTGTCTTTGCTCTACTAAACCAAAAACCAACTGGAAACTAACCTCTCCCCTATGGCGCGATAGGCAACAAGTCATCTCTGGCGTTAAAGACCTTTGATTTTATGGCGCAGAGCCTCAAAACTGGTTAGATGGGATAGTCTGCGCTTGTCAAACGGAAATAGGACCACCGCAAAGACCCATTTATCTCTTTAGAATAAAAGCATTTGTGATTACAGTCTCCTGATTCGTATTTTCCGCCTCGAATAGAATCTTTAACCATGACTGATGTTAACATACAAGACACGAAGTAGGAAATAAATATATTAAAGCCCTAGTGTCTTGGTGCCTTTGTGGCAAAAAACGGGCCGTGAAACGAATGCTGGTCTCGAAAAAGTGGCCGAAGCCTTTTCCTTTTAGATAATGAATAACGTACAGCACTTAGCATATAGTGGTGCTGTTTACATCTGTTGGTAATCGTAGAGCCATTCGGCTGACAGCTCGGCAAAGTCGACAAGATTTACGTCACCGTCCCTGTCAAAGTCCGAACCTTGGCACCAGTTATTGTTTTTATTACAGTCTTGACGCAGCCACCAGCCGGCGAACTCATCAAAATCTTGGATATCAATGGTGCAGTCACCGTTGAAATCACCCGGCACCGGTCCTGTGCAGACCGGCGAGATTTTGTCTTCGATCCAATCGACGTAGGAGCTGATGCGAACAGCGTCCAGCTTGTCAGGAGGAGAAAACCAGCTTTGGCCTTCATCCGGCCATGGTTCTCCGTGTGAAGTTACCGCTCGGACAAGACCAGCTACCTTCCAATTGCTGCCATCCTTTATAAACCAGCCGCCGCTGGAATCATACTCAGCGCTAATACCTTCGTAAGAAGTCGAGCCGACGCCCAAAGCATCAAAATCAGCGGTAATCACGTCCGAAGTATAACCGTTAGAAGCAGTATCGGCGCCTTCGACCTTGTTTGTGCACCATCGCTGCGTGTGGTTATTGTCATTGGCGTCTGTGCTCCAGGTATATCCGTAAGGTTGTTGTGAAGGGCCCTTGAGGAGTGTGGTTTCTCGTCCCCGGCCGTAACCACCGATTACTGTTTCCTGACCGATTTCGTTTGTGTTGCTGTATAAGGCCGCGTAGCTGCTCAGATTAGCGCTGTGCAGTTTTACAACGAGCAAATCCGCCGTGGGATGGCTCCATATATCATCGATAGTGTATGTCACGCCGCCAATTACTACCGGCGAACTCGCAGAGCCGCCCTGATGGCGGGTAGTAATGATATAATTTGGGGCGATCGCCACACAGGAGGCATTATAACTCCATCGGCCGACGACATTGCAATCAGGTCTGTTGGCCCACGTTGCCAGGTTTGGCTCGCCGTCAGGGTGTAGAACAATACCGTACACTGCCCCTCTGGCGCAAAATAAAAAAGCGGCTATAAGCAGCAAATATGCTGAGTTTTTATCTGTTTTCACCCTTCCACCTGTCTATACTGTCAGCCAATGTACCATATTATAACGGCTTTTGTTACATCGGCATAGGTGCGATTGACATCGCCGGGCTGAAGTGGCAGATGTTCCTTGACGGCCTTTTTGCCGAGGGCCTTTTCGATTTCGGTGATTAAATCATTTACTGATATCGGCCGTGACTCGCCGAGATTATAAATGTCAAAGCCGCTGCATTTTTGAATTGCAGCGACTGTGCCGGCAATTATGTCGTCAATGTATGTGAAGTCCCGCATCATAGTGCCGTCGCCATAGACGGGAACCGGCTTGTCCTGCTCGATAAGTCTGGCGAATTTGTGAATGGCCAGGTCCGGCCTTTGACGGGGGCCGTAAACGGTGAAATAACGCAGGCAGGTGATGGAAATTTCATAAAGATGGCTATATGTATGGCAGATAAGTTCACAGGCCTTCTTCGTGGCAGCATAGGGACAGATGGGTAAATCAACACTGTCGTTTTCGGAGAACGGTATTTTTTTATTGTTGCCATAGACACTTGAGCTTGAGCCAAAAAGAAAGGTGCCGATTTTGTGCTTTTTGGCCGCTTCCAGCAGTACCATTGTCCCGTTTATATTGACGTCGGCGTAGAGTAACGGCTGAGCGATTGACGGCCTGACGCCGGCCCTTGCGGCCAGGTGCACGATTATCTCGATGCCGCTACCGACCGTTTTGTCCATTGCGGAGTTGTCACGAATGTCAGCCTCGACGAGTTCGAAGTTCTTATCTCTGAGACAGTCTGCAATGTTTCGACGCTTGATTTGCGGGTCGTAAAAATCATCGAAATTATCAAGGCCCACGACCTCCGCACCTTCAGCGAGAAGGCGTTCACTGAGGTGCGAGCCAATGAATCCCGCTGCTCCGGTGACAAGTACTTTCATAATAAGCTTACCTTACGCCGAATAGATAATGACCGCTCCAACGGCCATAACAATTAAAGCAATAACTCGAAAGATAAAAACCGGCTGTTTCAAATACCAGTCGAGCAGCCGTCTAATCCTTTCCAGGCCCATCGCAAATATCAGCACAGCCGATATTATGAAAATAATCCCAAAGGTAACTATCACCCAGCTGACATCACATTCGCGGGCGGCAACTAAAAAAATAACCGCCAGAGCCAGCCTTACCATGGCCGCTAAGTACATGCGTTTGCCTTGCTTGAAGAATCGCATAAGCCATTTCACCACGTTCGGCTTTAACAGATACACAATCCCCAGCAAAAGGAACACCGCACCCAGACACTGAACTACAATATCCATAATTTTCCCCTTTATTTTTCACCGCCCGATACTGTAATATTCGATTCCTGCCTTTTTAACCAAATTGGGGTCGTAGAGGTTTCTGCCGTCAAAGATAACGCCTTTTTTCAGTTTGTCTGCGATAATTTTGAAGTCGGGGTTCCTGAACTCCTGCCAATCAGTAAAGATAACCAGCGCATCGCTATTGTCGAGAGCATCATATCTATCCGGGACAATCTCAATTTTGCCATCGAGGGCCGCTAATGCCGCCGAGGCGGCTTCGGGGTCGTATGCCTTTATCTTCATCGACTGATCGAGAAATTCCTTTATGCAGTAAATTGCCGGTGATTCTCTAACGTCATCGGTTTTTGCCTTGAAGGCCAGTCCCCATACAGCCAATACGGTTTCATCCTCTCGACCGACAAAGAATTCGATAATACGTTTTGCAAACCGTTCTCTGGCATTTATGTTTACCTGATGTACCGCTTCGGCTATCCTCATCTTGACCCCCTGAACAGAGCCGATATGAATCAGTGCCCGAACATCTTTTGGGAAGCAGCTTCCACCGAAGCCTACACCCGGGAACAAAAACGAGCGGCCGATCCTCGAATCACTGCCGATGCCTTGTCTTACCTGTTCGACATCTGCATCGATTTGTTCGCACAGTTGCGAGATTTCATTCATAAATGAAATTCTCGTTGCCAGCATTGTATTTGCCGCGTATTTGGCCATTTCAGCCGAGGTAGGGTCCATAAACAGCATCCGGTTGCTTCTGCGCATAAATGGTGCGTACAGCCGGGCCATTTTCTCTCTGACATCTGCGTTGTTTGTCCCGATGATTATTCTGTCCGGCCGCATAAAGTCCTCGACCGCCGCGCCTTCTTTCAGAAACTCAGGGTTGCTGACGTAATCAAACGGTACCTGCGTTTTGGATTTTATAACATCCGTTACCTCCTTATTTGTACCCGGCGGAACGGTGCTCTTTGTTGCGATAATGCGATATTCGGTCAGGTGCTCTGCTATATCGGCGGCAACGGAAAGGATTGCTGATATGTCTGCTGAGCCGTCTGGTGCCGGGGGTGTGCCGACCGCGAGAAAGATAATAATCGAGTTGTCCACGCCGAACTTCAAATCGGTTGTGAAGTGCAGTCGCCCCAGCTTTTCGTTCTGTTCGATGATTTCTGTAAGGCCCCGCTCATAGATGGGTATTATTCCCTTTGTCAGACCCACAATCCTCTCACTGTCTTTATCCACACATACAACGTTATTGCCCGCCTCTGCCAGACAGCTAGCCGTAACCAAACCCACATAACCAATACCAACCACACAAATTTTCATTCTGTATGCTCCTGTTATTCAATTTCTTCTATCATATCGGTATCTACCTCGACACTTGCCGCCTGGCCCAGCATATCTATCTGTAAAACCAAATGTGTAACAGATTTGGTTTTGAGGACAATACCCTGTAAACCTGCCAAAGGTCCTGCTGTGACCCTGCAGCGCTGCCCGGCCTTTATATATCTGTGGGGTTTTAGAACAGCTCCTGCCCGGATGCTTTTTTCAATCTGCAAAAGCTCACGAAGTATTTTCTGCTGGTCTTTGACCTGAATGAGGTTCGCTACGCGATTTGTGCGCAGTACTTCTATACGCTGATTTTCTTCGCCACAAAAGAACAAATAGCCGCTGAACAATGGTAAAAGGCTGCGTATTGTTCTGCCGCGTTGACGACGAACATTCCAGGTCATAGGAAGAAAGTAGCTGACCTGTTTTTGGACAAGGTCCTGAGCCAGGGCCTTTTCGTTCCTGCTTTTGGTGTGAGCGACCCACCACAGGCCGACAAAGTCGCTAATGGATTTTTCCTGGGGCCAGATAGTCGGTGGATTTTCGCTTACTTTAAGCAACTCTGTACTCCTTAATTTGATTTGTAAAATTTAAGCACTGTTTGGGCAACATATTCGATCTGTTGTTCTGAAAGTTCGGGATAGACCGGCAGCGATAAGACCTGGTTGCAGAGCTGCTCGGCAACAGGCAGATCGCCTTTCCTGTAAACAAGGTCTTTGAAGCAGTCCTGCAGGTGCAGCGGTTTAGGATAGAAAATCGCCGAGCCGATTTCTTTTTCGGCTAAAAACTTTTGCAGATTATCCCTTTCAGCGACACGGACCGTGTATTGATGGTAGATACAGACATTGTTTGGCGCAATTTTCTGTGGTTTAACCGGTGAGTTGGCAAACATCTTATTGTAGAACGCGGCGTTTTGTCTTCGTTTTACATTCCATTCATCGAGGTATTTGAGTTTCACAGTCAGAACCGCTGCTTGGATGGCATCGAGTCGGAAGTTACCACCGACAACGCTGTAGAAATATCGGGGATTTTGCCCGTGGTCACGAAGAATCTTGATTTTTTCTGCCAGTTTTTCTTCGTTGGTTGTTACCACTCCACCATCGCCGAAGCCGCCCAGATTCTTGGTTGGATAAAACGAGAAGCATCCGAGACTCCCGAAATTGCCACATTTTATCCCGTCCTGGGCAGCACCTATTGCCTGTGCGGCATCTTCGACAATGGCAAGTTTATGACGGTTGGCAATTTCGGCGATGGCCTTCATATCAGCTGCCTGTCCAAACAGGTGCACTGGTATGATTGCACGTGTTTTTGAGGAGATTTTTCTTTCGATACCGGCAGGGTCGATATTGTAGGAATCCTGATTGACATCGACAAACACCGGTCTTGCCCCTAATCGCACGATAGCACCGGCTGTGGCGAAAAAGGTAAAAGGGGTGGTTATGACCTCATCACCAGATTTTATTTCCAGCGCCATTAGGCTTGCCAGTAGGGCGTCTGAACCGCTTGAGACACCGATTGCGTATTTGCTGCCACAATATGCAGCGATTTTCTGTTCAAATTCGGTAACTGCCGGTCCCAGGCATAGTAGTTGGCTGTCGGCCACGTCCTCTATTGCCTGCATAACTTGGCCTTTAATACCGGCATACTGGGCCTTCAAATCCAGAATTGGGACCTGCATTGAGCAGCCTTTCATTTTTGCTGTTACTGTTAAATTAACGCCTGACTCTGGTCGATTAACTAAATTAGAACAACGTAGTTTAGATGTAGTTTGTTAAAAAGTCAAAAGAATTGGCTATTAACAGATTGACTATTTTGGGCCGATAACCGATAATTAAGACGTATGCCGGGAGGCAAGATACGGGGTACAAAGTACCGGATACGATAAAATGGCCAAAATGCAATCTACCCGAATTGGTGCCGTTGGCGTACTGTTTACCTGCATTGGCAGGCGGGTCTCTTTGCTCAACACTTTTCGTTCAGCGGCAAAAAAGCTGGGGATGCCGGCGTTCTTCGTTGGCGCGGATACTACGGCACTAAGTTCGGCCCTGCAGTTATGCGACAAAAAATGTATTGTCAAACCGATAAGGCATCCTGATTACCTAAAGCAATTGCTGCGCATAGTAGAGCAGAACAACGTTAAACTGCTGGTGCCCACAATAGACACCGACCTTTTACTGCTGGCGGAGAATAAAACAAAGTTTGCCGGACTCGGCTGTCGTGTGCTTGTTTCCGAACCTCGCGCTGTTGAAATATGCCAGGACAAGCGCAAATCCTTTCGCTTCCTTAAAAAGAATGACTTCGATACTCCCGAAACGTTAACTGCTCGTGTCGCCCTGCAAAGAAAACGGTTGAAATTCCCCTGTTTTCTTAAACCTTGGGACGGTAATGCCAGCAGGGGTAATGCGATGGTGAAAAACCGTAGTGAGCTGGCCTTTTATGCCAAAAAGATACCCAACTGTATCGTTCAGCCGTTCATAGACGGCGATGAATATACCTGTGACATCTTCGTTGATTTTGATATGAAGGTGCGTTGTGTGGTTCCGAGAAAGCGTATCTTTGTAAGAGGAGGAGAGGTTAACAAGGGCCAAGTCGTTAAGCATCGAGGTATTATGTCACAGGCTGCCGAATTGGTCGAAAAGCTTGGCGCTGGTCCCGGTGTTATAACGGTGCAATTGATTCTGACCGCCGATGAGCAAATAAAGTTTATCGAAATCAACCCTCGTTTTGGAGGTGGTGCACCGCTGGCAATAAAAGCAGGTGCCGACTTTCCCAAATGGATATTGCAGCAGATGGTGGGTAAGAGATCGGCGATTAAATTTGATGGTTTCAAAGACAATTTAGTTATGCTGCGCTATGATGCGGAAGTCTGGTTATGATATTTGATAATCTAATTGGACCGGCCAGGCCAGTTACATGGGTATTTCACTTCTGGCCTGTATTAGCTGCTTCTCTTTTTGCTTCGTTGGCTGCTACCTGGCTGTGCAAGAAGATTGCTATAAAGTTCGGTATTGTTGACAGGCCTGATGACCTGGTCAAGACACATACAGAGCCAATAGCGTACCTTGGCGGTATCGGGATGCTCATCGGCCTGACCGTTGGTATATTGACCGCAATTGCCTGTCTGAAGCACGATCAGTTTTTCAGCCCGGTGTTGAAACGCCTGCTGGCTATATTGGCCGGCGGGGCAATAGCGTGCTTTGTCGGACTGGCGGACGACATATTAGATATAAAACCGATACAAAAAATTCTCGGCTGTGGCATCGCCGCCGTTACTCTGCTGATAGCTGCTATTGTGCCGAACCTCCAGTCAGCAACGATGCCTTTAAATTTCTCAATCCCCCATAATCTTGAAGTGATTCTTCAGGTTTTGATTGTGATATTTTTCGTACTCGGGGCAACAAATTCATTAAATCTGCTTGACGGACTCGATGGACTTTGCGGCGGGGTGACAGCTATTATTACTGTTGCTATGCTGCTTCTGTCGGCACATCTGGCTACCTGGGGATTCAGTGAAGTTGGTGACCCTGTGCGCATCATAATTTGTCTTGGTCTTGTGGGAAGTGTCTTTGGCTTTTTGCCTTTCAATCGCTATCCGGCAAAGATATTTATGGGTGATGCCGGCAGTATGCTGCTGGGCTTTATGGTAGCCGCACTGATGATTTTGTTTGCCGAGCAGATTCCCAGATGGTGGCTGGCTTCCATTGTGGTCTTTGGGCTGCCGATTCTGGACACCGCCACGGCGCTGCTGAGACGATTGCTGAACAAAAAACCTTTATTTGTCTCTGACAGAGGACATATCTACGACCAGATGATTGACAGGGCAATACCACTGAAAAAAACCGTTGCCATTTCATACGCCTTGGCCGGAATCTATGCACTGATTGGTCTTACTATGAGTCAGATAAGAACCAGATACGCCTTGATAGTTTATATAGTGGTATTTGCAGTTTCAGGTCTGGTGATTTGGAAAAAAGGCTTTTTGAAAATGGAGGGTCTGCGAGGGGCAATTCGCAAAGAAAATCAATCCTTGTCAAAATGATCGGTATCGATTACATAGATATTGCTGGCTATGCCGTGGCTGTCGATTTGTCCGGAGAGTTTGAATCCGCTTTTTAAGTAAAGTTTATTCGCGGCATTATTGTCTGTTGCAACAAGAACTTTTACTTTATCTATCCGGTTTTTCCGACATTGCTCAAGGCCTTTCTGCATTAATTGAGTGGCTATGTTCTTTCCGCGGGCTTCTTTGACGATGACAATTGAAAGCAGCTCTGCGGAAGGCAGATCCATTTTTTTTACCTTAGCAGGGTAAAGCAGTGTCTCGAAAACTTTTTTTACTCGCTGCGGTGAAAACATCTTACCGGCCAATAGAAAAGCGAAACGCACCCCCTTTTTCAAAATGACTGATTTATAAAGTTTATTAAGATCGCTGCTAAACGCAACAAATCCGAGCACTTTGCCCTGCTGCTCTGCAACAAAACCGAAGCTTGATTCGCTGCCGGCAATTGCTTCGTATAAAGCTGTAACGAAATCAATACCCAGTGAGCTGATAAATCCTTTGCTGATACCTTCTATATGTAAGGCTGCTACTGCTGGTGCATCTTGAGTTGTAATGTCTCTGATACGCATATTACTTTACCGCACGGTAAATAACGCCTGCTGGCACAAAACTATATCGCTCAAGTAAAAACTGCGGGCAGTATCCGGCCACCGCTGAAACCACGTAAACAGCCCGCTCGGCAAAGAGCTTATCAATCACATCTTCATTGTAGTCTTGGAGATTATTGACGGTCCCATGTCTGGAGACAATGGTAACGTCTCTGCGTCTGCCTTCGACCTGTTGCGTGAGTATTAACGGATAAACAGTGGTCCCGTCGGCGTATATGACTGCACCTTTCTCGACCGAGTCCAGGGCCTGCAGGGCGAAATGCTGCGCCCCCCTATAGCCGGTTTTCCAAGGCTGCAGGAAGTATGTATAATCGTTACGATAGGCAATCTTCCTTTTAGTGCCGAGTCCCAGCCCCATATTCTCGGCCAACTTTGGTGCAACCGCATACGCCGCGACAGGCAGCATACTGAAAATCAAAACCACATACACAAAAACCTTACCCCTTATTTTGCTCTGCAGAAAGTGTATTCCCACGCCTGTGAAAATCGAGACCACAAAGTAAAAAGGTATAAAGAACGCGTATCTGTCCACTACAGTATATCGAAAGGCGAATATAAAAAACAATATCAGCAAGGCCAACAGGATATTTGTAAAAGCACGCCTCGGCGAAAACTTAAATAAGCCAAAACAGCCGGCGAAAAACAGTAAAACGTTGGGAGTGGGAAAGTTCAGCAACAGAAACAGAAAGTTTTCTTTCACAATTCTTAATGACAGACAGGTATTAAGAACCGCACCCTGCCAGTTACTGCCGAAGGCCGCAGAGGCTAAAGTCCCGGCAACGTTGCCGCTTTGTATTATGTTTTTGACTATCAAATACTCATATGGCAAAGCACCTACAACCCACAGGACAACAATAAGGCCTATATGTTTTAGCTTGATTTGCTTTTTGCCTAATAAAACAGCCAAAAACACCAGATAGCACATAAATGGGATGGAAGCAAACATATGGTCAGCAATGGCCAGACCGTTAAAAAGCCCCAGCCAGTACAGATAGCTGACTCGACTGGTCTTGACATATTGCAACAGCATTATCAGTTCAGCGACAAACAGTGTCATGTACAGGGTATACGTTTCAGCAATACACGCATGGCGCCAGAATGTATGGGAAACGGCCAATGTAACAGCAGCTATTAACGCAGGTATATTTCGGCCAAGCCACAGACGAAGCAACAGAAATACGTTCGCAACTGCCACCGCCGCCGCAATTGCCGAAACCAGATTAACTCGGTAGGCAAACTGGCCGAACGGAACATACTTTGTGCCAATAGCCAGTATGTAAAAAAGCGGATGCGAAAGGGCAAGACCCAGTCCTCCCTCGATATCATTGTGCCATACTCGGTACTGTATCATTCCGCTGTCCTGCCAAAGCAGCCCCGGGGCACAGGTCGCTATATATAGCGCTGCTACAGCAACCAGAACAGCGAAGTAACCGGTTGCAAGGCGTTTGCTGTTATTATTTACCATACTAAATCGACATTGGATGCCGGCTTCTAATAAAGACCCTGAAGCCAGAGATTAAGCTGGCTTCCGAAACGGATAATGACGAGAATAAGTACCCACCAGATTAAAATTGTCACCT
>SMTZ1_10002469_pt1 | contig 18664 bp, 17 predicted proteins | sample DeeMarSWOR136_30_FD_25667 | JGI IMG/M metagenome (IMG submission 25667)
GAGAGAGGAAACTGGAGCGCTTGATCGGCCTCCCCGAAGACCTGCCTGGCCTGCGGTGAACCCTGGCAAAGTTCGCAGCCCATCCCCACTTCCTGTGAGCCTTGCCCAGGAAAGACATATGCAATCTTGGGTATTGGCATTGTCTCAAGCTCAACCATGTGCTGCCTCCACCATTCAGCAGTAGCTGAAATCCTCCGCAATAATCCATTCAATTTCGTTGTCGTCTTTAATGACGGAAATAATGTGACCCCTGTAATGAAATTGCTCGACTCGAAAGAGGCGATCTCGATAGTTCAGGACAATGTGGTTCTCATCAGGAATCGAGATTACCCGACAGGTCTTTAACCCACCGATGCCGATTCCGACAGCTTTCAGGGCAGCCTCTTTTGCAGTCCAATAACGAAAGAAGGTATCCCAAGCCCTGTCTCTGGCTAACTCCCATTCTTCATCGCTAGCCACAAAACCAAAGATGGATTCGGATCGAGGCTTTATTTCCTCGATATCGATCCCGATCTTCTCCCTACTGACAACCGCTGTCACGCACTTTGGTTTATGAGAGAGAGACCAATAATTGCTGTCAAATGGGCACGGAACATCATTTTCGTCTTTTTGCAGCTCCCCGAGTATCACTCCGCTCTTTTCCGCACTCAATCTTAATGCCTCCCTCGAAATTCTGCTCAACCTAGCCACTCTTTCTTTTCCAGGGAGGTTATGTCCCACTTCGACAACTGGCAGGATTACTGGAAATAAAGTCATTGGTCTGATCAAACCCTCATTACCTTATTAATAATATCTCTATCAAAGCAGTTAATTGACATTCCACAATCAACGATGATGCCTTGGGCATTAATGCCACTGGATCGATCGCTCAAAAGAAATGCTACTGTATTGGCCACTTCCTTGGTATCAAGAGCTTTCTTACGTAGCGTTAATTGTTCGGCATAAAGGTAATAGTCCAAGTATCCTGGGATTCCTGCAGATGCAGAGGTCTTTAATAATCCGGCGTTGACCGAGTTGAATCTGATTTGAGAAAAAGAACTGAAGGATTTAGCCAAAAAGCATATGGTTGAATCCAGAGCAGCCTTCACAGGTGCCATAAAACTGTAAGGTTCGGCTGCCATTCTGGTGGTTGAGATTGACATAGTAACTACAGATGCCTTTTCAGCCAAGAGGTCTTTAAATGCATTTGCAATACTGATTAATGAGTAACAGGATATATCAACAGATTGCAGGAAGTCTTGTTTCCTTGTTTCGTGAAACGGTTTAAGTCCTCCTTCGTAATTGGCAAAAGCAATGGAATGAACGATGCCATTAAATTTAGAGTGCTTTTGAGAGATGTCTTCGACCAGTTTTTTGATTTCATTTTCCCGTTCGACATCGCACGTATAAATGTCTGCATCCGGAAGAATCTTGGAAACACTTTCCTTCATTTCTGGAGACTGTACAACATAGACAACCTCTGCCTTAGCCTCAGAAAGAACCTGGCCGACAGAAAAAGCGACACTCCTTTTGTTGGCTACCCCGAAAACGAGAAATGTTTTATCTGCAAAATCTAAGAAGTCCATATGATTTCCTTTACCTTTGAATTTAGATTTCAGGTTTAGCTAAGCTAACAGCAAACTCAACAGTTACCACCGTCTTTCCAGCGACTGATGCGCTGCCCTTCAGGAAAAAGGCATTGCTCACTTTTTCCACCAACTCAGCCTCCATGTCCAAGAGATCACCCGGTTTGACCATGTTTTTGAACTTGGCGTTGCTGATTCGGGTCAGCACAGGAATACCATCGCTAATATCACTAATAATACTAGAGAGCAGAATCGCCCCAGTCTGAAAAATGGACTCACAAATAAGCACCCCAGGCATAATCGGATTCCCTGGGTAATGCCCTTTAAAAAATGGCTCCTCGGGACTTATCTCTTTTGTTGTTTTGATTCTATTTTCTGTCATCTCTACGATCTTATCGACAAACAAAAACGGTGGCCGATGAGGTATCGCTTTTAAGACCTGTTCCATTATAGACCTCCAGTCACCTCAAGGGTAGAACCGTTAACGTATGACGCCTCTCTAGAAGCCAAGAAAAGAACACAAGCAGCGACCTCCTCGGGCTTTCCGAATCTCTTTAAGGGCACCTGTGCTGTATAGGAATCGCGCAATTCTTTGGGAAGATCTTGAATGAATTCGGTTGCGATAAATCCCGGTGATACGCAATTGACCGTAATGTTCCGGCGTCCGACTTCCTTGGACAATGACCTGGTCAACGCAACCAGGCCTGCCTTTGAGGCAGCATAGTTTGCCTGACCTTCAAAACCGTATTTCCCGGAAGGAGAGGTTATATTTATAATACGTCCATATCGTGTGCGCATTAGGCTCATGACTGCAAACTTGCACGTGTAAAAGACCCCACTGAGATTCGTATTCAGCACATCCTGCCACTCCGTTTCTTTCATCATCGCCAGGACAGCATCCTTCCGAATACCTGCATTATTGACCAGCACTTCGAAGCCTTCATATTCCTTGTCTATGTATTCGAAAAACTTTTCAACTTCTTCATATTTAGTCACGTCACATTTCTGGATAGCAGTATTTTCAGCGAACTCGCTGTTGTCTTGCCTAAATTGCGCCGCAGCAACTTCGTTTGTGGAATAGGTGACAATAACGCGGGCTCCTGCCTTTAAGAAACTCTCCGCAATACTCCTGCCTATCCCTCTCGTGCCACCGGTGACGATGACAGTCTGCCCGTTAAAATCATACATCTGACGCCTCCTGTAAAACTAAATCAGGATCACAAGTATTTGTCAACATTATTCGCGGCAATCACGCCGTAATTGGCCGCGCCCAACCAACCGGACATAATAATCCCCACCGACCCAGTATGAAAAAGTCCAGGGATCTCTTCGGGAAGTCCCATGCTGATCTTTAATCCTTCAAATTTGGTGCCGAAAGAAGCGCCACATTCGTGAAGCGTATACCTCTGAAATGTTTTTGGGGTAGCAGCCTCTACATGATCGATTTTCCCTCGAACCCCAGGGATGTATTTTTCTAAAGCATCGATTGTCGATTTGATTAATTCCTCTTTAGAGGTGCGGTATGCTTCCTCGGACAGGCTTGCCCAGTCTTCGTAGTTTGCATTAGTGGAGGAAACAATCGAGTACATGTTATGGCCTGGGCGAGTTTCTGGATAATAGATGGAGAAGGTGCGGCTGGTGATATTTCTGCTGCAAAGTTTTACCGAATCGAATTTTTCTGCTACTGAGGTGAAAATCAAATCCCCTATGTAGTCGATTCTTTCACCTTTTTTGATACCTATATAGACCTGGCAACTACTGTTATTAAGGCGTACCTTTCTTGCTTCTTCAAGAAAACTCTCAGAAAAATGCTCGTCTCCGACGTATTTATGAATGGTTGATTTTAAATTACCGTTAGAGACAGCAGCCCTACACTTGATCATCTTTCCATTCGCGATTACCGCCGATACTTTTTGATCTTCGATGACAATCCTTTCCACCAAGGCCTTGGTCCGAATATCGACACCATTTCTAATAAGCTCATCCTTCATTTTACCGATGAACTTGTCTGTTCCGCCTCTAACAGTATAAACGCCTTTGCTCATAAAATTTGAAAACACAATTCCATAACTTATCGCCGGATCATCCAGGGTCGATCCATTCGCATAGGTGATCGGTTCCATTAACATGCGGACGATGTCATCACGGCCAGGAAAGAATTTTTCAAAAAGCTCTCCTGTCGTCATGCTTTGGTCATCATAGAAATTCATATCTCTTGCTGTGTTGAAGAAGCCTGCGATATTTTCTTCGGGTATTTTGAATCGCTCCAGCAGTATACGTGTGAAATCCTCCCTGTCGAAAGTTGTGGTAAATGAGAACTGAGGGTTGTCAAACCTGATTCCCTTGAGTTGAACAATCATGTCAGCGATTTCAGGGGTCCAGTACCTGCGACAGGTCTTAATCATGCCGACTGGAAATCCGTGCAAAGAAACATCGAAGATGTGTCCTCCCTTTCTCTTGAACCAGGTAGCCAATCCACCTAGCTGATGGTGCTGCTCCAGAAGTAAAACTGAAAGGCCGTTTTTCGCCAGCATATTGGCACAGGTCAGCCCAGCCAATCCGCTACCAATGACGGTGGCATCATATTCGGGCTTTGTATCCCTCAACCGATCGTTCATCACCAACTTCCCTTTTTTTATCCCTTCTGGAGTATGTGAAGATTTGCCATGGAGACACCACTAAGCATTGCTCCGACGATTCCCAGAAATCCCTGGTCTGTGCCACAAATAAACAGGTTCTCTAAATGAGTTCTTCCTGTTTTGGTTTTATTTGGCGTCCCATATACTGCACCGTTTAAGTGACCGGTGAATCTGTGAATCGTTTTAGGAGTGAATACATCCGAATAAACGATAGAGTCGCGAAAATCAGGCACAAATTTTATAGTCTCCTTAAGCGTGGTTTCGAACCAGGCAGCTTTTTGGGCTTTATACTCTTCTTCATCCAGCTGGTTCCAGAGATCATAGTTAGCCATGTTGGTTACCCTGATCATTGCTTCAGGCAGTGGGCTTTCATAGTTAAAATTGTTAGGGCAGCATATAACACCGCTTGAAACATCAACTAAAGCGTTTGGTTTTCGATAATTGAATTTATCGGAGTTATTAAAAAAGGTGATTGTCGCCTCATAACCTATTTCAGCAAGTTCTTTATCCAAGACCATAATAAACTCTACAAATGAAAGTTGCCCCACCTCACACTTTATCCCTGTAGAGTTATAATCAGACAGAAGCCTCATGGTTTCAACATAACCGGCTGATGATATTATATTATCAGCCGTCAGCACTTCATCGCTATCGAGTAATACCGATTCGACCTTGCCATTAGCAACTTGAATGCTTTGCACCCCGCACTTTAGCCTTAATTCACCACCGTGATCCTTATATTTCTTGACCAGCACATCGAGGATCTGCCGAACCCCAGCATGGGGCCTGGCAAAACCTTCGCAGAATATGCTGTTGAACATGATAACGAACTGCCCGAATTCCATGTCATTTTCCCGGGCATTGCCATAGAACATGAGTGGGCAAAAGATCATATCAATAAGGAGTGGGTCAGAAATAATCGAGCTCACAACTTCGCGAGCCGAGATTGTTTTTGTATCTAAGGCCAGTGCATCATATTCAGCAATAGTTTTAAGCAGCTTACGGAAATTGTCGGCTTGCTCTGGGAAATTGTCAATTACCTCTTGGGTAAAAAAGGCTAGGTCATTATTGAATCTGAGGGTTTTCTCCGGGAATTTAACCACTGACATCCGCTGTTGACACAGGGCAAAATCTTCAACTGTTAGCTTGAGCTGCCGCAGCAGCTTTGGCAGTGGCGTTGATTTGATACCCTTGGGAACATAATTGGTCATTGCGTGAAGACCAACATCAAATTTATATCCGTCCCGGCTATAAAATGAGTTTAGCCCCCCGACGCGATAATGTTTTTCGAGTATACAGACTTTTTTATCGTAGTAGGCTAACCTAATGCCGGCAGCGAGACCGGACATTCCTGCACCAATGATGAGAACATCGTAACTCATAGCTAGGCTCTATAGAGCGATTTCTCCCCTGTTTCGCAAGGGGAGAAAATTATGTAAACCTTAAATTCTTTGATAAAAGGAAGTAGACTGATGTACTTTGGTTCGCTGACACCTATTGGCTAAATGTCTTTCATCAGTGGCTCTAAATAGGCCACAGCGCCATCCAATGTAGATAATTGCATATAGTCGTCTTCCGGCACAGTGATACCGTAGCGTTTTCGCAACTCCATGATGATGTCCAGAAAATCCATCGAGTCCATTTCGATCTGGTCTCGTATACGGACATCGGGCTTAAGGTCGCTCAGATCCTCATCCGGCAAAATTTCGCTGATGAACTCTAAAATCGTAGATCTAATCTCCTCTGCTTTCATATATTTCTCCCTCTCTAGCTAGTCCGTACCTTCAACATTACTCTTCATTATTCTTCAAACCTTTTAACAATAAGGACAGAATTGATGCCCAACATTCCGAAAGAGTTATTCAAGATATGGTCGACCTTACCGACCTTTCTGGGTTCGTTGATTACCAGATTCTTAAAAACACACTCAGGATCTAAATTGTCCACATTGATCGTCTGGTGAACGATGTGGTCTTCAAAGGAGGGTAAATTCCCCACTAATTCTAGAGCACCAGCAGCCCCCATTGTATGGCCAATGTAACTTTTGGTATTGTTAATATAAACATTTGAATCATTACCAAATACTTCTCTGATCGCCTTGCATTCTGCCTTGTCCCCTTCAGGGGTAGCAGTCGCGTGGCTATTGATAATATCGATATCGCTCACTGATAAGCCCGCTTTTTTAAGAGCAAGGTTCATGCACTCAACCTGCCTCTCTGGGTTTGGAAGAATGAAATCAAATGCATCTGAGTTAATCGCATATCCAACGATTTCGCCGTAAATCTTGGCACCTCTTTCAAGTGCATCACTCAATCTTTCCAAAACGCAGATACAGCCACCTTCGGAAACAACGATACCGTTTCGATCTCTATCAAAAGGACGGGATGCCTTCTTGGGGTCAGGATGACTTGCCAACGCACCTTCGTTTTTAAAGGCAGCAAAAACACCGAATGTATGAGGGGTCTCTGAGACCCCCCCAGCTAGGGCCAAATCCACTTCACCCAGCAGCAACATTTGTAAACCTTGTATAATTCCAATGTTGCCGGCGGCACAAGCGGCTCCCAATGTGTAGTGCGGGCCCGTTATCCCCATATTCAAGGTGACTTCGCCGGCTGGACTGTTGGCCACCGTTCTTGGGTTATGATGGTGGGACCAAAAATCTACATTGTAGTTATATTCCTTGATGTTATAAATCTCATTTTCTGTCTCTACGTTACCGTGTTCGGTAATCCCGAGATAGATACCAATTCTAGATTTGTCAACAGAATCAAGATCTAATTTCGAATCGATGATTGCTTCATGAGCGCAGTATATTGCTATAGAGCCTGCTCGTGTTCCACGACGCAGTTCCTTTTTCTTCTGATACTTCAGTGGGTCAAAATCACACACACCAGCTATGACTTCACCCATGTAGTGGGTCTCGATTTTTCCTACTCCAGATTTGCCAGCAAGCAAATTCTGCCGAAATTCCTCAAGATTGTTTCCGTTTGGTGCAGTTAGACCAATCCCGGTTATTACAATTCTTGTTTCATTATTCATATAGGCAACCACCCTATTGTCAGATTATCATGCTACCAATTAACACCAAGCATGATACAAGATAAGCCGCTGCCAATTCCCAGCATCGCAACCCTATCGCCCGCATTCAGCTGACCCTCATCAATTGCTATAGCTAGCGTAATGGGAAGGGAAACCGGCCCAACATTTCCCAAGTATTCTACACTGGAAAAGCCCCTCGATTTATCCAAGCTTAGTGTATCGAACAATAGATCTTGATGGACAGCGGTAACCTGATGGCAGAAAACCTTGTCTACATCTGAGTTGTGCCACCGCAGCTCCTTTTTCAAGGCCGCCCATGTATCATCCGCCAATAGTAGGCCATTTTTCAGAATTCCCTCAGAGTCCGTAAGCATACTGGGGCGACTATTCGGGTCGAAGAAAAAGGTGTCATTTTCTATGCGACAAAGATTGTTGTGTTGTGAAGCAGTGCGTACCACCCCGCCCATAATCTTATGGCCGAATTTCGATATAGAGGAGTGAGTGAGCACCACTGCTACTGCTCCTGAGCCCAAGGTTAGAGAGGCAAAGGAGAGTTTGATTTTGGCTCGGGTCATTTTTGGGTCTTGTAAGATTTCATCTAATGTTATATCAGTGATTTGCCTACTGCTCTCGCCTGCAACCACAATTCCTGCTTTTACCTGGCCTAGTTCGATCATATTTGCCAAGGTTATCATGCCATTGACGAAACCCAAACAGGCATTTGAGATATCAAAGATAGTGGCTGTAGGAGGCAGACCCAATGAATCATGAACTATGAAGGCCGTCGCTGGCTCCAGGAAGTCGCGACTCAGGGAGGTATGAAGAAGACAGTCAATGTCTTCCTTGTCTATACCTGAATTAGCGATAGCCTTTTCCGCTGCCATTGCGCTGGCCTGACTTGGTGGCATTCCATCATCCCAGAATCTCCGCTCGCGAATCCCGGTCATCATTTCGAGTCGACCTAAGGCAAGGTTCAGTTTATCGTATACTGGAGCTAACCTTTCCTCCAGGCTCGATGACGTGATGATATTTCCTGGGAGTTCGTACCCAAAAGACTCAATACATACATGTTTATACAGCACTGAATAACCCCTCTAAAAACTCGCTAACATAACAGCAACGGGCATAGCATTAAATTCGTGAGCATTCTATGCTCCCTGCTGCTACTGCGACATAATGGCAACACCTTGCTCATCATAATGGTTAGTAACTCGAAGGGAAAACGGTTGCACTACTCTTTGCGCGAATCGCTTCGCCCTCTTGATAGCAATGTCGGGATATGGAACTTCAACTTAAGATTTGACCATTTATCAAGGGATTCCTCGGGAATTACCTTGTCTGGAACGTACTTGCCAACTCCAGCGACGACAGTGGAAATCTTTCTCGAATTTGCTACCGTGTCTGGGATGTACTCATCTGCCGTGTCAATAAGGGAAGATAGCACCTTATGAGGAACATGTTTATCTACCTCATCAATGACAACATCGATCGTCTCAGGTGGGACACGCTTATCTAACACATTCATGAAAATGAGCAGTAGTCTGTCTGGAACAAATCTTTCCACCATTTTTACCCCAAGCGAGATTAGCTTCTCTGAGCCATATCTGGCTGGAGGTTCAAAGAGTCTTGCCACCACTTTTACATCAATGGAGACTATCTTCTCTGAGATATATCTGGCTGGAGGTTCAAAGAAATACATTATTCTTATTAGCCAAATCGTTCGCTTCCAAACGAAACTAGCGAGCGCTTCAAGGATAGACGTTTTCCCTATCAGCGACATACATCTCCCCCTTGCACAGAGATACGTTAGTTTATTATATATGGCTAATATATAAATATCCCACTTTATGACATGTTTGTCAAGAGTCCTACACTTAACCCTCCTTTACTTTTCCTACATTCATTATTCTCAAAACACTCACCCTGGGGTTACCGCGAACGAAGCTGTTAATAGAGGTTTGTGCCTTGCAACCAGACCTTAATAGAGGGTAAGGGAAGAGCGAGGAGAAGAGGTGAGGTAAATTGACCTCGGCGATTAGCGGGCTGTAAGTTTTACATGGAGATCTGAAAGGTGAGTATCCTAAAAACTGTGTCTAGTATTTGAGCCAAAAGTGGGTTTTGTCAAATTCTTTTGATCGGTATCGTTCCCATCCTGGGAAAATTTCGTGGTAGATACCAAGCCTAATACCGATTAACTTCACAACTCTCAGAAGCACTATTCTGAGCATTCTTGGTTTACTCAGAAGTGCTTTCATCAAGGCAAGCATGGTTCTAGTCAATGTTGGTGCGCATCCCTCTATTTTTATAGCATTCTGTAAATCCTTATTACGCCTGATTGCACAGTCGCCATAAAGGAAGACTCTTTGAGTATCTCGTTCTGGCTTTAGTTCTAGCCCATAATATAACTCCGCACCGCTAAAATCCATTTTAGGATTGTCTTTGGCCAGTATTGATAGTGCCAAAGCGAGCGTGGCCCCACATGCACTACAAAGAGTCTGTCCTGGAGGGGGTGCTGAAAGTCCTGTTACTCCCGCTGGGATCAATAATTCTTTGTCAGGTTCAAATTGCCACTCAAGCTGTTCCTTTAGAGACTCTATATCCTCTCCTTCTATTTGAATTGCGCTGATATTAAAAGATCGATTATGCCTTTCAGCAAATTCTCTCAGATAGTCAACTTGTGACGGATCAATTCCCAGGATTGTTGCTCCAACAATATCGCAATCGAATATATCTGGGCTTGCTATAATCAGGTCCTTGCGGTAGGCCACGCCAGCGAGAGTTTCTGGGCCCTTTTCCAACATATATATTCCATCAATTATGACCAAGTCGCTCTTGATAGCTTCGTTCAAAAGGCAAATCAGAGAATCCAGCCGTTTAGACATATGAAACCTTTTTTTAGAAGCTTTACTTAGACACCCCTTCATATTCTTGAAACCTAGAGAGACCTTTGTTTGAAAGTGGGTCTTTAGTACTGGTACATTGATCAGAAAGTCTGTCTCCAAAGCTGTTTTAGAAACTTGAGCCTTTACTCCTCCTAAATCTAGCTCCTGAAAAGGGCCTTGGTTGAAATCGATCAGTTTAACCCCGTATTTTTCAGCCACCTTGTCAATGCCCGTCCCCTTAAAACCTCGTTTCGTATATGGCTCAAGTTCATCAAATATATCTATGATGGCACCTTCACCGATAGAAATATCTTTACAGCCATATTCGAGCAGTAGTTGTATGATTCCATCTATGATCTTCGAGGTGGTCACCATTCCATAGGGAGGTGTTATTGCGTGTCGGAAACAGTTATTGGGTTTTATCAGGATTTTGTCATGCCTATTGAGCTTCCCAAATCCATCACATATCTCGATAGCCTTGCGAAGCGACCCTAAGGAACCATTAAATTTCACTAGCGATACTGTCATGATCCCCCCGGGTTGACTTGGTAGTTTATTATCTCTTCAACATATAGATCCAGAAACATTTTAGCTTTCTCCTCTGAGAAAAGGGCAGGTCTATAAGTGAGAGCGAGAGCTAGATTCTTATTGTAGATACATGCGGAGATGCTCAGTCCCATTGGGGTTACAACAGGTGCTGAACCAGTAACATTGACTATGTTAGAGCTACCTATACTGGTCACTGCAGGTTCTTCGGAGCCGATTTTTGGCCAGATCAGGCCTATATTGGTAATAAGAATGGTATCAACATACGTTCGAGTAATCATCAAGAACCTGCACATTCCTCTCATAACCACCAGAGGAAAGCGAGAGCAGAAGTAAAAGAAATAGACCAGTGAGAAGGCCGTTCTATTCTGGGTCGCATATATGGTATCCGCTCTTACCTTTCTTAAAAGCTTTGCTGGATCAGCCCTGTCTTCGGGCGAGGTCGATGGGGAGATCCAAGATGCCTGATTTGAAACCACATACCGAAACCCCTTTGGGCTTATGTTTACCGGGGCCATTATACGTATCTTTTTACTGAATTTTCCGTGTATACTATTCCATTTCTCAACAACTCCGTAACACGCTGCCAGAAGAATATCGTTTAGCTCAACACCGGCTGATCGTGATTTAGACTCAATTTGTTCTAGCTCTCTTGGCCTTACAGTTGTAAAACAAAGGTAGAGTTCTTTTGAGTGTCCCGATTTATCGTGGAACACCCTCGTTGGAGGCGGGAAGGCTGCTATAACAAACCGATGAAAAAGGCTGGAAATCATTTTCATGTGGTAGTGCTCTACCCTTGACCTCTGGCTGCGAGCAAATTCCAGCAATTCATCACCTTTACGGGATATGCGAATATCTTCTGACGGTTCGGAATCCTCAGAAACCTCATTACCATAACTTTCGATGACTTTCCTTACAAAGATTACGGCGCGGAGGCCATCTGTTGCAGAGTGATGAAAGGTGAAAACCAGTGAAGATTCAACTTTGTTCTTCTTCACTAGAAGAACCCTGACCGGGAATACCTTTCTAATATCCAGGGGCTGGTTCATCCATTCAGAAAGATATCTATCGTAGTTCGCATCCTGCAGTTCAATCATGTCCTTGACGGTCAGTACTCCCTCTACAAGATCCTCTTGTATTTCGCGAAAAGCCTTAAAACCCTTGCTTCGTAGAATCGTTCGCATTATGGGATAGGCTTTTTGAGCCGACAGAATCGCCTGGTTCAATCTAACGTGATCTATTTCACCTTCGATGTTTAGAATTGCGTGAATAAGCATGGGCTCATTTATACTGTCAAGGGCTAGCAAGCATTTATCAACGCAATTCAGTGGTATTGATCTGCCGCGTCTTTTCAATTCCTTCGTAGTTAAGCCTGTCGGAAAATCCAATTTTTCACTGCCTTCTTTGTCTAGAGATTGAGAGAATATGTACAGTGACGCCAATAGCTATCAAAATTAGAATGATTCTAACTATAAAAATGTGAACTGCAAAGGTAACCGAACATCCTATTGTTATCCATAGAAGAGAAATGGTTAAGACCTTTACTTTTAATGGAATCTCTTTCCCTTCTCGGTAACCCCTAATGTAACTTCCAAACCATCTATTATTTAGAAGCCAATTGTAAAATCTCTGCGAACTCCTAGCGTAGAATGCAGCAGCAAGTAAGAGAAAAGGAGTAGTAGGCACGATAGGTAAAAATATTCCAAGAATCCCTAGCCCTACAAAAAAGGTTCCTGCAATAAACCACAGCCTCCTGCTTAAATTGCTCTGGCGGGCTCGTCCCATGGGCTTGTTATCCCGATGACTCGATTCTCTTTTTCGCTGCCTGAGCAATCTCCTCCGATACCGCCTGACCTCCTCGACGTGCCAGCCTCGCCAGGAGACCTGAGACCTCGCCACCTATGGTGACTTTCGCCTTGTCATTTACTGGTTCAAAAGTGTAGAAACGTATCAAATTGGTGCCTAGGGCTTTTCCCTGCATGACAACTGAACGTTCTGGGGCAAATTCGGTGATTGTCATCAGTAAGTTGACCGTGAGTCTGCTTACCTTGGCGGTGACAGAGAGCTGTGAGCCTACTGACAAAGGCCCCGAAGAGACCTTCTCGATCTTTTTGATCGATGGCATCCATTGGGGCCACTCTTCAAGCCTGTCAACTAACGACCAGACCTTACCTACGGGAGCATTGATCTCAACACTACTGCTGAACCTCATAACCTTCCCTCCTCGCTTGCTAAGCTTGGCTTGGTGCTGATGATACGCTCACGGCGCCTAGCTGTCAAGCTAACGACGTAGCCCCACCACCTAGCAAATGTCTCTGCTGCTGATAGTCTCCATCTAGCTACTACACGGGGCTAATCTTGCTGACGACGCATACTAGTAGGCTCACAAAGCATGTATAGAGGAGATACTACTCCGTCCTCTTCCTTAAACTGGCGCCACACAGCCTGTGAGTTGATCTGTAATAAATGCCCCTCCTGGGGAAAGCCCTTTTCTTAGTAGTAGATTCTTGCCAGTCGCTAAAAGGGAGTTTTATTTGATAAACCAACGCAAATGTGCTGGGAATAGTCACTAGTACAACCTGTCAGCTCCTGGCAGCGGAGCGGCACCTATTATCTGCTCCCTTTCCAGTGCGGACATCTCCTCCCTCGACATACCCAACAATTCACCGAAGACATATTCGTTATGCTCTCCTAAAGCTGGTGCCAAGTTCCTTATGGTAACTGGGGTCTTTGATAACCTCGCTATCGGGCCCGGATGGGTTACTTTGCCTACTTCAGAGTGCGTGCCCGTCTGGAAGAACCCCCGCTCCTTCAGATGAGTATCCTCCACAATCTCTTGACCACTCAACACTGCTCCTGCGGCTACGCCTGCTCGCTGCAATATTTGCATCACCTCATAGTGATCATGCTGGATGGTCCATCCCTCGATGAGCCGATCCAACTCCTCACAGTTCTTCAGCCTCCCTAAAGTGGTGGCAAATCTTTCGTCCTTTGCCCAGGTTGGGTTCCCCATAGCGCTGCATAGATTTTGCCACTCCTCATCGGAGGAAACAGCGATGACGACCCACCGATCATCCGGAGGCTGCTCACCCCCTCGGCATCGATAACAGCCGTGAGGTGCCATTGAAGGATGTCGATTTCCCATGCGCTGCCAGATCCTCCGGTTCATGGTGTAGTCCATGAGCGCCTCCCCAATAAGAAGGCTGGTGGCCTCCGACTGGGAGACATCGATCCATTGTCCCTTGCCCGTCCTGCGACGATAGTGTAACGCAGCCATGATCAAACCAGCAGCAAAAGCACCGGCAGTGGGGTCGCCATAATCCATGCCTGACTTCATGGGGCCAGCTTCCTGACTATAGCCGGTGAGGGCGGCGATGCCACACATCTGCTCCTGGGACATACCGAAGGCCCGATAGTCCTTCTCGGGGCCGCTCGCCCCATAGCCTGGCATGGAGAGCATTATGATGTCTGGCTTCACCTCTCTGAGGGCGGGATAGTCAAGCCCGAATTTCCTCATCACACCGGGCGGAAAATTCTCCGTTACCACATCGCTTATCTTCGCCAGCCTCTGATAGATATCCACAGCACGTGGCCTGGTAAGATCGAGGGTGATGCCATACTTATTTTGATTCCAATAATGAAAAACCGCGCGGCGGTTGTAGGATTTCTCCCCCGGGTCACCCCCAGGATAAATCGCCACCCCTGGAATTGCAACAATGGGTCCTCGAGACATATCGAAAACCTGGATGGACTCCACCTTAATTACCTCAGCCCCGAAATCGGCAAGCAGCTTGCCAAGCCATGGCCCAGCCCAGATCATCCCGTGATCCAGCACCCTTATTCCCTCCAGTGGTAGCTTCATCAGATGACCCCCCTCTCCCGTAGTTTAACCAGATCATCCTTGGTATAGCCTAGCTTGCTGTAGACCTCCTCGTTGTGCTCCCCTAGTAGGGGGGCACGACCCATCTGCCACGGTGTTTCGCTCATCAGAGCGGGGGCGCCGGGGCAGGTAAGCCGGTCCATCTCTGGATGCTCAACCTCCACCCAGAAACCCCTAGCTCTATATTGTGGAGCATTCAACAGGTCTTCAGGGGTGCGTACGAGGGAGAAGGGGATCCCTTTTTTCTGCCCAGCGTGATAAATCTCCTCCCTTGTGTGGTCCATCAGCCAGGGATAGAGAGCGGCATCGACCGCATCGCGATCCAATATGCGCCCCAGAAGAGTGCTGATCTTCTCATCTCTTATCTCCGGCGTATCGATCAAGTCAACGAGTTGCTGCCATAGCGGGCTGGTGGCCGCAATCCCTATATAGCCATCCTTGCAGAAATAGATTCCCCAGGGATGAATCATCCCCACATTTCCTCTTCTCGTTTCAATTGTCTCTTGGTAAAGGTAAGCGATTACGGGGTACTGTACGACGGAGTTCATGGTTTCCATTATCGAGCTTTCCACATGCTGACCGATGCCCGTCTCATTAGCGTAATAGAGGGCTGCTATAGTAGCTACAAAGGTATTTAATCCCGTCTGGTACTGCGCCTGTGAGCCGGCCTGCTTCAGAGGCTGGCGATCGGGTTCACCGGAGACATACATTAACCCTCCCATAGCATCCGCGACGATCTCGGTCATCTTGTAGTCACGATATGGGCCAGAACTCCCGAAGTTGGAAATGGAGGTCATAACCAGTCTGGGATTTAGCTTATCCAAGGTCTCGTAGTCCAGTCCGAAACTGGCCATCACACCGGGTCGGAAATTTTCCACCAGTATGTCTACATCCCTTACCAATTCCCTGAATATATTTACTCCGCTTGCCGTCTTCAGGTTCAGGGTGATGCTCTTCTTCCCCGTGTTGAGATGATGAAACAGGCCGCTCCGCTCAGGGTGGGGTTCGTCCTTAAGAAAAGGCCCCGTCCTCCTGGTGGGGTCTCCCCCACCAGGCCTTTCGATCTTCACTACATCGGCCCCCAGCCCAGCTAAAAGCTTGGTACAGTAGGGCCCAGCGATGTGCCAGGTGAGGTCTAATACTCTGACATCGGATAAGGCGTGCTCTTGCATATTACCACATTAAGGAGCAGGCGATGTCAGCTAATGACATCGCCTGCCGTGCAAAACATGTACCTCTGATTATTAGAAGCCTTGCTCCGTCCTAGCGATGATTTGATCCTGTAGCCCCTTAGCCAGATCGACGAAGTAGGCGCTGTAACCGGCTACCCTCACTACTAAGTTGGCATATTTCTCTGGATTCTGTTGAGCGTCCAAGAGCATCTGACGGTCGAACACATTGAACTGGATGTGATGGATGCCCAGGTCAATCCAGGTTTTCAAGTAGGCGACAAAGGCATCCCGGTTTGCCCCCTCAAGGTATTGGGGCAGGAACTTTTGATTGAACAGGTGAGTGAAAGTCCCCACATGGTCTACCTTTGCCACCGAGTTTAGCACCGCTGTTGGCCCCTTCTTGTCCGTGCCGATAGCAGGGGAGATCGTGCCATCATTGAACCACTCAGTATCCTTCCTGCCATCAGGGGTTGCCCCGGTAAGGAAGGCGCCGGAGTAATAGGTGGAACCCCCAGTGCCGTCCTCCATAAAAGAGCCACCGTAGATGTTCTTGAAGCTCCTTATCGTCTGCGTGTTTCTGAGGTAGATATCCCTGGCCAGCAGATCGACATAATCATCGTCATTGCCGAATTTGGGAGCCTCGTTGATAAACATCTGGCGCAGGTCTTCTTTCCCCTCCCAGTTGTTCTTGAGAGCGTCGAGAAGCTCCGCCATAGAAACCCTCTTATCCTCAAAAACCAGCTTCTTCATCGCCGCCAGCGAATTGACCACGGTTATCTGCCCAATAGGCTGGAAGATGGTGTTAGCGAAATAATTATATGTCCTGCAATCTTGACCATGCTCAATGCAGCCGTCCATCAGGGCAGATAAGAAAGGTTGCGGCAGATACTCGTTGTCCAGCACCTCCACGAAGTTATTGATGGTAACCAATTTCCCAACGAAGAACTTCAATTGGGCCACATAAGCCTCGATCACGTCCTCTAGGGAGGTGAAGGTCAGTGGATCGGGGGTTCGGACACCGATCTGCTTCCCGCTGAATTTATCCACCCCCTGGTTTAGAGCCAAATCCAGGCAGCGGGGCAAGGCAAACATCCCTCCTAGGGCACGGAAGCCCATAGCCTTCCCCGGTATGATCCATCTCATGCAACCCTCAGTGGAATAGTTCAGAACATCCTCCCGAGGCAGGCCAAAGCCGTTTAGGTAGGGAATCATCATCTCGTCATTGAAGAAGGAGAATACACCCGGAGCCTGCCGCAATGCATCAGTGACGGCATAGAGGAATTCATCAGGGGTATTCTTGTGAAGCCTGATGGCAACAGAAGGTTCCGACAAGTTTATCGCTTTGATGGCATCCAGAACTATATAGCTCATCTCGTTGGTGGCATCCTTACCGTCGGCGGTCTGACCGCCAATGGTGGTCACCCGTGCCGTGACCACGCTACCACCCTGTCCCAGCCCCATCCTCAGCGGCATCAGCTCCCCGAATTCGTTCATCTTGAGCCAGATATACTCCACCAACTCCTGGGCCTCTTCCCGGGTGATTCTCCCCTCCTCTTTATCTTTCTTATAGAAGGGATACATTATCTGATCGATTCTCTCCCCCAGACCAGGGGTTTGAAGATCGATCACCCGGGTGATCAGGGTTATGAAAAAGTAGCATTGCAGGGCATCTTGTAGGGTGCGCGGTGGATTCTCGGGAACCCAATCGCAAACCTCCGCGATCTCCTCTAGTTCCCTCTTCCTCTTCTCATCCCGCTCAACGCTAGCGAGCTCCCTAGCCTTTTGAGCATACCTCTTTCCCCACCTGATGCCAGCTTCCAGGCTGATTATGGCTGCTTCCAGGAAATATCTCTGCGGCAGGTATTTTTCGGCCTGGATATAGAAATTGGGATCTGAAGATATCTCAGCTAACCGATCCTTAGCCTCCTGTACTATCCCCTTTAAGCCCACTTCAAACAGCTTCTCATAATTCGGCACACCGGTGCGACCGCCATGAAGCCACATAAATGCCCCATGGTTAACGAAACCCCAGTAGGGCAGCACCTCTTCAGGGAGTAAAGACTTCTCCTTGCCATGCACCGCTGTATTGCGCCAATACTTGTGAATCTCGTGGAGCTCCTCTCTCTCCTCATCAGTGACCATCATCTTGAATTCATCATCGATGGCCTTATCAAGCCAGCGCCAGAAAAGCTCGGGGTAGTGCTGGATCGAATCGGGGGTGCCGACAAAATTGCCCACGATCCGCTCCCAGGGCTGAATATATATCGTCATGTTGTCCAGGTATTTTGCCAGCGCCTTTGCCCTGCGAAGCACATAGGGTTCACCCTCCGTCTCCCTGTACGCCTCGGTCACCAGGCGAGGGCGTTCCATACAAATCTTAGTCCCAGCACGATATGCGGTCTCCCCAGTCCTTTCATTCAATGTGCCACGGCCTCTGGTCGACTTGATCAGAAAAGGCATCTTCTCCTTTACTCTTAGCGTTACCCTTTCCTCACTAATAGTAGCCATCTCAAAAACCTCCTGAACCTATATCATTAATACTCTAGCACCACAGAGGTTATTTGTCAATGATTTGCAACCTCCTTAACAGCTCTTTGACATCGCTCTCTTTTTAGATTATATTTCCATTATCAGTCTTGAAGGAGGCTCAATGGATTGGAAAACCAGGGTCACAGAGATTTTGGCCAGCAAGTATCCGATAATTCAGGGGGCTTTTGGCGGTTTTGGCACCTCTGCCCTTGCCGCCCCGGTATCGGAGGCGGGAGGATTCGGCATCATCACCGCGAGTGCACTCCGCACCCCAGAAGGGCTTAGGGAGGATATTAAGCGGGCCCGCTCAATGACCGACAAACCCTTCGGAATAAACCTCAGTATAGGCCTTTGCCCCCAAATCGATGAGATGAGGGAGGTAGCCATCGAGGAAGGGATACCGGTGGTCTTT
>SMTZ1_10005495_pt1 | contig 18662 bp, 23 predicted proteins | sample DeeMarSWOR136_30_FD_25667 | JGI IMG/M metagenome (IMG submission 25667)
CACCCCTCAGTACGAAGGAGTGCGGTAATACACCGATACCCGTACCGCCCATACTGCAGCGCCATCCAGAAGAAGAAGGTAACTACGAGAAACATACACACAGATACGTGGTTTTCGCCCATAGTTCCGGTTGCATCAATGTACTGATAATACAACACCGGCGGAAAGAACTATCGGTGACATTTCGAACAGTGGTGAGGGGAATCGGAGCCGGAAAATCTGTATAAGAATAATGTATTTGAATAAAAACACGAAAAATTACATAAAAATAAAAAAAATTATTGCAAAAAAAAAACAGTATGGTACAATCTGCCACATTGAAAATGATTTTCATTACCAATGACGATTATGCATACGAATCGAAGTAAGATTGCATCGTTTTCTTACGATGCTCACTCAAAAAGTCACGACTATACTAATAACAGGTAACATGACGAGCAGAAAAAATCATAGAGCAAGAAATTTTCTCTATCTCTTCATCTCTCTCATAATAATATGGCTTGCTCTCACATCGAGCGTCCAGTGGCAGGAGCTCGCTGCAGGAATTGTCATCAGTCTTCTTCTCTCCTTCATATTGAGCAAAATGTACATCAAATTGGGGCTTCCGCCGCTGGGCATAAAGCGAATAGCGGTTTTCTTTTTCTATGTAGGTGTGCTTTTCAAGGAAATAATGCAGGCAAATGTTGATGTCGCCTACAGGATCATTCATCCCAGGATGCCGATAAAGCCGGGGATTGTGGTTATCAAAACCGCCCTGAAGCAGGACATCGCCAAAATGATACTTGCGAACTCTATTACCTTAACGCCAGGTACGTTTACCCTGGATATCATTGGTGATACTCTTCTCATTCACTGGATAAATGTCAAGACAACGGATGTGGACGAAGCAACAAAAATGATCGGGGAAAGGTTTGAAAAGTATCTAAAAATTATATTCGCATAAGCGTTCCATGTCATAAAAGCGGGACAAAATGAGCACAATCGTGTTGATATTTTTAGCAGTTATCGGAGCAGGTATTTTACTGAGCTTTTTACGTATGCTGATGGGACCTACCTCCTCTGATAGGGCCGTAGCGGTAGATACCATAACCACCACCGGAGTGGCTTTTCTTGTCTTTGTGGGCTTTATTGTAAAGAGGTACGTGTACCTGGATGTTTCCCTTGTTTATGCAGTTCTTTCTTTTGCGGGATTGGTTGCCCTTGCAAGATTTCTGGAGAAAGGAATTTAGATGAGCATACACGGAGCTATTATTACCGGTATCGGGATTATGTTTCTCTTTTTTGGAAACCTCGGCGTGCTTCGATTACCTGACGTCTACAACAGGGTTCAGGCAGGAACAAAATGCACCACTCTGGGTGCTTTCCTCACAATAATCGGTGTGGGAATAATGCAGCCGGGATGGTTCTGGAAAACTTTGATCATTGCGGTATTCATTCTGGTCACAAATCCCATCTCCAGCCATGCCATAGCCAGGGCTTCCCGAAAGGCCAGAGTTTCCCTGTGTGATAAAAGTGTAGTGGACAAGACCGAAGAATTCGAGAGCTACATGGAGAAAGCATGATTTACATTGTTATCTTCTTCGTGATCATGATGCTTGCATCAGCAATCACAGCCTCTATCTGCAGAGACCTGATGAACGCTGTTATTGCTTCCTGCCTGGTCAGTTTAATAGCATCAATACTGTTTTTTTTCCTTCAGGCACCAGATGTCGCTATGGCGGAAGCAGCTATCGGAGCGGCGCTTATCACGGCCATCTTTGTCATAGCGATAAGAAGAACAAAAAGGTACGAAGAATGAGAAGAATAGTGAGCCTTATTCTACTGGCTGTAGTTGCTCTGGGAATTGCACTGTCTTTGATACACATTCCGTTCGGCACTCCGAAAACAAAAGTAGGAAATTACTACATTAACAACGGGAGGGAACAAACCGGAGCTGCAAATATCGTTACTTCAGTAGTGGTCAATTACCGGGGTTTTGATACTCTCGGTGAGGTTACTGTGCTTTTCGTTGCAGCTGTGGGCGTCAGTGCCGTTCTTGCCACCCGCAGGAAAAAGCGCGAAGAAAAAATCGAACCTTCCAGTCTGATCTTAAACACCGGCTGCCGCTTTTTATTTCCGCTGATTCTCTTTTTTGGTGCCTACACCTTCATCCATGGGCATCTCACACCCGGCGGAGGTTTTCAGGGTGGAGCAATCATCGCCTCCGCTTTCCTTTTAACATATCTGGGCTGTCGGGGAAGAAGAATTTCCGAGCGAAGAAACACAGTAACAGAATCTCTCAGTGGATTAGTTTTTGTGGTGGTGGGATTAATCGGGCTGGCTGTGGGTGGACACTATTTCCTCAATAATTTTCTGCCCAAGGGTACTCTGCATTCTCTCTTGAGTGCGGGTATTATCCCCATAATTTATATTGCCATCGGATTCAAGGTCGGATCAGAGCTGGCAGGCATAATCGACAAATTAATGGAGGAGAGTGGATGAACTTTATATATAATTACATTTACTATATAGGGGCATTCGGACTCATATTTATCGGTATTTACATTGTCCTTGTTAAACGCAATCTCATCAAAGTAATCATCGGCTTGAGCATCCTTGATACAGGAGTAAACCTTTTTCTTATATCAATTGGGTATATCAGCAAAGGAACTGCCCCCATTTTCAGCAAAATAGACACGGCGATCGCGCGTATGGTCGATCCTGTACCCCAGGCATTGGTGCTTACAGCGATTGTTATTGGAGTTGCTGTCCTGGCTTTAGCCCTTTCCCTGGCAATCAGATTGTATCACCATTACGGCACACTCAATCTTCGTGAAATAAAGGATCAAAGATGGTAAACCCGGTTCTGCTCATCGCTGTGCCTCTGGGCTTTGCTCTTGCAATACCGCTGTTCGCGTTTCTTTCGAAGAAAATAGAAAAATATATTCCCATAGTTGCGCTTCTTTTTAATCTTGTTATTTCCCTATTACTCATACCCAAAGTAATGCACCAGTCGATACACGTCTCTATAGGCGGCTTTCAGCCGCCCTTCGGCATAAACCTGGTAGCGGGTCCGGTTGGGATTTTATTTTCAGCTCTTATTGCTCTGGTAGGGCTTCTAGCCTCCATTTATGCACTGGATTATATACGGGAAGGTGCTCAGCAGTTATACCATATGTTGTATCTGCTGCTTCTTACCGGCGCGACGGGGGTTGTTCTCACAGGCGATATATTTAACCTGTTTGTATTTTTCGAGATTCTGTGTATATCCTCATATGCTCTTGTTGCTTATCTGGGAGACAGGGGAGGGATTGAATCAGCGGTAAAATATCTTATCCAGGGGGCTCTGGGATCGAGTCTTATGCTCATAGGCATCGGCATACTCTATGGTCTGTTCGGAACCCTGAACATGGCTGACATTGCCAGTAATATCGACTCGGTGAGCTCCGCATCAATATTCGTTCCGCTTGTATTACTCATTACCGGGTTAGGAGTGGAAGCAGCCATATTCCCATTAAACGCATGGCTTCCCGATGCTCACTCATCCGCCCCCTCATCCATCAGCGCCATCCTGTCCGGCATCGCTATTAAAGTCGGGATTTATGCTGTGGCCAGAGTACTATTCACCATATTTGGCGCTTCAAGCCTTATCCAGTTTCTGGTATTCCTGGGCCTTGTAACCCTTCTCATTGGTGAGATCTCTGCGTTCAGCCAGAACAATATCAAAAGGCTTCTGGCCTATTCCAGTATAGGACAGATAGGGCTGATTGTTTTTGCTCTGGGTATGGGAATTCCCTCTGGAGTTATTGGCGGCCTGTTCCAGCTTATCTCACATGCCTTGAGTAAAGCACTGCTCTTCCTTGCAGTGGGATATATGATTTACCGCAGCGGCTCCATGGATATTTCCAAGCTCGAAGGTATGGGCAAACGGATGCCCCTTACTTCCCTGGCTTTTACCATTGGTGCATTCTCACTGGTGGGTTTTCCGCCTTTTATGGGATTTCCGAGTAAATTCCTCATTATTCGAGCCGCCCTTTCAAAAGAAGCTCTGTTATTCACCATACTTATTGCATTCGTCCTGTTAGGTACGGTAATCGAAGGAGCTTATTTTTTCCGTGTAGTCCAGGTTTTGTACTTCAAAGGGAATCATACTGATCTTCAAAGAGAGGAAGCTCCCATTCCTGCTTTGATTCCTCTATTTATCTTAATGGCCCTGATTGTCATTGTCGGAGTATACCCCAAACCGGTGACTGCTCTTTTGAACTCCGCCTCTGCAGAGCTTCTCAACAGGATTGAATATATCAGGAGTGTTCTGGGATGAGTATAGAACTTCTGCTCATAATAGCCTTTGGCGGTGCATTCCTCACCTACTTCCTGGGAAAGGTTTCACACATAGTACGCGACGTATTGGCGGTTTTTATATCCTGTGCTTTGACAGGCGTGATTACTTACCTCTATGGTGTGTCCCAAGAAAAAACGGTGTATGTAGGATTTCTTGGTCTTTCCCTTCTTTTAAGATTAAATATGCTATCGTGGTTTTTTGCTATTACTGTCTCATCAGTGGGAGCCCTTTCCATCATCTTTTCTTTAAGCTACATAAAGGGGAGAGAAAGAACCGATTTCTACTATCTGATGATGCTCCTGGTAAATGCCAGTATGCTGGGAATAGTACTCAGTGGTGATTTCGTTTCTTTCTATATCTTCTGGGAGATCATGTCATGGAGTGCATTTCTTTTAATAAGTTATAATCGAGGACCTGCACTGGCTGCAGGGATGAAATATATCGTTATGTCCGTGGTTGGTTCTGCATGCATGCTCATCGGAATATTATCGTTCTCTGCACGTTATGGAACGCTGGTCATCTCGGAGCTCTCTGTTCATATAGCTTCTGCTTCCCCGGGTTATATTCTCTTCCTCTTAATACTCTTTTTTATAGCATTTGGGATAAAGAACGCAGTCTGGCCGTTTCATACATGGCTCCCACCCGCTCATTCAGAGGCACCGTCTCCGTTCTCAGCAGTACTTTCCGGGGTATTAGTGAGAATGGGGATGTATGGAATGCTTGTATTTTTCTATGCAATAGTTGGATTGAAACTTTTCATGGGTTTGGGACGCGGTATATATAGTGTTCATAATATTATCGCGTGGCTAGGCGCTATTAACATAGTCATTCCTACCTTTATTGCCATGCTCCAGAATGATTCCAAGAGGCTGCTGGCCTGGCATGGCGTAGGGCAGGGAGGATACATGGTTTTGGGCGCTGTCCAGGGAACCACTTTAGGATTTGTCGGCGGTACATTTCACATTGTCAATCATACTTCGTATATAGCTCTCCTCTTTTTAGTGGTGGGTGCAGTCGAATATCGAACCAACGGGGTGAGGGATTTAAACTCACTGGGGGGGCTGATTAAAAGAATGCCTATCGCCTTCCTGGGAGCTCTCATAGGTGCCTGTGGGTTGATAGGGGTTCCACTGACCAATGGATTTGTCTCTAAGTGGTTAATTTACAAAACATTAATTCTTGAGGGACATCCTTTCCTCACCTTTGCGGCGTTGATAGGAAGCTGGGGTACCATTCTTTCTCTCTATAAGTTTTTGCACAATATGTTCTTAGGACAGCTTCCTGAAAAGTATAAAAATATAGAAAAAGCGCCGTTCAGCATGCAATTTCCCATTATTGTATTCAGCCTGGTCATCATTCTATTTGGTATTATTCCCGGCATTCCTCTCAAAGTAATCAATAGCATCGGAACCTCTCTTGGTTTTGAGTCTTTACAGGTAACCATGTGGGGGATTGTTTCGGAAACCGGTGCTATAAACACAATAAATATATTCGCTGCTCTCATGGTTGCCTGTATCATTGTATGGCTGATTTTCAGGGCAGGACCAAAGGCTATTCCAGTCGCTCAGGAAAATAGTTATGCTGCAGGAGCAGCCGTTCCCAGGGACAAGTATCATTACACGGTTGATTTCTACAATCCTCTGTATCGGATGATTGCTCCTTATCTGAGAGATTTTATAGATGAGTTCTATATGAAACTGGCACATTGGACTCGAGGATTGGGTAATGGAGTACGGCGTGTATATACGGGAGATGTCGGATATTACGTGATCTACATTATACTTTTTCTCGCACTACTAATTTTTGTACAGGTGAGATGGAGCGTATGGTAATCAAAATTATAGAGATAATTGTTTCTCCCCTTATTGCATTTGTCGTTGGGATTTTCTTTCTGGGGTTATCGCGAAAAATAATGGCGCGAATGCATTGGCGTTACGGTCCGCCCCTTACTCAACCGGTTATTGATATAATTAAGCTGTTCAATCAAACCAGTATAAGCCACGGGGGCCTCTTCAACCTTGGGATAATCCTTTCCCTGGCCGGTTCTATGGTGGTGGTTTTGTTTTTGCCTATTGGGCAGATCTCTCCGTTAAGCGGCTCCGGCGGGATGCTGGTCATTCTCTATTTAATGCTTTTTGGGCCTCTGGGTATTGCCCTCAGCGGCGGCGAAGCGGCCAATCCCAATACCAGCATAGGGATCTCCCGCAAACTTATCCTGGCTCTGGGTTATGAAATACCGCTCATTTTAATACTTCTCGCGGTGATGACCTATTATAAGACTATATCCATGGTGGAAATAGTAAGAGTGCAGCAGGAAACACGCTGGTCCTTACTATTCTTTCCAATGTTTGTACCAGGCATTGCCTATCTTCTCATTCTTCCGGCAATACTGGGGGAAAGGCCCTTTGAGCTCGTAAATGCACCGCAGGAAATTTCATCAGGACCCATGGTGGAATATGGTGGTAAATTTCTGGCACTGGCAACCATTCAGCATGCCTTTACCATGTTTATTGGGATAGCCCTGTTCGTTAATCTGTTCTTAGGTGGGGCGGCCAATCCCGGTTTCTTTATTATAAAAATGCTGGTGGTGTTTATAGTGGAAATTGTAATCAATGCTGTTTTTCCGCGCTTCAGGGTTGAACAGGCGATTCGATACCTGTGTAAGTGGCCTGCACTGCTCGCTTTTATTGGATTAGTGCTCGTCTTCATTATCGAGAGGTAATAATGGACAGAAACAAGCTTGTAAAATGGTTGAAAGAACCGGCAAAAATGGGCCATAAGTATTCACTCCATGCAGTCTATTTTTGTACTGGATGCGGGATTATCGAGGTACCGCCCTCCATAACAGCGCGCTGGGATGCAGAGAGGTTCGGGGTCATTCCGGTCGCTACTCCCAGGCAGGCAAACCTATTCCTGATTACGGGTTATGTTTCAGTGAAAACCTTGAAGGCCATAATAAGGACCTACGAACAGATGCCGGAGCCGAAATTTACCGTCGGTTTTGGTTCCTGCCCTGTAAACGGCGGGATGTACTGGGATTCGTATAACACTATTAAGCATCTTGATAAATATATTCCTGTCGATGGCTGGATCGCCGGTTGTATGCCCAGGCCAGAAGCCATATTTGTTGCCGTGACCCATCTCTGGACATTGATTGATAAGGAAATGGCAAATGGGTATATAAAATATAGGGAGAAGTATCGATACTATCGTGCAAACCAAGAACAGCTTTTTAGCAAACTTGAGTGGCCTCCACTCTTTGCAACAGGTGATACGCGTGAACAACTCGCTACAGAAAGAAGTTAAATCGGCCTTTAGAGATATCCGGGTAAGCACTCCCGATGCGCACAGACTCGTCATATCCGTCAAAAATGACTCGGTACTGTCTATTCTGAGGTTTCTGAAAGACAAAGGTTATGAGCACCTGGCTCTGGTATCCTGTGTAGACTGGATAGAAGAAAAGGAGTTCGAGCTGGTTTATATACTTTCTGCTTATATGCAGGAGGACAATAAGTATTCGGAAAAAGAGCGGACAAATATACTGGTGAAAACAAGAATTTCCAGGGAAACGCCGGATTTCTTCACGGTTATTCCCATATTTCAAAATGCCGAGCCTTACGAACGTGAAATTCACGAACTGTACGGAATACACTTCGAGGGTCATCCAAGACAGATACCCCTGTTCCTGGAAAGAGAATATAAAATACCTCCTTTCAGGAAGGATTTCGATACGAGAAAATATGTTGAAGAAGTCTTTGACAAAATTCCTTTTATTGAAGATAGCACTGGAGAAAAATGAGAGAGCTTGAGCTATATTTTGGGCCCCAACACCTGGGCATGGTCGGTAATTTCAGTATTACCCTGAAGGTTGAAGGAGACCGGATTCTGGAGGCTACCTCCAACCCCGGATATCTGCACAGGGGTTTTGAAAAGCTCATGGAATTGAGAAAATGGATACAGAATTTCCCCATGGTGTGCAGGATAAACGTGGTGGAGCCTGACTCCATGGAGATGGTATATGCAATGGCGGTAGAGAAACTGGCGGGCATCGAAGTGCCGGAAAGGGCGCACTATGTGAGGAGCGTTTATCTCGAGCTTGCTCGTGTTGCTTCCCATCTGTTCGGTCTGTGGGCTTATGCGAACATGCTTGGTTTTGATACCGTTGCTCAGTGGGCTATGTACCACCGCGACCTTGTTCTCGATCTTTTTGAAGAATTAACCGGGGGGCGAGTTTATCATATTTATATATGGCCCGGGGGAGTAAGGAGGGATTTCCCGCAGGGTTTCAAAGATAAAATCGTAAGCACCCTGCACTCCATCGGCGGCTGTGTGCCGGATTACGATGCCACATTTTTTCATAACCGTATCTTTTACCAGAGGTCCAAAGGCGTAGGAAAGGTAACACGGGAAGAAGCGAAGGAAATGGGAGCAACGGGCCAGGTCCTGCGGGCGACCGGGATGAAATATGACATCAGGAAGGTTGAACCATATGCCGCATACGATCAGGTGCCGTGGGATGTTCCCACCAGAGAAGACGGGGACGCCTATTCAAGAATATGGGTAGTTCGGGACGAGATGATTGAAAGCGTTCACATGATATTTAAACTGCTTGATAAAATGCCTGAGGGAGAAGTCTATAACCGAATACCCAACCCGTTCAAATGGAACATACCCAAAGGAGAGGCTTATGTGCGATGCGAGTCTTCACGCGGAGAGCTCGGACTCTACCTGGTGAGCGATGGCGAAGACAAGCCTTATCGTGTGCATTTCAGGACCCCCTCCTATCCTCACGGCCTGACTGTACTGGAAAAAGCATTACAAAATGAAAGTATAGCCGACGTGGGCAACACGATGATAAGCTTATATGTTGTTGCCCCGGAAATCGACAGATAAAAGATGTACAATAAGCTGGAAGGATGAACTGTATGCCCAAACGAAGCATCTTCAGTCCATTTAAATCTGTAAAGTTTCTCTTCAAGAAGCCAAAGACTTTGAGATACCCCTTCGAGCTTAAAGAGCCGGCGGCAAGATACCGGGGATTCCATCTCAATGATTGGGATACGTGCACCGGCTGCGGGAACTGCGCCGATATATGTCCCAATGAAGCCATCACCATGGTGGAGATACCCGATTTAGAATCCAAACCCGGCCAGAAAAATGAACGTCCGAAACTGGATTACGGTAGATGCTGTTTCTGCGGTTTATGCGTTGATATTTGTCCTCCCGGTTGTCTACGGCTTTCCAGGGATTATTTTCATATACACTTTGATACCGGTACGTATGTTTTCTTTCCCAGGGACGAAAAAACGGAAAAAGAGAAATTTCTCCCTCCTGATCAGTATTCAGTGCTCAAGGCAAGTCTTGCCCACCGTAAACAGGACTATGAGGGATTTGTATCCGATCTCAGATATTCTCTCTTTGAGCCTGAGCGAGTAACCATGCACGAGGTTTCACCGGATAAAAGAAAGCTGAACTTTATAGAGCAGGTCACAGGCTACAGCAGAGAAGAGGCAAAAAGAGAAGCTTCCCGGTGCCTTGAGTGCAAATTATGTGAAGAAGCCTGTCCTGCACATCTAAAAATTCATGATTACGTCCGGGCCATTTACGAGGATAAACCGGAAGAATCGCTGAAGCACATATTCGAGGATAACCCAATTCCTTCCATCTGCGGAAGGATTTGCATGAAACACTGCGAGGATGCATGCTCTTTAAGCATACGGGGGGAAGCACTGGCGGTACGGTGGCTGAAAAGGTACGTTGCTGATACAGTTAAAGATTATGCAACCGCCCTGGAACTCAAACCGGCCCCACCAACTGGTAAAAAGGTCGCCGTTATAGGAGCAGGACCAAGCGGCCTGGCTGTTGCTTATTTTCTTACTCTGAAAGGTCATAAGGTAGTTGTATTCGATGCTCTCCCCGGTGGGGGCGGCATGATGCGTATCGGGCCACCTCTCTACAGGCTTCCCATCGAAAGCATAGACAAAGATGTGAACTACATAGCTTCTCTGGGAGTTGAATTCCGGTTCAATACCAGAGTGGGAAAGGATATTTTATTTGAAGATCTTATGAAAGACTACCGCGCTGTGTATCTGGGAATAGGGACCACGGTAAGCCTCTCTACAAGGGTGAATAACTCCGAAAAGTGCGTTCTGGCTCTTAGTTTTTTGAGAGAGAATAAAATTGGAAAAGGCAGCAAAGTAGGCAGAGAGATTATTGTAATAGGCGGCGGAAATGTAGCCATGGATGTATCACGCGAGGCACTCAGAGTGCAGCATATGCAATTTCCGGGTGAAAAAGTGATCACCAAAACGGTATCACTGGAAGACTGGGATGAGATGCCGGCAACAGATGAAGAAATTGAAGATGCCAAAGCAGAAGGGATACAGTTTAACCCTGCCTGGGGCCCCAGGGAAGTTGTCCTGGATGAAAAAGAAAATGTAAAAGGGCTTCAGTGCATGAAGGTAAAATCGGTGTTCGATGAGCATGGGAGATTCGCTCCAAGCTTTTACGAGGAAGATCAGATGCTCCTGAAAGGAGATATGATAATTGAAGCCATCGGCCAGAGACCGGATTTCTCATTCATCCCGGAAAAGCTCTTCAAGAAACTTGAGTTTACTGAAAGAAGAAAAGTGAAACTTGATGAAAATGGTATGACCTCCATTCCCAATGTATTTGCCGGAGGAGATATCGTTAATTTGAATCTGGATGCAGTAACTGGAATTGCCGATGCAAAAATCGCTTCGGAAGGGATAGATAAATTTCTATCCCATAAGTGAAAGCACAGAGATTGACTGAAAGAGGTATTGGGACCCTCGATTAGCTTTTTTAGGTTCTCCTCAGTATCTAGTGCTCAAGGCAAGTCTTTCCCACCCTCTTTCCACCCTGCCGGTCGACGTGGAGGCGAATCTGACAGTCAGTACCATTGCGGGTAAAAGCTGGTGGAACCGGGTGCAAACGGAATAGGGAGCGGTGTATGGAATACGTGCTGGGAATAGATGTGGGCACCACCGGGACGAAGAGCGCACTCTTCACCGGAGACGGAGAGCTCTCGGATATCGAATATATTTCATATCCCATAACCTCTCCCCAGGAGGGGTGGGCTGAGCAGAAGCCGCAGGACGGGTGGCAGGCACTAACGGAAACAGCTCAAGCAGTGGTCAGGAGAAACGGGTCCGGAAAAAAAGTACGATCGCTGTCTCTGTCCACCCAGGGCGGCTGCCTTGTATTATTGGACGGTAACTTCTCACCGGGAGAGCATCGGAGCAGGTGCAGTAAACCCTGGCGATTGCTTGCTGGGGTACCGGCACTTCCTGGGTGCTGCTCGCTACATTCGACAGCCTGCTGTTTCACAAACCCAGGCTGGGCGACCTCGGTTTCGTACGCTCCATATTCCCCGGCTTGCATCCGGTCGAAGGAAGGTTCGGGCTCATGAACGTCGTTCCCTACAGCGGCAACTCTCTCAGGTGGTTCAGGGATGTGATCAATTGATAATAATTTTTATAAATCGGGATTCGACGATTATAAATAATCTCGCCGCAAAAAGCCCCCCCAATTTGCTCATTATTGATTTCCGAATGCTCTTACCGATGGAAAACGCCAACCTTCTTTATAAACATGCTACCCGAGCAAGGATATTTTGTCAAGAATAGAGATTTCTCATAGTTTCTGAAAATAGGGATATGCACTCCCCACCCCTGGGTTTTAAGTTGCAAGCGGAACCAACCGCGGTTAATAAAAAGCCTGCAAATGATCTATGAATCCTATTGCCCTGAAGGATAGGCTCTATTTGTTGTTGTGATGGATTCCCAGCATCGTAAGATGTTGACGTTGTCTATTATTTGTGATAAGTTAAGGCTGTGATTAGATGGAATGAGGATAAAAATCAATGGTTGATGCGGGAACGGGGCGTCTCATTCCAAGAGATCGCAGATACTATTCTCAGAGGTGAATATATAGATATTCTTGAAAATCCCACTCGTCCAAATCAAGATATCTTTATAATGCGCATTCACAGTTATAAGTGGGTAGTACCCTTTGTTATCGATGAAAGAGAAAGCATATACTTACTAACGGCATTTCCGAGCCGAAAATTTCATAAGCGCTATGGAGGGAAAGATGAATACAGCACTTGATAAATTTGAGAGTGATATTGAGAAAAACAGTTCAAGCTACCACCCAGTCTCAGAAAAAAAACACAAGCGTATCGAATCTATTCTCGAAAAAAGCCGAAAGACTAAAAACATAAACATTCGTATCAGTGAATACGATCTTGAAAAACTGCGAGAAAGATCCGATAAAGAGGGAATCCCATATCAAACACTAGTCTCAAGCATTCTCCATAAGTATGTGAGTGATCAACTTGTGGAAGAAAAGAACATTTTAAAGTCTCTTAAATTGCTTGTGAGAAGTAAATAGTCGTACCGGTCTCGGGACCCAGAAGTTGCAACTGAATATGTCATTGAGATACACCAAAAATACACCAAAATGAAATGACGTATATAAAGTATATGATGAATTCAGGCGGGTTTGGTTGAAAGTTACCTCAAATCGGGTCATATATGACGTATATGTGGAAGTGATTTGCCTTACAAGCAGGAGGACACTGGTTCAAGTCCAGTATTGCCCAGAAAATTCTTTATATATTTATAAATTAAGAAGCACCATGTTCTATGCATGGTGCTTTTTTATATGACTACGTTGACATATTAAAAGTTGGTCGATAATATATGCGTATGACAATACCCTTATCGATGGAGATGCCACATGAATACGGTAACGATTTCACCTAAATACCAGGTAGTAATACCAAAATCTATACGAGAATCTCTCAAACTCAAACCAGGGCAAAAAATACAAGCCATTGTCTACCAAAACAGAATAGAATTAATACCCATAAGACCGGCGAAACAGATGCGGGGTTTCATCAGTGGTATTGATACGACAGTCAAGCGGGAGGATGATAGGGTATGAATGTTGTTGATTCCTCTGGCTGGCTAGAATATTTTGCAGATGGACCAAACGCCTCCTTTTTTGAACCACCAATTCTAGATCTCAAGAATTTAATTGTCCCTACACTTAGTCTGTTTGAGGTGTTCAAAAGGATTATTCAACAGAAAGACGAAGGAGCTGCCTTACAGGCAATTGCTGTCATGCAACAGGGAAATGTAATTGATCTAAATACAGCTTTAGCCATTGATGCAGCACGATTGAGTGTTGAGCTGAAAATCCCCATGGCAGACAGTATAATGCTCGCAACGTCAATGTCCTTTGATGCGGTACTCTGGACACAAGATTCCGATTTCACTGGTATTGAAAATGTAAGATTTATAATTAAGAAGGGTTGACGTTAATCAACATCCACCAAAAATACATCAAAATGAGATGAAGTATATGACGTATATGATGAATTTAGGTGAATTTGGCTTAAATTTCCTCCAAATCGGGTCATATATGACGTATATGTGGAGGTGATTTGCCTTACAAGCAGGAAGTCCCTGGTTCAAGTCCAATATCGCCCATATGTAATTATCTATGCGATATATAATTAATGTTATCTCCTTTTGTAATTCTCCCAGAAACAACTCATAATATTAACAATGCCCAGCCGTTCGACAAGGGTGCAGTGAATAACGGGTTAATCGTGGACTTTTCGCGGTGGGTTTATTAAAATCGATGAATACCGACTTATAAAAATTACTATCAATTTTTTAAGGAGAATCATCAATGACTTCGGACGGGAGTGCTCAGATCATTGAAAAGGCTAAGGAACTGGGAGCTACATTGGCAGGTATCGCGAGTGTTGAACTCCTTAAGAAATCACCCTCCCATGGAATCTTTAAAAAAATTGGTAGTGAAATAGTCAAAGTTGATTCTAGTCTGGAGTTGGCAGATTTCACTGAAATAAAATGGCCTCCAGAAGCCAAATCAGCTCTGATTATCGCAGTTTCGCATCCACAGGATAAGCCTGAACTTGATTGGTGGGATACCAAAGGCTCTCCAGGAAATCGTACTCTGATAAGGATCAATAGAGAACTGTCTATTTGGATTGAAAAGGAATTCGGTATTAAAACACACAAAATGCCTTACTCTGTCAAGACGGGTGGGATATACCTCAAGGATACGGCGGTGTTGGGTGGACTCGGGTGTATCGGTAGAAATAATCTGCTTGTTACCCCAGAACTCGGATCTAAAGTTCGTCTTCGTGCGATGCTGCTCGAAGACAAGTTGACGCCTACCGGTCCCATCGATTTTGATCCGTGTGACGGCTGTGAAGAATTCTGTAGAAAGGCATGCCCCCAGCATGCCTATGGAAAGATCGTATTTACATCGAATGAATTGAGAATGGTCAGTCTTCCCGGACGGGACGGAAGTTTTAGTAGGGCCAGGTGTCTGATCCAGATGGATAAAGATAACGAGGATTCTGAAATAGATTATAGAACAGAAAGAGTTGCCAAGTACTGTCGGCAATGTGAATTGGCCTGTCCTGTAGGGAATTGAAAGACATGCTACAATGTACCATTCATACAATTAACCTCTCGTCGTACAATGAACTCTGGGCTAAGAGATTGTCCTGGGGGCGGTTTCGTGCGCTCAGGGAGGTGTCTCTGCTCAGGGTTGCTAAAGTTAAACGATTCAAGCATAGATAATCGCACTAAAACTTGCACCAAAAATACACCAAAATGAAATGAAGTATATGAAGTATTATGATGAAATTGGGTGAATTTGACCGAAAGTTACCCCAAATCGGGTCATATATGATGTATATGTGGAGGAGTTTTGCCTTACAAGTAGGAGGCCACTGGTTCAAGTCCAGTATCGCCTAAAACTTTCTCTAATAATACAATGAAATAACAGAAGCACCCTCATGACCAATATGAAGTGAACTTCGACCTCCTGCGCCGGAACGGCACCTCACAGAGGTCGTGGGTTCGAACGCCGCACTGTACAAGGATGTACAAAGCGCTACCCGCATTGCCCGAAAGACAGTTTTATTTAAGAAACTCACGTTCGCACAACTGTGAGAATCGACAAGCTCCCTTTGGCCTCATCATCCTTCAAGACAAAGATTCTCCTTGACAAAATAAATGTATGTATTACAATGTATGACATGAAAACGTCAACAATCACGATACGATTAGATGAAGACCTCGATAAGCTTCTCACCGAGGTAAGCCGTGAATCCGGGCGAAGCCGAAGTGAAATAGCTCGTGAAGCTCTCAGACGGCAACTTAGTGTCAGCCAATTCGAGACACTTCGTAAGCGAAGCATGCCATTTGCTGAAGCCCGCGGTTTTCTGACCGATGAAGATGTCTTTAACGAAGTCTCATGAAGGTCTTTATCGACACAAATATTTTAGCAAGTGCATTTGCAACCCGTGGACTTTGTTCAGATGTCCTTCGAGATGTTTTTGCCTCTCATGATCTCTATACAAGTATTGAAGTGCTCGAAGAATTGAGAGGCGTTCTTAAGAACAAGTTTGGATTCCCCGAGAATCTGATAGAAAGGATTCTTTTATTACTGCACCGCGAAGCGAGTATGGCTTCCTCGCAAGAACAGGTTGAAATTCATATCAAAGACAAGGCTGACATACCAATTATTAATTCTGCTCTGACGGCCAGTATCCATGTGTTTGTTACAGGGGACAAGGAACTTCAAGACATTACAAAAATTGAAAATCTAAAAATAATATCACCGAGAAAGTTCTGGGAGTTGCTCAAAACTCAATAAAACCGTCCATATAATAGTTAAACAAAGAAGGAAACCAGATCGTATCACCTGAGAATACAAAACTTATTAGGTTTTTTGACTACATACGGACATTCATAATTAAGAGGTGTTTTTTAGAAAGGCGTTGATTTTGTATAATAACTGTATAATACCTCGAACTTGTCCCCAGAAGACTGGTCCATCGTTATATCTCACATAATACATTTTACGCACTCACTCGAGCCTGAGCTGTTTTTTTACGAACTCTCTTACGTTCTCAGTCTCCCACTCCGAGCCCTCACGGTGGGCGGAATCCTTGATCGGAAGCTCGAACTCCTCCTCGGAGATATCAAACTCCTTCAAGAAAAGTTTTTTATCGATGCCGGTTATTTCGGATACGTCCCGGAATGTGTCGCTTCCGCGTATTTCGTCAGGATTGAAGAAACCAGTCTCTGTCGTCGTTTCGACGATGGTCTTCTGCTTCCACTCGAACCCTCCGGTTAAGCTCGCGACGGCGACGACTGCGGCGAACAGTATGACGGACACGAGCACCACAGAACTCGCCCCGATTTTTGCTTTCTTCCGGTTCCCTACGTAGAGTGTATCCTGTACCGGACACGCGTTCACGCATTCGTTGCAAATGATGCATTCTGAAGACTGCACCTGCTCGACGGCCGAGACCTCGATATTGACCGGGCACGCTCTGTCGCATTTATTGCAGTGGATACATGACTCGTCGTTTCTCTTCACCCTGAACCTACCGATCCGGTTGATGAGTCCCAGGAAGGCGCCCATGGGACAGAGATACTTGCAGAACACGCGTTCGAGAAACATAGAGCCTATGAGCGAAAGGAGAAGGATGCCGAATCCTATGCTGAACTCCTCCAGTAGATCTACCGAGGTGAGGTGATGGTATGCGGCCCACGGGTCATACGGCCGTATGACGAGCGTCCCGAGTATCCAGCTCAAGAGTACGAATACGGCGAGCACCACGTATTTGAGGTACCGGGCCATTCTGTCTACCCTGGTATTCAGCTCGTACCGTTTCCCGAATATCTTTATCCCTAACATTCCGAACAGCTCTTGCAGTGTGCCGAGCGGGCAGAGGTTCCCGCAGAACGAGCGTCGGAACAGCACGGCAAGCAGAAGTACCGCGCCGAGGAGGGTAAAGGAGCTCCACGCGATACGGTTCAGCATCCTGCCGGTTGTCACGAGCGAGACTGCTGACTCGATCCCCCCGAACGGACAGAACGCATCCACACTGGCGGGTTTCCAACCAATCGGGTGCTGGTGTAGAATGCCAAGGGTCGTGGAAAAAACAAGTACGAGGACAAGGATTACGATCCTGACCGTTCTGGCTCGTTTCTGTTCCAGGCTGTCGCTTTTGATGTAATCTATTTACTTGTCTCCTGTGCTCTTTTACAGGGATAAAAAAAATAATGAGTAAGTGCGTTATTATACTTCAGGGGACGGGATCAGACAATGCCATAATAATAAAATAATACCGCGCGCGTACCGGTTCTCACAATTTGGAAGCATTGTACCTGCTTGAGGCCGTAGATAGATCTATTCGGACAGAAGGTTTTTCAGTATAATTGATAGATTTCATGGTGCACTGCCATAGCCCTACGAAGTTATATAAAAAAATCTTGACTGCTCTGTACGTTAATGTCATAATACACTTACTACTGATTAAGACTATGCAAAAATTCACCGATATATACAAACCAAAATATCTGCAGCTCGTTGATATAATGCGACGGGAAATCCTCTCAGGAAAACTGAAAGAGGGCGACAGGCTCCTCAGCGAAAACGAGATGAAACAAAAGTACAGCGTCTCATCTACTACTGTGAGAAAGTGTATCGATATTTTAAAAAATGACGGACTCATATCACGATACCAGGGAGTGGGGACCTTTGTCAAGGCAAAACACGTGGAACGATCTCTTCAAAAGGTCCTCAGTTTCACAAAGAATATGGAGCAGGTCGGACTTACCCCATCTACAGACGTGCTTGATAAAAAGATTATTACTGCTTATGGAAAATACATCGAGAGGCTGGAGCTTGAAGCCGGTTCTTCTATTCTGAGATTGAAGCGGCTTCGGTACGGAAGCGGTATCCCCATGTTGCTCGAAACACGGTATATTAATATAAAGTACTGTCACGATATAATAAGCAAGGATCTTTCCGGTTCTCTCTACCAGATATACGAGAGAGACTACGGTATAAGGCTTCTAGGGGCAAAGCAGCATCTGCGAATTGTTTTCCTTACAGATAAGGAAGCTCGTTTACTCCACTGCGGTAAATCCACGCCTGCATATCTCGTAACCGGTGTTACATACTCGGAAAACATGATCCCTATGGAATATGAGGAATCTCTGTATCGAGGGGATGAGTACGAGTTCTTCGTTGAGGTTGGCTTTTAGATACAAGATGGTATAGACGGTTTTTGAGTCTCAAGAACCGGATGAAGCTTGATAACCCCATGAAATAGTACCCTAGTCCTGAATATAATCACGAATTATCCTACTTTTTACAATCGCAGGGGGGAATTGTTACCCAGGGATATTTGCAAACATAAATTTGGTTATCGTTGATAACAAATAAGAAGATAACGAGAAACAATTTTGTGAGA
>SMTZ1_10003717_pt1 | contig 18660 bp, 16 predicted proteins | sample DeeMarSWOR136_30_FD_25667 | JGI IMG/M metagenome (IMG submission 25667)
AGAAGGCAGTGACAAGGAGAAAATAGGGCTGAGCCGTACCTCAGGGCAAAAGTCAGAGGGAATCATTGCGCTACAGGATAAGAATATAGACTCCGTAAATATCATCAGCGCCGCCAGCCAGTATGGGACAAACTATTTCCTGGATTACCTGGTGAAGAGCTCAAACATAACGACGAACCGAATACTAAAGAAAACCAGGCTAACTGTAAAGAAAAGCTTATTCCTATGGGGCAAGGTGGTAGCTATGGAGTGGAAGGGAGATAAATCGCTAGCCCAGAGCCTCAATTTCGATTACCGTCTTAAAGACATTCTGTTGCAGCGTGATGTCACCGGTCTAAAGGGAAGCATCGGGATTTTCCCTGAGCCAAAACATGGATACACCAGAATAAGAACTGGTCACTCTCTTCCTTCCCCCGAGATATTCGAAGCATTGGATATCATTGCCAGGCACATTAAGTCATGGTGACCTCGTTGTCCGGATAGTCATAAAAGAGATTAGCTGGTAAAATGTGGTACCAGGTGTGAGTTACGGGTAAGGTCGTATATTATTTACAAATTGAACTGGCGATTTGGAAGCGAATAAATCATGGAAATGTACCTGCAGCCAACTCCGGTAATCGATTGTAACGCTCCTCCTGTGAGAGAAAAAGCCCAGAATTTAACCGCAGACAAAGAAAACGATGTGGAGAAGGCGAAGGCGCTTTTCTACTTCGTCAGGGACGAGATCAAGTATAACCCCTACGTGCTACACAATCTCGTTGAACATAATAAGGCAAGCGTCACTCTGAACAGGGAAGAAGGATACTGTGTTCAAAAGGCGATACTCCTTGCTGCACTGGCACGAGGTGCAGCAATCCCAACCCGCCTTGGGTTTGCTGATATACGCAACCATATAGTCCCTCAAAAATTGCTGGAGCTGATGCGTGGGAGTAACCTTTTTATCTATCATGGCTATTGTGAGCTATATATCGGACAAAAATGGGTCAAAGCTACACCGGCGTTCGACCTGGAAATGTGTCAAGAACATCATATCATTCCAGTGGAGTTTGATGGCAAGAACAATGCCACTTTCCACCGCTACAATCAGGAGGGAAAACTACATATTGAGTATGTCTGCGATTATGGTCATTACCCTGACCTTCCATTGGAAGAGCTACTCGAAGCTCGAGTAAAGGTTTACGGCCCTGATTATCTGACAATACAGGAAAGTCTCGTTAATCTAAACCCTGGCTAATACCCAAAAATAATCTAATAACGCCGATGCCAGTTTTCATCCACATCGGTGGCTTCCAGCCCAGCATACCACGGAGTCCCATAAACGTTTGCTAATTCAGTCAGGCTTTCAAGCCTGCTGACCACGGTGGTCTCCAGGAATTTCAATCTTTCTTCACGGGACTTTAACTGAGTGGCTTCCTGCCACAAAGCACGCCCGGCAAGAAAGCCGGAGGCGCCAGCCCGACAGGCCAGCTCAACTTCCTGATAGAAGAGTTCGAAATTAACACCGGCGCTCAAGATAACCCAGGGAACCTGGCTTGCTTCGTTAAGCTGATGGCAAAGGTCTGCTAGCCTGGCTTTATCCTTCTCATATTCTAAATCGGCTGGAAATTCGGCTTTGAGAACATCGATTGGAAGCGCAGTAATTTGTCTTGCTGTTTCAACTACCAGCTTTGGTTTTACTTCAGCAAAATCCTCAGGGCTAGCTTCCTTATTAGCCACCCGGTAACTTACCGGTTCAACCACAAAAGGCATATCTTCTGCGACACAATCAGCAGCCAGCTTCTGCACCGTGTCCAGTTGCTTTGGGGCAACATCGACATCAGGGCGATAGTAAAGCAAGAGCTTGGCAGCAGTGGCTCCCATTTTCCTTATCTTTTTAACATCCCACTCAGGCAACAAATTGGTGACTCTCGCCTCTGCTTCGCCAGAATAGCCACTCTTCTCCAGGCTAACCAGTAATCCTGTTGTTTTAGGAATAGCTCCAGCGGCAATTGCCTGTGCAGCACCATAAATAGGGTCAAGCAAGATAGCGGTAGCATGTGGGGTCAAAACTCGACACAGGTCTAGCTTGAAATCAACCATCTCTTGATAGCCAGCGTCTTGGGATTGTCCAGCGGAAAGCATCTTCATCAATGAGCCCCTGTGGTCAAGAGCACACATCGCCATTATTCCCCCCTCGTTGGCTAACTGCTGCAATCTCCTTATTTTGCCTATTGATAGCTTTCTCATATCTCTAGGTAGCTAATACCTTCATTAATTGTAGCAAGCTACTATCCATCGCTTTCTTTCTGGTATAGGTTTCCTCAAGGGGGGTAAGGGCTATTTCACCCTTTAGTTCTCCAACCATAAAGCCCGATTTGTCCTCAGCTAAAGCATCTACAGCTGCTGCTCCGAGTTTGCTGGCTAAAATCCTATCTCTAGCTGTTGGCGAGCCACCCCTCTGAATGTGTCCTAAGACACAAACACGGTAATCCAGTCTCACCCTTTCCCATACCTGTTGAGCAACTTGAAACACCCCTCCCGCCTCATCCCCTTCAGCAACTACCACAATGCTTGACTTTTTCCCCTTTTTGAAATTACGCCTTATACTGAGGCAAAGCTGCTCTATCTTCGTCTCTGTTTCTGGTATCAAAATATCTTCAGCTCCGCCGGCAATCCCCACATCCAAGGCTATGAACCCTCTGTTCCTCCCCATAACCTCCACGAAAAAGAGGCGCTGCAAAGACCCCGCGGTATCCCTGATTTTGTCTATTGCGTCCAATGCGGTGTTCACCGCGGTATCAAAGCCAATGGCATAATCAGTGCCATAAACATCATTATCTATGGTGCCAGGAATACCGATTACCTTTATGTCACCTGCTTTAGCTAATGCCACCCCAGCGCGAAAAGTGCCATCACCACCTATAAGAATCAGACCTTCAATTCCTTCCTTGCGTAAGACCTGAACCGCTTTGTTAACTCCCTCCTCAGTCTTCATCTCCTCGCATCGCCCTGACCCCAGGAAAGTCCCTCCCCGCTGGATGGTGTTTGCCACTGACCTGGGAGCTAACCTCACAAAATCCTTTTCCAGCAAGCCACAATATCCACGCTGAATCCCTATTACCTCCAATTTATAGCTTGCAGCACAGCGCACTACCGCCCTGATGCAGGCATTCATGCCTGGAGCATCACCACCGCTGGTTAACACACCAATTTTCTTCACGTTCCAACTCCTTTCACCTGGCAATTATAGCACCTTCTCTAGCCTAATCAGAGCTTGTTAACTTGAACAGTTTAGCTTACCCTCCAATAGTGGTATTATTTTTGAAATTGAAATCTAAGGAACAGGAATTCTATGGTTAAGATACTCCATACCGCCGATATGAACAGGAATTCTATGGTTAAGATACTCCATACCGCCGATATACATTTAGGGGCGAAATTCTCAATCTTGGGCAACAAGGGCATTCAACAGCGTGAGCAGATTAAGAACACATTCAAAAAAATCACTTCTACGGCTATAAGCGAAAGGGTGAACATTGTTTTAATCGCCGGAGATTTGTTTGACTCCAATTCCCAGCCTCAAGGAAATATAGGTTTAGTGGTGGAGCAATTTAACCTGCTTGGGGAAAACAAAATCCCTGTATGCCTTATCCCTGGCAACCATGACCCCTTTGATTCTTCTTCGATCTACAGGAAAGTCAATTTTGAACAAATATGCCCCAATGTGAAGGTTTTCACTGAAGCAGAGATAAGCTATAAGGAATATCCCGAGCTTGATTTGACAGTATACGGCAAGCCAAATATGAGCAATAAGTCTTACACCAGCCCATTGAAGGGTTTAAGGCAGGTAACCCCAACCAGATTCCATGCTGCTCTAGCTCACGGCTCGCTTTACATCCCAGGGAAGGTGGCTGAGGATGACCATCCCTTTAAACTAGAGGAAATCAATGCCAGCGGCATGGATTACATCGCAATGGGACACTGGCATCGACCTTATATTTGTTCAGATAACCCACCCACCCGATACCCGGGTCCACCAGAGTGGATTCCGGACCAAAAAGAAGCAGGAAGTGTGCTTGTAGCCAGTTTCTTAGATTCAGGAGAAGCCGAAATTGAATCCAAACGGATAGGAGTTCGGGATTACGACGAAATAGAGGTGGAAACAAGTGAGATTGGAAGCCTAGAAGAATTAAAGAAAAAAATTCTGACTGGAGCGAACCAGAATCTGGTGAGGGCGGTGACTCTTAAGGGACTGCACGAGGCAGAACTAATCGTAAAGCCCGAAGATTTCAAAAACCAATTGGAGGATAACTTTTTCTTCCTAAGGGTAGACGACAAGTCTCATCCCAAATTAACGAAAATACCCGAGGCAACTTCTCAAGGACAGCTAATCAGGGCAAGGTTCATTAAACTAATGAAGGAGAAAATTCAACGTTCTGAAGGAGACGATAAAACTGACGCTGAAAATGCCCTTCAATATGGTCTGGCACTGCTCGATGGGAAGGAAGTTTTATAATGCTGCTTAATAAAATTGAGCTTCGGAACTTCAAAAAATTTGTCAATTTCTCAGCTCAATTTAGCCCTGGCATAAATGTGGTCAAGGGTCCTCTCAATGAAATGGGAAAATCCACACTGCTTGAAGGCATAATTGTCGCTCTTTTCTATAATCCCAAAAGCATCGCCAGAGAACTCGATGCTTATGCCTCATGGGGGACAACTAAAAAATTTGAAACCAATCTCGCACTTGAAGAAAGGGGAACCGCATATTCACTCCAAAAAGATTTCCAGAAGGGCATTATCAAGCTGATGAACCAAGATAGCGGAGAAGAGCTTGACACCCCCAGGGAGGTTTCACAGAGAATAGAGGAACTGCTGGGAACTAACTCCGCTAAGCTCTTTGAATACACTTCTTGTATTCGTCAAGACCAGGTTAACGAAGTTACATCAGGTAGGGAAAAAATAAGCGAGAGCCTGGAAAAAGTGGTAACCGGGGGTGAAGAAAACACCCTTGCCTCCAAAATAATACAAAAACTGGCGGATAAAGCTTCCGAGATTAGGAAGGGATTAGATAGACCAGTGAGATTTCTCGGTCCATTAGCCAGCTTGACCAGGGATATTGAAAATACTTCACAACGACGTGAAGAAATTAGAAGTGAAGTAGCAGAAGTAGAGGCTAAAAGAATCGAATTGGTGGAGATTAACAAGAAGCTTGCTCGAATCAGGAAGGAATACGAAGACGCTAAAGCTCTCCTGGATAGAAATAAGGTTAGAATGGATGCGAAAGCATCCATAACAAGCTTAGAACAAAGATATGATGATGTTGAACAAACACTCACTGAAGTAAATACCTTGCTAGAAAATTGCAAGCGAGCACACGACGCCCTTAATTCTATTGAAGGATTTGAAGATGAAACACGGGTATCTCAAATAAAAACAGAGTTGGGCACAATCCAAATCAGAAAAGAGGATATTAAACAAGATATAGCAAAGCGGTGGGAAGAGATGGGTCACCTTAGAGAGAAGGCTAATAAACGAAAATTCAAGAGTCTTCTTGGTTCAAAACAGAGCATCGCTTGCTTAGGAGTAATATCCATAGGAGGCATAATCGGCGCAATAGCCAACTCACTTCATTTCCTTGCCCTAGTAATTATAGGCATGGCTGGCCTCACCGCGGCAATGTGGGCAAAAAGCGATGTGGATAAGCAGGGAACCAAAATCCGCGACCTAGAAGACCGAATTCAAAAGATGGGAGAGACCCTCGAGGAGTTAAGTGCCAAAGAAAGTAGCTCGCTAACCGAAGCTAAGTGCAGCACCCTAGAAGAATTTGAGACAAAGGAGAAAGACTTCCGGCGATGGAAAGAGGAACAACGAAGATGCAAAGACCAACTGAATGGAAAACTGGGAACTAGAGATATAAAAGGGATGGAAAAAGAGAAGAAGGAAATAGCGAGAAATTTAGCAGTGGAGCAAGCAAAAATCACCGAGGACATAAAAGCTACCGCCCTAAGTCCAGAAGAATACGTTAAGCAGGAAAGGAGAGTAGGAGAACTCGGAAAAACGCTGGAAGAACTTGAACGGAACAAAAACCGTTGCGAAGCATTTATTGAAGCATCGAGAGTTGATGTGGAACAGCAAATTGAGTTGGAAGAAGAATTAGAAAGGCTTAAAGAGAATTTAAGACAGGAAAAACACAGAGTAAAGGTCTATGAATTAGCTAAAGAATCTATGTCCCAAGCAAAGGATGCTGCCTTTTCATCAGCTAACGAAGTTTTAGAAAAGGAAACTCAGAAATATTTCGACATTTTCACCAATGGCAAGTATAGCCAAGTAAAGGTTGGCAAAGAGAATTCAGAATTCTCGATTTATTCTCCAGAGAAGGATGGCTGGGTTAAGCCTGAAGAGCTAAGTGGCGGAGTTATTGATGAATTCTACCTGGCATATCGGCTTGCTCTGGTGAAGCTGATATTTGGCAATAAAAATCCTCCTCTCCTATTAGATGACCCTTTTGGTAATTTCGATTCAGTCCGCCTGAACAAAGCATTACTCCTCTTCAAAGACCTGAGCAAGGATCATCAGATTATTATATTCACCCTGAAAGATATATACGACGAAATAGCGGATAACCTAGTCCAGTTGAGGTAAAGGCTAACTTAAGAGTCAAGATGGAAGTAGGCTCGTCTATTTCACCGCAGTGAACAGATGCTGTTTCTTTAGTATTTTGGTATAAATCATCCAAAGTGCCCTGTCTACCTGAGCGAAGGCAATCAATACCTTTCTACCCCTCGATAACTTCCTTGGTGCTAGGTACCCTGCCAATAATGCGTTCGTCGATGCGTGTAGCTGAATCCAGGGCTCGGGCTAAGGCTTTGAATAAAGCCTCCGCTTTGTGGTGGTCATTTATGCCGGTGAGCACTTTAGCATGGAGGTTGATTTTAGCTTCAGTGGCGAAGGAAACCAAGAAGTGGCGGACCAAATCCGAAGATAGCTCGTCTATACTGACATCGGAAAACGAAACCTCAACCAAGTTGTAAGCCCTTCCCCCAATGTCCACTGCAGCCATTGCCAGAGTTTCATCCATGGGAACGACGGCGTGTGCCATTCGGGCAATGCCTTGCTTCCGACCCAATGCCTGGTTAAACGCTTTGCCTAAAGAGATAGCCACATCTTCAACCACATGATGCTGGTCAATACCCGTGGCTGAGATCTTAAGGTCAAATATCCCATGCCTGGCCAGTTGGGTAAGAAGGTGGTCAAACATCCTTATTCCAGTGGTGACCTCAAATTCTCCGATGCCATCAATATTCAATTCCACCCTGACATTTGTCTCGGCAGTTTCCCGGGTCACCTTTGCTTTCCTTTCAGCCATTTTTAAACCTCCATTAATATTCTATTCATCGGAATAGCGAGGGTGAGATTGCTTTGCTTTGCTCGCAATGACAGCAGGGGGCTCACAATGACGAAGAGGCATGCTGCCACCTTAACATATTTCCTTCAATGCCTCAATCAAGGCATCGTTATCTTCAGGCTTGCCTACAGTTATCCTCAGATAATCTTTCAATCGGGGTGTATCAAAATAGCGAATAAAGATGCCTCGCTGCCGCAATTGACGCCAAATTTCCTCAGCACTTCGCTGGGGGATTGCGCAAAGGATAAAGTTAGCTTTCGATGGATAGGGCTTTAGCCATCCCAGCTCTTTTAGTTTAGTAAACAGCCTCTCCCGCTCAGTGGTTATCTTTTGAACATTGCCACGAAGGTAGTCTATATCGCCTAGAGAGGCCAATACTGCCACCTCGGCGGCAATGTTAACATTATAGGGCTGCTTGATTTTCATCATGTAATCAGCAATCTCCACTGGGAAGACCCCATAACCTATGCGAAATCCAGCTAACCCCGCCCATTTGCTGAAGGTGCGAAGGACTATTAAGTTACGGTGAGTAGGCACCAAGCTAGCCGCAGTTACCCCGTGGAACTCAAAATAAGCCTCGTCAATGACCACGAGCCTCCCAGTATCAACGAGCTCCATTAGCTCCTGCTCCTCAATGACGTTCCCGGTGGGATTATTAGGAGAAGCGATAAAGATGACCTTCGTTTTCCCATCCAGCGCTCCTTTTATGCCCGTTATGTCCAGAGCAAAATCCTCATCCTTTCTAGATACATCAATTATCATGCCGCCACAAATCTCTGCGCTGAAGGGATACATACCAAACGTCGGTGAGCAGTTAACAATTTTGTCACCCGGCTCAAGAACGAGCCTCAAGACGAGGTCAATGAGCTCATCGCTGCCACTGCCACAAACGATGTGCTGGCGAGTTATACCGGTATATTCTGCCAGTGCTTCCTTCAGTTTCCTTTGCTCCGGGTCGGGGTAGATATGATAACGCGAATAGTCAGCCAGGGACTGATAAACTCTCGGAGAGCAACCATAGGGATTCTCATTGCCATCGAGCTTTACCACCTTCCCTCGAACCCGCTGCTCCAGAATCTCCACAGGCTCTATTGGAGTGTAGCTCTTCATTGCTACCAGTTCAGGTCTCACCAGCTTCTTTATGTCCATCTACTTCCCATGATTGCTTCGCTTTACTCGCAATGACACTGCCTGGGCGTGAGCATTAAACCCTTCAGCCTCAGCTATGGTTATCGCTGGTTGAGAAAGCTCCCTGGCGGTGGAATCATCCAGCGAAATGATATTGGTGACTTTGAGGAAATCCTCAACACCAAGGGGCGAGCTGAAACGCGCACTTCCCCCGGTAGGCAATACATGGCTGGGACCAGCAACATAATCGCCAAAAACTACTGATGAATTATCACCAGCAAAAATGGCGCCGGCATTGTAGATTCTGGGAATCAAAGAAGAAGCGTCGGAGACCATAAGGGAAAGATGCTCAGGAGCATAAAGGTTGACCAATTCAACAGCCTGATCAATATCATCCACAAGGACAATCATCCCACTATCAAGGACTTCAGCGACAATAAAAGACCGCTTCAGCTTATCCAATCGGAGGGAAATTTCTTCATCAACCTTGTCAGCCAGCTCCGGGAATGTGGTAATCAAAAACACTTTTGCCAACGGGTCATGCTCAGCCTGAGCAAGAAGCTCAGCAGCACATAGAGATGCATCGGCAGTATCATCAGCCACAATCACAATCTCGCTTGGTCCCTGAAGGCCATCAACGCCTACCTCGCCATAAACCACCATCTTAGCCAGCATCACAAAAATGTTGCCCGGACCACAGATTTTATCCACCCTGGGCACTGACTCCGTGCCAAACGCTAGAGCAGCGATAGCTTGAGCACCACCAATCTTGAAAATCCGATTTACCTGAGCGATGTTAGCCGCTACCAACGTAGCAGCAGGAATAGCTCCATTAGGTCGGGGAGGCGAGGCCATAATGACCTGCTCAACACCAGCTACCTTAGCAGGAATGGCAGTCATCAACACCGTGGAGGGATAATAGGCAGTTCCGCCAGGAGTATAGATCCCCACCTTATTCAGCGGCCGAACTTGTCTTCCCAAACATGGATCAATGGATATAACGCCAGTTTTTGGTAAGCAAGCAAGGTGGAATTTTCTTATCCTCTCAGCAGCTAACTCGAGGGCTGAGATTAACTTCTTGTCCGCGGTATCATAAGCTGCCGAAATCTCCTGCTGGCTCACCTCCAGAGAATCAAGTTGAGCATCCTCTAATTCCTTAGCGTAGCGAAAAAGCGCTTTATCACCCTTACTTCGTACCCTGCCTATGATATCTGCCACTACCTTTTGCTGCTCCAGCGCTATATCCAGGGATTGCAGTGGCTCTTTTCTATCAAGCACTTGCTTTGCCTGGTCAAAACCTGTGATTCTTTTCACGCTAATCCTCCTCGCATCATCTGAATGAGGAAATCTATTTCTTCCTTTCTATCAGGTGAAACAATACTTTCCTTGTTGCCAATGAGGCAAGCAGTGGATTCGCAAAGGGTATCAATGATCTCGAGATTATGCTCCGCCATGGTTTCTCCAGTCTGCGTGTTATCAATAAGCAAATCGGCATCTTCAGGCAGAAAAGCCTCGCTTGTCCCCCAGGTTGGTATTAGTTTGTATGGACTAACGTGGTGGTCACAAAGATACTTATCGCTGATATTGACATACTCCGAAGCTACCCTCAGTGTGGATAATTTGCCCCTCTGCAGCAATTGCTTAACCTCTTCTATGGTTGATACAGGCATTTCCTGACTCGTTGCAGCTACGACTTTAACTTTGCCGAAGTCAAGATCCAATAATTCCACTACAGGGCTGGAGGGAAAACGGTACACATGATCAAGCAGCCAGTCCCTGCCGGTTATCGCAAGGTCGAAATTGCCGTTGGCTACCTGGAGTGGCATATCCTGAGGCCTGATTACCTTAATATCAAGCCAGTCTAGGTCAACCGAAGGATGATAATCCAGCGCCTCCACAGAATAATGACTTAAATTGAGTCCAACTCGCTTCAAAAGCTGTGCCGTGGGTGGTAGCTGATGCCCATCAGGCAAAGCCAGCCTGACTTTCTTCAGCTCGGGGCGGGGAAGTGACTCAATAGAACCTTCCTTTCTGCCTAATTCCTCAAATGATAAAGAAAACTCCTTATCGTCAAGCTTGGAAGCAAAGCAATTCAATACTTTGCCCAAGTCCTTACTATTCAAATTTTTCTGGTTCGCAATTATCATAGCTTTAGTGGGGAGCAATTTCATGAGAGGAAGCAAACCTTTCCTTTCCAACTCTCTCCTGTTTCTGGCTCCCAATATCGCGATTTCAGCGTCCTCCGGAGGATAGACCTCAGCATCTCCCCAAACTGGGAAAATCCGAAACCTTCTCATCCGCACACTTAAGGCAAAAGCTTCAGCCAAATTAGGGTATTCACTTACTATACGCCAGTTACGTTGCCTGGCTAGAAATTCATCGAGGTTGGATATTCCTGACTTGTAACTGACTGCAGCGTATACATATCCGCCACCATAATTCAGAGCGGATATCTTCGCCACTGCGCTGGCCTTATACCGCAGAAGAAGTTCTTCAATCCAATCCAGTCCACATATCCCCAAGTCATAGTTGCCTATCGCCACCTGAATAGGAATATCCTTTTCCCGAAATATCTTGGCAGCGAGGTAAGGGAGGTTTCTTGACTGAAGCCGATATTGCCTTGTTCGTTCCGTATACCCTTTAAAGCCTAGATCGCCATCAGCAAGTAAATTCGCCGTGGCTGGAAGCAATCTCCCTTTGGGCAAAGCAAGTTTAATATAATTTGACTGGTTTGCCATAGAAATTTAATCTACACCACCTAACATGCCAACAACCTGAGTCAAAGAGCTGACTTCCCGTTTCTCTCCGGTCTTGCGGTCAATAATGACAAAAGAGCCTTCACCAGAAACAGAAACAACCCAGCGGTAATCCGACGCTCTCCCTCCGGTCAAGTCAAGCTCAACTATATGCCCCGTGTTACGAAGTGATTGAGCCAAGCCAAAGCATGCCTCCATCACTCCCGGGGTTCTCTCACCTGCTTTAACTAACACCCCAGACTCGCTACGCTCATCCTCCCTCAAGGAGAGCATCTTTATCACCGGCTCAACATAAATGGCAAATCCACAAGCTGGCATGTTCTTGCTGCCCATGAGCGATAGGAGCTCATCATACCTCCCACCACCACCAATTTTTTCGCCCCGGTAGAACAATTGAAGGCAAACCCCAGTGTAATACTCAAAGCCATGTATGGCAGCAATATCAATCAAATAATCACATTTCAAGTCATCCAGCAACCTGACAATATCAGTGAAATCACTAATATTGGATTTTAGCTCCGCCGAAGCTTGTGATGCTGGAAGCTCAACTTTCTTGAGAAAGCCGCCTAATTTCCCTTTAAAGTTCACCACAGAGGCAAGAAATCTATCCAGCTCAAGGTTATTTGATTTCACCTTCCTCCATGTCTGCCAGTCACCATCCAAAATACGACCGAGCATCTCAGCTTCGCCTCTGGGGCTAAGTCCAAGTTCCTTAACCAGCGCCTTTGCCAAACCAGCGTGGGACAGCCGCAACTCTACCTCGCCAATGCCGAGATTATGCAATAGCTCACGGGCTAACAATATCAGCTCTACATCTGCCATTGGACCAGCACCACCCAAGAACTCAACACCACACTGCCACCGCTCCCTGTTTTCCTTCCCCGTCTGCTCGAAAGCAAAGATGTCAGTGACATAGAAAAGTCTGGCATTCTGCTGCTGGCTTAGATTTTCGATATAAAGTCTGGCTATAGGTATAGTGCCATCCGGTCTGAGCACCACCCTTTCTCCACTCCACCCATTCCAATCAAGAAAGGAATATGCCCTGCCCAATCTGCTGGGAGTGAGTGTTCCTGTAGCAGTAAATAGGTGAAGATATTCCAAGCTTGGAGTTCTTACTTCTCGGTACCCCCACTTGACACAGCAATTGCGGAAGGTATCCTCAATATGACGAAATCGTCGCATATCATCGGGGAGTAAATCCCTCATGCCTTTACATCGCTGGCTTTCCATCTCAAAAACCTATATTACCCAGTTTACCTCATTCTATACTACCCCCTCATCTCGCTTCAATGAGGAAGCATCTCCAGGACTTGCTTTAATTCCTCAGGCAAAGGAGCGCTAAATTCAAGGTATTGATTGGTCGACGGCGAATAGAAACCAAGCCGGTGAGCGTGAATGAATTGCCGACCAAGATAAGCTAATTTCACACCGTAAACGGGGTCACCAACCACAGGATAACCGATAGTGGCAAGGTGCACCCTTATTTGGTGTGTCCGCCCCGTTTTGGGCATCACATCGAGTAGAGTATAATCACCAAAATATCGCTTAACCTGGTAACGTGTTATTGCCTCCCTCCCCCCTTCCACTATCGCCATCCGCTTGCGATTTCTCGGGTCTCGCCCAATAGGCAACTCAATTGTCCCCCGACCAGGAAACACCCTCCCGTTAACCAGAACGAGGTAACTCTTGGTTACCGTTTTACCTTTGAACTGGTTAATCAGAGAAACTCGAGCGGATTCATTTTTGGCAACAACGATGAGCCCTGAAGTATCTTTATCCAGCCTGTGGACTATACCTGGGCGCACCAAGCCACCACTCCCTTCCAAACCAGGACAATGCGCCAGAATAGCATTAACTAAAGTATGGTCGGGATGCCATGGAGCTGGGTGAATGGTTAAGCCAGCAGGTTTATCCACCACAATAATCTCGTTATCTTCATAAATTATATTCAGAGGAATTGATTCAGCTTTCGGGAGAGTAGGCAAGGGAGGAAATTCAATGGTTATTTTGTCTTCTCCAGCCAATTTCCGACTCGCCTTAGCCTGCCGTTGATTAACCAGAATATAGCCTTGCTCAATTAATTTCTGTAAGTAAGCTCGAGAAAACTGAGGGAATGTCTTAGTCAAATAACTATCGAGGCGAATGCCCGATGTGGAAACAGTGAGACGCAGCATTCTAGCCTTTGGGAGCACGTCCATGGTGATATACCTTGGCAAATAATTCCATACGATAAAGGGAATAAATGAACAAAAGGATGCCAGCCACTATAGCAGCATCCGCGAAATTAAATGCTGGCCAGTGGAAATCGTTCCAGAGCCGAAGGTCAATGAAATCAACGACATAGCTGAAACGAAAGCGATCTATTAAATTACCGGTGGCGCCACCAAAAAGCAAACCAAGCGATACATTGCTTAGAGCAGTAGACAATAAGTAATGCCGCACTAACAAAATGATAATTAACACCGCTATAGTAGTAGCGATAAGAAAAGAAACTTGTCCCGGCAGCAAGCCAAAAATGGAGCCAGTGTTCTCACGATATACTAGATTCAGGAAACTTTCTCCAGAGGATGGCAATAAGGCTGAATTACTCCTCACCCATAGTTTAGTCAGTTGGTCGAGGGCGATTATTGAAGCGGCAGCAACCAAAAACAGCTTAAGTTGCCCTTTATCTTGCATCCCTTGTCTGGCGCGCTTTGCAGCTCAAGCACAAGCTTGCTTGAGGCAACGCTTCAAGACGGGCTGGCTCTATGGGCTTGCCACAAGAGTCACATAATCCATAAGTCCCTGCATCATACTTCTCCAAGACATGGTCTATTTCAGCAAGAGATTTCTTCAACATCTTCTCCAAATCCAGCCTCTTTTCTAATTCCAAGACCTGGCTTGCCTCCTCCCCTCTTTTGCCAAATGAACCGCCAGCCCTTCTTTCCAATGCTTCTTGGGAACTCTGCATCTGTTCGAGTTCTTGTAACAATCGCTTTCTTTCAGCTTTCAACCGTTGCAAAAGTTCACTAAATTCAGCCACTTTGCCCACCTCAATGTAAGTTGAACTAGACTCTGGTAAAAACGTTTCTTATGTTACGGTGTAAAGCACCACCAATTTGTTCCACTGCGTCATACCTGACTCTGTTGAGCTTTTTCTGCTTTTCCTCAAATTCAATTTTGGAATAAAGCTTCTCAGGATGCAAGTATATATCGTCAACATGCCTCACTGCCCTGGGCACCTTGAATCCCGTAGGTGAATCTATCCAATCTTCAAGCCCTCCTCTCAGTAGGGAATCTAATATCGCCATGGTAAATTCCAACCTTATATCGTGATAAAGTGCCTCTTCACCTATTCCACCGGTGTTTAATAAGAAGTAATTCATATGAGGAAGCCCCCTCATTATTTCATAAAACTTATTTGTGTGCTCCGCTTTATCACCAGCTATAAATGGGTCATAGAAGAACTCACTCCTTATCTTCCCCGCCTGAGTTGGGTCACCAGCAGATGACTCCACTGATTGCCCCAAAATCATCAGGGCTGTCGCTTGCTCTAAAGTTAATTGCGCTATCGCTGGAATCAACGGCCCTCTGGTGATAAGAATCAGGTTATCCACCCTATCAACATCAATATAAGGGCTGGCATGCATAAAATCTTTCCTGCGTATAACCGCTCTCCCGTTTGATGTTCTTTCAAAATTGTAAAAATCGAAATCTTTATCTTCAGTCACATAAACATTCTCACAAAGAGTTTCTGGTTTCAGCAGACCATAGAATATCTCCACCTGATTTCCAGGATTTACACTCTCGGTTTTCACAAATACTCCCCCCGCTTCGAAACCATGGAAGGAACCATCAGGCATGATGGTTCCACCATCGTCCTGGATAAGCCAGGATTTTTCGCTGCCTTTCCTGGCCAAAATCTTGCATGTGGTGGTTGTTTTCCCATTTGCAGTCAAGGCAACGAGCAATGTCTTTACAGTTCTATAATCCCCATGTGCTGATTGAAGGTAATCCTCTCTACAGCCAGCATGCAGGAAAATTCCGTCACCAAAAGTTTTACGAGCCCAGTCTTCAGAAGCAAAAACACCCTTTTTATACTCACCGATATAATTGCTGTTCTGGACTATCTTGATAATCCGGCCATTGCTAAGCATAGCCAGCCTTATAGTGATATCTTTTTGAGGAAGTGGCTTTGATTTATTGGGTTCAAAAGCCCCATCAGTGAACATTACAATCTCATATGTTGGCTGCTCAACTTTGTCCTTCACGGGAACAAAAAGATTCCCGCCACCATAGGCAACATGGGCAAATCGTTCGGGAACAATCAACCTGACCGTAGTGTTGCTATTTGTATTACCCACAATTCTGTCGATGGAGATTAACCTTTCCTTGCTTAAAGCCTGCTCACATTGGGCCAATAGCTGCAATTCCTCCTCGCCAAAGGGATGGTCAACGCTGTTCTCGGTAAACATCGCCGCCCTGGAACTAGGCTCACTTTCAGCAACAAAATTACCATAAATTGTCTTCTCTACCTCAGGTTCTTTTCCCACAAGCACCCTTAATTCTGCAGCAGAAGGATTATCTAGTAACCTGTTTCCCTCCATTGCCTTCTGCCTAATCCTATCAACAGTTAACTCGAATTGTTCTAACTCAATTTCTGACATTTCTCCTCCAAGAGGAATCCTAAATTCTAAACAAATTCAAAATCTAAATCCTCAATGTTTCGCATAGATATGAGCGCCTGGTATTTTAGTGTTTATACCTCGCGGAATTCACCTTCAACAGGACCTTCCTCTCCCCCAGGGCCTTGTTGACCGCCGGGACCCTGTTGACCACCGGGAGGTTGCTCGCCAGGCTGTCCATAAACTGCACCACCAACCTTCTGCATAGCCTGCGACAGCTCTTGCGTGGCATTACGAACAGCATCCATATCCTTGCCTTGAAGTGCTGAACGAACCGCAGTTATTTTACCTTCTATTTCCTGTTTTAGCTCTTCAGGTATTTTGTCTCCATGGTCACGAAGCGTTTTCTCAGCAGTATAAGCAAGGTTATCAGCAGCGTTGCGAGCTTCGATTTCCTCCTTACGTTTAACATCTTCAGCAGCATGCATCTCCGCTTCTCGCTTCATGTTGTCTACCTCTTCCTTGCTAAGCCCGCTGGAGGCGGTGATAGTGATTTTCTGTTCCTTCCCAGTGCCTTTATCCTGAGCACTGACATTAAGGATTCCGTTAGCATCAATATCGAAAGTAACTTCAACTTGAGGCATGCCTCTTGGCGCCGGCAGAATACCGTCGAGCATGAAACGGCCTAAAGTTCGATTATCTGCCGCCATAGGACGTTCTCCTTGAAGAACATGTATTTCCACGCTTGGTTGATTATCTGCAGCAGTGCTGAAAATCTGGCTCTTTGAGGTGGGAATGGTGGTATTACGGGGAATAAGCGTCGTAGCTACTCCTCCCAGAGTCTCTATGCCTAAAGTAAGCGGGGTAACATCGAGGAGGAGAATTTCTCCCACCTCACCTTTGAGCACTCCTGCCTGAATCGCAGCACCTAAAGCCACTGCCTCATCAGGGTTGACTCCTTTCACCGGTTCCCGACTAAAAAACTGCCTTAAAGCATCCTGAACCTTAGGCATCCTCGTCTGCCCACCAACCAAAATTACATTGTTAACCTGGCTTGGTTGCAGACCGGCGTCAGCTACAGCTTGACGACAGGGACCAAGACTTCTCTCTATTAAGTCAGCCGATAGTTGCTCCAGCTTGGCTCGGCTAAGCGTCATGGCAAGATGCTTTGGACCAGAAGCATTAGCGGTAATGAATGGGAGATTTACCTCTGTTTGAACCACCGAGGATAGCTCCTTCTTAGCCTTTTCAGCAGCATCTTTTAACCGCTGTAATGCCATCTTGTCCTGACTTAAGTCAATGCCCTGCTCTTTTTTAAATTCGTCACATATCCAGTCCATAACTCTCTGGTCAATGTCATCTCCCCCAAGGTGGGTATCACCGTTAGTTGACTTGACCTGAAAAGTGCCCTCTCCTATATCAAGGATGGAGATATCGAAAGTGCCTCCGCCAAGGTCATAAACGGCGATGGTTTCGTCCTTCTTCTTATCCATTCCATAAGCTAGCGATGATGCCGTGGGTTCATTAATAATGCGGAGAACATTAAGCCCGGCTATGGAGCCAGCATCTTTAGTCGCCTGTCTCTGACTATCATTAAAGTAAGCAGGCACAGTAACCACAGCATCAATGACCTTCTCCCCGAGATAAGCTTCAGCATCAGTCTTCAGTTTTTGCAATATCATCGCTGAAATTTCCTGCGGACTATACTCCTTATCCCCCATAACCACCTGGCAATCGCCATTGGGGGCTTCAGTGATTTTGTATGGTAAACGCTTTATATCATCTTGAACTGAAGAATCACTAAACTTACGCCCGATAAGACGCTTCACGCTGAAAATAGTGTTATCAGGGTTAACCACTGCCTGGCGCTTAGCTATTTCTCCCACCAAACGTTCCCCCGTTTTGCTCATTGCTACTACTGAAGGGACTAGATTTCCACCTTCAGCACTGGGGATAATCTTGGGCTCCCCCCCTTCCATAACCGCCACTACACTCAGCGTGGTCCCTAAATCAATCCCTACTGCTTTCGCCATCGTTTTCCTCCTCTGTTTCTTCTTTTCCCTTGCCCACCACTACCAAACTGGGGCGAATCACTCTATCTTTCAACCTGTAACCTTTCTGAATTTCCTCTAATATCACTCCTTCCTCCCCTGCCCGACCCATCACTGCCTCATGTAAATGTGGATCAAACCTTTCATCTTTAGCCTTGATCTCGGTTACTCCCGCCTTTTCCAGCGCTGCCTTAAGGCTATTATATATAATTTTAATGCCCTCAATCCAATTCATTTCAGGAGATTCAGAAGGTAATGAATCAAAAGCTCTTTCAAAATCATCTAGAACAGGCAATAAACTCAGGATAAGCGTGCTATTACCAAAATTTAAAATCTCTTGCTTTTCCTGCTCGGCATGCTTTTTGTAGTTAGCAAGATCAGCTTGAGCTCTTTGCCAACTCGCTAAGTATTTCTCCGTTTCTCTCTTTTGCTCCGCTAAAGCTTGCTGTAGAGCATCAATGTCCTCTGTCTCTTCAACACCAGCTTCAGTTGTTTCGTCACCAGTTAATCTTTCTTCAGACAAGGCTTAAAACCCCTCTAGATGTATTCAGCTACTGATTCACTCAACAATGTAGAAACAGAATTCACTGAGGAAATAGCTCGGGAGTAATCCATCCGCTTCGGACCAAGCACGCCAATAATACCACTTGCTTTACCAGAAACTCCATATTGCCCAACTACCAGACTAAAATCCTGTAGTGCCTCCTCCCTATTCTCTTCACCAATGATTACCTCTG
>SMTZ1_10010335_pt1 | contig 18653 bp, 22 predicted proteins | sample DeeMarSWOR136_30_FD_25667 | JGI IMG/M metagenome (IMG submission 25667)
CCTGAGGCCCTCCCTGATGAGACCCCGGTCCCTCAGCCCCAGCTTCTGTGCGGGGGCAGAGGTCATCTTCCTCACCGCCTCCTGGAGGGTGATGACCCCCTCCCTGACGTAGTGGCCGAGGACCCTGGGGAAGGTCCCGTAGAACCTGGGGTGCGGCTTCCCCTGGCCCAGCACCCCCCTCGGTGCGACGGCGCTTCCGTCGGAGCCCACCATCCCGTAGGGGCTCCTCATCACATTGCGGACGTCCTCCTCCGACATGCCGAAGGAGACCACCGAGACCTGAGCGTCCTCGGCGAGGAGAAGGTCGAAGACGGCGTCGTAGACCTCCTTTCCCTCCATCTCGGCTACCTCGGTGACCCGCTTCCCCTCGTATTGGGGGTGGTTCCTAGCGGCGGCTATCATGATGGCGCTCCAGTCCCTGTAGATGACCCCGGGGTCGTCCCTGATCCTTGCCCTCGTCTCGGGGTCCCTCAGCCTCTCCAGGAGCCTGTCGGAGCCCCCCTCCTGGGCCCAGTGGGGCATGTACTGGTCGAAGGTGACATCGACCCCTCCTGCTCGCCCCTCCTCGACGAGCCGGAGGCTGTCCACGGTCCTGCCCCAGTAGGGTTTCCCGGAGGCCTTGAAGTGGGCGATCTGCACGGGGACGCCGGCCTCCTCACCTATCCTCACGGCCTCCCTGACGGCATCGAGGAGGGTCTCTCCCTCACCCCTGATGTGGCTGAAGTAGACGCCTGCGCGCTCCCCGAGGACCCTGGCCAGATCGATGATCTCCTCAGTCTTGGCGTAGACGCTGGGAGTGTAGATGAGGCCCGTGGACATGCCCCAGGCCCCGTCGTCCAGCGCCTCCGCGAGGATCTCCCTCATCTCCCTCATCTCGGAGCCTGTGGGCTCCCTGTCCTCGTAGCCCATCACGTTCTGCCTTATCGTCCCCTGGCCCACGACGGCGGCGACGTTGAAGGAGGCCCCGGTCGAGTCAATGAGGCCTAGGTAGTCGCCCATCGTCTCCCAGTTGAACTCGAAGTCGTCGCCGAGGCGGGCCCTCATATACCTCTCCCTGTAGGCCCTCACCTCCTCGTTCATGGGCGCCGCGGAGCTCCCGCAGTTACCGACGACCTCTGTCGTCACCCCCTGTCGGACCTTGCTCTCCACCCTGGGGTCGATGAGCACGTTGTAGTCGGAGTGGCTGTGGATGTCGATGAACCCGGGCGTCACTATGTGGCCGCGGGCGTCGATCCTCCTCGCCGCGCCTGCCCCTCCCAGGTCACCCACGGCCTCTATCCGGTCAGCCAGGACGCCCACGTCGGCCTTGAACCACGGGTTGCCTGTCCCGTCCAGTATCCTCCCGTTCTCGATCAGGATGTCGTACTTCACCATCTCATTCACACCATTCTCAATAGAATCGGAGTATCACTCCTTCCCCACGGCCTGGAGTCCGGCCCTGTAGTTGGCCTGGATGGCCCTCGCCGCGGAGATGATGTTCTGCCTCTCACCCTCGGTGAGGGAGCTCCAGATGTTGGGCCCAATCCTGGCGTCTACCCGCGTGGGGACGCTGACGTTGACGGCCTCATCCATCGTGGGGAGCCTGAGGGAGTCGGCGATGCTGTAGGTCTCCCCCCTGTCCTGGAGGATGGAGCGGACGATGTCCCTGAAGCCTGAGGCGGGGCCAACCTCGGTCCCCCCGATGATGTCCACGACTTTCTTCGAGACTCCCCGGACGTAGGCCGTCACGCCCTCCCTGTCCAGCCTCTTCCCGGTGCTCCCGAGGTAGTCGTCTATGGGCACCCCGCCGATGGAGACCGTCGACCAGAGGCAGTGGGCGGCCGAGCCGTGCTCCCCGCCGACGAAACCCTCAACCTTCGAGATAGGCACCCCTAGGTCCAAGGAGAGCTTCGTCCTGAACCGGAGGGTGTCCGGGTGGTCGCCCGTGCTTATCACGAAGTCGGCCCCCGAGACGTCCCCGTCCTCCTCGTAGGTGTGGATCTCCACGTCGTACCTCAGGCTCGCGGCGACGTGCCTCAGCTCCTCGCCGAAGGCCCAGGCCTGCCCGGGCTTGACGTCGACGAGGGAGAGCTCGTCAGCGAGCCTCTCGTTGAAGATCGTGTAGGCGGTGGGGCGGCCGATCCTCCCGTTGCCCACCACAGCTATGTGAACCCCCATGCAGAATACCTCCATGATCCGGAACCCTGGGCCCTTTAACGCTTTCCACGCCCCGGAAACGGTTTTATCCCTCGCCCCGATGAGGATTCTCGGGCGATGGCCGACAGGTACTACTTCGTCCGCTTCCGCTGGTGGACCCGCCTCGACATGGAGCGGACCGAGGAGGAGTTGAATGGTCCCTTCGAGACCAGGCGCCTCTTCGTTCCCAGGAGCGAGAAGGAGATTGCCCTCTGCATCGAGGACCGGGAAGAGCTCTCGGTGAGGGCGGACACCCTCTCCGTCCGCCTGGCCCCGATGAGGGCGGTTCTCTTCCAGTGGGAGGCGGCGCCCTTCACTTCGGCCGACTTGAGGCTCAGGGAATGGGTTCTGGAGCGGTACGGGTGGAACAGGTCGACCCCCCTCTCCCTAGGGCTTCAGGAGGAGCCCGTGTTCGAGGTGGCTGATGGAGCCAGTGCCACGGACGCTTGCTGGGAAGCGTTAAAAAAAGGGGTGTGAAGCCGCTCAGATCTCCTCGTTCTCCCCCGTGCACCTGAGGTACTTGCACCTCTTCTCGCTACCCGGGGAGCTGGGCCCCTTGTAGATCTCCACTAGGCCCTTCCTCACCAGGCTGGGGATGACACCCGCCTTCTTGAAGGGGACGTCCTTGGCCATGATGGTCCCTGTTCGGCGAATCAGATAGTAGATCTCCCTCTCGATGTCTGTGAGCGCCTGCATACTTCTCGCTCACCCCAGAATCTCTTGTGCATTAAATTGACACTTAATCTTTAAAAGTGCAACGAGGAGCTCCCCCGAATGCCGAACTTTGGATCTCAGAGGATGTTGGGGTGTTTGGTTGATTTTATTTATTATTAATTTATTTTAAAATAAATTGGGTTGTGGGTTACGAATGTGTTATATATAATTAATTCAGGGTCTCAACTGGTGGTTTTGTCCCACATCCATCCCCCTGAGCCACGGCGCGCCATCCGTGTGCTCCACGTCGAGGGGGGCTCCTCCCAGCTGGAGCTCGTCAAGAACTTCTTGGAGGGGGAGGGGGGCTTTGAGGTCGTGTCCGTCAGCTCGCCGGGGGAGGCGCTTGAGGCCCTCCGCGGGGGCTCCTTCGACTGCGTTGTCTCGGAGTTCAGGCTCCAGGGCATGGACGGCCTGATGTTCCTGAGGAGGATACGGGAGGAGGGGGACACGCCCTTCATACTCTTCACGGCCTGGGGCAGCGAGGACGTCGCCTCGGGCGCCCTCTCCCTTGGGGCGGACGCCTACGTCAGGAAGCACGGGGGGACCGAGGACCTAGAGCTGCTAGCGAAGAGGATAAGGTGGGCCGTGGACTCGAGGAGGCTGAAGAGGGAGGAGGAGCTCACGGGCGAGATGCTCCAAATACTCAGCGCCGAGGGGCACCTCAGGAGCGTCCTCGACAACGCCGTCGAGGTGATCATGAGGTTCACGGAGGTGGAGGCGGTCGGCATACGCCTCCTGGAGGATGAGGACTACCCCTACTACGTCTTCGAGGGCTTCTCCGACGACCACATAATGAAGGAGAACGGGCTCTGCGTCCAGGACCTGGAGGGGCAGCTCATGAGGGACGAGGTGGGGAACCCCGTCCTGGAGTGCATGTGCGGGAACATCATACGGGGGCGCTTCGACCCCTCCAAGCCCTTCTTCACCGAGGGGGGCAGCTTCTGGACCAACTCGACCTCCCAGCTCCTCGCATCCACCACCGATGAGGACAGGCTCACGAGGACTAGGAACACCTGCAACATGGAGGGGTACGAGTCCGTCGCCCTCATCCCCATCAGGTCGGGATACGAGGTATTCGGCCTGATACAGCTCAACGACACCGAGCCCGGCAGGTTCGACCTGGAGACGATCCGGTTCCTGGAGAGCCTGGGCAAGACGATCGGCGTCGTCCTCGTCAGGGTCTACGCGAGCGCGGGGCTGGAGGAGTCAGCGGAGAGGTACAGGTCGCTCCTCACGGGGTTCACAGACCCCGTCTTCATCGTCGATCCGGACGACTTCTCGATCCTGGACCTCAACGGGCCCGCGCTGGCCCGATCCGACCTTCTCCGCGGAGAGCCCCGTAGGAGGACGTGCCACGAGGTGATAGCCGGAAGGGGCCAGCCCTGCGAGTCGTACGACGAGGCCTGCCCCATCATCGAGCTCCTGGAGCGCGGCTGCAGCTCGTCGATGACCCTGACCAGAGAGGACAGGTACGGCGTGATATCCCACATAGAGGAGTCGGCTCACCCGATCAGGTCTGCGGACGGAGCCCTTGAGCTGTGCCTGCTGGTCGCCAGAGACCTGGGCGACAGCCACCTTTGAGCCCGCCATGAGGCGGAGGGCGGCTCAGTCCCTCAGGAACCCCTTCAGGTGGGCGACCATCGGCCTGCCCAGGGCCCTCTCCACGGGCTCGTAGACCTCAGGGTAGCGGTTCCCGTCCCCCACGGGTATCAGCTCCCTGCCCGTGTTGGTTACATAGAGTTCGTCGCCCACCTCCACGGCCGCCGAGGTGACAGGGCGCCCCTCCGAGTCGAAGGTCGATATGAGGTCGGGGAAGGTGGCCAGCCTCCTCCCGTCCAGCTCCAGAGTCATGTACTCATTCATGAGCGTGGCCTCGTAGACCCTGCCACCGTCCTCGACGCGGATCGCCCCCACATCGAAGCCCCCCCTCGCCTCCAGGGACTTCTCCACGACCCGCCCCCTGCAGACGAGCCGCCCGCCCAGATGCGCCAGGGCCGCCTTGACCCTTTCTTCGGGGTCTCCAGCGGGAGCGGCGTTGAAAGCCCTACCCAGCTCTATCGCCTTGGTTATGGCGCCCGGTGCGCCGTGCTCGACGGCGTACTCGACGGTCACTGGGTCGCGGGTCATCGCCACCATGGAGCCCGTGTCCTGGGCGATCATCCTGGCGACGTTGCTCGTCCTCTGGAGGCTGCCCCTGGCGACGGCCTTCACCTCCTCACAGGCCACAGCCTTGACGGAGACATATCCCTCGACCCTTTGAAGGCCCATGCCCCCCATCATAGCCGTCGGGTGGGCCCTCCCGTCAGCGGGGGCGTCCACGACGGGCATCCCCAGGGCCGCCGCCTGAATCCAGCCCGCGAAGCTGTTGCTCCCGCCGTTCTCGGCGGCGATGAACCCCTCGAACTCGACGCCGTTCTCCCAGAGGAGCTCAGCCGACCTGATGAAGTGGCGGGGCCGGCTCCCCCCTCCCTGGGTCGGTGCGCCCAGGCCCGCGCTGACGGCGACGAGCATCTCGGGGGGCACCTCAGAGGCGCCGAGGAGCCTCACCTCGCCTATGTCGAGGGCGAGGTTGCCGTTCCTGAGGCCCCTCTCCGGCCAGCCGCCTCCCCCTCCTCCCAGTATGGTGCCTCCGACGGCGAGGGCCTCGACGTCCTCCCTAGTCATCTTTCTGACCATTGGGTTGCACGGGGAAAAGGTGGGTTTTAAATGGTTATAACAGCAGTGGGAGGGGTCAGTACCAGGGGAGCTTCCCCAGCCTCTCCAGGCTGAGCCATCGCTCCCAGTCCCGGTTGACCTCCTCCTGGAGGAGGCTGATCTGCTCCTCCGAGAGGTGGCGGAACCTCCTCTGGAGCTTCAGGTAGTCGCCTATCGGCTTGAGCTCCCTCGGCTTGATGTTGAGCTTCACCAGCCCGTCCTCCACCTCGACGAGGGGCCAGGCCCCGGTCTGCACGGCGAGCCTGGCGACCTCGACGGTCTTCTCCTCGGGGAAGTACCAGCCCGTGGCGCAGGGCTGCTGGACGTGGATGTAGGCTAGGCCCCTTCCCGCCCGGGTGACCTCCGCCGCCCTCCTGAACTTCCTCTCCAGGTCGGGGAGGTAGGCGAGGGAGGCCGTGGCTATGTAGGGTATCCTGTGGGCGGCCATGATCATCACCATGTCCTTCCTCCTCTGGGGCTTCCCCCTCCAGACCTCTCCGACGGGGGTCGAGGTCGTGTGGGCGAACATGGGCGTCGAGCTGCTCCTTTGGACCCCCGTGTTCATGTAGGCCTCGTTGTCGTAGCAGACCCAGATGAAGCTCTCCCCCCGCTCCGCGGCGGCGGAGATGGACTGGAGGCCGATGTCCACTGTCCCCCCGTCGCCGCTGAAGCTCGTTAAATACACCTTGTCTGCCTTCCCCTTCTTCCTGAGGGCGCGGTAGACGCCAGTCTCGAAGGCTGCGCCCGCGGCGTAGTTGGCCAGGATCATCGGCGCCTTGCTCACGGGGTTGTAGTTGATCGTGGCGCAGCTTGGCGGGTTGATGACTATCGTCTCCTCCCCCAGCACCTTCATCAGGTGCCTGAAGATGATGCTGGAGCCGCAGCCCGCGCACCCGTCGCTGCCCGGGTAGACTGGCTGATCCCAGTCGAGCTTGACCGGCTCCGGCGGCGGGGGCGCCTCGTGCTCGATGTACCTCACCTCCTGGTCTATCCTCCCCGTCTCGGCCGTCCTCAGGACGCTCCTGCCCATCGCCTGGAAGTCGTCTATGGAGATGTCGTCGCCCCCCATCCCGGCCACGAAGTTGACGACAGGGGGCCCATCCTCCAGGTTGTAGAGGGAGGACTTGACGTCGGTGAAGGCCAAGCCCCCGCCAGTCCCGTGGAGGACTGCCCTGTCGACGACGCCGATGGCGTCCACCTGCCCGGCGATCTCGGCCAGCTCCTGGTGCGGGAAGGGCCTCATGAACCTGAGCTTGACGAGGCCGATCCTCTCCCCCCCGGCCCTCAGCCTGTCGACGGCCCTCCTCGCGGCGGTGGTCATGGAGCCCATCGTGACGAGCACGGAGTCGGCGTCATCGCACCTGTACCTCTCGACGAGGCCTCCGTAGCCCCTGCCGAAGGCGGTGGCGAAGCCCTCGCCCACCTCCCTTATCACGGCCTCGGAGTCCCTGAGCACCTCCTCCAGGAGCCTGCGGTAGGTCGTGTGAAGCCTCTGGGGCACCAGGTTGGTGGACCAGCTGTCCCCCACGGTGGGGTCGATGGGGAAGGGGGCCTCGTAGGGGGGCAGCCACTCGTCCACGGCCTCCTGCTCGGGGAGCTCCACCCTCTCCTGGCTGTAGCTCAGGTAGAAGCCGTCGAGGTTCAGCATTGCGGGCAGCATCACCCGCCTGTCCTCGGCCACCTTGTAGAGCTGGAGCGTCATGTCGAGGGCCTCCTGGTTGCTCTCGACGAAGCTCTGTATCCAGCCAAGGTTGATCTCGGGCATGACGTCGGTGTAGTCGGGACCGATGCTCCAGTACCAGCCGAGGGTCCTGTTGGCGACGGCCATCACCAGCGGCGTCCTATAGGAGGTGGCCTGGGCGACGACCTCGTGCATATAGGCGAGGCCCTGGCTGCAGGTGGCGGTGAACGTCCTGGCGCCGGTGAGGCTGGCCCCCACGGCCATCCCGAGGCAGCTGTGCTCCCCCTCCGATTGGATGTACTCGGCGTCGAGCAGGCCGTCGGCGATGAAGTCGGCAAGGTACTCAACGATCGTGGTCTGGGGGGTTATCGGGAAGACGGGGACGACCTCGACCCGGGCGAGGCGGGCTCCGTGGGCGACGGCCTTGTTGCCCGCCATGACGTCGAACTCGCCCACGCTCAGGCCTCCTTCTCCATGGCTATCGCCTTGGCCGGGCACTCGTTCGCGCAGACGCCGCAGCCCTTGCAGAACCTGAGGTCCAGGACCGGCCCCTCCTCTCCCATCGTGATGGCCGCCTCGGGGCAGTAGCCAGCGCAGAGGCCGCACTTGACGCATTTCTCCCCGTCCACAACGGGCTTGTACACCCTCCAGCTGGCGACGTCCCTGCCGCCCAGGTCCTTCCTCCTCAGGAGGATGACTCCCTTGACGGTTTCGTCCCCGCTCAATGTCGCCCCTCCTTGAGATGGAGTACCTCAACTCCCTCGTATCCCTTCTCGACCGCCTCCTTGTTCAGGTCCGCCAGGCGGTCCGTGAAGCGCTTCTCGACGGCCTTCTGGAGAGACGCCACCTTGAGCAGGCCAGTGACGCGTGCGAAGGCTCCAAGCATGGCGGTGTTTGGGATCGGCCTCCCGAGCAATTCCTCTGCAAGGACCGTTGCATTGAGCGCTCCGAATCTGGAGAGGTCAGCCTTGAACGCCTTGACGGCCTCCGCCGCCGGCTTGGGCGTGTTGAAGACGATGACTCCCCCTTCCTTCAACCCGACGGTGACGTCCATGGCCTCAGGCATCGTCGGATATCATGGACCTCGTCGCCTCGGACTCCTCGCCGATCTGCGCGAAGCTGAGGACGGGCGCCCCCCTCCTGGCCGAGCCGTACATCGGGACAGCGCGGCAGAACTTGCCCTCATATGACGCGGCGATAGCTATGAGCTCACCCGCAGCGACGACGCCCTGACCGCCCATACCGTGGAGCCTGATCTCCTCAACCATGGTTCATTTAACCTCCCAACAATATAGAAACCGAGATCAAAGGGGCGTTTATCGTCGCACGGATTGTTGCCATCCTTTTCTCGGCTCTTTTGAAGTTGAGTCCGTGCGGATAAAAGTTTTATGTTATTATTTATCAATCACGGGTAATCCATATAACGCCCTCCCTAAAAGAGATATAGCGGAGCAGGCTATCTTGAGGTGAGTTTCATAATGGTCGATCCCGAGAAGTTCTACTCGAAGCTGGGCAAGACGTTCAAGCCCGGAGTGATCACGACCGTGGTTCTGAAGACCTCAGAACTCGCGAGGCAGGGGAAGAAGATCTTCGACGAGGCGCCCCGGGAGGCCTGGGAGGGGATGCTCCAGTACGGGAGCACACAGGGGATGTACGGCCTGAGGAGGGAGATCTCCAAGTTCATGGCTGGCTCGGGCATGGAGGCGGACCCCGGGGAGATAATAATCACAGCGGGCTCCCAGGAGGCCATCGACCTGGTGACCAGGGTCTTCCTGGACAGGGGAGACGCCATCTACATCGGCAGGCCCACCTACCTCTCAGCCCTCTCCGCCTTCAAGCAGGTGAGCCCCGAGTTCAGGGAGATACCCATCGACGAGGACGGCATGGAAGTGGACGCCCTAGAAGCCGACCTGAGGAAGATGAAGGCCGAGGGGAGGTCCGTGAAGCTCCTCTACGTCATCCCCTGCTTCCAGAACCCGACGAGCACCGTGCTCAGCGCGGAGAGGAAGAAGAGGGTGCTGGAGCTCGCCGAGGAGCACGACTTCATCATCTTCGAGGACAACCCCTACGGCTACATCAGCTTCGAGGGTCCTATGCCCACGCCCCTGGCGGCGATGGACAGGTCCGGGAGGGTGATGTACATGAGCACCTTCTCCAAGATCGTCTCCCCTGGGATGAGGATAGGCTGGATCGCCTCCAACCCCGAGTTCACGGAGAAGAGATCAGCATCTGCAACGACGGCCTCTCCCAGTACGCGGCCACCGAGCTCTTCAAGAGGGGCGTCGTGGACAGCCAGATACCCCTGGTCACCGAGGTCTACAGGAAGAAGAGGGACCTGATGCTGGAGGCGATGGAGGCCAGCTTCCCCGAGGAGGCCGAGTGGAACCGCCCGAGGGGCGGGCTCTTCCTCTGGGCGAAGATGCCGGAGCACGTGAACACCACGGAGATGATCGGCGAGGCCATCGAGAGGGGCGTCGCCTACATCCCGGGCAGCAACTTCTTCACGGGCCCAGTGCACAACTTCATGCGCCTCAACTACAGCCTGCCCACGGAGGAGGACATAGTCGAGGGCATCCGGATACTGGGCGGCCTTCTCAAGGAGAAGGTCTAGCCCCATACCCCATTTTCTTAAAAAAAATTTTTAGAGCCTGTCCCTGAGGAAGGCGTAGGCTATCACGAGGGCGCCGATCAGGATCGCCTCCAGGGCGATGACGGAGGTCCAGGCCATCTCCCCAGCCCCGTACAGGCTGATGAGGTAGGAGAGGGAGAGGAGGGCCATCGCCGAGATGACGTCCTGGGCTATCCGCCTCGGAACCTTGTCCATGTAGACCCGGATCGCCGCCGTCAGGAGGTTGGAGCCCCCCAAGAGGCCGAAGAAGGTCACCGCGCTCCTGATCAGCGTAGCAGGCGGCCTCACGAGCATCTCCAAATCGCCCATGAGCTCCACCCAGGAGATGAAGGAGCCGGGTATCTGGGGGTTGAGCGTGTACACTACTCCGACGATGATGATGAAGAGGCCGAACTCGACGATCCCCAGGGGGTCCCCGCGGGGCTCGCCGGCCCCGAAGCAGAGGTCGTCCTCCCTGCGACGCCTCGGGGGCCTCGGAGGCCACCGGCGCACCCTGACCTCGGGCTTCAGGGGCTCCCCGCAGCGGGGGCAGTACACGTCTTCCTCGCCGGTCTCCGCCCCGCATTTTTCACAGTAGGGCAAAGGTTTCACCTGACCTGAGTGAACACCGGTTTAATATATAGCTCTCGAAAATTTGTATGAAAACCTAGACAAATAATCTAAAAATAATGGGAAAATCACACTAGTGGGCCTGCCAAGGTTATTTAATCCAAGTCTGTGGCCTTGCGAGCAAACGGTATTCAAATACGAAAGATCCGAGGACAGTTACTGAGAGCCCCGACGTGAGCGGGAATGAGAGAGGTCACAGTCGTCTACAGTCCCCAGTGCCCCTCCAACATCCACTTCATCAACCAGATGAGGGAGCTGGCGAGGCCCTATGGGGCCGAGGTCGAGGCCATCGACGCCTTCGAGGAGCACGAGAGGGCCGCCGAGTACCTCAAGGGGACTCCCATTGGCCACACCAGGCACCTCTTCATCACCGTCTTCGTGGACGGCCGCTGGGTGCCCGGGCACCCCGGGAACCCCCGCTTCAGGGACGACTTCGTCGAAGCGCTGGAGGGGGGCGGCGGCTGATGGAGATACTGCCGCTGACCGAGGAGACCATGGGCCTCGAGATGGACCTCTGCCTCAGGTTCCACCCCTCGGGATACGCGGTCCCCGAGACCGACGCCGTGGAGGGGAGGAGGGCCAAGGAGGGGTTCCTCAGGCGGGTCTTCGAGAGGGTGAGGCCGGCGGGCTTCGTCGCCGTGGAGAGCGGGGAGCCGGTCGCCCTGCTGGAGCTGATGCCCAGGGAGTTCGCTCGGAGGAACGGGTACATCACAGGGGAGCTAGGCGAGGACGGGGAGACCCTGACCATCGCGTGCCTGGAGGTGGCCGCGGGACGGGACCGAAAGAGGGTGATGGACGCGATGGTCGCCCACGTCGTCGAGAGACTCGACCTCTTCGCGCCCTACAGGGCTGTGGAGGTGGGGGCGTTCCCTAGGGACGTCGACTTCCACCCGGCGTGGGTCTACGAGAAGCACGGCTTCGAGGTCGCCGAGGACCGGGGTATAGCGTTGGTGCTCTCAGTAGCCGTCCCGCTAGCCGGCGTGGGGAATGGGTCCCAGTGCAAGAATGGTGTCCGTTGCCCCTAGTACTCGACGGGGACCTGCTGCATGAGCTGGAAGAGCCTGAGGAAGGCCTTGCTGTAGCGGATGATCGCGCTCATGTTGCCCTTGAACTGGAGCATCCGGGTCATGATGGCGTTGGCGCCGTCGATCTCCCCCTTGTTCACCTGGCTCCAGACGTCGTAGGTGCCCTCCAGGGTGAAGTCGGTCTTCTCCTCAGCCCCGAGGGGCCTCACCTCGGTCACCTTGCCGTCGTCGAACTTTACGTAGGCGGCGGGGACGTCCTCCCTGTCGGTGACCCTGAAAGTGAAGGAGGCGACGAAGCTCCTGGCCTTTATGCTGAACTCCTCGTCGCTGTTGGCTATCTCCTCGACCTTGTCCCAGTACTCCATGCCTAGGAACTTGACCATGTACACACCTCTGATGTCTGATCATGTTCAGCTACATTAATTAAATAGGTTGCTTTCCCCCTCACCACGCCCGAGGCCAAGGTTTTTCACGGAGCCGACGAATCTTCACTCTGGTAGATTCAGTCGATGGAAAAACACGCGATCGTTCTGGCGTCGATCTCGATATTGCTGGCGTCCACGATCGGCTACTCAGTCTATCTGAGCCAGGTAAATCCCCGCCCCGTCTCGAGGCTGTTGAAGGCTCAGGAAAGGCTGCGAGAGAACGGCGTCCCCATCCAAGGCGTCGCCTTCGACTATCAGCTAGGTTGTGTAGTCGCCTCGTTCAGGGACATGGAGGCGGAGTATGTGGAGCCGGTCAGGGAGATAGTCGGATACGATCAGCCCATTCTCTTCAGGGAGCTGGAGGTTAGGAGGATCCTAATAGGCGATCCTCCCGCCCTCGTACTAGACATCTGCACAGCCATAAACAGACTCTATGATAGCGGCGAGTATTTCGGGAGCTACGCGATCGACTTCGAGAGGGGCCTGCTCCACCTGGATCTGAGCGCCCTAGATCTGGACAAGGTGGAGAGGATATCGAGCATTGTGGTGGACGATGTGCCCATCGAGTTCGAGGAGCGCCCCTGGTGGGATCGACTCTACGTCGGGACACCCTCTGGGGACATGGAGCACCTGGAAGAGGCCTCGAGAAGATTGAGCGAACTCGTGCCCGTGGAGAGGGCCATTTCGTCCACGGGCTCTGATGAGGAGACAGGCACGGTCGAGATCGGGCTGAGGAGGCATCAGGGATACGTCGATACAGTCTCCGCCCTGAGAGAGGCCCTGGGAGCGGAGGTACCTGTGACATTCGTCCTCTATCCCTGGGAGATACCTGAGGAGTGGGATCAGACGACGCCTTCGTCTCTGCTGGAACAGTACGCCTCCACCTTCGGGCTTCCCAACCTCGACTACGAGATAACCCAGGAGACCGAGGACGCAGCGACGGCCCGCATCGACTTCTTGGTTGAGGGGCGTGAGATCCCCTTTATAGGCCTCAAGTTGGAATGTGTGAACTCCACTTGGTACGTGGTTGAAACCTCGAGACTCGAGGCCCCGTCGCCCTCACGTCGGATCGAGATAGAGGGATACCTGATCTCGGTTCACGAAAACGACTGGGATATCTCCCCCGTCGTCAAGAATCACGGGCGGAGCACGGCCCTCGTCTCCAGGGTCCTCATCAGAGTGGAGAACTCGACACACGCCTTCAACTGCACATACACGACGGTGGGCATGGACGTCAGAAACGGCCTGATCGGGCCAGGCGACTACGGCGAGATATATCCCAGGTTCTCGTTGGGGTACTGGCGACGTGAACCAACGGGCGAGTACGCGCTCATCCACAGAAACTCCGTCGAGGGGGAGACCTTCAAGATAACGCTCACCCTCATGGACGGAGAGGACAACATCCTGGCCGAGAAGACGTTCGAACACACCTTCTCCGAGTCGCCCTAGAGACGCACTGTTGGGCACCCCCTCCAAGGGCATGGCGAGCCTCCTGGAACGGTTGTTCCTACCTGTTCCATCAGGTTCCTTTAATCGGATACTACCCTTAATATGTACCATGGACCCGGACGTGGAGTTCCTGATATTCCTCGCCGCCTGCGTAGTGGCCATCCTGCTACTCTCGCCGAGGAGGAGCCCGCTTGAGAGGATAGACGAGCTGGAGAGCACGCCGGTGTCCGACTGCTTCGACGTCCTCGAGCGCGCGATGGCCGACCTCGACCAGATAGAGAAGTAGACGCCTCGCCCTCAATCCCCTTATCTACATCCGAGCCCTGAGGGAGAGTGGTGCACCAGCATGCTCGTTGTAGTGGGCTCCACGAACCCGCTGAAGGTGGGCGCCGCCCGCGACGCCTTCCAGGACTTCTACGGCGACGTCGAGGCGCTGGGCATCGCCGTGCCCTCGGGGATAAAGCCGTTCCCCACCTCCGAGGAGGAGACGATACGGGGCGCGAAGAACAGAGCCAAAGCTTCAGCATCCGAGAGGCCCGACGCGGACTTCCACGTGGGCATAGAAGCCGGGATCGTTGAGGTGGACGGCAGGAGCTTCGTGAGGGCCTACGTCATCGTGGTCAGGGGCGACGAGTCGGGGCTCGGCTGCTCGGCCGCCTACGAGGCACCTCCATACATCCTGGAGCAGATCGACCCCGAGTCCGACTCCAGCAGGCTGGTCATCGACTCCGTCATGGGGAGGCAAGACGTCCTGGAGACGGAGGGAGTCATAGGCGTTCTCACCAAGGGCATGCTCACGAGGGCCGCGGTAAACAGGGACGCCGTCCGCTGCGCCCTCACCCGCTTCGTCTCCCCCCAATACTACAGAGAAGACCCCAAGGAGACTTGAAGGGGATCTGTTGACTTGTCTGAGAGGTCTTCGGCCGAGGAGCGGACCAGGCTCTGGAGCGGGTTTCTGGGCGAGGGCTCAGAGGAGTGGCTCACAGGGTTCCTCCTGGACCACTCGAACTTGCCTGGCCCCAGGGCCAACCTCACCCTCGTCTGGAAGACATCCTCGCTATTAGCGGAGAGCTGGTCGGCACACCGGGGCCAGCTTAAACCCTGCCTTGAGAGCTGGAGGGAGTCAGGCGACGAGTACCTCCTCCTGACGCTGCACACGGCCCTAGGATACATCATCGCGGAGCACCCTGAGGAGGACGACTGGGCCCTCAAAATACTATACGAGGGCAACTTCAGCCCCCTGTGGAGGGCTCGGGAGGGCGTCACCCTCGGGCTGGGCGCAGCACTGGGTGAGAGGCCCGAGCTCGTCCTGGGCGTCCTGAGGGAGTGGTGCTCGGAGGACTCCCCGCTCCTCATCAGGAACGCTCTGATGGTCCTCGCCGACCCCGAGAGGCTGGAGGGGAGGCGAGCCCTCGTCGAGGAGCTTGAGGAGTACGTATCCAGGGCCATGAACCTGGTGAGGAATGCGACCCCGGAGGACAGGGGGGCCCCCGGATTCAAGGTACTGAAGAAGACTCTGGGCTTCGTCATTTCCATCGCCGCGGTCGAGGAAGAGGCCTTCCTGGGGAGGATGGAGGAGTGGATTGGGGCCGGGGTGAAGGCCTGGCGCTCCATCCTCAGGTCGAACCTCAAGAAGAAGAGGATGAGGAGGAGGTTCTGACCGAGGATCGATGAGCTCCTCGCGATGACTGGCTAGTTCCTCCGTCTGATTTATACTGACCCTCCACCTCAGGGGGATGAGGTGTGTGTTTGAGGAACCTTCTCAAGGAGAAGCTGAAGAGGGGAGAGGCCGTGGTCGGCACCTTCGTTGGCCTGGGTCATCCCGACGTGACTGAGCGCCTCTCCCGCCTGGGCTTCGACTGGCTGCTCCTAGACGGGGAGCACGGGCCGCTGGGGCTGGAGACGCTGCAGGGGATGATGCAGGCGATGAACGGCTCCGGCTGCACCCCCATCGTCCGCCCCCAGTGGAACGACTTCGTCGTCATCAAGAGGGTGCTGGACATCGGGGCGCACGGGGTCCTCGTCCCCTGGGTCAACAGCAGGGAGGAGGCCGAGGCCGCAGTCCGAGCCTGCAGGTACCCGCCCGAGGGTATCAGGGGATACGGCCCCAGGAGGGCGGAGCTCTTCGACCCCGACTACTACGAGACCGCCAACAGGGAGGTGCTCGTCACAGTCCAGGTGGAGACGGGGGAGGCCCTGGAGAACCTGGAGGAGATACTCGCGGTGGAAGGCATCGACGCCTGCTTCGTGGGGCCCTACGACCTCTCCTCCAACATGGGCCTCGGCATACCGCCCAAGTTCGACCACCCGGACTTCGTCAGGGCCATGGACAGGGTGATCGAGGCCTCGGAGGCGAGCGGCAAGCCAGCGGGGATGTACAGCAACATGGACAACATCTCCTGGGCCCTGGAGAGGGGCTTCACCTACAACACGGTTGGCGAGGCCGACGGCTTCCTCATGTACGGCGCCAGGGTCGCCCTGGATAGGGCGATGGTATAAGCCAGACACCCCATCCATCACGAGCCGTCTTCACCACGTGAAGGCACCAAGCTCAGGGATTCCGCTGTCTTCAGGGCCTTGACGCCCAGGTACCCCGCGAAGAAGGCCCCAGAGATGAAGGAGGCGGCGTACATGTATGCCAAGACGGGGAGGGGCAGCCCCCTGAGGAAGGTGAGCTGGAGGACGAGGACATTGCTGGAGGAGGAGAGGCCGCCTGCTACGTAGTGCGCGGGCCCCCTCCTGCCGAGGAGGAGCAGCCCCGCCTCCATCACGAGCCCCTCAGCCGAGGAGATGAGGAGCACCAAGATGTTGTGCTGGCTGAAGAAGGTGAGCTCCACAAGCCCCTTCAAGATGCCTGTCAGGGCGCTGGTCCCGGTCCTGGGCACGAGGACCCCCGCCAGCAGTATCCAGAGGACGTGGACGCCAGAGAGGAGCTGGGGAGTTCCGAAGGGCACGAAGGGGAGGGCGTTCAGGGCGCTGCCGGCGTAGCCCAGAGGGACGCTCACGCCTCCACCCAGGGCGCTCAGGACGATGATCAGCGCGAGCTCCCGGGAGGTGAAGAATCGACGTCTCGCCAAGGCCTAGCCCTCATTAATGCTGATTCTAGTCGTATAAAACGCTGAGACACCGCCTCAGGGAGCCGTTTTTCCGCCCCCATGCACCCTTATATAGGAATGTAGGATTAAAGACTTGAAACATTCCAGGAGGATCAACGTTTGGAATCGAAGGAAGCGCTAGACAGGATCCTCATGCCCAGGAGCATCGCCGTCGTCGGCGCCTCCACTGACCCCTTCAAGTGGGGCAACATGCTCCTCTCGGCCATCCAGAAGGGCGGCTTCGAGGGGAGGCTCTACCCCATCAACCCCAAGGCGACGGAGATACTGAGCCTCAAGTGCTACCCGTCGGTCAAGGACGTCCCCGGCGAAATAGACATGGCGATAGTCGTCGTCCCGGCCATGGCGGTCCCCTCCGTCTTCAGGGAGCTGGCGGAGAAGGAGGTGAGGGGGGCCGTCGTGATCACCTCGGGCTTCGGCGAGTCCGGCGCCGAGGGCGAGTCCCTCGTGGATCAGATGAAGGAGAACTCCGGGGGCAAGGTCAGGTTCATAGGCCCCAACTGCATGGGCATCACCAGCAGCCCGGCGAAGCTGAGCGCCCTCATGATCCCGTTCCTCCACGAGAGGGGGGAGGTCGCCTTCATAAGCCAGAGCGGCGGCTACGGTCTCCAGCTCTACCTGAGGGCCTCCGCCATGGGAGTCGGGGTCAGCAAGTTCATCAGCAGCGGCAACGAGTCCGACATAACGAGCGTCGACTACCTCAACTACTTCGCCTCCGACGACAGCGTCAAGCTCATCTGCATGTACATCGAGGGCCTCAAGAGGGGGAGGGCCTGGTACGAGGCCGCCAAGGAGATCGCCAAGAAGAAGCCCATCGTCGTCATCAAGGTGGGCGTCACCGAGGAGGGCGGCAAGGCCGCGGCCAGCCACACGGGAAGCATCGCTGGCAGCGACAACATCTACAACGCCGCCTTCAGGCAGGCCGGGGTCGTCAGGGCGAGGGACGCCGCCGAGATGTTCGATTTCGTCAAGGGCCTCCTCTACGCGCCCCTGCCGAGGGGGCCGAACATCGGCATCGTCTCCAACAGCGGCGGGATAGCCGTGGAGACGGCGGACAGCCTCATCCAGAACGGGCTGAAGGTCCCCGTCTTAAGCGAGGAGGCGCAGGAGGAGATACTCAAGGTCATCCCCAGCTTCGGGAACCCCCGCAACCCCGTCGACCTGACGGCCTCGCTCAACATGAACAGCTTCATGAAGGTGCCCGACGTCGTCCTCAGCCAGCCCGAGATCCACGGCCTCATCACCATCGGCCTGGGCACCAGCATACTCAAGACGATGTTCCCCGACGTCGCCCCGGAGGACCTGAGCGGCATCTACACCTGGCTCAACCAGCAGCTCATAGACACCTACAAGAAGTATGACAAGCCCGTGCTGGTGATCAACCCGGCGGCGGACGTCGAGGCCGAGTCGGCGAAGATCATGGAGGACAACAGGATACCCGTCTACACGACGCCGGAGAGGGCTGCGGACGTCATGGGCGTCCTCTACAGGCGGAGGAGGCACCTGGAGAAGGCCAGGAAGGAGTAGGACCCTTCCCTAATCCCCCCAACATACCCACGTTCAAAATTTATACAACCGACTCTGAACTGGGATCGAGATGATCGATGAATACTCCTACTTCCCCGGATGCGGGGAGCACTGCCCCACATGCCACTACCATGCGGAGGGGAGCAGCCCCCACTGCCCCGGATGCGACGTCGTCAAGGGGAGGCCCTTCTGGGGGGAGTGCAAGATCTACTCCTGCCATAGCGACAGGGGTGTCCAGCACTGCGGCCTCTGCGGCGACTTCCCCTGCGACGACTTCATCAACCACTACGAGGAGGCCCTACCCGAGGGGCAGAGGAACGCCGTCTTCAGGGCTGGGGTGCTCGCCTACAGGGCGAGGCACGGCGACGAGAAGGCGGTGGCACTTCTAAAGAAGCTTCGTTCCCAGAAAGCCCCAGAGTGAGGAACGCCCTCTCTCCCAATTTTGTTCTACCCGCCTCACAAATATAATATCCAGATTGAGGCATGATACGATCAACGATTTGAATGGGTGATTTGGTTTGAGCAAGAAGGTAGACTACGCTTCAATGGAGAGGGAGAGCGTCTTCGGCACCTGGACCTACGAGTACACCTGGAACCCGAGGGTCATCGTCG
>SMTZ1_10008000_pt1 | contig 18651 bp, 15 predicted proteins | sample DeeMarSWOR136_30_FD_25667 | JGI IMG/M metagenome (IMG submission 25667)
ACGATGGCTACTTTGCCTTCTACTCTACCCATTTTTCCTCCATGTTGGTTTTGGTTTAAGACGCTCTTTTTGTCAAGCACCTTACCGGATGCCTGAGCTTGTGCACTCAGGCTAAGTCAGCTTTTCATTATTCGAGCTTGGTTCAATCTAAATATGATCACTCCTGCCTGAATAGAGCCTTCAAGACATCGAGGCGGCCATAGACAACAAGCCTATCGCCGACATTTATGATCTCTTCGGCTCCCGGAGTGGGAATCCAATTTTTTCCCCTTTCTGTGCCCAGCACCAGGACTCCTTTCCCACTCAATTCAGATTGTGATAAAGATGCTCCAGCAAAAGGGGAATGTTCCTTTATCAGCACTCGCACCAGACCGAAACCTTCAGCCAGATGAAGAAGATCCTCGGTTGCTGCTTCCTCTAAAGGTCGCGCTTTCGCAAGTTTTTCCTCTACATAGCTCTCCCATCTCCTTATAAATCCCTTGTGGGTTGCGATCTTGTAGATCACAAATACACCCGCAACGAGAATCACCACGTTTATGGGTATCTGGTAGCCCCTGCTGCTGGCAAGGGAGGATGTCGCGGTCACAATAACCGTGACAATCCCCGCATTACCAAGTATCATGAGCCAGGTGATAATCCGTCGGCGCTTGGGATGGGTGATTACTGATTCTGCTTCTCTTGTCGTGAATCCCGTGCCGGTGAATGCCGACAACGCCTGAAATTTGGCTCGGTTCTGATCCAGCCCGGTCATCATCAGTGCGATCGCCGAGGCTCTTACTATCAGAAAAGAGACGAATATCACAATCAGAGTAGGCAAGAGAAAATATATTCCGCCCAATGTCTGTCACCTCCTATATCAGTTTTTGCTCTTCACTAAGAGAGCATTTTATAGTGACTGTGCTAATGCTAAAATGCCTGTCCCATGTTGAAATACAATTTCGCCGAAGGTTCTTCCTTCTGGGGTTGCAGATTAATACCGTAATCGAGGCGCACGATTCCTATGGGGGTATTTGCGCGAAGCCCAAGCCCAACACAGTTCCGAAGGTCATTGAAATGGAAATCCTCTGGTCCCAACCAGACATTGCCGACGTCGGCAAAGAACGCAACGCCAATCATCTTATAGAGAGACTGGCGAATCTCCAAGAGATTCCATACTAATTTCAATCTGCCGCCAATGGGATCATCCTCTGCATCCAGGGGACCTGCCATCTGGTAACCGAATCCTCTAAGGGAATTGGGACCACCGGCGTAGAAACGCTCATACAGTGGGATATCACGTGATTTGCCGAAGAAGTCCATCCATCCTATCTCCAGCGCGGTGGCAAGGATGGTGGAGCGTTTCCAAGGATAGAAATATTTGAATCGTCCAACCGAGCGCACGAACGTATCAGTTCCTCTCAAAAATGATCCAGCCAACTCGTTTTTCCATTCCATATAGGTTCCGGAAGTGGAGTTGAATAAGTTATCCCGCGTATCATAGATCAGAGACAGGATCAGGCTTCTTAAGTTGGTCTTCTGCTCCTGGGGAATGGCGCTTACCTGAATGTTGCTCAACTTTGCGTCCTCATATCGATAGGTGAGAGAAGCGGTGGAACGCTTTCCGAAACTTTTACCGATGACCAAGCGTCCGCCCCTTCGGTTGAGATCAAAGCCTGGCTCTTCCAAGTATTCAAGCAACAGATTGACGTCAGTTCTCCAGGGAAACCCAAAGGTCCAAGGTTCCGTAAACGAGGCCTCTATGCCTCGGTTAATAAAACTCGCTTTTGTGCTCAGTCCAAACTTAAGTGCAGTTCCCTCCCAGTTGGTGTTGAAGACCTCGATCCTTCCCCGAGCTTTATCTATGGACCCATACCCGACGGCAAAGTTGAACTCTATGGACTCGTTTTCCTGCAACTGAATAGAAATATCCTTTTTGGCGGAATCCCCGCCGGCAGCGGGCTGGGGACGAATGAAGACGCTTTGGAATAAGCCGGTCAAATAGAGTCGTCTCTGCGACTCCAGCAGGCGAGAGTACTTGATCACCTCTTTAGGACGGAAAAGCAGCTCACGCCTCACCACTCGCGGCCTTGTTTTCTTCAGACCTTCCAGGCGAATCTCAGCGACAGTGTACTGAGCTTTCTCTTGGATAACAAAATCGATTAGGGCTCGGTGAGTCTCTGAATTTACCCGAATGTCAGGATTGACTTCGGCTTCCAGATAGCCGTTATTGGCGTAATGTGCCAGCACAGATAGGGTGGCGTTCTGAATTTTTGTTCGCTTAAACGGGTCATTGACCTTAATTCCTATTTTGTGCAATAGCAGGCTGTCACGGAACACCGCGTTGCCAAATACGGAAATGCCTTCCACCCGTGTTAGCTCACCTTCGGATACCCCGACGCTTATTCCGACAGAACTCTCAGTCGAATCTATGCTTACCAACGTGTCTGTAATTTGAGCCTCCAGATAGCCGTTTTGCTGGTAGAACAAGATCAGATTTGCCAAATCGTCCCGGAAAATTTCTGGATAGTAGTAGGAAGGCGACAGAAATCCGGAGGGACGCGTGAGCATAACCTTCCTCAATGTGTGATCACTGAAGGCCTGGTTGCCTTCAAACGTGACAGAGCCGACCTTGAACTTTTTAGGGGCTTCTTTGGCCGAAAGACCGGAGCCCAGAATGAGTGATAGAACAAGAAAATAAAAGGCTGGCTTGAATTTCATCATTTGGACCTTAACCTGTACTTCAGATTCATGCCTGCTCTGCCTTGCTGATCGGTCTGGCCCTCCAACGAAAAGTGTTTGGACAAGCGATAATCGAGACGAAAACTGTTTTCATTAGAGTGACCAACGGTGGTTATGTAGGTGATCTCCATGCGCGGGGAGATCTTCTTGGAGGCGAGCAGCTGTGGACCCCAGGATTGATCGAAGCGAAACAAGTTCCCCTCAATGGTGAACTGTTCCAGACCCAATAAGCCGCCTACCTTTCGAGAGGTATAGCCTGCGATTTTTTGGCTGGAGAGTGAGCTGGCCCGCTCCTTCAAAACGGCCGAAAAGGACCCCTCTTTTCCTTCCGCATCTTTGCCCGCCAATTCCTCGCGAGTAGCTCCGAGGGTGAGCAGAGACAAGATATTGGATTTGTCTTGAGGGGGATCAGAGGTCAGCTCTACCACCACCTCATCCAATGGACCTGTTATAGCCAGGGTGATAACATAAGGTGTTGCCTCCGTCGCCCGATAACTTGTGACGCTGGTTTGCGCTATAAAATCGATAATTGGATTTAGTCGCTCGGGGTCAACAAAATCTACTACTCCTTGCTTAATCTTAAACTTACGATCCAGATATAGTAAGTATCCTTCTTCGACCGTGACATGTCCAGTAAGATTAGGCTGGATCGGAGAGCCGGTAATGCTTAACTCTGTATGCAAACGCAGACGGGCCAGGTTATTGTCTATCCAAATCTTTTCGCTCTCTCGCAACCGGACGTCCATGCGGGTCTGCCGTAAGAAGGAGGGTAGCTCCTGCTTTGGCCTTTCTACAGCCTGGGCAAAAGGCAAAATGGATTGCGGCCTGAAATTAACCAGCATACGTGACTCACCCAAAACGATATCCCCATCCAGAAGATAATAATTGTTCTGCCTCTTGTAGCCCAGCTGTACGGATTTGATCGAAAGAATTATCTCTTTGGGACGATTGATGGTTACATTGTTTATGTCAATCTGAAGGTTTGCGTTCTCCGGTTCTCCCCGTTGGTGCGTTAGGTTGCCGGAGAGAAAAATGGTTCCTTCATCTACCCGCATGAAGAGGGAATCAACTTTTGCCTCCTTCTGATTGAAGTCCAGTTTAATGATACCTTCACTGAAAGGTGCATTGACCCATGATGGCTGGAGCGTGAGTTCACGCACTTCTAAATGACCGTCCAATTGGGGGTCGGTGGTTGAACCACTTAGTGCCACTTCGGTATTTAAGGTTCCGGATAGTTGTCCAAAGTCGGGGAAGAATGGTTGCAGAACTGAAAGATCCATCCGTCTAATTCGAGCATTGAATTCTATTGAATCCCGGGAGATCATTCCATTTCCAGCTACGGTGGCAAAATCTGATATGGAGAGATTCATCTGCAAGTTGAACCTTTCCCATTGCGAAGCTGCAACCTGCCCCTGTAGATGAAATGGGGTTTCCTGAATGACGCCATTCACGTTTTCGATATTCAGGATGGAGTCCTCCATAAAGAGAGTAAGATTGATCTCGTGGAGTGTCGGTCCATTCGGGTCGGGCTGGACCATGCCATCCTGGATTGCCAGGGTGCCAACCGGATGGGGATTAGCCAGGGTTCCATCCCAACTCAAGTCATATGAAGCACGGCCGGCAATCTGCGTTTCCTCAGATAATAATGGGCTTAATAAGCGAAGATCAAAATCGCCTCCCTGAGCCCGACCCTGCAACAAGCTATTGTCTGAAATAAAATAGCTGCCGCTTTCGCCTTTTTCCAGCACCACAACCGCCGTAGCCAAGGAACGATGATCTCCTTGGTATAATTCCAGACGTCGTACTTCAAATTGAGCGTCCTCAAAAGTGAAATGTCCCACCAACGAATCCATTTGCACCAATTGAAAGCGAGGTTGTTCCATCTGAAAATTAAGTTCGGCATGAGGATTATCCAGATTGCCAGAGAAATCCAGATAGAATTTAAGCGATCCACCTATGTCTGGGCATTCTTCAACCAAGGTCTGGATCTTCCCGAGGTCCAGTTGTTCCCCAGCCACCTGCAAGGAAAATCTATCTGTTTCGTACAAACCGAACGTAGCGGTTAGGTTTCCAACCCGGCGGATTTCGGCCAGGCTATCACCTAATTCCTGTTCCAAGTCTGATACGTTCTCTCCGAGTTTGTGACGTCCCGGAGGGATTTCGAGCAACGCTATTTCACCCTTCCCTTTGGCAGATGGTATGTGGAACTCGCCGCTGGCTTGAATTAGAAGAGAGTCTCGCAATAGCTGAGCGGACAAGAGATCTATTCGTTGACCATCAAGCCCCACCTGGATCAGGCCTTCATCGAAGGTCATGTCCCCGTAGCTAAGCTGAGTCATATTGATAGTCAATCCGCCGCTGAGACTATCTGCTGGGCCGCTGGCGTGGCCGCAATAGGTAATTTCTCCAGCAATATTCGAAAGATGGAAGGGCGCCTGAAGTGTATCAATAGGAACTAAATTCCCAGCAAAATCAAGATCGGAGACACGGACCTGGCCATTCCGATAAAGAATACGGGCTCTCAAGCTATCGACCGGGAAGTTCTGGTATCTGATGTTTTCAGCTTTGATCGCTACGGCAACCTCAGGTGACTCCAGCCTTCCCTGGATAACTCCCTGGATGTCCATACCTCCAGTTAATTCAGAGACATTTGCCAAGCCGGCCAGAGGCTCCAGTTCAAATATCGTGGCTGAGAATTGTCCCTGGAGTTGATCGCCGTCCAGTTTGACCTCAGCGGACACATCAGAGTTCTCTTGATGAAGCCGAAAGTTAGCCAGACTTCGTTGAATGGTCAACTTGGTGTAAAAATCGGGTAGGGATTTGGAGTGGTACTTTCCCTTCTTTAAATTAATCTCAGCGAAGAGACTCAAACTCCTCGGATCTTGGAGCGGTCCAGACATGGTTAGCTTGCTGTGGATTTTGCCCTCATACGGGGAAGCTTTGCCATACAACAATTGCCAGACCTCACTTAAATCAACCCCGTCCACTGATAGCGATAGTTGGTGAGCGAAAAGGCTATCGGGCGAAAACCTGCCCTCACCGGAAATGTCTCCGCCCAAGAGCTGGAAGCTCAACTGATCCAGGCTGACTAAGCCAGTTTCCAACTTCGCCTTCATGAATCCTTTGCGAACGCGAATTTCAGCAATATTCAATTCAGGAAAATCCAGCTGCATACTCAATTTGGGTTGCTCTAAGGAACCCTCCACATGCAAAGCCAGATCTACACCTCCCTGAATTGAGGGAAGCTTATGGGAAAAACGCTCATCGGCAGTTTGCAGTAAAAAACCAGGGTTTCCTTGTAAAGTAAAATCACCATTAATTGATGAATACTCAGGGTTTTGCACAAGCTCCGCATTCCCCCTAAATTCCATGTCCGGTAAAAGCACTGAGAGTGAATCCAATCGTAATTGCTGGGGACTCCAGAGTCCGTCCAAATAAATGCTTTTTGCCGTTAATGGAATCCCCTGGTACTCCATTAAACTCGAATCCACCTCAACATGATAGACATATCTTTCATTCTCCCGATATTCGGCGGTGAAGTTTAAATTATTTAGTGACGCAATCATCGGAACGGAGACATCAAGATACCGTATTGTGACGTTTTTTAAAATTGCTTTATTCAATTGAACGGGAAAGGAGAATGGCGAGGAATTGCTGTCTGGCTTTTCATCTGAATTCAAAAAAGGAACATTGTATAACCCGGTACTATCTCGTCTAATAGTGAGGAAGAGGTTATCCAAGTTAAGAGAGTGAAGGGTAAGCCGACCCCAGAGCAGATCAATCAGACGATAATGTATTTTGGCGTGACCTAAATTCAAAACGGGAATCGTATCCTGGTATTGTATCTGAGAAATTAGAATATCTTGAGCTTGAAAGCGCGATAAAAGATTGGTTTCCAACATCCCAATCTGGACTTGTTGTCCTAAGAGATCTTCCAGTTTTGCTTCTACGATCCTTTTGATTATTTTCTCACCCGGACTCAGGGTAAGGAGGACAAGCAGAAGCGAAAGCAGCGCTAAAATGACCAACATTCCTGTCGCCAACCAACGGAATACTCGCCTTCTTATCGACCTCTTTTTTTTCATGCATACACCTGAAGGGAATTGACCCGAGAGTTTGTCCTTGAAAGACAGGACCATGGGAAATGGGCTTTAGATTTCTTTAAGAAACAAAATCTCATATCCAACCACCAGTAATACGAAAATCCAAGCTGAAAAGGACGCGAGATCCGTGAGTTCACTTTTCCTTTGACCTTCTGGCACTAATCCCGGCTACGGCATATCCAAGAGCAAAGCCTATCAGCAATGTTAAAACTAAAAGAATGATACGGGACATACTAATTTTCCAAAAGAATAATCGTAACGTAACAATTTGGGTATTCTGTAAGATCACTATCAAAAACGAAGCAACTATGATGAGGATGACGATGTTCTTAAGTTGCATTGCGAATCCTCCCCACTGATTTGAAATTTCCTTGCTTAGCCTACTTCTTTTTGGCGATAACAACTGTGTTGATGGTGTTCCCCTCCATACTCTTTATTTTCATTTCAAACTTCGGTAACTTAATAATTTCTCCTTCTTTTGGGATTCTGCCAATCTTGTCCAGTATATAGCTTGAGATAGTATAAGGTTTTTTTTCTTCGGGTAGATTGAGCCCGCACCTTTCATTGATCTCGTCAATGTCAGCCCTACCCTGCACAAGGTACGATCTCTCCGACATCTTTTTTATAAGGGGTTCGATCTTCTCGGTTTCATCAATGATTTCACCGACTATTTCTTCCAAAACATCCTCGAGCGTAACAAGGCCCACATTAGTGCCGAACTGGTTTACGACAATTGCAATATGCTGTTTTTTACGCTGAAAGAATTTCAGCAGTGAATCAAGTTTTTTTGATTCAGGAACGAATAGGATGGGCCTAATGATGCTCCCCACGAGCATGTTCCCCTTACCAAGCATTGCCTCCTGAACATCCATAATATGTACAAATCCTTTAATATGATCAAGGTTTTCTTTGTATACAGGTACTCTTGCATAGCCCTTGGAATGAAATACATTCGCAATTTCTTTGATTTTGCTGTCAACTGAAACCGCGACGATTTTGTTCCGAGGAGTCATCACGTCTTTTGTTTCCAAATCATCCAGCCTGAAAATTCGGTGTATCATCCTTCTCTCGGCTTCCTTGATCTGGCCAGCTTTCTCAGCCACGGAAACAAAAGTCTGTATTTCATCTTCGGTCACCAGTGGTTTGGGTTTTTGACCTGAAATGTTAGTCAGCGCGTTGGTTAAACCTTCAAACAGGAAAATGACCGGGGAGAGAACTGTTTGCAGAAGCAGCAATGGTTTTCCCACCAAAAGAGCGATTTGTTCGTTGTACTTTGAGGCAAGAGTTTTGGGTGTGATCTCGCCGAAGATCAATATGATCAGAGTCATTATGCCCGTTGCAATGCCCACAGCGTAGCTTTTTGAGATCTCATACACTATGGAGGTGGCGAGGGCGGATGCTCCGACATTGACCAGATTGTTGCCTATGAGTATGGTTATCAATAAAACAAGGCAATCTCCACACCGGAGAAGAAGGCTGACAAAAAGATCAGTATCACCAAGGTTACTATCTTAGTTTGTGGTATCATATTTTTTGCCTGCTTAGTCCATTTTCAGTGGCTCCGCCACATGGTCTCTGGAGCTTCAGAGAATAGTCGTTTCCGATAGTCTCCTCTTGACGCGGGGATTAGCAGAGCCTTTGTGTTATGATCCCCATTCATTTTTTGTCCATGGCCCATTAGTCTCCCCACCTGGCACGAAAGCCTCTTGCATCGACGTGTACGAACGGGCCATGCTTTTCTGTCTTTTTGTACCTTCCCAATCCACCCAAAAATCTTACGTACCATGGTCTCCCGTACATGCCATCGATAATATCGTAGATTATACCCGCATCCCTATAGTCAATCTTGCCATCGTGATTAAGATCATCCATCACGTCGTCTTTCGGATCCTCGTCAATAAATATATCCGCAGCACCTCCATAGACGTGCCGGCTATATTTCACGTTTCCGATCCTCTTGTTATAATAGGGGGTCCGGTATCCGCTCAGGATATTGAATGTATCGCAACGGTAACCCTTTTCGTTCACCTTTTCCAGAATGAGCTCCAACTTTAACAGCAGCCGTTCCCTCAATACAATATACTTTGGATAATCGCCTTCTTGCTTGCACAGAAATTGCTTTAGTTTGAAATGCGGGGAAACAAGGGTCTCCTCACTCTCTTTTGTGACCTCGATGAATCCCCTTGGCGGTTTATAGATGGGCAATTGTTTATATGGAATGGCGGGATACTTGCCGATTCTGTATCCGCCAAGATACTCCCCTTTCAAGTGGTTGTACGGAACCATGACAAAAACATTCAAGGTTATGGAATCCCCAGGTTGCTGGCGGACTATCCTGAGAGGATAGAGTCCTGTCTTCTGTGGGGCTTGCCACTGCCACTTATTGGCTTCTATCTGGGTGGCCTTACCCGCTGACGCATGTAGCACATATTGGCTTCTTTTATCCGTATCTTGCACTTCAACTGTTAGTGTCTCGTTGGGAAGCACATACACGCCGATTACCCGGTAGGGTGAGACTTCGTCCTTAAACTTGACGGAGAACCCAGCTTTGTCAGGAGAGAATCCAGCCGCCATCCTGGCTACAAGGACTTGCGAGGCAAGGAGGACAATAATCCACACCAGATTTTTCAACCGGAGTGTGTTCACCCTCTTCGGAAGGTAGTCATCCATTTTATCTCCCGTCATTTCATTTGTTTGTAATCTGAAAACTCCTAAGAGCTGGACGGCTCCTGGCGAAGGGCTTGGTCAAGCCGCTTGTCACGCCCGTAGATGTCATTGCGGAACTGAATCGATCCATGCTCATCTGCCCATACCGTCCAGTAAAGCAGGTGTATCGGGATCGGCTCCGGTAACCGCACGGTCTGCTCCACGCCTCTATCGATCGCGGCCAGGATATTCTCACGTCTCCATTTGGGATCATCCCGCAGGACGTATTCTGCCAGCTCAATTGCTTTTTCGATGCGGATGCAACCGGAGCTGAAGGTGCGCACGGTTTTGACAAAGAGTTCCCGGGAGGGTGTATCGTGGAGGTACACATCGAACTTGTTCGGGAACATGAACTTGACGCGACCAAGCGCATTTTGGGGTCCCGGCTCCTGGCGGAGTCTGTAATTGAAGTTTTTGGCGGTGACCGTTGACCAGTCGACGGTTTTCGGGTCAATCTCCTTTGTCTCCGCACCCCAGCCTTGGAAAACCTTAATATTTTCTTTGCTCAAATAGTCGGGGTCCTCGCGGATCAAGGGCAATTTATCCTGAACGGCGATGCCTGGCGGGATATACCAATAGGGGCTCAGCACCAGATAGGTCATTCTGTCACTGAATACCGGGGTACGACGGTAATTTTTGCCCACCACTGCCCGCATGGTCATGACAGGTTTATCGTTTTCAACCACATCTAATTCGAAATTAGCGGTATTAACGAGAATAAAGCGCTCTCCGAGATCCTGAGGGAGCCAGCGCCAGCGCTCCATGTTTACTTCTATCTGACGCATTCGTTCTTCCGCGGGAACGTTCAGCGCTGCCAGGGTAAGGGAACCGACGATTCCATCAACGTCCAATCCGTGTCGAAGCTGAAATCTGCGCACCGCCTCCTCCAAGACATCGTCAAATAGATCGGTGTTGCTATCGGGTGGCTGGTCAATATCCCTTGTGGCAACGAGCCAATTGCGCAAGGCTAAAACACGTTCACCGCGGTCCCCCTTTTGCATTTTAGGGCCATCAGGAACGGTGGGCCAACCACCCTTAGCAGCAATATCTCGATAATGGGCCAGAGCTTGTTTCAGTCTGCCATAGCCCGGTTGCGGTGGAACCAGCTTTTTCAGACCATCCTCAATTTGGTTTGAATCGAGAGCGGCCTGAAGAACCTGAGCTATATCCGCGTCCCGGCGGTTGGCATGCCATTCCGCGTCAATTGTCTCCGGATTGATTCGGCCAACCAATAAATGGGAACCATAAACCAAAAAAGCGTCTGTAAGCAATAAATCAAGATCGACCAGTCTACGCGGGTTCAGAGGGGTCTTCTTCTCCTGATTCTGGAGCATCTCTTTCAGGGTGGCCTCGATTTTGGCCAGATGATAGTCGGTTGGCCTTAGACCTTCACGGTCAGCGTCACGGATAGCCTTGACCAGAGCATCTACCTGCAGTAGCGTACCATCATCTTCACTCCAAGCGGGGCGGTACATTCGACGTTCATAGAAAAGGGGAAGGGCTGTAGAAGCATGGATGATTTCTTCGCCAACCGTGATCCTCGGAGGAACTCCTGCCGTCTCGATCCGGTTCCGCAGAAGTTCCCTCACCTGATCGGACAGAGTTTGGGCCGTTACGGTCTGAAGCGAAGCAAACACAACAGCCCCTAAAAACGCAATCGCAATAACTGAACGCACAACGGAACCATGCATGACAACCTCGCCACGTTATTTTTTCACAGCCATTTCTTTTTTCTGAAATAAAACGCCATAAAGACTGCAACGCCAATAATTACAACCCAAAAAGCTTTCGGGTAAACCCAGTGCCACTTAAGCTCCGGCATGTATTCGAAATTCATTCCGTAAATACCTACTATGAAGGTCAGAGGGATGAATATGGTTGCTATTATGGTTAAGACTTTCATCACCTCATTCATTCTGTTGCTGACGCTGGAAAGATAAATATCAAGCATCCCCGAAAGCATGTCGCGGAACGTCTCTATGGTGTCGATCACCTGAATGGTGTGATCGTAAACATCCCTGAGATATATCCCCGTGGAGTCCTTGATCAGCTTGGATTCTCCCCTTTCCAGCCGACTCACCACCTCCCTTAGAGGCCAGACCGACTTGCGCAAGAATATCATCTCTCTTTTCAAGTTGTGAAGGGTCTGCAGGGTTTCTGGCGTTGGATTAGTGACTAACTCCTGCTCCATGCCTTCTATCTTTTCGCCCAGTTTTTCCAGGACTATAAAGTAGTTGTCAACAATGGCATCCATTAAAGCATAAGCAAGGTAATCAGGACCCATTTTCCTGACGCGACCTTTTGCGCTTCTGATTCTCTCTCTAAGGGGATTGAAGATATCTCCCACCCTCTCCTGAAACGAAAGAACGAAGTTTGAAGCAAGAATTATGCTAATCTGCTCCGCTCTTACCTCTTGTTCGTTTTCATCAAAGTGGAGCATTTTCAAAACCACAAAGAGGTAATCATCAAAGTCCTCTATCTTCGGGCGCTGCTCAGTGTTCAGAATGTCTTCCAGGACAAGCGGATGCAGGCCAAAGTGTTTTCCGATCTTTTCCATCAGCTTGATGTCGTGAAGGCCATCTATGTTAACCCAAGTTACAGTGGGTAGATCTTTAAAGGGGAAACATTCCTCAATGATCTTTGCTTCCTTCTCTTGAAGTTGTGCTTCATCATAGTCAATGAGTCTGATTCTTACCTTTTCGACCTTTTTCTTCCCGATGTGAACCAGAGTTCCTGGAGAAAGCCCAATTTTTCTTGATACTCTCTTAATAAATCTTGGCATCACAATTCACCTCCCATAAATTGATTTGTCAGATAACATTCACTGCATATAAACCACGGCATGCTCCAAGAAAGATCCACCCTAACCCAACTTATATCCCGATTTGGCTATTGCTTTTGGCAACCCAAAGGTCCGGGTTTTTCAAAGATGCTCGTGCGCTCAACTCAATTCTTCAATAATAACATCTTTGATTTTTACAAAATATGATATTATCTCTCAGTCTTCAAAACACTAATTGCATTGGTAAAAAGAGTGGAATTCGGAATAAGTATTTTTTTGTTCTCCCCTTGAATGGTGGTATATCGAAGGTCAACATCTGTCACCAGCCCCTCGAAGTTTGTTACAATGATACGATCGTTGCGCTCAAAAGGCCGGTATATCATTATGAGGACGCCGGCAAGCACATTGGAGAGGACGTCCCTGAGCGCAAATCCTAAAGCGAACCCTGTAAGTCCTAAACCCGCCACCAAAGCTGTGATGTTAACGCCCATTTTACTTAGCGCCATAACAGCGCCCCAAACTACCAAAATACCTTTGACTGACTGGCCCATCAAGTTGAAAACCTCCTTCTTGCCTGGAGCTAATACTCCTCCGATACGCCCAATTATTTTTTTAATGATAATACCGATAAACCAGAATGCCAAGAAAACAAGTAAGGAAACCACAGCTCGGGGTGTGAAATTGACCACCTGTTCCGTCAACTTTTGCAACTCTTTCAATATTCCTTCCATTTCTTACGCCTCCGTATTTTCGGCAGACAGAAGAACATATGCCTTTAATGCGTCCTGTTATCCAGCTGGACCATTTGTTTACATCCTGCCTTTTTCTTTTGTTTCTTTAGCCCTATCACTCACTCTCACATCCAACGGAGGTGTTCCAACCAGATTGATGTCGCTGGATGTGGAGGCGATGGCGACACGACCGCTCGTCTTGTCAAATTCTTCAAGAAATCGGGTAAAAAGCTGGTCTTTTGTACTCCGGCGCTTTTTGTAGTCAACAACATATCGAACGGTGAACTCCATCCAATTATCATTGGCGATCATGGTGACCATGGGCTCGACTGTTTCATGTTCGATCTTATACTTTTTGACCATTTCTTTCCATGTCTCTTTAGCATATGGCACATAATCACCAACAACCTCAATGACAACTTTTTGAAGAATCTCTCTGGCCGATCGTTGATCACTCTCAAATTTTATAGGGACAACAATTTCATCCCAAAGAAAAGGGAAGTCGGCAGAATAATTAAAAACGGGATCTTTGAACACAAAGCTATTGGCAATACGCACGATGCGTCCGTTGTACAGGTCCCCCTGGACCCAATCACCGCATTCCATCAGGGTAGTGCGCAAGATGCCAATGTCGATCACGTCTCCCTTTATTCCCGCCAGCTGAATGCGATCTCCGGTTTTGTAGAAATGTCCGAACGAAACCGCCACAAAACCGGCAATGCTGGTAATAACCTCCTGTAAGGCAAAAGCCACTCCAGCGCCTATGATGCCAAAGGCTATATGTAATCCTCCAAGCCGGTCGCTGAAAACAGCAGTTAAGAATACAATTGCAACCAAGTACCCGATAAAGGTGAGAAACTTGCGTCCTCGATAGCGAGCGTCAGGATCTTTTATGTAGCGAGAGAGGGAACGTTGAAGGAAGCGAATAACGATGCTTATGATCAGGATGCCCACTATGGCCGCAATGATTTTGCCCACGGTGGGATCGAAAAGCCAATTCTTAAAGAAGTTTTCCATGTCTGAGCCTCCGACTTTAAAACGTTGATCCTGTTATCCAAAATATCGTGGCTTTGTCCTCAAACCAAAATGCTACAAACGAAAAACGAAGTCAGCGGTGTCCCCTGATGGGAACCGTCACCCGTTCCACAAATCTCAGCCTCGTTGCGACAGTACAATTACAAACATAAGTATCAATAACAAAAAGGTCCAGAGGGTAATCGCTTCTCGGGTCGCCTTTTTGGCTCTGTCGGCTTCCCACCAGGTTAGGGGGCGAATTCCCCGGGCCAAAAACGTTACCACCCCTGCGATGTTGATACAAATCAAGTTTGTGAGTAAAAGCAGCATCGCCCCTAATGCCATCTTCCACTGTCCCGCCCCCATCAACAAGCCCACTGTGACCACCGGGGGAAGCAGCGCCACCGCCACCATTACGCCAATGAGGGCGCTCAACGCACCCGTGGTGAGCGAGAGCGCGGCCGCACTGCCTGCGGCTAAGGCGAGAACGATGTCTCCCAAACCTACCGTTGTTCTGGAGACGATCTGGGGAATGGCCAAGTTGAACTCCATGACCAAACCTATGAGGATTGACAGAGAAAGAGCAACCACAATTCCAACCACATTGGTTTTCGTAGCCCGACGGGCCAGGTCAACATCCCCTAAAGTGGTGGCAAACGATAGGGCCACATTCGGCCCAAGCAAGGGTGCAATAACCATGGCACCTATGATAATCACCATGTTGTCACGTAGCATCCCGACGGCAGCGACTATAGATGAAAGGATGACCAGGATCACAAAGGGCCATGAAAACTTGGCACCACCTTGAATATCTGCATACAGTTCTTCCCGGCTGATTCCCGCTATTTTTCTGTCTGCTTTTGGCTCGGGCTGCGATTCTTTGTGCTGGGACGGTGGCTCGGATGGCTGCGGTCTAGGTATGGAAGCTTCCACCGGAAGAAGTATTATCCTGAAATCTTCTGCCCCTGCTAATGAAAAATGCTTTTCCAGAAGGTCGAGCACCGCTCGGGTCTCTTCCGCCTGCAAAAGCAGTCTTACGATTATCTTACCCTCTGACAATTCCTGCTGCCAGATGCCAAGTACTCTGTGCTCTTTAAGTACCTCTTGCACTCGACCCTTCTGGTCGTCAGGAAGAAATATTTCTATCAACCGTAGAGCCATGTTGCCCCTTTCCTGCACAGGTCTCGCCGAAGTTCCCTGAATAGGCTGACCTTAGGAGGCAAGTCATATTGTTACAGATCAAGCCGATGGGAACTAAATCCCGGGCATTCTCAAAGCGATGAGGTTGCATTCTACGCTATCCTCCGGGTGAAAAACCATTTCATTTACATATCTCATTCGGTCCGCGCATTTCGCAAACGCCAAGGCTGTGAGCACTTCTTTGTAGAAATCACGTCTCTCTAGGACACTTTTCTAATTCTTCTTGGAGCGCCTTCTCTTGCTGAACCTTCTGGGCTTTAGTTCTTCAGCTGAAAAGCCAGGTTTACTTATCCCGTTAATAGTCCCCTAGGGCAGTCTCTAATTTAATACCCAATATCGCCTTAAGCAAGAAAAAAAGGTGGAACTTCAAGGGCCTCGGTCTAAGGAAGGAAATAAGAATCAAGTTACTCCTGTAGCTTGCCGCCAAATCTAAGTTTTGCTCCCAGAATTGTCTGAAATAGCTGTATCGGCTCGATAACAGCCGTGCGAACCTGACGTCCAGTGGCCTAAAAATGGTTTTAGTATTTTGGCACCCCCCATTTGCAGGAAGCGGCTTCAACACATCCAAAGGTCGGTTGTCTTGGGCCAATGATGGGAGAAAAATACTTGACAAGCTTGGTGGCTCAGGTTATAATAAACCTAGCCAAAGAATATAAAAATGTCATAAGCGGGGATGAGCGGCTGTGTGGTGCCAGTGGAAATCTTTTAGCAATTGCTAAAATCTGGTCAATGGGTGCTGCCTATGGTTTTTCTTGTTGCCGCAGCACCCACGGAGATTTCACCTATGGTTTATAAGGCTCTACAGAAATTGATGGACGGTAATGAGCGGGACATTGCCGCAAAACTGACTCACTCCCATCAGTCGCCAGAGCGCAGGACGGAAGCTGCAAAGGGACAGCATCCATTTGCGGTGATAGTCGGCCGTTCGGACTCAAGGGTGAGCCCGGAAATCATTTTTGACCAGGCAATCGGAGATTTGTTTGTAATTCGGGTAGCCGGCAATATCGTGGACGACCTGGCCTTGGGCAGCATCGAATATGCCACGGAGCATCTGGGAGCCCAACTGATTGTTGTCTTGGGTCACGAGAGGTGTGGTGCGGTGGAGGCGACAGTAAAAGGAACTGAAGCTGCCGGACACATCGGCAGTCTGGTTGAAGCTATTAGACCTGCTGTGGATAAAGTGAGAAAACAGCCAGGCGACCTGTTGGACAACGCAATCAAGTCCAATGTCAAAATGATTGTCAAAGAATTGCATTCGTCTAAACCGATTTTGGAGAAGCTGGTAAAAAAAGATACGCTGAAAATCGTGGGAGCACGGTATGATTTGGATGACGGAACTGTAAAAATTGTACCCCAATCCAAATCAACGGAATAATCGATATCTCTGCCCACATGGCAGCACGCGCGGGTGGTTGAGGCAGTCACCAGACCAAAAAGAAGGGAGGTGAAAAATATGCCAAAGGTGAAGAAACGCTCAGGTAAGGAAGAGGAGTTTGACAGGAAAAAGATAGAGCGATCGATGAAGGCAGCTGGGGCTAATGAGAACACCGCTCGAAAGGTAGCGGAGGGGATCAAGCACCGCGAAGGCATGGCTACTTCTGAGGTGCGCAGTCATGTTATAGCAGAGCTCAAACGCCACGAGCCCGAGGCTGCCAGGCGCTACGAGACACATCGGAAATGAGCTGCTCAAAGTTCTTAGATGGTCCCGAAATACGTAGATTCCTGCCAGACGACTTCTCCTGAAAACACTTACGGGCTCCGGCAGAGCCCCTGCTGGAGCTCGTAAACTAATTATTGAGAAATCTGACCTGGTATAACATGGGGACATTGAGATTTGTGAGGCAAAATGTCTAAAAATCAGAAGGAGGTAAAAATGAAAGCTCTATTGACCGGCGTGACAATCACGCTGTCCCTGGTCGTAGCCTCGCCCGTTACGGCAGAGCCATGGGCGGTATCGGCTGATGCAAACCTGATGCTTACGCAGAATGCGTACAGCGACAACTGGGTGGGAGGGGAGGCAGGTGCCATCTCCTGGACCTTTAATTCCAACTCGCTGGCTGAAAGACAACTTCATGCCAAGGTTCACAGCAAAAACACTCATAAGCTCTCCTTTGGCCAAACCCACAATCAGGACAAGGAGACTAAGAAGTGGGCTAAGCCTGTTAAATCTACTGATCTGATAGATCTTGAGTCGGTTCTTCGCTTTACCTTAGGAGCATTTGTGGATCCGTTCGCGGCTGGCAGGGTGGAGACCCAGTTTCTTGACGCCAGCGACCCCAAAAAGAGCCGATTTCTAAATCCCATCACGTTTACCGAAAGTTTCGGCATTGCCAAGGTTCTGATTAAGGAAGAGAAGCGGGAGTGGACTGCTCGTCTGGGTGCAGGATTCAGGCAGCACGTGAATCGAGACGTGCTGGTAGATAAGTTAGCTAACAAGCGGGAAACCCAGACCAGCAGTGACGGAGGTCTCGTGTTCGTGACCGATTTCAGAACCCCTTTGGCCCGCGAGCGGATAAGTCACACCAGCAAGCTAACCGTATTCCAAGCACTATTCTACTCCGAATCGGACAAGCTCAAGGGGCAGCCTAATGAGGATTACTGGAAATCCCCCGACGTCAACTGGGAGAATATCTTCACCGCCAGCATCACCAAATACCTGATGGTGAATCTATATATACAACTTCTCTATGACAAGGAGATTGACCTGAAAGGACGCTTCAAGCAGACCCTGTCCCTGGGACTGACGTACAAGCTGATCTGAAGGCATGGAACAGAGGTAAAGAGAATACCTACTTCAACGATATGACATTGGGACCGAAATGAGGTGCCATCATGCTAAAGAAGTCTAGGAAATTTGCCACCAGGGGAGACTGCAATGGAGTTGGCTGCGGGAATTACAGTCGGTGCGACCCTCGGAACCATTGTGAGATCCTCAGTCTCCAATGAAAATCGTATCGCCTATCGGGTAAATTAGGTTCTGCCAACCCTTTTGTCGTTCTAATACAACGCCTACCACCCAACTCCCTGTTTCTCTTGCTGACGCTCAAGCCGCGCGTTCGGTCTCGATTGCCTAAGGGGTGTTCGTCAATACGATTATCAGTTTCTTAATGGTCGCCTTCGCAGTGTTTCTCATTATCCGTGCCATCAAAAGTAGCCTTCAAGGCAACGCGTCTCCCGTATTGCAGGCGGGAGTTGAAGACATCATAGACTTTAGGTCTTCTGGCGTATGAACGGTCTCTAGGACTGTCCCGCTGGCGGAAGGATTATCCCTGAAACGAAGATATTGCTATTCTTGCCTCCTTTCTGTTGCCTTCCGATTGAGGTTAATCAGCGGCGGATTCCTTCATCAGTACCTGCATGGGTGCTGCTTCCCCTTGCTTGCCTTGACCCATGTACA